>Ga0209061_1000213_pt1 | contig 180836 bp, 165 predicted proteins | sample Coa_R1_10_FD_187157 | JGI IMG/M metagenome (GOLD analysis project Ga0209061, IMG submission 187157) | Surface soil microbial communities from Centralia Pennsylvania, which are recovering from an underground coalmine fire - Coalmine... | ecosystem: Environmental > Terrestrial > Soil >...
CCGAGGTCGATCCGAGCACGCCGCACCCCGTGATCGATCTCATGACCGCGCAGCGCGGCCTCACGCAGAAGGGCGGCACGATGCGGCTCGGCGCCTATCCCTGCGTGCTCGAGGAGGGCTCGCGGGCACGCCGCCTCTACGGCCGCAAGCGGGTCGCCGAGCGCCACCGCCACCGCTACGAGTTCAACAACGCCTACCGCGAGCAGCTCGCCCAGGCGGGCCTCGTCTTCTCGGGGCTCTCGCCCGACGGGGCGCTGGTCGAGATCGTCGAGCTGCGCGATCACCCCTTCTTTCTCGCCTCGCAGTTCCACCCCGAGTTCCGCTCCCGGCCGATGGAGTGCCATCCGTTCTTCAAGGGCTTCATCCGGGCGGCCCTGCAGCAGCGCGCCCAGCGCCGCGAGGCGCCGCTGCTCGGCGCGCTCAAGGTGGTGAAGAAGTAGTGCCGGCGACGCGCACGGTCCGCGTGGGCGCCGTCCACATCGGCGGCGGGGCCCCGCTCGCACTGATCGCCGGGCCCTGCGTGATCGAATCGCGCGACGCGGCGCTGCGGCACGCCGAGCGCCTGCGCACGATCGCCGCGCGGGCTGGGCTGCCGCTCGTCTACAAGTCGTCCTTCGACAAGGCCAACCGCACCGCGCTCGGCGCCTTCCGCGGCGTCGGGCTCGACGCGGGCCTCGCGATCCTTGCCGAGGTCCGCCGCGAGCACGGGCTGCCCGTGCTCACCGACGTCCACGAGCGCGAGCAGATCGCGCCCGTGGCCGCGGTCGTCGACGTGCTCCAGACGCCGGCCTTCCTCTGCCGGCAGACCGACTTCATCCGCGCGGTCGCGGCGGCCGGCAAGCCGGTCAACCTGAAGAAGGGCCAGTTCCTCTCGCCCTGGGAGATGGCGCACGTGGTCGAGAAGGCGCGCTCGACGGGCAACCCCGACGTGCTCGTCACCGAACGGGGGTTCATGCTGGGCTACCAGAACCTCGTCGCGGACATGCGGGCGCTGCCGGTGCTCGCCGCAACCGGCTGCCCGGTGGTGTTCGATGCGACCCACAGCGTGCAGCGGCCGGGCGGGCTCGGGACGGCCTCGGGCGGCGACCGCGCGTTCGTGGCACCGCTGGCGCGCGCCGCGGTCGCGGTCGGCGTCGATGCGGTCTTCCTCGAGGTGCACGAGGACCCCGATCGCGCCCCCTCCGACGGCCCCACCAGCGTGCCGCTCGACGCGCTGCCGACGCTGCTCGCGGAGCTCGTCGCCGTCGACCGCGCGGTGCGCGCGCGAGGTGGCGCGTGAGCGCGGAGCGGCTCGCCCGCGCGCGGCGCGTGCTCGAGATCGAGGCGCGCGGGCTCGCGGCCCTGCGCGAGCGCCTCGACGCGCGCTTTGCGCGCGCGATCGACGTGCTGCTCTCCTGCCGCGGCAAGGTCGTGCTCACGGGCGTCGGCAAGTCGGGGATCGTGTGCCGCAAGATCGCCGCGACCTTGGCCTCGACGGGCACCCCGGCCTTCTTCCTGCACGCGGGCGAGGGCAGCCACGGCGACTTGGGCAGCCTCGAGCGCGGCGACGTGCTGGTCGCGGTCTCCTACACCGGCGAGAGCGAGGAGGTGCTGCGCCTGCTCCCGGTCGCCCGCCGCCTCGGCATTCCGCTGATCGCGCTCTGCGGTGCGCCCGATTCGACGCTCGCCCGCCACGCCGACGTCGTCCTCGACGTGAGCGTGCCCGAGGAGGCCTGTCCGCTCGGCCTCGCGCCCACCGCGAGCACGACCGCGACGATGGCCATGGGCGACGCGCTCGCCGTGGCCCTCTTCGAGGAGCGCGGGTTCTCGGCCGAGGACTTTGCCCTCCTCCATCCCGCGGGCGCGCTCGGCCGGCGGCTCCGGCGGGTCGAGGAGCTCATGCACCGGGGCGACGCCGTGCCGCTCGTGCCGGTCGACGCGTCGCTCAAGGACACGCTGGTCGAGATGACGTCGAAGCGCCTGGGCGTCACGGGCGTCGTGGATGCCGCCGGCGACTTGGTCGGCGTGGTCACCGACGGCGACCTGCGCCGCGGCCTCGAGGAGGCCGCGGACGTGCGGGCGCTCACCGCGCGCGACTTGATGACGCGCTTTCGCCGCCCGGACCGCCGCGGCGAGCGGCCGAAGACGATCGCCGCCGACGCGCTCGCGGCCGAGGCGGTGGCGGTAATGGAGCGCCACCAGATCACCTCGCTCTTCGTCCTCGCCGACGGAACGCAGCGGCCGATCGGGGTGATCCACCTCCACGACCTGCTGCGCGCCGGCGTCGTGTAGCCATGGCGGCGGGGCGGCGCACGCTCTGGCGGCGGCTGCGCCGCAGGACGCGCGGCCCCCGCAACGCGCTGCTCGCGCGGGCCATCTACGGCAGCGCCCGCGCGCTCGGCGCGCTGCCGATTCCGCTCGCGCTCGCCATCGGACGTGCCCTCGGCGCCGGCGCGCACGCGCTCCTCGGCCGCGACCGGCGGCGCGCGCGGGCGCACGTCGCCGCGGCGTTTCCCGAGCTCGCGCCGGGCGCGCAGCGCGCGCTCGTGCGCGCGACCTTCTGCCACGCGGGGCAGTCGTTCGCCGAGCTGGCGCTCTGGCCGCGGCTCGCGCGGCGGCCGGGCTGGATCGAGGTGACGGGGCGCGAGGCCGCCGCGGCGGCGCTTGCCGGCGGCCGCGGCGCGATCGCGGTCACCGGCCACGTCGGCAACTGGGAGCTGCTCGCCGCGGCGATGGCGCGGGACTATCCGCTCACGGTCGTCGCGCGGCGGGTGAACGACGCCCGGTTCGACGCGCTCATCGTGCGCTTTCGCCGCGCGGCGGGCGTCGAGATCCTGGTGCGCGACGACGCGCAGTTCTTCTCCGGCGTGCGCGACGCCCTCGGACGCAACCGCATCGTGGCCCTGCTGATCGACCAGGACACGCGCGGTGCGGGCGTCTGGGTGCCGTTCTTCGGCCGCCCGGCGCGCACGCCGCCCGGTGCGGCGGTGCTGGCGCTGCGGCTGCGCGTGCCGCTGCTCACCGCGTTCATCGAGCGGCGGGACGACGGCCGCCACCTCGTGCGCATCGCGCCGGTCGCCGTGCCCGCCCGGGGCGGGCGCGGTGCCGCCCGCGCGCTCACCGCCGCGCTCACCGCGGCGATCGAGGCCCAGATCCGGCGCGCCCCCGCGCAGTGGGTGTGGTGGCACGAGCGCTGGCGGCGCCAGCCCGAGGCCGCCGGTTCACCTTTACTCACGCCGGGGTGCGTGGTACCTCTGGCCGCGGCGAGGGATTAGCCATGCGCAGGACACGGGTGCGCGCCGCGTTGCTCGTCGTGGTGGCGACCGCCCTCGCGGGCATCGGGTACGAGGTCTCCCGCAGCGTCGCTGCCCGCCGCGCGCGTACGGTGCTCGACCTGGGGGCCGACTTCCTGCCCGAAGCCGCGCAGCACATCCAGACCTTCAAGCGGATCAAGGTCGAACGAGGGCGGACCGTGTGGGAGATCACCGCGGACGACGCGCGCTACTTCGCCAAGCAGGACGGCATCGTGGTGCGCGAGCCGCGCGTGACGCTCTACCTTGCGAGCGGACGCGCGGTGCACATCCGAGGCACCGAAGGGCAGCTCGGGCTCGAGGGGGGACACGATCTCCGCACGTTCACGCTGCGCGGCGACGTGGTGGTGCAGCTCGACGACCTCGAGCTGCACACCGAGCAGGCCACGTACTCGCGCGCGCACGACCTCATCACCGCCCCGGGAGCGGTCATGATCCACGGCAAGACCCTCGATGTCTGGGGCACGGGCATGGAGGTCGAGGTGACGCCGCAGAAGATCCGCCTGCTGCGCGACGTGAAGACCCGGGTGCGAGGGGCCGGTGCGTCCGCGTCGTGAAGCGGCTGCCGTGCTCGTCGTGCTCGCCGTGCTCGCGGCGCCGGCGGGGGCAGCCCCGGCGGGCGACGCGGGCGGGGCGGGCCTCTTCGACCTGGGCGGCGTCGGCCGCTCGAAGGAGCCGATCACGGTGACCGCCGACCGACTCGACTACGACTACAAGGCGAACGTCGTCGTCTACCGCGGCAACGTCGAGGCGGTGCAGGGCGAGGCGACGCTCAAGTGCGACACGCTGACGGTCACCTTCGAGAACGCGAAGGCGGGCGAGAAAGCGGGGGCGACCGCCGCGGCCGATCCGCCGCCGGCTGCCAAGGCCCCCCCATCCGACCCCGCCGACACGGGGACGAGCCGCATCAAGGAGATCGTCGCGGTCGGCAACGTGCGCATCGACCAGGGAACCCGCTGGGCGACGGGCGGGCACGCCGTCTTCGAGCAGGGGACCCGCACCGTCGTGCTCACCGAGAACCCGGTGCTCCACGACGGACCGAACGAGGTCGCGGGCGACCGCGTCGTCGTCTATCTCGACGAGAACCGCAGCGTGGTCGAGGGCGGGCGCAAGCGCGTGAAGGCGGTGCTCCACCCGGGGACGTCCGCGGGGACGTCCGAGAGCGCGGCGCCCCCGCCGGCGGCGGAGGTCGCCCGACCGTGAGCCGCGACGGTGCCGGGAACGGGCACGGGCGCGCGGTCCTGCGCGGCGAGCACCTCACGAAGCGCTACGGGGGGCGGTGCGTGGTGAACGACGTCTCGGTCGAGGTGCGCGCGGGCGAGGTGGTGGGGCTCCTCGGCCCCAACGGCGCCGGCAAGACGACCACGTTCTACATGATCGTGGGGCTCGCGCGCCCCGATTCGGGGCACGTCTTCCTCGACGGCGAGGACATCACGGCGCTGCCCATGTACGAGCGGGCGCGCCGCGGCGTCGGCTACCTGCCGCAGGAGCCCTCGGTGTTTCGCAAGCTCACCGTGGAGGAGAACCTCCTCGCGATCCTCGAGACGCTCGACCTGACCGCCGCCGAGCGCCGGCAGCGGCTGGCGGCGCTGCTCGACGACCTCGGCATCGCGCGGGTGGCGAAGAGCAAGGCGTTTTCCTTGTCCGGCGGCGAGCGGCGGCGTGTCGAGATCAGCCGCGCGCTGGTGATCTCGCCGTCGTTCATCCTGCTCGACGAGCCCTTTGCCGGCATCGATCCGATCGCCGTGGTTGACATTCAGGGCATCGTGACTCAGTTAAAGGAGCGCGGGATCGGGGTGCTCATCACGGACCACAACGTGCGCGAGACGCTCGGGATCTGCGATCGCGCCTACATCCTGAACGAGGGCACGGTGCTCGAGGAGGGCGTGCCCGCGCACATCGCGGCGAGCCGCCGCGCGCGCGAGATCTACCTCGGCGAGAAGTTCCGGCTGTGACCCGCACCTGACGCCGATGGCTGCCGAAACCCGCATCGTCCTCCAGCAACGGCTCTCGCAGCAGCTCGTGATGACGCCGCAGCTCCGGCAGGCGATCAAGATCCTGCAGGTGTCGCGCGCGGAGCTCGAGACGCTCATCGATCAGGAGCTGGCCGAGAACCCGGTCCTCGAAGAGAGCCTCGAGGACCGAGCCGACGGCGAGAGCGAGGTCCCGACGGTCGACGGCAATGGCGCGGAGGAGTACGAGGCGGCACCCGCGGACGGGGAGCACGAGGCGCAGAACGTCGGCGAGATCGACTGGAAGGAGTTCGCGGAGAACTACGCCAACGACGTGCACGGGGGGATGGCCGGGGGCGCGCCCGACGACGACGACGAGCGCCGGCCCGCGCTCGAGAACATGCTCGTCAAGCGCACGCAGCTCCCCGAGCACCTCATGTGGCAGCTCCGGCTCACCGACCTCGCCGACGAGGAGCGGGAGATCGGCGCGCTCATCATCGGCAGCCTCGACGCCGACGGCTACCTCACGCTCTCCCTCGAGGAGGTCGCCTTTCTCGCGAACACCTGGCCCGACACCGGCATCGTCGAGCGCGTGCTCCAGCGCATCCAGGAGTTCGACCCCCCCGGGGTCGCGGCGCGCAGCCTCGCAGAGTGCCTGCTGATCCAGCTCCGCCAGCTCGGGCTCGAGGCCGACTCGCTGCCCGCGCGCATCGTCCGCGATCACCTGCCGCTGCTCGAGAGCCGGCGGTTCGATCGGCTGGCGCGCGACCTCGGCGTCGGTCTCGAGCAGATCGCCGAAGCCACGAAGATCATCTCGGTGCTCGAGCCGAAGCCGGGTCGCGACTTCGGCGACGGCGAGACCCGCTACGTGACCCCCGACGTCTACGTCCAGAAGGTCGGCGACGAGTACGTGGTCACGCTCAACGAGGAGGGGCTGCCGCGCCTGCGCGTCTCGCAGTTCTACCGCCGCATGCTCGGCGGCGAGGGGTCCGCGGAAGCCCGGGGCTACATCCAGGAGAAGATGCGGGCGGCGGCGTGGCTCATCAAGTCGATCCACCAGCGCCAGCGCACGCTCTACATGGTCACCCAGAGCATCGTGAAGTTCCAGCACGAGTTCCTCGAGAAGGGCGTCTCCCACCTCCGGCCGCTCGTCTTGAAGGACGTCGCCAACGACATCGGGATGCACGAGTCGACGGTGAGCCGAGCGACCGCCGGCAAGTACGTGCACACCCCCCAGGGCACGTTCGAGCTCAAGTACTTCTTCACCTCGAGCCTGCGCAGCGGCCACGGCGAGGAGGTGTCGGCGGAGAGCGTGAAGGAGAAGATCCGCGCGATCATCGCCAAGGAGGATCCCAAGAAGCCGTTGAGCGACCAGTACATCGCCGAGCTCTTGGCGAAGGAACAGATCGACATCGCACGGCGCACGGTGGCGAAGTACCGCGAGCTGATGGGGATCCTCCCGTCGTCGAAGCGCCGCCAGGTGTGCTGACGCGGGCCCGGGGCGGCGGGCAGGGGGGCGATGCAGGTCACCGTGACGTTCCGGCACGTCGAACCGACGCCGGCGCTGCGCGCCTACGCGGAGGAGAAGCTCGCGCGGGTGAAGAAGTACCTGCGCCGCCCGGTCGACGCGCACGTGATCCTCGGCGTCACCAAGGACCGGCACGCGGCGGAGATCACGCTCCAGGCGGACCACGTGACGATGTTCGCCAAGGAGGAAACGCACGACCTCTACTCGGCCATCGACCTCGCCGTCGACAAGCTCGAGCACCAGGCGCAGAAGCTCAAGGCGAAGCGCCGCGACCACAAGGACGCCGCGAGCGTGCGGTCGGGCGAGCTGCCGACGGTGACCGCGACGGTGCTCGCGGTCGGCGGCGCCGGTCCGACGGTCGTGCGCTCGCAGCGGCTGCCGGTGCGGCCGATGCTGCTCGAGGAGGCGCTGGACGAGCTCGCTGCCTCGCGCGAGGACTGCCTCGTGTTCGTCGACGCGCAGCGCCGGCGGCTCGCGGTTCTCTACCGGCGCAAGGACGGCGAGTACGGGCTCATCGAGCCGGAGGGTCTCGGCGGGTCATGAAGATCGGCGACATGCTCACGGAAGACCTGGTGAGCCCCGCGCTCGCGGGCCGCACCAAGCGCGAGGTCATCGAGGAGCTGGCGGCGCTGGTGGTCCGGCGCCACCCGGAGATCGACCAGGCGCGCCTGGTGCAGGCGCTCGAGGACCGCGAGCGGCTCAACTCGACCGCGCTCGGCGAGGGCGTGGCGATCCCGCACGGCAAGCTTCCGACGGTCGGCCAGGTGGTCGCGGCGTTCGGCCGCAGCGTGCCCGGCGTCGACTTCGAATCGCTCGACGGCAAGCCGACGCACCTCTTCTTCCTCCTGGTGGCACCCGAGGGCTCCGCGGGCGCGCACTTGAAGGCGCTCGCGCGCATCTCGCGACTGCTGAAGGACGAGGGGTTCCGCCGCCGGCTCATGCAGGCGGCCGACGCGCACGAGCTCTACACGATCATCCGCGAAGAGGACGCGCGCTATTGACGGTGACGGTGCGTGCGCTGCTCGAAGCGGCCGGGCCCGCGCTCGGGCTTCGGCTCGTGGCGGGCGCGCGCGGCCTCGACCGCCCGATCGCGCAGCCGCGCCTCCAGCAGCCCGGGCTCGCGCTCGCGGGGTTTCTCCCGCAGCTCCACCCCGACCGCGTCCAGGTGCTCGGCAACAGCGAGCTCGCCTACCTCGCGACGCTGCGCCGCGCGGAGGCCCGCACGGCCGTCGAGCGGGTCGCGCGCTCCGGCGTGGCGTGCTTCGTGGTGACCAACGGCGCGCGCGTGCCGCCCTTCCTGCGCGCGACCGGCGACGCGGCGCGTGTCGCGGTGCTCGCCTCGCGGCTGCGCACGGCCGACTTCATCCGCCTCGCCACGGCCTGGCTCGAGGAGCAGCTCGCGCCGGAGACCTCGCTCCACGCCGACTTGGTCGAGGTCGAAGGGCTCGGCGTGCTCATCCGCGGCGCGAGCGGCATCGGCAAGAGCGAGGCGGCGCTCGACCTGGTCGCGCGCGGCCACCGCTTCGTCGCCGACGACGTCGTGCTGGTCCGGCGCATCTCGCCGACGGAGCTGCGCGGCCGTGCGGCGGCGCTGCTCAAGCACCACATGGAGATCCGCGGCCTCGGCGTGATCGACGTCGCCACGCTCTTCGGCACGCTCGCCACCCTCGACGAGCGCCGGATCGACCTCGTCGTCGAGCTGGTGGAGTGGTCGGAGGACATCGATCGGCTCGGGCTCGTCGAAGAGCACGTGACGCTGCTCGACACGACGCTGCCGCTCGTGCGCCTCCCGGTGCGCCCGGGCCGCACCATCGCGCTGCTCATCGAGACCGCGGCGCGCAATCACCTGCTGCGGGCACGCGGGCTCAACACCGCGCGGGAGTTCGTGCGGCGCGTCGACCGGGCGGCGGCGGGCGGTGCGCGCGGCGGCCGCGTCAGGCGGCGGGCATGAGGCGCCCGCTCCACCTCCTGGTCGTCACCGGGATGTCGGGCTCGGGCAAGAGCACCGCGCTCCACGTGCTCGAGGACCTCGGCTTCTACTGCATCGACAACCTGCCCGTGGCGCTCGTCCCGCGCTTCCTCGAGCTGTGGGAGAGCGCGCGCGAGGAGGTGGGGCGGGTCGCGCTCGGGATCGACGTGCGCGCGGGGCCGTTTTTGCGCGACTTCCCCCGCGTCTTCGCCGAGCTGCGCGCGGCGGGCGCCGTCGTCGAGGTGCTCTACCTCGAGGCCAGCGACGACGTGCTCGTGCGGCGCTTCAGCGAGACCCGCCGACCGCATCCGGCCGCCGACGGCGGCTCGGTCGCCGACGGCATCCGGCGCGAGCGCGAGACGCTGCGGCCGCTGCGCGAGGTCGCCGACCGCATTCTCGACACGAGCGCGTTCACCACCCACGATCTCCGGGCGGCGCTGCGCGATCTCGTCGACCGACCCGACGCCGGCACGATGACCGTGGCCCTCGTCTCCTTCGGCTACAAGCACGGCCTGCCGAGCGACGCCGACCTCGTGATCGACTGCCGGTTCCTCCCGAACCCCTTCTTCGTCGAGGAGCTGCGGCACCGGACCGGTCTCGATGCCAGCGTTGCCGACTGGGTGCTCCGCCGCGACGACACGCGCGAGTTCCTCGACCGCATCGGGGCGCTGCTCGAGTTTGCGCTGCCGCGCTACCAGCGCGAGGGGAAGAGCTACCTCACGATCGCCCTAGGCTGCACCGGCGGCCGCCACCGCTCGGTCGTGCTCGTCGAGGAGGTGCGCCGGCGGCTCGCGGCGGCGGGACAGCACGTCCTCGTCCGCCATCGCGACGTCGAGCGCTGACGGCGGCTTGCCCGCCCCCCGGCGGGAGGGTAGCTTCCGGCCCAGATGGTCGGGATCGTCGTGGTTGGCCACGGGCGGCTCGGTGCGGAGATGGTCCAGGCGCTCGAGAGCGTGCTCGGGCCGGTCGAGGCGATGGAGGCGGTGGTGACGCACGCGGGCGAGCCCCCCGAGGACATCGCGGCGCGCATCCGCGCCGCGATCGCCCGCGTCGACAGCGGCGCGGGCGTGCTCATCCTCACCGACATGCTCGGGGACACCGCGACCAACCAGAGCCTCGCCGTCGCGCGGCAGGCGGGCGGCCGCGTCGAGGTGGTCGCGGGCATCAACATGCCGATCCTCATGAAGCTCGCGACCGCGCGCGACGACCTGGACGCCCGGGCGCTCGCCGCCTTTCTCAAGCGCTACGGCCAGGAGCACATCTGCTGGGCGACCGAGCCGTCGCGGCCGGGGGCCTCGCAAAGCTGAGCGGGACCATGGGCCTCGAAGGGCCGGAGCGGCGCGCGACCCTCGTCATCCGCAACCGCCTCGGGCTGCACGCGCGGGCGGCCGCGCTGCTCGTGCAGACGGCGAGCCGCTTCGACGCCGACGTCACGGTGAGCAAGGACGGGCAGGTCGTGAGCGGCCGCAGCATCATGGGGATCATGATGCTCGGCGCCGAGCAGGGCAGCAGCATCGAGGTGACGAGCCGCGGGCCGCAGGCCGAGGAGGCGCTCGAGGCGATTCGCGCGCTCGTCGAGGCGCGCTTCGAAGAGCCCGAGTAGCGCCGGGCAAGCTTGCCGGGGGCGAGGCGGTTCGGGTATACGAGCCGGTCGCCTGCCGCGGCCCGCGAGGAGGTAGAGCCCGCCAATGCTCAAGGACTACGTTTTCACCTCGGAATCCGTCAACGAGGGCCATCCGGACAAGGTCTGCGACCAGATCTCGGATGCCATCCTCGACGCGCTCCTCGCCCAGGATCCCCAGAGCCGGGTCGCGTGCGAATCGCTGATCAAGACGGGCCTGCTCGTCATCGCCGGGGAGATCACCAGCGCGGCGAGGGTCGACTTCGGCGAGATCGCGCGCCAGGTGATCCGCGACATCGGCTACACGACGCCGGAGACCGGCTTCAACGTCGAGAGCTGCGCGGTGGTGACGGCCATCGAGCGGCAGTCGCCCGACATCTCGCAGGGCGTCACCGCCGGGCAGGGCCTCTTCAAGGAGCAAGGGGCGGGCGACCAGGGCATGATGTTCGGCTACGCCTGCGACGAGACCCGAGAGTACATGCCGTTTGCGATCTACACGGCGCACCGCATCGGCCAGCGCCTCGCCGAGGCGCGGCGCTCGGGGCTGCTGCCCTTCCTGCTGCCCGACGGGAAGTGCCAGGTCTCCGTCGAATACCGCGACGGCCGCGCCACGCGCGCCCGCACGGTCGTCGTCTCCTCCCAGCACCGGCCCGACGTGAGCCACGCCACGCTGCGCGAGGCGATCGTCGAGGAGGTGGTGAAGCGGGTGGTTCCGCCGGAGTTCCTCGACAAGGACACCGTCTACTACATCAACCCGACGGGGAAGTTCGTGGTGGGCGGGCCGCAGGGGGACTGCGGCCTCACCGGCCGCAAGATCATCGTCGACACCTACGGCGGCTACGGGCGGCACGGCGGCGGGGCGTTCAGCGGCAAGGACCCGAGCAAGGTCGACCGCAGCGCTGCGTACATGGCGCGCTACGTCGCCAAGAACGTGGTGGCCGCGGAGCTTGCGGCGCGCTGCGAGGTGCAGGTGGCCTACGCGATCGGCGTCGCCGATCCGGTCTCGGTGCTGGTCGACACGTTCGGCACCGGGGTGATTCCCGACCAGCGGATCGGCGCGATCGTGCGCGAGCTGTTCGACTTCAAGCCCGCGTCGATCATCCGCACGCTCGGGCTCACGCAGCCCATCTACCGGCGCACGGCGTCCTACGGGCACTTCGGCCGCGTGCCCGAGGGACCGTACTTCACGTGGGAGCGCACCGACCGGGTCGCCGACCTGCGTGCGGCCGCCGGGCTCGCCCCGTAACGCCGGGGCTGCCCGTCCCGCCTCACAGCCCGCGCGCCCGCGCGATGCGCTCGAGGTGCTCCGCGTACGTGCCGAGCAGCACCTCGCCGGCTCGGGCCCGGTTCGAGTAGAGGTGCAGCGGGTACTCGGTGACGAAGCCCATGCCGCCGTGGAGCTGGTGCGCGGCGAGCGTGGCGGCGGTGAAGCGGCGCGCGGTCCAAGCGAGCGCGATCGCGACCTCGCGCTCCGCGGCAAGCCCGTGCGCGAGCCGCCAGGCGGCCGCGCGAACGAGCGCCCGGCTCGCCTCGAGCGCGGTCGCCATGTCCGCGCACTGGTGCTGCACGGCCTGGAAGGCCCCGATCGGCCGGCCGAACTGCACGCGCCCCTTCACGTACTCGACGGTGAGCTCGACGACGTGCGCAAAGCCACCCAGGAGCTCGGCGGCGAGCAGCACCCGCTCGCGTGCGAGCGCTGCCGCGAGGAGGCGCTCGGCCGCGGGGCCCTCGGCGAGCACCTCCCCGGCCGCCTCCGCAAAGCGCACTGTCGCGAGCGGCTCGCCCGTCCAGCCGGGCACGGGCTCGACCGAAATCGCGGCCGAGCGCGGCACGAGCGCGAGGGCAAGGCCCGCGGCGCCGCGCGCCGCCACGACGAAGAGGTCCGCCTCCGCCCCCGCGACCACGAAGCGCTTCTCGCCGCCGAGCCGCCCGCCCGCGAGCGTCGTCGCGAGCCGCGCGGGGTCGACGCCGGCCGCGGGCTCGATGGCGGCGAGCGCGGCCGCCCGCGTGCCGCGGGCGAGCGCCGGGAGCTCCGCGGTGCGTCCGGCCGCGGCGAGAAGCAAGCCTGCGCTCACCGTGGCACGCAGCCGCGCGGGCACGAGCGCCCGACCGCATTCTTCGAAGAGAAGGGCGAGGTCGACCAGGTCCGCCCCGAGCCCGCCATGCGCGCGGGGAAGCCCGTAGCCGGGCCAGCCAGCCTCGGCGAGCACGCGCCAGAGCTCCGCCGGGCAGGCGCCGCCGGCCGCGCGCTGCGCGCGCGCCACCGCGGGCGGAAAGTGGCGGGCGAGGAGCGCGCGCGCCTGCTCCTGCACGAGCCGCTGCTCGTCGGTGAGCGCGAAGTCCATCGCTCAGCTCCGCGGCAGCCCGAGGCCGTGCTGCGCGATGATCGAGCGCTGCACCTCGTTCGTGCCGCCGCCGAAGCGCCAGACGGGCGAGGCGCGGTACATGCGCTGGAGGCGCCCGCCGAGCGGCGCCCACGGCCCCTCGCCGACGAGCCCGTAGAGCCCGAGCAGCCGCAGCCCCACGTCGCACACCTTCTGCCGCACCTCGCTGCTCGCGACCTTCACCATCGACGCCTCGCGCACCGGCACGCGCCCCTGGTCCACGGTCCAGGCGTTGAGCCACCCGAGCAGTCGCGCCGCCTCGACCTCCATATCGAGCTCGGCGAGGGCCGCGCGCACCACCGGGTCGTCGGCGAGCGGCCGGCCGCCAATGACAGTCGCCCGGCAGCAGGCGACGAGATCGTCGAGGAGCCGGCGCGGCCCGCCGACCGATCCCATCGCCACCCGCTCGAAATCGAGCGCCATCGTCATGTACTCCCAGCCCCGTCCGCGCTCGCCGATTAAGTTCGCGCGCGGCACGCGCACGCCGTCGAAGAAGACCTGGTAGGTCGGGAAGCCGCCCCACGTCTCCATCGACTGGATCGTGATCCCGGGCGCGTCGAGCGGCACAATGAAGAGCGAGATGCCGCGGTGCCGCGGCGCCGCCGGCTCCGTGCGGCAGGCGAGCCACTCGTGTGTCGCGTGCGCCGCCCCCGTGTTCCAGATCTTCTGGCCGTCGATCACCCACGTGTCGCCGTCCTCGACCGCGCGGGTCTGGAGGCTCGCGAGGTCGGTGCCGGCCTCGGGCTCCGAGTAGCCGATCGCGAAGTCGACCTCGCCGCGGAGGATGCGCGGGATCCACTCGCGCTTCTGCGCCTCGGAGCCCACGCGCAGGATCGTCGGCGCCACCGACGTCACCGTCAAGTGCAGCGACGGCGCGAAGGCGTACTCGAGCTCCTCGATGAAGATGTACTGCTCGCAGGCCGAGCGGCCGAGGCCACCCAGCTCCTTCGGCCACGCCACCCCCCACCAGCCGCGCGCCCCGAGCTTGCGGATGAACTCGCGGGCCAGCGGCCCGCGGCCCTCGCTGCCGCCCTCGGCGAGCTCGGCCTCGACCTCGGGCGTGAGGTGCTCGCGCAGGAAGGCGCGCACTTCTTCCCGCCAGGCCGCCTGCTCGGCCGTCAGCTCGAAGCGCATCGGCGGGGGACTCTAGCGAAGGCAGGGGACACGGCGCCAGGCGCCGCGCGTCACCCGGGCGGGACGGATCGTCGCGGCGCGGCACTTTTTCGACGCCCGCCGCCCGGGCCTCCGACGACCCCGCGCGCACGCCCCGCGGCACGAGGCTTGCTCCCCGTGGGACACGATGGCCGATCCCGCCCGCGTGCTGCGGGTCGCGAGCCAGCGCCCCGCGTGGGACTCGGCGCCCCGGTCGCCGACGCTCGAGCGCTTCTACCGCGAGCTCATGGCGGTCGACGAGCTGCCCTCGTCGCCGGAGGTCGCGCAGAAGATGCTGGTGACGATCAACCGCGAGACGGCGAGCACGCGGGAGCTCGCGGCGCTGATCGGCCGCGACCAGGCCCTCGCGGCCCGCCTTCTCCGGCTGGCCAACAGCTCGTTTTTCGCCACGCGGGCGCGCATCGACAGCATCCAGCAGGCGGTGACCCTGCTCGGCTTTGCCCGCGTGCGCGACATCGTCCTCGGCCTCTCGGTCTGGGGCGCGCTCGACCGCAAGAGCACCTCGGGCCGCCGCTACCGCAAGCTGCTCTGGCGGCACGCGGCCACGGTGGCGGGCGCCGCCAAGAAGCTCGGGGATCTCGCCGGGCTCGACGGCGGGCAGGCGTTCACTGCGGGGCTGCTCCACGACGTCGGCAAGCTCGTGCTCGGGCTCCGGCTCGGCGAGAGCTACTGGGCGATGCTCGACGAGGCGGCGGAGCGGCAGACGACCACCGCGGCGGTCGAGCTCGAAGCCTTCGGCTGCCAGCACGCGACGGTGGGCGGCTGGCTCCTCCAGCTCTGGCGCCTGCCGCCGGCGCTCGTCGATCCCGTCGCCCAGCACCACGAGCCGCTCGCCGCCGAGTTCGGCCTCGACCTCTCGAACGTGCTCGGCCTCGCCGACCGCCTGGTGCACGCGACCGACCCCGAGACCGGCGCGGCGCACCCCGAGGCCCTCGCGGAGATCCACGCCTTCGCGCCCGGCTTCGTCGCCGCCGACTCCTGGACCGCGCTCTACGGCGCCCTGCGCAACGACCCTGCGCTCGCGCTCTTCGACGCCTGAGCGCGCTACTGTGCGAGCCCCCGCGCGGCGAGCGCCCGCGCCCGGGCCCAGCGGTAATCGGGCTTGCCGCTCGGACTGCGCACGATCTCGTCGACGAGCACCGTCGTCTTCGGCAGCTTGTAGCGGGCGAGGTGCTGGGCGGCGAACTCCGCGAGCGCGGCAGGCTCGACCGCGCTGCCAGGCCGCGCCTGGACCACGGCCGTCACCTGCTCGCCGAAGCGCGCGTCGGGGGTGCCGACGACGACCGCGTCGTAGACCGCCGGATGGCGGCGCAGCACCTGCTCGACCTCCTCGGGGTAGACCTTCTCGCCGCCCGTGTTGATGCACACCGAGCCGCGGCCGAGCACCTCGATGCCGCCGTCGGGCGTCCAGCGCGCGTGATCGCCCGGGACCGCGTAGCGCACGCCGTCGATCACCGGGAAGGTGCGCGCCGTCTTGGCCGGGTCCTTGTAGTAGCCGAGCGGCACGTGGCCCGTGCGCGCGAGCCAGCCGGTCGCCGTCGACTCGCGCGGCAGCACGCCCGAGAGGTCCTCGCGCAGGACGACCGTGTTCGCCATCGCAAAGGCGCCGACGCGCGGCGGCGGGTCGCCCCGGCGCATGGCAAACGACCCGTGCGCTCCGGTCTCGGAGGCGCCGAAGCCGTCGATCACCATCGCGTGCGGGAGGCGCTCGAGCAGCGCCTCCTTGAGATGCGGGGAGAGGATGGCGCCGCCCGAGCCGATCACGAAAAGGCGCGAGAGGTCGTAGCGACGGCGGTCGAGGCCGTCGAGAAGCGGGCGCGCAAAGGCGTCGCCGACCAGGATCATGAAGTTCACGCCCTCGCGCTCGACGGTGCCCCACACATCCTCGGGATCGAGTCGCTCCGGCCGGCCCTGCATCACCACCGTGCCGCCCTGGTGAAACGCCGCAAACGCCATCCACTGCGCGGCCCCGTGCATGAGCGGCGGCGTCGGCATCATGCGCACGGAGGCGCTCGCGGCCTCGGCGACGAACTCCTCGATGCTCCCCGGACACGGCGTACCCGGCGGCCGGCCGCTCATCGCCCCGAAGAGGATGTTCTCCTGCCGCCAGAGCACGCCCTTCGGCGCACCCGTCGTGCCGCCCGTGTAGAGGAGGTAGAGATCGTCGGGCGACGGGACGACTGGCGGCGGCTCGGCCGGTGCGGCGGCGAGCGCGCGCTCGTAGTCGAGCGCGCCGGGGAGGAGCGCCTCGCCCGAGTCGTCCTCGACCTGGAGGAGCAGCCGCAGCTTCGGGAGCTGCGCGCGGATGCGGGCGAGCACGGGGGCGTAGCGCGCATGGTAGATGAGCCCCGCAGCGTCCGCGTCGTCGAGCAGGTAGCGCAGCTCGTCCTCGACGTAGCGGTAGTTCACGTTGAACGGCGCCACGCGCGCCCGGTAGCAGCCGAGCATGCTCTCGAGAAACTCGGGGCAGTTGAGCATGTAGAGCCCGACGTGGTCCTGCCCCGACTCGTAATTCGCGAGCGCGCTGCGCTCGCGGTGGCAGCCGAGACCGTGGGCGAGCAGCAGGTTGGCGAGCCGCCGGGCGCGCGTGCTCACCTCCCCGTAGGTGAGGCGGCGGGACGGCGTCACGATGCACTCCCGGTCCGGGTAGGCCGTGGCGAGCGCCTCGTGGAGGAGCGCGAGGTTCATGAGCCGGGAACCAACCAAGAACCGCCGCGCGGCGCAAGCGGCGGGGGGTCAGCGCCGTGCCGCTGCGACAAGATCCGGCGCCGCGGCCGCTGCCGCAGCGGGCGCGCACCCGCCGCGCGTGGCGCCCGCCGCACCGGCTGCCGTGCGCCGCGTGCAAGCCCGCGTCACGACGCGCGCGGAGCGCGGGCCGCCCGCGCCCGGGTGCTGCGGCGTCGGCCGCAGCACACCCACGGAGCGAGCGCGCGGGGCGTCACTCGTGCGCCTGCCCGGGCTCGTGCCGTGCTCGGCGAGCCGGCATCCGGCCGGGCACAGGCGTTGCACTTCCCGCGCGCATGGCGAGCGTCAGCGGCTTCGGGCTCGTGGACAGCCTCATCAACGATCTCGTGAGCCAGAGCGCGGGCGCGGCGTTCGCCCCGGCGGCCTTCGCCGCGCGCGTGCTGCCATCGGCGCTCACCGACTCAAGCGCGAGCCTCGCGGGCAGCCCGCTCGCCGACCTGCTCTCGACCGCCCGCGCGAGCCTCCTCGGCCTGGCGAGCACGGCGCGCCAGCTCGATCTCGCAAGCCCGCTCTCCGCCTTCTTCTCCGCCTCTGCCACCTCGAGCAACCCGTCTGCGGTCCTGGCGCAGGCGACCCCGGGCTCCTCGGTGACGACCGCCCCGCCGCAGGCGACCTACACCTTCAGCGTCTCCCAGGTCGCCGTGGCGCAGGCGAACGTCGGCTCGGCGCTTCCGAGCGACGGGACGGGGACCTTCGCCGCCGGCACGGACACGATCGGCGTGACCCAGCACGGCGTGACGACCGACGTGAGCGTTGCGGTGGGCGCGAACGACACGAACGCCACCGTCCTCGCCAACCTCGCGGCGGCGATCAACGACACCCCCGGCCTCGGCGTCACCGCGTCGGTCCTGACCGATCCGATCGCCGGGACGAGCCAGCTCGTCGTCGAGGCCGCGACCACCGGGACCGCGAGCGCCTTCTCGCTGAGCGACGTCGCGGGCACGGCGGTCGCGAGCGCGGGCGTGGGCAATGCCACGACGGCGGCGGCGAACGCGTCGTTCACGGAGAACGGTACGGCGCTCACCTCGAGCAGCAACGACCTCTACCTCGGCGACCTGGGTCAGCTCCACGTGACCCTCCTCGCCCCGACCGCGGCGCCGGTAACGGTGACGATCGGCCCGGATACGAGTCAGATCACCGCGGCCATCGCGAGCTTCGTCGACGCCTTCAACGGGGCGCAGGCCTTCTTCGGCGCGCACGCCGACACCTTCCCGGGGGTGGGCGCCGAGCTCTCGTCGCTCGCGGCCCGCCTCGCGCCGCAGCTCGCCACCGTCGGCATCGCGACGGCGCCCGACGGCACGCTCTCGATCGACGCGGCGAAGCTCGCCGCGGCGGTCGGCCAGCAGCTCGGCAGCGTTCGCACCGTCCTCGCCGATGTGGGCGGCCTTGCGAGCGAGGCGTCGGCCATCGCCACCACCCGCCTCCAAAACCCGCTCACAACGGTCGCCCCGCTGCCTCCGCGCACGCCGGGATTCGTCCCGCAGCGGCTCGCCGCCCAGTTCGGCGGTGAGCTCGCCTCGCTGCGGCTAACGGGGCTGCTCGTCGACGCGCTCCTGTGAGCGTCAGTCGACCGGCCGCAGGTTGTCCGACGTCCGCCCGTGGTAGGCGTCGATGGCCGAGAGGATCTGGAGGTAGCCCGGCCAGCCGTAGAGCGGGATGAACCCGAGCCAGAACTTCTTCTGCGGGCAGTGGTCGAAGAAGAATCCCCAGCCCGCATTGTAGTACTCGCCGAGACCGGGATGGGCGACGGAGAGCCATGCCGCCGCCCGCCGGTGCCCCGCCGTCGTGCGGGCGGCAGCGGCCGGCGCCGCCAGGACCGCCCCCAGGCAGACCGCCGCGATCACCCGTCTTGCCATGCGCGCCTCCTTCTCGGGGCTCCGTCCTAGCATCGCTCGCCTGCTCTCGCGACCGCAGGTAGAAGAGGAGCCGTGTCGAGCCCGCTCAGCGAGCCGCACCGCCTGCGGCTCGGCGACCTGCTGGTGCTGCACGATCCCATGCCCGGCCCGCTCAGCGCGATCGCGGTCGCGGTGCGCGCCGGCTCCCGCTACGACGGGGCGCATCCCGGGATCGCGCACCTGACCGAGCACATGCTCTTCCAGGGCACGCGGCGGCTCGACCAGGCCACGCTCAACCGCCGCGCGGGCGAGCTCGGCGGCGAGCACGATGCCGACACGGGCTACGAGGACATCACGGTCCACTTCGAGGTCTTCAACGAGGACGTCGAGGACGCGCTCGCGCTGCTCGCCGAGCAGCTCTTCCACAGCACCGTGCCGGCCGACCGCCTCGCCAAGGAGCAGCGCGTGGTGGTGGACGAGATCCGCGGCCGTCAGGAGGATCCCGCCAACTACCTGCACGAGCAGGCCTGGCGGCGCTTCGTCGGCGAGCCGCTCGGCCACCCGGTCTGCGGGACGATCGCGAGCGTGCGGGCGATCACGCCGGCGGCGGTGCGCGCGTTTCTCGCCCGGTGCTTCGTACCGGCGAACATGGTCCTCGCCGTGTGCGGCGGCATCGCGCGCGACGCGCTTCGCCGCGCCGTCGCGCGCACGTTCCCCGCGCGCGGCCCCCGGCCGCCGGCCGTGCCGCGGATTCGCCCGCACCGAGCGACCGGGACGCTCAGGCTTACCCGCCGCGATCTCGCCCAGGCCTACCTCGTGCGCCTGCTCACCGCGCCGCGCGAGCCGCGGGCCGCCCTCGCCCTCTCGCTCGCGCTCGAGATCGTCGGCGCGGATCCCGACGCGCGGCTCTTCCAGGAGGTGCGCGAGCGCCTCGGCCTCGGCTACGACCTCGGGGCGACGGTCGAGCAGGGCCGCGACTGGGCGGTCGCCGTGCTCAGCGCGAGCGCCGCCCGCGACCAGGCGCGGCGGCTGCGCGAGACCATCGACCGCGTCTCGCGCGAGGCCACGGCGGGCTTCAGCGCCGAGGAGCTCGCGCGGGCGCGCCAGAAGGTGCGCTACCGCTTCGCGCGCCTCGCCGACTCCCGCCAGGACCGTGCGACGAGCCACGCCACGCGCGCGGCCTGCGGGCTGCCGTCGCTCGCGCGCGCGGCCGCGATGGTGGTTAGCATCGAGCGGCCCGAGGTCGAGGCCGCGTGGCGCGACGCCCTCGCCGCGCCGAGCCTCACGGCGGTGCTCGCCGGCTGATGCACCGCCTCGCCGTCGCCGCAGCCTGGCTGCCGCTCGCCGCCCACCTCGCCGCCGCCGGCGAGCCCGTGTCCCTCGGCCCCTGCGGACCGATTGCGCGCCCCTACGACGCGATCGAGCTCACCGGCGAGCGGCTCGACCACCTCGGCGGCACGCCGATCCCGCGGCTCGGGCTCGTGGCGTTCCGCGGCGGCAGCCCCGTCCCCATCCCCTTCCAGATTGACGAGCGGCGCGGGCGGCATCTCGCGCTGCCCGACGGCCCGGAGCCGACCGTCGACGACCGCCCGGGCATCTTCGACCACGACGACCTCCTCGTCTTCATGGCCTGCGACGCCGGCGAGCGCACGACCCCGGAGGTGCTCGCGCAGGCGCTCGCCCAAGCCGGCGTCACCGCGTGGCGCGAGATCCGCATCGAGGACCCCGTCGATCACCGTGCGGGCTTCGTCTATCTCGTCGCGGCCGAGCACCCGCCCACCACCGACCGCCGCTACGTCGCCTACGACGCCGCGCACGACCTCGTCGTCACCGCCCGCTACCGCGTCGGCTGCGTGGGAGCGCTCCCGGCGTACTTCGCCCTCGCGCTCGCGGAGCCGCTCGGCCCGAACCTGCTCGACGGCCTGCGGCTGCGGGCGGAGGCGACGCTGCATGCACATCTCGCGCACTGGACGCTCGACGAAACGGAAGGCGAGCACGAGCTGATCGCCTGGAAGGCGGGGCCGGTGCGCGTCGTGCGCCGCTCGCGCCACCGCGTCTACCTCGGCGCCGGCCTCTACCTCACGGCCGGCCTCGCGCACACCTACTTCTACGCCCAGCACGTCTTCGGGCCGGGCTCGATGAAGCTCCCGTTCTCGCCGGCCCTCCTCTTCCGCGACATCAGCGCCTGGGGCGGCGCCGACTTCCGGGATCTCCGCGGCTGGCGCTACCACGCCCCGGGCGTGCCGCCCGAGGGCTTCGCGATCGACGGGCGCATGGACCCGGCGGAGGCCGCGTTCCACGGCAACGGCGACTGGTTCCTCCTCGCGCACGGCACCGAGGCGGTGCTGGTGGCGGCGGTCATGTCCGAGGAGCTGACGCGCCTGCTGCGGCTCGGCCTCGTCTACCGCGACGACGCCGAGCACCCCGCGCCGCCCGAGCGCGCCCCCGGCACGGTTCCGCTCGTCGGCTACCGCGGGGCCGACGTGCAGAAGCTGCCCGCGGGCCGCTACTGGTTCCAGCTCCGCGTGCTCGTTCTCCCGGCCTACCGGCCCGGCGACGAGCGCCGCGCGCTCGACGAGGTGCACACCTCGCTCACCGCCGACCTCAGCGCCCGATCCGGGCCCGCAGCCGCTCGAGCAGCGCCTCGGTGAGATTGCGCACGGGCTGGCGGTCGCCCGTCGAGAGGTTCGCGATCGTCCCCGCCTCGAGGTTGATGCGCAGGCGCTGCCCGGTGCGGAAGACGCTCGGCGCATCGACCTCGAGCGGGGCGAGCCCGGCGGCGAGCACGCGGGCGGCGAAGTCGTCGGCGAAACTTTGCGCGACGACCGCGATCATGCCCGCCGCCGCGAGCGCCGCGGCCGCCGCCGCCCCGCCCGGCCCGTGCCCGAGCCGCGCGCCCGCGACGAGCACGTCGCCCGGCCGCACGGCGGCGGCGAGCCCCGCGTCGAGGTCGGCGAAGAGATGGGCGGCCGCGGCCTCCGCAGCGAGCTGCGCGCAGCGCAGCGGCAGGATGTCGGCGGCGGCGAGCCCGTCGGCGAACGTCCAGGCGCGCCCCGTGAGCACGGGGAGCCGGCGCTCGAGGTCTAGCTCGCGAGCCCCCATCGCGGTCCCGAGCGCACCGTGACCAGCCGGCCAGGGTGGCGCAGGATGACCCGCGCCTCGTCGACCGTGATCGGCCGGCCGAAGATCCGGTAGCGGCCGTGGACGTCGCGCTGGTTGTTGGCCCACTCGGCCAGCTCGTCCGCATCCGGCGGATGCCCGAGCGCCGCGGCGCACCGGCGCACCACGAAGCCGAGCATGATCCGCAGCTGCTCCGGTCGCGCGCCGTCCGCCATGATCGGAGCCGTTTCTCACACGCGTCGCCCGCGAGCGTCAAGCCCGCAGTGCGCTTGACACCCCCGGCGATGGCCGGCATGTCGGGCGGCGTGACGAGGAGCGACCCCGTGCCCGCCGACGCGGCGGCGTCGGGCGCGACCGAGGGCCGGCCCTTCGATGCGTTCCCGCTGCCCGAGGCCGTGCGCGCGGGCATCCGTGCGGCGGGCTTCGTCCGCTGCACGCCCATCCAGGAGAAGGTGCTGCCGCTCGCGCTCGCGGGCCGCGACGTGGCCGGGCAGGCACAGACGGGCACGGGCAAGACGGCTGCGTTCCTCATCACGATCTTCACCCGGCTGCTCACGCGGCCGCGGCCGGCCGAGAGCGCCGCCGCGCCGCGGGCGCTCGTGATCGCGCCCACGCGCGAGCTGGTCGCGCAGATCGCCGACGACGCGCGGCTCCTCGGGCAGGCGACGGGGCTCCGCATCCACGCGGTCTTCGGCGGCATCGACTACCGCAGGCAGCGGGCGGCGCTCGCGGCGGGCGTCGACCTCCTGATCGGCACCCCTGGCCGGCTCATCGACTACTGGAAGCAGCGCGTCTACGACCTGCGCCACGTCGAGATCCTGGTCATCGACGAGGCCGACCGCATGTTCGACATGGGCTTCATCAAGGACCTGCGCTTCCTCTTGCGCCGGCTCCCGCCCGTCGACCGCCGCCAGGCAATGCTCTTCTCGGCGACGCTCGGCTACGACGTGATGGAGCTCGCCTACCTCTTCATGAACGAGGCGGTGAAGGTGTCGGCCACCCCCGAGCAGGTGACCGCCGAGAACATCGAGCACCTCGTCTATCACGTGGGCCGGCACGAGAAGCTCGCGCTGCTGCTCGGCATCCTGCGCCGCGAGCCGGGCGCGCGCGTGCTCGTCTTCGTCAACACCAAGCGCGCGGCCGAGCGACTCGAGCGCTATCTTCGGGCGAACGACTTCGCGGCCGCCGCCATCACCGGTGACGTGGATCAGCGCCAGCGCCTGCGCGTGCTCGCCGACTTCAAGGAGGGCCGGCTGCCGATCCTCGTCGCCACCGACGTCGCCTCGCGCGGGCTCCACATCGAGGGCGTCACCCACGTCGTCAACTACGACCTGCCGCTCGACCCCGAGGACTACGTGCACCGTGCCGGCCGCACGGCGCGCGCCGGGGCGTCGGGCAAGGCGATCAGCCTCGCGTGCGAGGAGTACGTCGAGGGGCTCGAGGCGATCGAACGCTACATCGGCTTCAAGCTGCCCTTCGAGATCGCCGACGACCACATGCTCGTCGAGGTGCGACACCCGCCGCGCGAGCCGCACCGCCGCCGCCTGCCGCCGGCCCCGGCGCCGGGGGGCGCCCGGCGGCGGCGCCGCGGCCGTCGCTAGGCGCGGCGCGGGCCGAGGCGCACGAGGCGCGGCGGCGGCATCGGCCAGCGCGCGCGTGTGCGGGTAAATCCGCGCACGATCGCGGTCGCCATCGCGGTGCGCAGCTCCCACTCCGCCGGCGTGTCGAGCCGCCGCCGCCACGCGGCGCGCCCGCGGCGGCGGTCGCGGTCGGGCGTCTCCCAGTCGAGGCCGCGGCACTCGAGGTAGGCGATCTCGCGGTCCAGGCCGAGCACGAGCGCCGCCCACTCGCCGTAGATCGCCGCGTCGCGCGCCCGCGAGCGTGCGAGCAGCGTGCGCCCGTGCGCGGCATCGAGCACGAAGGCCGGCACCAGGAGATCCACGCGCCCCCCGAGCCCCACCCGCTCCGCGAGCAGTCGGTTGACGACCGTCTCGGTGGCGTAGAGCGGCCGGTGGTGCGAGCGATGCGCGGCCGGCGTGCGGCCGAGCACCAGCACGCGGTGGCGACGGGCGGCGCGCAGCACCGCCTCGAGCTCCTGCGGTGCGCGGCGCAGCCAGTGGAGCGCCCGGTCGAAGTCGACGTAGTGGACCCGCGCCGCGCCGTAGCCGAGCGCGCGCCGCATGGCGAGGCGGTAGAGCGGCCCGCGGGCGTTGTGCACCGGTGTGCCCGCGTGGGCGCCGGCGCGGGCGAGGTGCGCACGCAGCGCCGGCGCCGTGGGCGGGCTCGTCGCCACCGCGACGTGCGCGTAGAGCGCCTGGAGCCGAGGCAGCAGGCGGCGCACGTCCGCGGCGAGCGCGCCCGGGGGATCGTGGAGCGTTGCCGCCAGCGCGACGTCGAACGGCGCCGCGCCCCCCGCGCTGCCCGCCCGGGGCCTCACCCGAGGTGGGGCAGCACCGCGCGGCCGAGCCAGGCGACCCGCTCGCACCACGCGGCAAAGCTGTCGGCCGCGACGCCGGCGTGCAGCGCCGTCGCCCCTGCGCGCCGCCAGCGTGCCGCCGCGGCGAGCACGGCGTCGGCGCCCGCCTCGATGGGGACCTCGAGCGGAGCTACGAGCGCAAAGGGCGCCTCGCGGCGCGCCTCGGCGCGCAGCGTGCGCGCCACGGCGGCCGCTGCCGCGAGGTCTTCGGGCGTGAGCTGCCAGGGGATCCAGCCGTCGGCGAGACGCGCGGCGCGCCGCAGCGCCGCCCGCGAGTTGCCGCCGACCCAGATGGGCGGGCGTGGCCGCTGCACGGGCCGCGGGGCCACGAGCACGTCGCGGAACACGACGGTCTCGCCGGCGTACGCGGCGATCTCCTGCTCCCAGGCGGTCGCGATCGCGCCCAGGGACTCGTCGGTCACGCGCCCGCGGCGCTCGTAGCGCGCGCCCAGCACCGCGAACTCGGCCTTCACGTGCCCGCTGCCGACCCCGAGGATCACGCGGCCGCCCGAGAGCCGGTCGAGCGTCCCGTACTGCTTGGCGACCACCAGCGGGTGCCGGTAGGGGAGCACGAGGACGTGGGAGAGAAGCCGGATGCGGGTCGTGGCGCCGGCCACGAACGCGAGCGTGCTGCCGGCGTCGTACCACACCGGCCCCATCGCGGCCGCGCGCGCCGCGGGCACCAGCACGTGGTCGCTGCACGACACCCACGCGAGGCCGGCCGCCTCGGCGGCCTGCGCCGCGGCGAGGAGCTCCGGCCCGCCGACGGCAGCTTCCCAGGGCCGCGCGCGGCCAGGGATCTGCTGCACCGCCGGCAGGCTCACGCCGACCGGGACCACGCCGGCAGCTACGCGCGGCGACGGGCCCAAGTCAAGAACGGCACGCCCGTGACGGCGCGCGCCGACTCGGCTACACGGGCAGGGTATGCGCGGCGCGCTGCGAGCGATCAACGTGGCGTGTGCGCTGGTCGCCCTGGCGAGCGCGCTTGCCGTCCTCGGCTCGGGGCTCCTCGAGCCGGGCTACCGGGAGGCCCACGGCGACGCGCCAGCCCTGGTGCTCGCCTACATCGGCTGGCAGGTGTTGGTCGCCTGGGCGTTCGCCCGCGACCTCGCGCTCGTGCCCTGGCTTGCGCTCGCCAAGCTGCTCGCTGCCTGGGCGTTCCTCGCCACCTTCGCGGTGGCCGGTCCGTACTGGATGGCCTGGACGCCGGGACGCTACGTCTACCAGCTCTTCGACTGGGGTGTGGGCGCGGAGGTCGGTCTGTTCGCCCTGGTCTGGATCGGGCGCGGGGCCTGGAACACGCTGAACGCCCTCTACTTCACGGCTCCGTGGTGGCGACCGCTGCGCCGGCGCCACCCGCTCGTGGGCCGGCTCGTCACCGCTGCGGCCATCGCGCTCGTCGTCTTCTGCCTCTGGACGTTCCGCGAGCTCCTGCGCGTGGGCCACGTGCGCGACGTCGCCCGCGCGGTGTTCGACCAGCTCGACTGCGCGACGATCCGCGCCCACCGAGGCCAGACCACCACCGACGTCCGCCAGGGGGGCGCGCGGCGGTACACGGTCCGCATCGTCTACGATTGCCCCCAGGTGCGCGTGATCGTCGCGGACGAAGACGGTCGGGTCGCGACGTGGACGGGCGGGCGGGGGGAGTGCTGCGGGGCGCCGCCGACATGACGCGCGCGGGCTTGCGTTTCGGGGGCCTGCCGTGCGAGAGGCGCAGCTCGAGTGAGTCGCTTCGCCCGCTTCGTCGTCCGCCGTCCCCTTGCCGTTCTCGTCGCCGCGGCGCTGCTCACGGGAGGGGCGCTCTATGCGCTCACCCACGTCTCGTTCGACAACTCGACCGAGCGGCTCCTCGTCCGCGACTCCGAGAGCTGGCGCTTTCTCACGAGCACCCGTGAGGCGTTCGGCGGCGACGAGACGCTCTTCGTGCTGCTCCACGCGCCGGACGTGCTCGCCCCGGAGGCCATCCGTCGGCTCGAGGCGCTCACCGAGGCGGTCTCTCGCGTGCCGGGGGTCGACCGCACGCTGAGCCTCACGAACCTGCGGTGGCCATGGCCCGTGAACGACGACGTGGCGGTGGAGCACCTGTTCACCAGCGACGGCGAGCCCACCCCGGGCGCGCCGCTCGCGGCCGCGCTCGACCATCCGCTCGTGCGCGCGAACCTGCTCTCGCCCGACCATCGGCTCGCCGCCGTCCTCGCGCTCGTCTCGCCGCACCCCGAGGACCCGCACTTCAAGGGCCGCCTCGTCGCGGCGGTGGAGACCGCCGTCGCGCGCGCGGCGCCCGGCGCGGAGGTGACGCTCGGCGGCGCCCCCTTCGCGCAGGTGGCCCTCAACGAGCTCACCGCGCGCGACCTGCGGGTGCTCGGTCCCGCCGCCCTCGCCGTGATGGCGGTGATCCTCTTCCTCACCTACGGCACCGCGTACGGCGTGTGGCTCCCGCTCGCGACCGTCATCGTCTCGCTGCTCTGGACGGTCGCCCTCGGCGCGCTGCTCGGGCGCTCGTTCTCGATCGTGACCTCGGTGCTGCCGCCGCTCATGCTCGCGATCGGCACGAGCTACACGATCCGCGTCCTCTCCGAGTACGACCGCCAGCGGGCACACGCGGCCGACCCGGCCGCGGCGCTGGTGGCGACGCTGTCGGCCGTCGGCACGACCGTCATCCTCTGCGGAGCGACCACGGCGCTCGGGTTCGCCTCGCTGCTCTCGAGCCGCGTGGAAGTCATCCGCGACCTCGGGCTTCTCGCCACCTGCGGCAGCGGATTCACGACGCTTGCCGCGCTCACGATCGTGCCCGCGGTGCTGGCGCTCCTGCGAGCGGGGCGCGCGTCCCGGCAATCCGGGGTCCTCGCCCGGCGGCTCGCCCAGGCACTGCCGCGCATCCACGCGCTCACCGTGCGGCGCGGGGGCCTTCTGCTCCTGACCGCCGCAGCCATCATGGCCGTCGGGGGCGTGGGGCTCCGCTTTCTCACCGTCGACCAGGACCCCTACGACTGGTTTCCGACCGGCAGCCCAGTGGCGCGGTCGACCGCAGAGATCGATCACGAGCTCGGCGGCGTCGTGCCCCTGGCCGTCGTCCTCGAAAGCCCCGACGGAGTCTACGATCCCCGGGTGATCGCGGCGGCCGACGCGATCGCCAGCTACGCACGCCGCCAACCCGACGTCGGTGCGGTGATCGCGCCGTCCGACTACTTGCGGCTCATGGACAGCGCGGTAAACGTCGGCCACACACGCGGGGCGCTCCCGTCCACGCGCGAGCTCACGGCGCAGTACCTCCTTCTCTTCGACACGAGCGACCACGAGACGCTGGCTCCTGTGCTGAGCGAGCCCGCGGGGAAGGCGCAGGTGCTCATTCGCCTGGCGCACGCGTCGAGCACGCGGCAGCGAGCCTTCGTCGCTCGACTCCAGGCGGCGCTACCCACGCTCGCGCCCGCGCCCCTCACGGCGCGCGTCACGGGGACCGGCTTGCTGCGGCTCGAGACGAACGACGAATTCACCGACGGCCTCGCGCGGCACCTGCTGCTCGCGTCGGTCGCGATGGCCGTCCTCCTGGGGTTGGCGCTGCGGTCTTGGCGGCTCGGCACGCTTGCGCTCGTCCCGAACCTCTTCCCAATTCTGTTCCTCTACGGGGTGCTGGGCTGGCTCGGCATTCCCCTCAATGCGGCCACGGTGACGACCGGGGCGGCCGCCCTCGGCGACGCGGTCGACGACACGGTGCAATATCTCGATCGGTACCGTCGCCGGCTCCGGCAAGCGCGCGATGGCGAGGAAGCCCGGCTCCAAACCCTCACGAGCGTGGGCATCCCGATGATCGCATCGGACATCGGCCTCGCCGCCGGCTTTTGCGTGTTCCTGCTGTCCCGTTTCTTCCCGGTCACCAGCCTCGGCCTGCTCGGCGCCGCAGCCATGCTGCTCTCTCTGCTGGCAAATCTCTTCGTTCTGCCGGTGCTCGTCGCCCTGACGGAGTTGCGGCTCCTCCGGCGGCTCCTGCTCGGGTACGTGAACCAGCCGTAGGCGCCCTGAACGCCGGTTCACGGTTCAGCGCGCCCCGGCGCACAATTCCGTGCAACTCATCCGCTCGTCGGTCCGGACCGCACGTTCCCGCCGCGGCTCACGTTCCGGTGCGCGGTTCAATCACGAGCGCTGGGCGCCGCCAGCCGATCACAGCCACCATGATCGCCGCGGCGAGGAGGACGGGCGAATCCCACGTGAGCGAGCGGGGGGAAAGTGCTCCGCGCCCCTTCTTCCGCACTCACGGCAGTGGGTTCGCGGCGGCTGTCTCCGCAAGTCCTTCGTCGGCGGCCTCCCTCAGGTCCCGCCGTACGGGCAGTATCACCCGCGGATCGAGGAACCGCGGGCGAAGGATCGTAACCAGCGCTGGCAGTACCACGAGAGCGCTCGCCGACGAAACAAGCATCGCCAGGGCCACAAGGGCCCCAAGCTGAACGTGCAGACGGAACCCAGAGAGGCACAGCGTCGCATACCCATATGCTATAGCTGTCGAAACGAAGAGCACTGCCTTGCCGGAGGTCATCAGCGCCCGATCGAGCGCTTCGGCAGCAGCTGCGCCGCCAGAGCGCTCCTCCCGCACCCGGAAGAGAACGTAGATCGCGTAGTCCGCGCCGATGCCGACCGCCATGGCAGAAATGGCTGACGTGGTGGCATCGAGCGGTATCCCCAGGAGCCCCATGACGCCAAAGTTCACCGCGACGGTGATTGCGAGGGGCATAATCACCAAAACACCACCCAGAAGCGAGCGCAACAATAGCGACGCGATGGCAAAGGTGATGATCCCGATCTGGATGATGTTTCGAATCTTGCCCTCAACCATCACCTCCGTCGCGGCGGCGGTGGACGCCAGTGTCCCCGTGTAGCGCACGCGATATCCCGGTGGAAAGGTACGCGAAACGAACTCCCGGGCTATCGCAATCAACTTCTGCCCATAGCGAGTACTGTCCTCGTGCACGAGCAGCCTGACCTTTGCCTGGCGATGCGTCGGATCGAGCAGAGTATCAAGCTGCGCCCCGCCCGACAGCGAATAGAGGAAGAGGTACTGGGCGGCCATCGCTCGCGTCGCTGGCAGTGTACCAGCGTCGCGTCGGTCAGCGTTCATGGCTGCATGCATCCTGCTCAGTAGATCGACGAACGAAAACGCTTTGCCAACACCTGGTTCCGCCTCAAGACGGCGCTCAAGCCGATCAACCGCGCGCAGTATCGCAGGTTCCTCCAGCGCACCGTCGGCGTCCCCTTCGACCAGCAGGACCAAGGTGTTGGTGCCAGCGAACCGTCGGTTCAATACTGCATCATCCATCCGTACGACATCGCTGCTGCGGAAGTTTTGCTTGAGGCTCGTGTCAACGTGAATGCGCGCAGCAAAAAGACCACACAGCAGAAGGAGCGCGCCGGTGAAGACGAACACACGCCCCTGATGCTCTCCAACGGCCAAGCGGTGCGCGCCCCGCAGAAACGCGTCAAGCCAGGGATGCGCCCCTGCTTCGCGCGCACGCTCGACAACGCGCGGAGCAGGGAGCAGCGAGCGAACGGCGGGGATTATGGTAAGTTCAATCGCCAGCGCCGAGGCGATCCCGAAGCCCGTGAACAGGCCAAAGGTCCGGATCGTCGCGGTGCGGAACGTCGCGAGCGAGCAGAACGACAGCGCGGCGATCGCTCCGGCCGCCAGCATCACCGGCCCCACGCGCTCCAGCGCCGCCACGACGCCCTCCGCCACCTCCCCAACACGCTCGTATTCCTCGTAGAAACGCTTGAGCACCTGCACAGCGTGGCCCGCTGCTACCGCCAGGATGAGGATCGGGGTCGTTGCGTTGTACGGGTCCAAAGGCACACCCAGGAATCCCATCAACCCGATCGCCCACAGGACGGAGAGCAAGGCGGTCACGAGCGGGAGGAGCAGCGCTTGGAACGTCCGAAAGGCGTGGTAGTGCACAAGTCCGATCACGATGAGAGCGAGCGGAAAGTACAGCGCTACGCGGCTGGCATAGCTGGTAATCTCGGAAAGGAAAATCACCGGCCCGGATAGTCGGACATCGAAGGTACCGTCCTGCGCACGGTGGACTACTTCCTCAACTGCGGCGTGTAAGTGCCGGTATCCCGGTAGTTTTGGCGTCAGCTCAAAGCTCGCCTGAACCGTGGCCGCGGAGCCGTCGGAAGAAACAAGCGTTCCCATGTATGCGTCATTGGCGAAGGTGCGCTCGCGAACCGCATCCGCGCCAGCCTGCGTGGTGGGCGGCTCCTCCATCAGCGGCTCGACTTCAATCCCGTCCTCCGTGCCGCGGATTCCCTTGACCGCTGGCGAAGCGATGCTCTGCACTAGAGAGCTGTTCGCTCCCGGAATGCGGCTGATGCTGGACGTGATTTCGGCAAGCTTCCTGAGAAATGCCGGAGTAAAGACGTGGCCGTCGTGAGGGAAAAGTCCGACGATGACAAGGTTCTTGTCTCCGAAGAGACGATGCACGTCGTTCAGCGCCTGAATGTAAGGATGGTCCTGGGGGAGCTGCCCATCGGGATCCACTTCGACGCGCAGCCTCATCGCCGCCAGGCTCAACCAGACGGTGACCGCCGCAAACGCAGCCAGCACCGGCCAGCGGTGACGAACGACGAAGCGAGCGTATCGCCCGAGCGCTCGCGAGATCAGGGCTGGCTCCTACGCCGTCCAGGCGAGGTGGAGTGGTTCTTCCTCCGAGGAGTCCACGCCGATGCCGAGTGAAGGCATGGCGCGCGGGATGACCACCTCCTCGTACTTCGCCCCGACGAAGAAGTGCCGGAAGGGGTGACCCTCCAGAATCGAGGGAGCACGCCGGAAGTCGTACCACAGGAGCTCGTGCTCGGTCCTCCCGAGCTTGTCGTACATGGCCTTGAGGCCTGTCGACTCGAAGCGCATCCACTTGTACGTCCAGATCCGCTCGGGACGGGCTGCAATGACCATGAAGTGAGCGCCGACGTGCGCCAAAAGGTCGTGGACGAGCTTGAAAAGACCTAAGGAGACAACGGGCAGGAAGGTCCTACCCTTGCGATACGGAGGCAGGATCGCGAAGCGATTCAGCTCGAATGCTCGGGGAGACGCGAGGCGTGGAGGGAGGCGGAAGTACTCCTCGCACTCGAGCCTGCCGTAATGGCGGGGCGTCACTCGCATAGAGCCAACCGCTACGCCCGTGTTGGTGTCCTCGGCAAGGAGCAGCCAGGACCGCCGGTCGTAAGCGTCAGGGACCGGGATGGAGTAGCCAACCTGGCCTACGTAAACATCGCGCCGAACTTGCAGTGCCGCAGCGACCGCAGCCTGCTCTTCGCACACCCGAAAGCGGTAGCCTCGGAGAAGGTCCCGCAGGCAATCGTCCCCTAGAGCGCTCTCGGACCCAGTCAGATCTGCGCAATGGTTCTGCATCGTTCCCCTCCAAGCGCTGCCCTTGGCAAGTGCCGTGCCAGCCCCGGAAGCGATCGCCACCCCACCAGGCCGGCCCTTCTCCCTTCCGGAAGGTGAACCAAGGTTCCCGTCCTGTGTGGGGGCTGGGGCCCGACGGTTCCTGGTGTAGCGTCGCGCCGCGACGCGTGGAGCCCCTCCAAAGCGCCGGCTTGAGAGTGATCTCAGCCCAGGGACAATGGTGACGTCGCCATGCGCTACCATGCCCTGGCCCCCCTGGTGGCGGCCCTCGCCACCTTGTTCATCGGTACCGTCGTCGCCCTTCGCGCCGGTCTCCGTCAACGCCTGCACCGCGCCTTCCTGTGGATGGTCCTCTCCGTCGTCGCTTGGAACCTCGGCGTCTTCTCCCTTTATTACTTCGTCGATCCCGCCCGAGCCGAGTTTTGGAACCGCATATTCCGGACCGGCATCTGCCTCGCGCCGGCAACCATCTTCCATTTCGCGATCGCCCTCAGCGATTCTCGCGGCCTCCTCTGGCAGGGGCTGCTCGCCTTCGCGTACCTGAGCGGCTCGCTCTTGGCAGTAGCCAATCTTCGCGGGCATCTCGTCCGCGGCCTTAGCCCCCACCCCTGGGGATGGTATGTCGAGCCCACGCCGCTGTACTCCCGGCTCACGCTCCTTTTAGCAGTATTCTTTGTTCTCTGGATCGAACGTGTCCTGCACGCCTACCGCTGGCCCTCGACACCGCGTCAGCGCCTTCAGGCTAAGTTTTGGCTGCTTGGCGGTCTCGTCCAAATTCTTTTCGCATCAACGAACTTGCTGGCCCTGTACGGGTGGCGCATCTACCCACTCGGTAATCTCGGAAGCATCTTCTGGGTCGGCATTATTGCCTACGCCATTGTGCGCCACCGTCTCATGGACCTCGACTACGTGGTTCGGAAGCTCGTTAGCGCCTCGGTGGCCGCCGCAGTCATCCTCGTCCCAGGCGCCATAGGACTGGCGGTCCTTGCACGCAACTTGGGAGCCCGTGACCCTCTGCTCGTCGCGTTCGCGGGCGTGGGACTTTCATTAGTCGCCGCCTTCATGATCCCAAGGATCCAGCAGGCCCTGGAGACGCGCCTGCAGCGTGCGTTGCATGCGCGGCGTTACGATACCCACATGCGGCTTCGGGAGCTTGCGCGAAGGCTAGTCCATATTTTAGACCAGCGTGCGCTCGTCGCGGCGATTGGAGAACAACTAACAGAAATCCTCGAGCTCGAGCAGTGCCTGATCTTTGTCCGCGAGGACGCCGCAGATTTCGTTTTGGCGTATCCGGAGGACGCCGGTGCCGAGACGATTCCGCCGGTGGTCACTCGGGCCATGGGTCAGCTTTCCGGGGCGATATTGTTGTCGGAACTCGAATCCCTTGATCCGGGAGCTGCAGGTGTTTTCCACGACCATGGATGGGAGGTGGGTATTCCGCTGCGGATCAACGATAATTTTGTCGGCATCGTCATCTTGGGGCAGAAACGCATCTTCCGAATCTTCACGCGCGACGATCTGCAGCTCCTCGACACCATGGCGGCGGCGGCAAGCGCGGCCCTCGAGAACGCTCGCCTCTCCCTTCGCCTGCATCGATCCTCGGCCGAGCTCGAGCGTGCTCGCCGCCTGTCCTCCATCGGCATGCTCGCGGCCGGGCTCGCGCACGAGATTCGCAACCCCCTCGTCGCCGTGAAGACCTTCCTCGACCTCCTGCCCCAGCGGCTCGACGACCGCGAGTTCCTCACCCACTTCCGCGACCTGAGCCAGAGCGAGCTCCGGCGGGTCATGAATCTGCTCACCGACCTCCTCGCCCTCGGCAAGTCGACGACCGTCGAATACCGTAGCGTCGAGGTCGTTCCCACGCTGGAACCCGTGCTCCGGCTGATGGAGTCCACCGCACGCAAGCGCGGGGTGACGCTCGTCGTGCGCGCGGGCGCCGCGCTGCCGCCTGTGTGGGCCGACGCCGACCGCCTCAAGCAGATCCTGCTGAACCTCGTCCTGAACGCGATCGACGTGAGCCCGCAGGGCAGCGAGGTCACGGTCGCGATCCGGCCGGCGCGCCAGGGCGTGCTGATCGAGGTGTCCGACCACGGTCCCGGCATCCCGCCCGACCACCTCGAGAACATCTTCAACCCCTTCTTCACCACCAAGGAGACAGGGACCGGCCTCGGGCTCGCCCTCGTCCACCAGATGGTCGTCGAGCACGGCGGCCAGATCAGCGTCGACAGCACCCCTGGACGGGGCTCGATCTTCCGCGTCACGCTGCCGGCCGCCCCCGCCGCCCTCGAGCGCACCGGGACCTGAGACACGCGACTCGCCTCCCACGGGGAGGGCACGCGTCCCGGGTGAGCTGTCGAGGGAGGGCTGGGAGAACGCGTGCCCTCGCCGTGCCTGGCAAGGCGGGAGGCGCGAGCGGCGGATGGTGTCCCGGCCACAGAAGGCCGGAAGCGACGCGGTCAGTGCCGCCACCCGGGCTCCCAACCCGAGGGCGCGAGTGATCGCCCGGGTGGAGCGGCACCGGCCGGTGCTCCTTGCCTACGCAAAGGCCGTGCCCGGCCTCACGGCACGCTCCGGCGCGGCCCGCGCGGCCCGCGGCGGGAACGCGCGTTCCCGGCCGACGAGCGGATGAATCCAGGCGTTCCTACGGTTCGATCACGAGCGTCGGGTGCCGCCAGCGGATCACAGCTACCATCGCCGCCGCGGCGAGCAGATTTCCGCCGAGCACCGCGGGCCACGCGAGCGCGTGCAGCACCGGCTCCGCCACGATCATCGACACCTGGAGAAAGCCGTACTGCAGCACGACGAAGAGCAGCACGACGCCGAAGCCGAGGCTAGGGTTGCGCTCGACCGAGGCGACGAGCCGCGCCGTGCCCATGCCGACGATCAGGAAGACCAGCGCGTGGACCCACGTGAACGAGATCACCATCTCGAGGGACACCGGCAGGTGGGCGGGGTCCTCGAGCCCTCGCCCGCCGCGAAACAGCGCCGTGCCGAGGACCGTCGGGGTGTAGAGCGGTCGGCCCTGGAACACGTCGATCAGGAAGAACCAGAGCGCGATCGCGGCCGCCCCGGCGAGCCCGACGAGCACCCCCTCGGCGTACACTGCGACTTCGGCCGGCGCCGGTGGCGCGCCCGCCACGGGGTGGCGAATGCTTTCGGCTGCCATGACGGACTCCTTTCCGGGCGCCCCCGGGGGCGCCCGCCTCGAAGGGTCGTCGGCTCGACGCCTACGTCCGTCGCTCCGTCCCCGTCAAGCCCGCGTCTCGCCGGGCGCACCCCACAGCGCGTCGCGCAGCCCCGAAGAGCGCACGAGCGGGCGCTCGACCGCAGCGCGGAGCTGCTCGGCCTCGCCCCACACCTCGACCCGCCGCCGCGCCCGCGTGACCGCCGTGTAGAGCAGCTCGCGGGTCATCACCCGCGACGGCTCCGCCGGCAGCACGAGCAGCACCGCGTCGAACTCCGACCCCTGGCTCTTGTGGACGGTCATCGCCCACGCGGGCTCGTGCGCGGGCAGCCGCGCCGGCGGCACGCGCCGGAAGGCGCCGTCTGCGGCCTCGAAGGCGACGCGCAGCGCGCCGCCGGCTGCGGGGTCGGGCAGCGCGATGCCGACGTCGCCGTTGAAAAGCCGCAGCTCGTAGTCGTTCTCGGTGACCAACACCGGGCGGCCCGGGTACCACGGGCTGCGCCCGCTGCCCGACCAGCGCGCGCGCAGCCGCGCCTCGAGCCGCCGATTCAGTGTCTCCGCGCCCGCCGGGCCTCCGCGATGCGCGCAGAGCACGCGGAAGGCAGCGAAGGCTGCGAGCGCCGCCGCCGGATCGGCGCCCGCGCCGATGCGCGCGATGTACGGCTCGAAGCCCGCAAGCGCGCGCTCCTCGAGCGCCGGGCGAAAATCCCCGTCCGCCGAAATCGGCCGCCAGCCGACGTCGGGGCAGCGGCCGTCTGCGAGCAGTGCGAGCGCACCCGCAGCGTCGCCGCGGTTGATCGCCGCGGCGAGCCGCCCGATGCCGCTCTCCGCACCGAAGCGCCAGCTCCGGTCGAGCAGCACGATCGAGTCGCCGAGCGCCGAGGGGCGACCCGCGGCCGCCGGCACCGGCACGCCCGTCACGGCAGTCAGACGGTGCGCGACCGCCGCGGAGAAGCCCGGCGCCGGGCCGCAGAGGTCGCCGAGCACCGCCCCCGCCTCCACCGACGCGAGCTGGTCGCGGTCGCCGAGCACGACCAGGCGCGCCTCGGGCGGCAGCGCCGCCACGAGCTTCGCCATCAGCGCGAGGTCGACCATGGAGGCCTCGTCGACGACGAGCACGTCGAGGGGCAGCGGGTTCGCGCGGTCGTGGCGAAACGACACCGAGCCCGAGCGGGGCCCGAGGAGCCGGTGGATGGTCGCCGCCTCCTCGGGAATCGCCGCCGCCACGACCGCGTCGAGCGCGAGACGCCGCTTGGCCGTGCGCACCGCCTCGGCGAGCCGGGCCGCGGCCTTGCCCGTCGGCGCCGCGAGCCCCGCGCGCAGCCGCCCGCCCGCCTGCGCCGCCAAGAGCGCGAGGATGCGCACGACGATGCTCGTCTTGCCGGTGCCCGGCCCGCCCGAGATGACGCAGAGCCGACGCAGCACGGCGAGCGCCGTCGCGATTCGCTGCCAGTCGACCGCATCCCCGCCCGCCGGGCCGAAGAGCCGGGCGAGGTCGGCCCGCAGCCGCTCCTCGTCCACCGGCTCGGCGGCTGCGGCCCGCGCGGCGAGGTCCTGAGCGAGCTCGTGCTCGTAGGCCCAGTAGCGGTGGAGGTAGAGGCGGCCGCTCGCGTCGAGCACGAGCGGGCAGCGCTCGCCCGGGGCGCCGACCACGCCCGTCGCGCGAAGCGCGGCAGTCCACGCCTCGAAAGACGGCGCGACGATGGCCGACACGTCCGCCGGCGCCTCCTCGTCCGCCTCGGGCAGGACCACGCCGCCGGCGACCGCGGCCAAGTCGACGCACACATGGCCCGCCGCGGTCGCCCGGCTCGCGAGACAGGCCGCGAGGAGAAGCTCCGGGGCGTCGCTGCCGGCGAGCCGCGCGATCAGGCGCGCGAACTGGACGTCGAGGTCGGCGAGGAGCCCCACCGCGCGCAGCGCCGCGAGCCGCTCGAGCATCCCTACGTCTCCTCCCCCGCCATGAGCGCATCGAGGGCCTCGACGAGGGCGCGCCCGGGGCGGGCGTGGAAGACGCCGCGCGCGGGTCCGCTCGCCGGGTCGAGGCCGCGCAGGAAGAGATAGAAGACCCCGCCCACGTGCGTGTCGTAGTCATAGCCGCGCAGGCGCCGCCCGAGCCAACGGTGCAGGACCACCGTGTAGATCAGGTACTGGAGGTGATAGCCGTGCGCGGCCATCACCGCCGGCAGCCGCTCGGCGGCGTAGTCCGCTGGCGCGTCGCCGAGCCAGTTGGATTTGTAGTCGGCGATCCAGTAGCGGCCGTCGCAGGCGAACACGAGGTCGATGAAGCCTTTCATGTAGCCCCGCAGCGACGTGCCGGCGCCGTCGAGCGGCCCGGTCGGGATGCCGTGCCGATCGAGCAGGCGGCACAGCGCCGCGGGGCGCAGCCCGGCGAGCGGGTAGTGGAACTCGACCTCGTCGAGACGGTCGGCGCGCCCGACGCGCGCAAGGCGGATCGTGCCCGCAGCGTCGAGTGCCGTGGCGAGCGTGCGCGCGAGGAGGTCGCACACCGCCGGGACCCACTCGCGCTCGAAGCCGTGCGCCGCGAGCACCGCCTCGACGACCGTGCGCCGCGCGGCCGGGTCGGCGTCGGTAAAGTCGATGCGCTCGAGGATCGCGTGGAGACAGCTCCCGGCGCGCACGCCGCGGGGGAACGCGAAGGCGTCGCGTCGTCCGGCGGGCGCCGCGGCCGCGGGCGGGCCCGCGTCGTAGTCGGGCGCCTCGGCGCCCGATCCGGCGGTGAGGCTCGAGAAGCTCACCACCGACCACGGTGCGGGCACCTGGCCCGGAAAGGGACGTGCCGCGAGCGTCGCCGGCGTCACCGAGAGGGCCAGCCGCGCGGCAGGCGCCGGCGGCGGGAGCGGCTCGACGGCGATCGCGCCGTTCGCCTTCGCGGCGAGGCGGTCGAGCTGGACGCGCCAGGTCGCCGCGTCGAGGCTCTTCACGTGACGCGCGAGCGCCTCGACGGGATCGTCCGCCGGGTCCGGCGGCTCGTGCAGGAGCCAGGCGAGCGGCGAGGTCTCCGCGCCCGGCAGCCGCCCCCACACGACGTAGCAGCGCTCGCGCGCGCGGGTGAGTGCGACGTAGAGGAGCCGCAGCCGCTCGGCCAGCTCCTCGCGGCGGGCGAGCGGCACGGCCGCCGCCTGCTCCGGGGAGCCCAGGTCGAGGCAGGCCCGGTCGTCGGCCGCCGGGTCGTGGAACTCGAGGTCGGCGCGCCGCCCCGCATTGAGCCACCCATCCCAGAGAAACGGGCAGAACACGATCGGGTACTCGAGGCCCTTGCTCTTGTGCACGGTGACGATGGTGACGAGCTGCTCGTCGCTCTCGAGACGGAGCTGCTCCGCATCGTCGGACGGGTCGCCGGGCTCGGCCCGCCGCTGCGCGAGCCATTCGACCAGCCCGTCGAGCCCGCCCCGCTGCTCGCGCGCCCGCTCGGCGAGCAGCTCCGCCAGGTGGAGCACGTCGGTGAGCCGCCGCTCCCCGTCGGGCAGCGCGAGCAGTTGCGCCGCGACCTCCTCCTCGGCGAGCAGCGTGCGGAACATGCGCGCGAAGCCGTGCGTGCGCGCGAGCGCGTGCCAGCGCTGGAACGCCTCGACCCGCCGCGCCCACGCCTCCTCGTCCGCCGCGAGCTGGACGAGCGCCTCGCCGGTCGCCCCGAGGAGGGTCGTCGCGAGCGCTGCGCGCACGCGCGCCGCGTTGGCAGGCTCGGCGACGGCGAGGAGCACGCGCTCGACCTCGACGGCCGCCGGGGCATGGAACACGGAGTCGGCGGCCTGCTGCACGCACGCGACGCCGTAGGCCGTGAGCGCCTCGCGCACGCGCCGGCCTTCCTCGTTCGTGCGCACGAGCACGGCCACATGGCCACCGCCGAGCGGCTCCCCGCCGAGCCGCGCCTCGCCGCGAGCGCCGAGCGCGAGCAGCCGCGCCACCTCGGCCGCCATCGCGCGCGCGGCGCGGTCGCGCGCGTCTTCCTTGTTCGCCGCCTCGTCGAGCACCCAGAGCCTGAACGGCGCGTCGCCGTCACCGGTGCCGGTAAGCGGCGCGCGCTGCGCGGCTGCCGCCGCCTTGGCCCGGCGAAAGTCGATCTGCGGGAGGAGAAAGGGACGCCGAGCGTGGCCGAAGAGCGCGTTTAGCGCCTCGACGAGGCGCGGCGCGGCGCGCCAGGTGACGTCGAGGGGATACGGCCCCTCGGCCTCGCGGCGGGCGCGGAGGTACGCGAATACGTCGGCGCCGCGGAAACCGTAGATCGCCTGCTTCGGGTCGCCGACGAGGAACACGGGGAGCCCCTGGCCGCCCCAGATGCGGCGCAGGATCGCGTACTGGACCGGATCGGTGTCCTGGAACTCGTCGACGAGCGCCGCTGGGTAGTCGGCGCGCAGCGCCGCCCCGAGCGCGTCGCCGCGCCGCGGATCCTCGAGTGCTCGGTGCAGCCGCAGCAGGAGGTCGTCGTAGGACTGGACCTCGAGGCGGCGCTTGCGTGCCTCGAGGTCGCCGCGGGCCTGCGCGAGCAGCCGGGCTCTGAGCGCACTTGCGCGCCGCGCGAAGCGGTCCCTGAGCGCGTCGCGCGCCGCGACGAGCCGCGCGCAGGCCTGGACGACGGGGGGCTCCACCGCCAGGCGCCGCCCGCGGGTCGCCCGCGCCAGGCGCTCGATGCCCTTCCCGAAGTCGAGGCGGGGCGTCGCCGTCGCGAGCCGGGCAGCAGCGTCCTCGAGCCACCCGGCGACGCGCCCGGACACATCCGCCCCACGCGCGGCGCCCAGGGCTGCCCGAGCGTCCGCCCAGGCGTCGGCGAAGGCCGCCTCGCACGCCGCCGTGTCGGCGGGATCGGCCGCGGCGCGCACCGCGAGGTACGGCCGACCGACCCACCCACGCACCTCGCCCGCGAGCACGGACGGCGCAAGCCCCTCCTCGAGGACGTAGTCGACGAAGAGCGGCGAGGCGCCGTAGAGCTCGCGGCGCCAGAAGTCCTCCACCACCTCGGCGAGCAGCTCGCCCGGATCGCCGATCAGCTCGGCGTCGAACGGCTCCCCGCTCTCGAAGGCACGCGCGGCGAGCGCTCGCTGGCAGAAGCCGTGGATGGTGAAGACCGCGGCGAGATCGAAGCTTCGCAGCGAATCCTCGATGCGCTCGAGCGCGCGGACTGGATCCGCAAGGCGCGCGCGCAGCGCCGCGAGAAAGGGATCGTCGTCCCGGCCGTGGGCGAGGGCCGCGCGCACGGCCCCGAGGAGCGCGCGCAGGCGCGCGCGCAGCTCCGCGGTCGCCGCGCGCGTGTAGGTGAGGACCAGGATGCGCTCGACCGGCAGCTCGCATTCGAGCAGCAGGCGGACGTAGAGGCGCGTGATGGTCGTCGTCTTGCCCGTGCCCGCGCTCGCCTCGACGGCGGTGATCCCGTCGAAGGGCAGGGCGAAGACGTCGAGGCCCTCGGTCATGCGCCACACCGCGCGCTCGCCTCGAGCGGGCCGAACACGGCGCGTGCGAGGTCGAGGAACTCGCGGCCGAGCGGTGCCACGCCGCGGAAGGCGAGGTCGACGTAGGGATCGGCTCCCTCGGGCAGGTGCTCGCCGGCGAACCGCTGCCGCGCGGCCCCGAGCGGATCCTGCGGACGGCGGAACGCCGCGAGCGCGCTCTCTGGAAAGAAGGGCAGCGGGCGGTGGAGCCCCTCCCAGTAGCGCTGCGCGAGCACGCCGAGCGTGTCTACGGGCGCCGCGACCGGGCCGAGGGTCACCTCCTCGGTCTCGCCGATCAACCGGCTCTGGCAGGCGACGCCGGCGGGGGCCAGGCACCCGAGCACGAGGTGGCGGATCCAGAGGGCGACCCGGTCCTTCGCGCGCATCGTGCCCACGCGCACCGTGACGAGCCCGGTGCGGCTGACGTCGCCGAGCGTGCCGCGCAGGCGCACCGGCCCGAGGGCGAGGTCGACGGCGAGCGGCGCGAGCGGGGCGCCCGCGCGCGCTCCTTCCACCCGCCGGGCGAACTGCTCGATCTCCTCGCACGTGCGGCCGAAGACGACCTCGCCGACGCGACCGTGCGGCAGCAGCCCCGCGGCGCGCATGACCGGCAGCGCGGCGGCGCACGGATGGCCGGCGAGCCGCCACTCGAGGAGGCGCGCGCGCAGCGTCCAGCGCCCGAGGCCCTCCAGGACGAACGGCTCGCGGCTCTCGACCATGTCCTCGGCCTCGTCGAGCCGCAGCCCGAGCCGCTCGCGCAGGAGATAGCGCGCCGGGCCCATCCAGAAGCGCACGAGCTGCTCGACGTCGACCGTCCGCCATTCCTCGCCCGCCTCGGGGAGCCGGCGCACGAAGGCGGGCACCGACCCACCGGGGGCGAGTTGCCGCGTGGCCGCGCAGCGCTCGGCGGCGAAGCTCCGCAGCTCCGGCCTCGAGCCGTCGAAGTAGCGGCGGCTGTACGCCTGCAGCGGGTGCTCGACGATGAGCGAGCGGCCGTAGGCCCGCTCGACGTAATCGAGAAGCTCGCTCACCACCACCGACGGCGGCAGCAGGCGGTTGTCGCGGATGCTCCGGCCGACCCAGCTCACGTAGAGGCAGCGCCGCGCGGAGAGCAGCGCCTCGAGGAAGAGGTAGCGATCGTCGTCGCGGCGGTTGCGGTCGCCCCGGCGGGGCGCCTCGGCCATCCGGTCGAAGCTCGGTGCGCGGTTGGCGCGCGGGAACGCATCGTCGTTCATGCCGAGCAGGCACACCACGGCGAAGGGGATGCTGCGCATGGGCACCATCGCGCATACGGTGACGCTGCCGGCGAGAAACCGGCCCGTGCGTGTCGGGGCTTCGAGCGCGCGCCCGAGCTCGGCGCGCACCAGCGCGAGCGACACGGGGGCGGTAAAGCCGGCCCGGCTCGCCGAGTCGGCGAGCGCACCGAGCGCCGCGCGCACGGCCGCCAGCGCCGCCTCGTCCTCGTCCGCGTCCGGGGCGAAGAACTCCTCGAGCAGCGCGCCGAGCACCGTTGCCCAGTCGCCGGGCGGGCGCGGCGCCGCGAGGCGCTCGCAGAGCCCGCAGGCGGCGTCGGCGAACGCCGCGAGCCGGCCGAGCGCGCGCGCCGGCGTGCCCTCGACGTCGTCGTAGGGAAGCACGCCCCCCACGCAGTAGCGGCCCTCGCCCCGCATCGCGTAGCCGAGGAGCAGGCGGTCGAGCCCGAAGCGCCAGGTGTGCTCGGCAATCCCGGGCAGCCCGAGCGCCGCGCGCTGTGCCGCGTCGGCACCCCAGCGCACGCCGCTCTCGCGCACCCAGCGGCGCACGAGCGCGAGGTCGGCCTCGGTCATGCCAAAGCGGCGGCGCACGGCGTCGACGGCGAGCAGCGCGACGAGCCGGCTCGCCTCGTAGCGGCTCTCGGGCAGCTCGAGCAGCTCGAGGAAGGCCTCGACCACGGCGCTCTCGGCCCGCAGGCTCACGTCGGCCACCGTAAACGGGATGCGCCGCTCGGGCGGCGCGGTGGCGAAGACGGCCTCGATGCACGGCGCGTAGCGCTCGATCGCCGGCGTCATCACCACGACGTCGGCGGGGGTGAGCGTCGGGTCGGCGGCAAAGAGCGCCAGCAGCCGGTCGTGGAGCACCTCGACCTCGCGCATCGGCGTGTGACAGGCGTGGGCCTGCACCGAGTCGTCGGCGGCCGGGAGCACGGGCCGCTCCGCGGCGTCGCGGCGGTCGCGGAGGTGGAGCACGTCGGATTGCAGGCAGCCGAGGAGCGTCTGCGTGTCGGGCTCTTCGAAGAGATCGACCTCCGCCGCAGCATGCTCCTGCACGCGGTCGATGAAGTCGCGGCCCTGCCGGCCGAGCGAGGCCAAGAGCGGGTTGCCGGTGGCGAGGTGGAGGCGGGCCGCGTCACGCCCGGCCGCCCGGCGGGGCACGTCGCGCTCGGCGACGACGTCGCCCCAGTACTCGCGGCAGGGGTTGAGCACGAAGAGCCGCACGTCGATGTGCGTCGCGAGCCGCGCGAACGCCTCCAGCTCGGCGGGCGGGAGCGCCGAGATGCCGAAGATCGCGATCCGCGCCGGGAGCGCCGCGGTCTTGGCGTCGGGTGCGACCCTCGCCCAGATGCGCGCACGGTGCGCCCCGGGCTCGCGCGCGACCAGCCGCCGCCACAGCGCCGCCTGCCAGTGCGTCTCCTCGCCGCGCTCCCAGGCAGCGATCCAGTCCGGCCGGTAGACGAGGTACTGATCGAAGAGATCGGCGAGCCGGCGCGCGAGCGCGAAGCGGTGGCGCTCGTCGCCGGCCCCGAGCGCGGTGCGCAGCGGGGCAAAGGCGGCATCGGTGGGCAGCGCGTCGAGGAGCGCGAGGAGGTGCCAGGTCATCACCGCGGGCTCGAGGGCGGGCGCGGCGGGCACGCCCGGCACGAGCGCCCGGGCGATCTCCCAGAGCAACGCGGCGGGAAAGGGGAAGCGGACGTTGGCGCACACCCCGAGCCGGGAGGCGATCCGCATCGCGAGCCAGCGCGCCATGCCGCCGCTCTGGACCACGACGATCTCGGGCACGAGCGGCGGCAGGGGGTCGGCGCGGAGGACCGCGACGAGCCGCTCGGCGAGCGTCTCGAGGCGGTTACCCTGGACGACCGTCAGCATGCGTCCCCGAGCATACGGCCGGCGGCCGTCAGCCGCTGGCGGCGGGGCTCACATGCCGAGGCGGCGCATCTTCTTCACGAGCCCGCGGTAGGTGATGCCGAGCTCCTCGGCGGCCCGGGCCTTCACCCCGCCCGCGCGCGCGATCGCCGCGGCGATCTCCGCGCGCTCGAAGTCGTCGGTGCGCCGCTGCAGCTCGCCGCGCCCGCTGCCGTTGGTGCCGGCGACGTTGAGGATGTGGTCCGAGAGAAGGTCCTCGGTGATGGGCTCGCCCGGCTCGGCGAGGATCATCGCCCGTTCGAGCTCGTTGGCAAGCTCGCGCACGTTGCCGGCAAACGGATAGCGGGCGAGGATCGCGAGCGCCTCCGGGGTGGGCGGGCCGACCGGCTTCTTGAGCTGCGCCGCGAGCCGCGCCACCAGATGGCGCGCGAGCGCGGGGATGTCCTCGCGCCGCTCGCGCAGCGGGGGGAGGTGGATCGGGAAGACCCGCAGGCGATAGTAGAGGTCTTCGCGGAAGCGGCCGGCCTTCACCTCCTCGTCCAGGCGGCGGTTGGTGGCCGCGATCACGCGGACGTCGACCGGGCGCGTGCGGGACTCCCCGACGGGCCGCACCTCGCCCTCCTGCAGCACGCGCAGCAGCTTCGCCTGCAGCGCGAGCGTCATCTCCGAGATCTCGTCGAGGAAGAGCGTGCCGCCGTCGGCCACCTCGAAGAGCCCCTTGCGATCGGCGATCGCCCCGGTAAAGGCGCCGCGGCGGTGACCGAACAGCTCGCTCTCGAGGATGCCCTCGGAGAGCGCGGCACAGTTGACCGCGACGAAGAGCCGGTCGCGCCGCGGGCTGCTCGCGTGGATCGCGCGCGCGAAGAGCTCCTTGCCCGTGCCGGTCTCGCCCTCGAGCAGCACCGTCGTGCGCGAGGGCGCCACCTTGGCGACCAGCGCGAGCGCGGCCCGGAACGCGGGGCTCTCCCCGACGAGCTCCTGCATCCCGCTCGACTCGGCCTGGCGGAGGTAGGCGTTCTCGGCCGCGAGCCGCTCGTTCGCCCGGTGCAGCTCCTCGACCAGCCGCGCGTTCTCGCGCGCGAGATGGAAGACCTCGATCGCCCGCCTGAGCGCAAGGCGCAGCTCCTCGCTGTCCCAGGGCTTGGTGACGTAGCGGTAGATGCGGCTCGTGTTGATCGCGCGAATGATCGCCTCGATGTCCGTGTAGCCCGTGAGAATGATGCGCACCGCGTCGGGACGCAGGGTCATCGAGCGCTCGAGGAACTCGGTGCCGCTCATCGCGGGCATGCGCTGGTCGGCGACGATCACCGCGGGCTCGTACGCCTCGAGCAGCTCGAGCCCGCGCGCGCCGCTCTCGGCGGTGAGGACGGAGAAGTCGTCGCCGTAGTTGAAGGTGAACGACCGCAGGATGTCGGGCTCGTCGTCGACGACGAGCACCGGAAACTGGCGGTAGTCGACGTCCACGGCGCTCCCCCTATCCGCTCGCGCTCGCGGCCCTGTCAAGCGCAACTGCGGTAAGCGGCAGGACAATTTTGAACGTCGCGCCTTCGCCCGGGGCGCTCGTCACCTCGATGCGTCCGCCGTGGGCGGCAACCACCCCGTGGCTGATCGCGAGCCCGAGGCCGGTGCCGCGGCCGACGTCCTTCGTGGTGAAGAACGGCTCGAAGATGCGGCCGAGCACCTCGGGCGCCATCCCCGCCCCGTCGTCGCGGATCGTCACCGTGACGACACCGTCCTCGGCGCGCGTGGTGATCCAGACGTTGCCCCGGCCGGCAATCGCATCGCAGGCGTTGGCGAGCACGTTCATGAAGACCTGGTTGAGCTGCCCGGCGTCGCACTCGACCGGCGGCAGCGCGCCGTAGTCGCGGTGGATCGTGATCCGGTCGCGCCAGCGCGAGGCGAGGAGCCGCAGGCTCGTCTCGATGCCCTCGTGCAGGTCGACCGCCTTGTGCGTGGCCTCGCCGAGGCGCGAGAAGCTGCGCAGGTCCTTCACGATGGCGGCCGTGCGCTCGGCACCGCGCGCCATCACCTCGACGATCTCCTCGGCCTCGCGCAGAAGCCGCTGCACCTCGGGGCTGGTCGCCCCGGCCGCGGCGCGCGCGAGGCGCCGGCGCAGCGGCACCACGTTCGCCGCGATGAAGCTCACGGGGTTGTTGATCTCGTGCGCGACGCCCGCCACGACGCGGCCGAGCGACGCCATCTTCTCCGACTGCACGAGGTGAGTCTCCGCCGCCTTGAGCTCCGCGTAGGCGTCGGCCAGCTCGCGGTTCGCCGCTTCGAGCTGCTGCGTGCGCTCCCGCACGCGCTCCTCGAGGCGCGCGTTGAGCGCGACGAGCGCCTCGTAGGACGCGGCGTTCTCGAGCGCGATCGCGGCCTGGTGCGCGAGCGCGCGGAGAAACGCGGCGTCGCCCGCCGTGTAGAAGAGCCCGGAGCGCTTGGGGCCGGCGGTGAGCGCCCCCACGAGCTCGCCGCCGTGCTGGAGCGGCACGGCGACGTCGGCGCCGAGCTGGGCAAGGGCCGCGCGCACGGCCTCGTGCGTCGCGCCGTCGGGATAGAGCTCGGGCGGGTCGTAGGCGGTCGCCAGCCGTCCCGCGGCGAGCTCGGCCCGCAGCGCCGGCGGCACCACCGCGCCGCCACCCACCTCCCGCGGCCCCCCGTCGGCGGCGCGGCCGACGAAGACGCGCGTCGCCGTGTTGGGGATGGCCTCCTCGACGCCGGCGCGGACGAGCGCCGCGATGTGGTCGCGGGTGAGCGCCGCGGCGAGCTGGGCGCCGATCTGGGCGAGTGCCTTTGCGCTGTCGTACCGGGTGCGGAAGAAGACGCGATCGACGAGGGCCTGGAGCCGCGAGCGCAGCGGGTTGAAGAGCACGAGCACGGCGAGCGTGAAGGCGACCGGGAACGCCGGCGAGTCGGTGATGTCGCCCGCCTGGAGGATCAGGTTGAAGACGACCACCGCCCCCACGTAGGCGGCGCTCACCGCGCCGGTGAGCAGCAGGTAGTAGGCGCCGCGCTTGACCATCGCATCGATCTCGAAGAGGTCGTGCTTCACCACCGCGTAGGCGAGCGAGAGCGCGAAGAGGAAGGCGGTGAAGGCCCCGGTGTTCACCGCGAGGCTGCCGGCGGTCATCGCCGAGGCGACGAAGAGGAGGCCCGGCAGCCCGAACCCGAAGACCGTGCCGAGCGTCATCACCCGCACGCGCTGGCGCGCCAGCTCCGAGCGCCCGCGCCGGTACTCGGCGAGGAGCCGCAGCCCGAAGAAGACCGCGTCGAGCCCGAGGTAGAGCGTCGCCGCGTTGTGCACGGCCGAATACGCCGTCGGGTGGTAGAGCACGGCCTCGTACGGCACGAGGAGCGCGAGCGAGGCGGCGTAGCCGAGCCAGGCAAAGCGCGCAAAGCGGTGGGGCTGCGGGAAGAGGAGCGCGAACTGGAGCCCGGCGGCGGGGCAGAGCGCTTCGACGAGAACGTGGAGGCGGAAGAAGGTGGCCGGGCCGTAGAGGTCGACCGCGGTCATGAAGTAGAACGCGAAGAGCCCGCTGAAGGCGAGCAGCGCGCGGGCGAGCGCCGAGCGCGGCCGCAGCACCCAGACGACGAGCCCCGAGGCCAGGTAGACCGCGCTGTTGAGCAGGTAGGCGCCGAAGAGCAGCAGCCAGTCGCGCCAGCCGAAGCGCTGGGCGGTGACGGTGACCGTGCGCTGCTGCCCGCGCCAGGCGATCGTGTAGCCGACGGGGGTTCCCGGCGGGAGCGCAGCAACCCGGCGGTAGACTTCGGCCGCGCTGCGCACGCGTTCCCCGTGTACCGCCACGACCTGGCTCTGGTAGAGCCCCGGCACCCGCGTCCCCGACCACGTCGCGAGGCCGATCGACGCCACGACCCGGTTGTCGAGGAGCACGAAGCCGGGGAACGTGCGGCCGACCCAGGCGGTGCTCGTGATCGTCGTGCGCGTGGCGAGCGCCACCGCAACGAGCGCGATGGCGAGCGCCGTGGCGCGCACGGCACGTGGCGCCCGCGGCGTCGTGGGGAAGCTCTCCGGCATGGCCGGCCGCCCGCGGAGCCTACCGCAAGCGGGCCCGGGAACGCCATCGCGGCGCAGGGTGACGTTGCCCGTGGCCCGGGCCGATGCTAGACGGCCGCACGATGGCGACGGAACGACGGCGAGAGCTGCGCCGACGGCGCAAGCGGCGGCGGGAGCGCCTCAAGCTGCGCCGGCGGGAGCAGGCGAAGGAGCGCCGGCGCCAGCGGGCGAAGACGGCGTCCTAGCGGCCGAGCTTTCCCTCGAGGCGCGCGAGCGCCTCGCGCCCGTGGGCCCAGAGGATCGCCCGCGCCTCGATCGGCCGCCAGAGGCCGCTCGACTCCACGAGCCGCCCGGCGCTCGGCTCGCGCACGATCGTCCCCTTGAGGAACGGGAACTCCTCGAGCGCCGCGGCCGCCGGCGAGTCCGCGAAGTACGGCGCGGTGGCCTCGTCGGGCAGGGGGATGTGGCGCGGGCGGCGTGTGGCGTCGCGCTCGGCGTCGATCGCCCGCCACGCCACCTCGGCGCCGTCGAAGAGGTGGAGCACGCCGCGGAGCCCCTGGGCAGCATCGTCGGAGACGGTCTTGCGCGCGGCGAGCGTCTCGACCTCCTGATGCAGCCGGCGGAGCGCGGCGGCGTAGGTGTCGAGGGACTCGGGCGGGTGCTCCGCGGGGGCGAGCGCGTCGAGCCGCGCGAGCACGTCGGGGAGCGCCACCGGGACCTCGGGCGGCAGGGGCGGAGGCGGGGGCGGCGAGACCGCCGCCACGGAAGAACTCGGCGGCACCGCAGCGACCGCCGTGCCCCACGTCGCAGCCGCGAGGGCGAGGGGCATCTCCGCGCCGCCGCGGCGGACGAGCAAGAGCACGGCCGCGTGGTCGCGGCGCGCCTCGCGCAGGGTGCGCGCCCAGTCGGCGCACGCGCGCGGGACGGTGGCGTTCACCTGCGCGACGACGTCGCCCGCTTGCACGCCCGCGCGCGCCGCCGGCGACCCGGCATCGACGGCTTCCACCGCGAGCGTGCCGGCGTGGTTGCCCACGACGAGTCCCGTCGCCGCCCGCTCCTCCTCGCACGGCCCCGCGGCACCCGCCGTCCATGCCGCGAGGAGACCGAGCCCCAGGATCACGCCGCGAGCGCCCGCCATGCCGCCTCCACCTGCGCGCGCAGCTCCGCGCGCGTCCCGTCGTTCTCGATCACCACCTGCGCGTGCCGCCGCCGTTCGGCGTCGGGGAGCTGGGCGGCGAGCCGGCGCTCCACCTCCGCCCGCTCGAGGCCGCGGCTCGCCATCACGCGGGCGATCGCCGTCTCCGGGCGCGCGGTGACGAGCCAGATCTGGTCGAAGAACCGCCAGCCGGCTTCGATCAGGACCGCCGCCTCGATCACGATCGGCCGCCCGGCGCCGGCCGCGGCGATCCGCGCACGAATCGCCTCGCCGATCAACGGATGCACGATGGCGTTCAGCCGCGCGAGCGCCGCCGGATCCGCGAACACGATCGCGCCGAGCGCGCGCCGATCGATCTCCCCGTCGGGGCCGACGATGCCCGGCCCGAAGGCGGCCACCACGCGGCGGAAGCCCTCGGTCCCGGCGCGGTAGACCTCGTGGCCCACCTTGTCCGCATCGATCACGTGGGCACCCAGCTCGGTGAGGATGGCCGCCACCGTGCTCTTGCCCGACCCGATGCCGCCGGTGAGGCCGATCACCGGTACCCCCATCGCCGCCGTCGCTAGCGGAATCGCCCCGGCAAGTCGAGCGCGGCTCGCCTCGTGAGGCCGCGCGCGCTAAGGGGAGGGCGATGACCGCGCCGGTCTGCCGCCGCGCGATCCCGCTGCCGGGAGGCGGCGCAGTGCCCGCCGAGGTCACGCTGCCCCCACGCTTCCGCGCCGGGAGAGCCCCCGCAGCGATCCTCGCCCCGGGCGCGGGGAGCGACCGCACGCATCCCCTCCTCGCGGCCCTCGCCGACGGTCTCGCCGCCGCGGGCTACGTGGCCGTGCGCTTCGACTTCCCCTACCGCGCAGCCGGCCGCCGCCGCCCCGACTCACCCGGTGTCCTCGAGCGCTGCTGGACGACCGTGCTCGCGGCGATCGTCGCCGACCGCACGATCGCCCCGCCGTGGGTGGCGATCGGAGGCCGGTCGATGGGCGGACGCATCGCCTCGCAGGTGGCAGCCCGCGCGGACCTGCCGCCCGTCGTCCGCGCGCTCCTTCTCTTGGGCTATCCACTCCACCCCGCGGGCCGCCCCGCCGCGCTGCGCGCGGCGCACCTCCCGGCGATCCGCGTGCCGACGCTCTTCGTGCAGGGCACGCGCGATGCCCTCGGCCCGCCGCAGCGCCTCGAGCCCGTCGTGGCCCGCATGGCCGCGGGGACGCTCGCGGTCATTGCCGAGGCGGACCACGGCTTCCACGTCCCGCGCTGCAGCGGCCGGACGGAGGCGACCGTCGCGGGGGAGATCGTGGCGGCGGTCCTCTGCTTCCTCGGCCGGGTTGCCCGGTCAACGCACGGCAGCGAGCGGCCGCGCCGTCCCCTCGGCCGCCGCGTGGTAGGCGCGCAACCAAGCGATCGTCGCCACCTCGCCCGCCGCGACGAGCCGCAGTAGCTCGCGCGTCTCGAGATCCTCGCAGAGCGCGCCCGCGACCGCGTCGAGCGCCGCCGAGGCCGACCGGTCGTCGGGGTAGCGCGCGAGCACGCGTGCGATCTTCTCGACGTCGGAGACGCCGCTCGCCCCGACGTAGCCGAGCGCCGCGCGCCGCAGCCCCGCCGAGAGCGTGCGGGTGGGCGCGGCGCCGAGCTCGCGCAGGCGCTCGGCGAGCAGGCGCGCGTGTGTACCCTCGCGCGCCGCGATCGTGCGCAGCCCGCCTCGCAGCCCCGGCGAGGCGCACACGGCGATCCAGGCGCCGAAGACCTCTTCCGCAGCCGCCTCGGCGGCCCGCAGCGCATCGAGCAGCGGGATCACCGTCTCGCGCTCGGCGCCGCCGTCGTCGTCCACCTGCGGCAGCGCCTCGCCCACCTCGCGCAGCCAGCGCAGGCTCGCCCGCTCGTCGTCGCCGATCGTCTCGAGCAAGGCGCGCGTCTCCCCGTCGTCCTCGATGCTGCGCACCACCTCCGCGAACGGGTCGTAGACCTCCCCGGGAAAGCGCGCGAGGAGCACGGCGAGCTTCGAGCGGTCGGAGACGTCGGCTGCGGCGAGCAGCCCGCAGAGCGTCGCGAGGGCACGGCTCACCTCTGCCGAGGGGGTGGCGCCGAGCCGCCGCAGCCGCTCCTCGGCGAGCGTCGCGTGCGCGGCGTCGCGCGCCGCGACGACCCTGAGCCCGCCCCGCAGCGCGGGCTCCCGGCAGGATCGGATCCACTGCTCGAGGGCCGCTGCCCCGGCCCGTTCCGCGGCCTGCAGCTCGTCGAGGAGTGCCACGACCCTCGCCTGCTCGGACGCCATGGCCCTGGGCCCGCCCTAGCGGGCGGCCCCGGCGGCTGTCAACGCGGCCGCCGGCGTCCTACTTGCCCCACGCCAGCTGCCGCCCCCGCCCGGGGACGGCGCGCACCCGCCCGCGCGCCTTCTCCTCGGGCGCGGCGGTGGCCGGGGCCTCGCTGCGGTTCACGCACGCAGCGAGCAGGCGGTCGAGCGGCACGGGCTGGGCGCCGTTGCGCGGGTCGCCGAGCGCCGCGGTAAACGCGGCGGCCGCCTCCTCGCCGCCGCCGAGGAGAATCGCGTGCGGTGGCGGGCTCACCGCGCCGAGGGCGGCCGCGATCGCGTACCCCTCGCGGCGCGGGAGATCGAGATCGACGACCACGGCCTGCGGCCGCACGACGGGCAGCAGGTCGAGCACCTGCTTGGCGTCCCAGGCCATCGTCACCGAAATGCCCTGGCGCGAGAGCGCCTGCCGGAGGCTCATGAAGCCATCGACCTCGCCGCCGACCGTGATCGCGCGCCCGCCGCGGGTGACGAACGCTCCCAGCGCCGCGAGGATGGCCTCTGGATCGACGGGGTGGAGCGCGGGCTCGATCATGCCGAGGAGGATGCCGCGGTCGGTGGCCGGGTTGGCGATGCAGCCCCAGATGCGCGTCGGCGAGCCCGCGGCGCGGAGCGCGACGAGGGCGCCGAGCGCGTCGCGCGCGGCGAGGTTGAGCACGACCCGCCCGGGTGCGAGCTCGGCGAGGCGGCCAGGGAGGTCGGCATCGGGCGCGAGCAGCGCCACGGTGCGGCCCTCGAGGCCGACACCCTCCCACGTGCTGTCGGTGTCGATCACGGCGACGGTGCGGCTGCCGGGTGCGGCCTCGCGCGGCCGCGTCGCCCGCGCGCCGCTCGTCACCGTGACCACCTGGAGGGTGGGCGGCGGCGCTGCGGTCGGCGGGGGCGGGGCAGCCGCGAGCAGCCGGGCGCGCTCGGCCTCGAGGCGATCGCGCGTCTTCTCGAGCTCCGCCTGCGCGAGCCGCGCCTGCTCGAGCGTGCTGTCGAGCAGCGCGCGCTCGGCGGTCTCGCGCGCGAGCGCCTCCTCGAGGCGCGCGAGACCCGCGGCGGCCGCGGCGCTCTCGGCGCGCAGCCGGTCGCGCTCGGCCTCCGTCTCGACGAGCCGCCCGCGGATCTGATCGCGCTCGGCGGTGATGGCTTCTAGGCGCGCGAGGAGCCCGCTCGTCTCGGCGGCCCGGGCGTCGTCGGCCGCGCGCTGCCGCTCGCGCTCCTCGCGCAGCGCCGCGAGCTCGCGCTCGAGCTGCGCGACGCGCGTGCGCGCGGCGTCCTCGGCGGCCCCGAGCTGCTCGACTTGGGCCTCGAGCCGCGCGCGCTCGCTGCTCGCGCCGCGCGCGCTGGCGGCGAGCCGTGCCATCTCCTCGCGGGCCTCCGCGGCCTGCGCCTCGAGGTCCGCGACCGTCGCCTGGAGGGCCGCGAGCTGCTCGCGAGCGGCACGCGCCTCCGCCTCTGCGGCCGCGCGCGCGGCCTCGGCCACGCGCCCGGCCTCGAGCGCCGCCGTGAGCGCGGCCGTGTCGGGGACCCGACCGCCCGCGGCCGCGTCCAGCTCCGCGCGCAGCCGCTGCTCGCGCTCGGTCGCCGCGCGCAGCGCCGCGCTCAGGCGGCCGATCTCGACCTGCCGATCCTGCTCGCGCGCGTGGGCGCGCGCGACCTCGGCCTCGGCCGTCTCGAGGTCGGCGCGGACCCGCTCGAGCTCGTGCTCGAGCGCCGCGCGGGCGTCTTCGGCCTCGCGCTTGGCGGCAAGCGCCTTGCCCACCTCGCTCTTGTCGCTCGCCCCGCCCCGGGCCTCGGCGGCCGCAAGGGCCTCCCGCAGCCGCAGCTCGTGCGCCACCGCGGCCTTGAGCTCCGCCGCAAGTCGCGTCGCCTCGCGCTCCTTCTCCTGTTCCCGCGCGCGGGCCCGCTCGGTTTCCGCCTCGGCCTCGGCGAGCCGTGCCCGCACCTGCGCAAGCTCGGCCACCGCCTCCTGCGAGGCGAGCTCGGCCTCGCGCGCCGCCTCGACGCTGCGGACGCTCGTGCCGGCCAGCTCTTCCTGGAGCCGGCGCTCGCGGCTCACCGCGGCCTCGAGCTCGGCGGTGAGCCGCGCAAGCTCGCGCTCCTGCGCGGCGATCTGCTCCCGTCCGCGGGCGGCACCGCCCTCCGCCTCGCGGAGCCTGAGCTCCCAGCGGGCCCGCTCGGCCTCGTGCTCGGCCGCAAGGCGCTCCATCTCGGCCGCACGCTCGGCGGCGGCCTGCTGCGCCCGGGCGAGCTCGCTCGCGAGCGCATCGGCCCGCCGCGCCGCTTCGGCCCGGGCCGCCTCGAGGCTCGCCTCGCGGGCGAGCAGCTCGTCGCGCGCCCCCGCCGCCGCATCGAGCGCCGCCCGCAGCCGCTCGCGCTCGGCGTCGGCCGCGGCCACCTGCGCCGCCATCGCGGTCACGCGCTCGGCCTGCTCCCGCGCGCGGGCGAGATCGGCTTCGAGCGCCGCGCGCACGGCCGTGGCCCCGTCGAGCGCCGCCTGCAGGCGGTCGCGGGCGGCGGCGAGCTCGGCCAGCTCGACGGCCAGCCGCTCGCGCTCGGCCCGCCGGGTGGCGAGCTCGGCCGCGAGGCTGTCGCGCTCGGCCTGGAGCCGCACGACGTCCACGCCGAGGGCGTGCGCCGGAACGCGCGGCGGCAGCGGCGGGGCGTCGCTTCCGAGCGCCTGGCGCCGCGCCTTCTCGATCATCCGGGCGAGCTCGCGCAGCGGGCGCATGAGAGCCTCAAGCTCGCGCTCTGTGAAGCTCCGCGGCGCCACCGCCACCAGGATCACGCTGCCGAGCGGGTCGGTGCCGGCGTAGAGCGGCACGCAGGCGACGGTGCGCACCGGCGCCACCGCGTCGACGAGCCGCGGCACGTAGCGATTGCGAGCCGCGCTCTCGATGAGATAGGCGCGCCGGTTGAGCAGCCCGTGCAGCGGCATGTCCCACGCCGTGGGATCCGACGCGCGCACGGTGCGCAGGCGCTTGCAGCCCTCGTCGGAGAGCCCGACCTCCGCGGCCAGGCGCAACAGTCCCCGGCGCGGATCGAAGAGGCAGAGCGCACCGGCGCGCGCGCCGGTCGCCTCGACCACCGCCTGGAGCATCGGCTCGAGCGCATCCTCCGGCGCGCCGGTCTCGAGGGCGATTGCCCGCAGCCGCTCGGCGAGCGTCGGCTCCGCCCGGGTTGCGGGGGGAGGCCCCTCCGTGGACGACCCCTGCTCGTCTGCCGCTGGCCGCGGACGCCGTGGCTTGCGGAACATACCCATGCCCGAATTCCCCGAGGACCCCGCGCGTTCGGGGTGCAACCCGCGTGCCCGTCGCCGGCCTCCGGCGGCGCGCCAGCCGGCCCGGCAAAGCGACAGAATTGGACGGTCCAAGCGGCGCCTGTCACAATTCCGCCGCTCCGTCATCGCCGCGCCGCTCACGGGAGATTGACAGGCCGCGCCCGTCTCCCGAAAGTGGGGGCGGCATGCTGCGCGCGGAGGAGTTCGACCGCCTCGTCGCCGAGGCGCTCGACAGCATCCCGCCCGAGTTCGCCCGCTACCTCGAGAACGTGGCGGTCGTGGTCGAGGACGAGCCCTCGCCGGCTCTCCTGCGCCGGCTCGGGCTCGATCCCGAGCGTGCGACGCTGTTCGGCCTTTACGAGGGCGTGCCGCTGCCCCAGCGTCCGCACGACTTCGCCGGCGCCCTCCCCGACCACATCACGATCTTCCGCGGCCCGCTGCTGCGCGGCGCGCGGACGCGCGCCGAGCTGGCGCACCAGGTGCAGGCGACCGTCATCCACGAGCTCGCCCACTTCTTCGGCCTCGACGATCGCCGCATCCGCCGCCTCGGGTACTGAGATGTCCGCGTGGGTTGACAGGCCGCAGAGCCTCTTGCATCATCCGCGCCTCATGCCGCTCGCCCGCGTCGGGCTCGCCCTCGTCCTGCTCGTCGCTCCGGTCGCTGCACGTGCCGAGGACTCCGCGGCGAGCCTCGCCGCGCGCGCGCTCGCGGAGTGCGAGAGCGGGCGTGCCGCCGTCGGGCGCAGCGTGCGGCTCGCGCACTTCGAGCGCGGCCAGGCGCTCGCCGAGCGGGCGGTCGCCGCCGACGAGCACTACGCCGAGGGGCACTTCGCGCTCTTCTGCAACATGGGTGAGATCATGCGCATCGACGGCGAGCGGCTCCGCTCGGTCTTCCAGCTCCATCGGCTGCTCGCCGAGCTCGACCGCACGCTCGAGCTCGACCCGGGGCACCTCGACGCGATGTCCGCGAAGGGCACGATGCTCCTCCGCCTCCCGCGCATCCTCGGCGGCGATACCCGGCGCGGCGAGGCCCTGCTGCGCGAGGTCGTCGCGCGCGACCCCGAGGCCTTCTCGGCGCGCCTCACCCTCGCCAAGACGTGCGAGGCGCGCGGCGACCGCGCCGAGGCGCTCGCCTTCGCCACCCGCGCGCTCGAGATCGCCCGCGAACAGGGCCGGGCCGACAAGCAGGCGGAGGCGCAGGCGGCGCTCGCCGAGCTGGGCGCGCCCCGCTAGCCCCGAGCGGCATGGCGGCGCCGCTCTCGGCGGAGACGCGCGCGGCCGTGCTCGCCGCGCTCGAGGGGGCGGACCTGGACGTGCTCGTGGTGGGCGGCGGCATCACCGGGGCAGGGGTCGCGCGCGACGCGGCGCTCCGCGGCCTGCGCACCGCGCTCGTCGAGCGCGTCGACTTCGCCGCCGGCACCTCGAGCCGCAGCTCGAAGCTCATCCACGGCGGCGTGCGCTACCTCGAGCAGGGGGACGTCGGGCTCGTGCGCGAGGCCGCCGCCGAGCGGCGGATCCTCCGCCGCATCGCGCCGCATCTCGCCGAGCCGCGCTGGATGGTCATGCCGACGTACCGGCGGACCACGCACGCGAAGCTCGGCCTCGGGCTCTGGACCTTCGAGAAGATCGCGGCCGTCGAGGCGGACGAGCGCCATCGGATGTGGGACCGTGCGGCGGCGCTGCGGGAAGAGCCGCTGCTCGCGCCCGCCGGCCTGTATGGCGCCGCGGCCTTCGTCGAGTACTTGACCGACGACGCGCGGCTGGTGCTCGCGACGGTGCGCGCCGCCCACGAGGCGGGCGCGCTCGTCGCCAATCACGCCGAGGCGATCGGCATCGAGGCCGGCCGCCCGAGCACGGTCACCGTGCGCGACGCGCTCACCGGGGCCACGCGGCGCACCCGGGTGCGCGTCGTGGTCAATGCCGCCGGGCCGTGGGTCGAGACCGTGTGCGGGCTCGCGGGCGCGCGCGGCGGCCGGCGGCTCCGCCTCACCAAGGGCATCCATCTCGTCGTGCCGCACGCGCGCCTGCCGCTGCGACACATCGTCGTCATGCGGGCGCGCGACCATCGCTCGGTCTTTGCGGTCCCGCGCGACGGCGCCACCTACCTCGGCACGACCGACACGGACCACGGTCCGCCGAGCCTCTACCCCGAGATCACCGCCGCCGACGCCGACTACCTCCTCGAGGCGGCGAACGCGACCTTCGTCGGGCCGCCGCTTGCGCGCACGGACGTGGTCGGCGCGTGGGCGGGGCTGCGCCCCTTGCTCGACGAGGCGGGCAAGCGGCCCTCGGAGATCTCCCGCAAGGACGAGGTCATGGTCGACGCCGCAACCGGGCTCGTGTCGGTCGCGGGCGGCAAGCTCACGACCTATCGGGCGATGGCCGAGCGCGTCGTGGATCTCGTCTGCCAGCGCCTCGGCAGCGGCACGCCGTGCCGCACGGCGGCGCTCGCGCTGCCGGGCGGGGGATGCCCGCCGAGCGAGCTTCGGGCTCTCACCGAGCGGGTCGCGGCGGCGCTGCCGCGGCTCGCCCCCGGTGCGGCGGCGCGGCTCGTCCGCCTCTACGGCACGGAGGCGGAGGCGATCGCGGCGCGCGCCGGGGCCGATCCGCCGGCGGGGGAGCCGCTGCCCGGGCTCCCCGACGTGCCGCGCGCGGAGATCGAGCACGCGCTCGAGGCGGAGATGGTGCTCACCCTCACCGACCTCCTCGAGCGTCGCACGCGGGTGCTCCTCTTCGCGCCCGACCAGGGGCTCGCGGCTGCCGAGACGGTGGCGACCCTCGCCGCGCGCCGGCTCGGCTGGAATCCCGCGCGCACCGCGGCCGAGCTCGACGACTACCGCGGGCTCGCCGAGCGCCTGCGCGGCGTTGCGAGGAGCGAGACATGACGGAGATCGGCGCGGCGCTCGCCGCCGCCCTCGGCCCCGACCGCGTCGCGGAGGATCCGGCGACGCTCGCCGCCCATCGCCACGATTACTGGGTCCTCGCCCACCTCCGCGCCCGCGAGGGGCGCCTCGATCCGGGGCCGGCCTGCGTCGTGCGCCCGCGCTCGACGGCCGAGGTGGCCACCGCCGTGCGCCTCGCCCGCCGCCACGGCGTCGCGGTGGTGCCGTGGGGCGCGGGCTCGGGCGTGTGCGGCGGGGCGCTCGCCCCCGCCGGAGCGCTGGTGCTCGACCTCGGCGCGCTCGATCAGCTCCTCGAGGTGAACGAGACGGCGCTCATCGCGCGCGTCCAGGCGGGCATGAAGGGCGATGCCTACGAGGCCGCCGTCGCCGCGCGCGGCTACACGACCGGGCACTATCCGCAGTCGATCGCGCGCTCGACCGTCGGCGGCTGGGTCGCGACCCGCGCGGCGGGGCAGTTCTCGACCCGCTACGGCAACATCGAGGACCTCTGCCTCGGGCTCGAGGCCGTGCTCGCCAGCGGCGAGATCGTGCGCATCGATCCGGTGCCGCGGGCGTCGATCGGCCCCTCGCTCCGCGAGCTGTTTCTCGGCAGCGAGGGGACGCTCGGCGTCGTCACCGAGGTCGCGCTGCGCCTCCACCCGCTGCCCGCCGCCCGCCGCACAGCGAGCTTCGTCTTCCCGGCGATGGATGCGGGCCTCGAGGCGATCCGCCGCATCGTGCGCGTGGGCTGGCGGCCGCCGCTCTTGCGGCTCTACGACGCGACGGAGACCGCGCGCCAGTTCTCGGCGTGGGTGCCGGAGGAGGGCTGTCTCCTGCTCGTGCTCAGCGAGGGGCCCGAGGCGCTCGTCGCCGCCGAGCTCGCGGCATGCGCCGCCGAAGCCGAAGCGGGCGGCGGGCGCCCCTGCGGTCCCGAGCCCGTCGCGCACTGGCTCGCCGAGCGCAACACGGTGCCGAGCTGGGAGGTCTTCCTCGCGCAGGGGATCGTCGTCGACACGATCGAGGTCGCGGCGACGTGGGATCGCGTGGCGCAGCTCTACGAGACCGTGCTCGCCTCGCTGCGGCAGGTGCCGGGCATGCTCGCCGCGAGCGCGCACAGCTCGCACAGCTACCCCCAGGGCACGAACCTCTACATCACCTTCGCGATTCGGCCCGCCGCCCTCGCGGACGCCGAGGCCGTCTACCTCGACGCGTGGGGCCGCACAATGGACGCGACGCTCGCCGCGGGTGGTGCCATCTCCCACCACCACGGGATCGGCCGGCTGCGCGTGCCGTGGGTCGCCGCGGCGCTCGGCACCGCCCACCCGCTGCTCACCGCGCTCAAGCGCGCGCTCGACCCCGCGGGGCTCTTGAACCCCGGCGCCCTCGTCGGCCCGGACGGGGGAGCGTTCAGTCCTTGAAGAGCCGCTCGCGATCCGCGTCCATCCGCGCGAGATACTGCTTCTCGACCGCCGCCGAGGGCAGGTAGTCGCGGTCGAGGGCGCGGCGGAGCCGCCAGGTCTCGCGGGCGGCGCGCACCAGGGCACGGAGCTGCTCGGGGAAGAGCCCCTGGAAGCCGTCGGACTTGGCGATCAGCGGGTTCGGGTGCGCCTCGACCAGCACCACCGACGCCCCCGCCATGATGCCCGCGAGCGTCGCGGGGTGGACGAGGTCGCGGATGCCGGTGGCGTGCGAGGCGTCGACCGCGACGGGGAGCCCCGAGAGCTGGTAGCGGAACGCTGCGATCGAGCCCACGTCGAGGGTGTTGCGCGTGTAGCGGTTGACGCTCGCGATCCCGCGCTCGCAGAGGATCACGTTCTCCTTGCCGCCGGTCATGATGCGCTCGACCCAGAGGAGATAGGCCTCGGTGTCGAGCGAGTTCCCGCGCTTGTGGATCACCGGAAGCGGCGTCGTCCGCAGCCGGTTGAGCAGCGCCTGGTTGCGCGAGTTGGGCTCGCCGATCTGGATGCAATCGACGCCCGCGTCCTCGTAGAGGGGCACGTCCCCCGGATCGAGAATCTCGACCACGGTCGGCAGGCCGAAGGCCCGGCCCGCCTTCACGATGAGCGCAAGCCCGCGCCGCAGCGCCTCCCGGTCCGAGGAGCCGAGCCCTTCCCAGCCGCTGTAGGGGCTCGAGCGGTACTTGACGACGCCGCCGCGCAGCGCATCCGCGCCCGCCTCCTTCACCAGCGCCGCCGCCTCCATGATCTGCCGCTCGCTCTCGACCGAGCACGGCCCCGAGACGACGACCAGCTCCTCCCCGCCGCAGACCACGTGCCCGATCCGCACCGTCTGGTAGATGGGCTTCTCGGGGGGGCCCTTCTGCGCCGCCCGCTTGTAGGCGCGCGAGATCGGGATGAGCTGCTCGACGCCGGGCAGCTCCTCGATCTCGGCAACGGGCAGGCGCGAGATGTCGCCGTAGACCCCGATCAGCGTGATCTCTTCGCCGACCAGCTTGCCGGTCTTGAAGCCGAGCGAGAGGATCTTCTGCTCGACGGTGGCGACCTCCTCCGGGGTCGCATCGCGGCGCATCTTGACCAGCATTCGCGTCCAGCCCTCGGGCAAGCCTTTGCCCGCGCCCTCGGCATTGCAATAGAAGCAGGGCCGATGCGTCAAGAGGCCGATCTGGCCGCCGCGCTCGACGTGGGCTCGACGGGCGTGCGAGCGCTCGCCGTGGGGGCCGACGGGCTCGTGCGCGCGCAGGCCTACCGCGAGGTCCTGCCGCACTGCCCGGCCCCGGGCCTCGTCGAGCACGACCCCGAGGCCCTGTTCGACGCGGTGCTGGGAGTGCTCGGCAGGGCCCTCGCGACGGCGCGGCCGGGCGAGCTCCGCGGCCTCGGGCTCACCACCCAGCGCGGCACCGCGGTCGTGTGGGACGCCCGGAGCGGACGGGCCGTCGCGCCGGCGCTCTCCTGGCAGGACGGCCGCACGGCGGCACGCTGTCGGGCCCTCGCGGCCGAGGGCATCTTCGTGAGCCCGCTCGCCGCGGCGAGCAAGATCGAGTGGATCCTCGACCGCGTCGATCCCGCCCGCCGGGCGGTCGGCACGGGCCGGCTGCGCTGCGGGACGCTCGATGCCTGGCTCGCCTGGCGGCTTACCGGCGGGCAGGTGCACGCCACCGACGCCTCGAACGCCTCGTGCAGCGGCTTCTACGACTTCCTCGCCGGAGGGTGGAACGTGACCGTCGCCGAGGCGCTGCGCGTGCCGCTTGCGGCGCTGCCGCCGATCATGGACTCGAGCGGCGTGCTCGGCCGCCTCGACCCGGCCCTCGGTCTCCCGCCGCTCGAGCTCGCCGCGCTCGTCGGCGACCAGCAGGCGGCGATGATGGGCCAGCTCCGGCTCGCCCCGGGGGAGGTGAAGGTCACCTACGGCACCGCCGCGATGCTCGACCTCAACGCCGGGCCGGCACCGCTCTGGTCGACGCACGGCGCCTATCCGCTGGTCCTCTGGCGCCGCGGCGGCGAGACCACGTACTGCCTCGAGGGGAGCGCGATCACCGCCGGCGCGGCGATCACCTGGCTGCGCGACGGGCTCGGCGTGATCGCCGCCCCCGAGGAGAGCCAGACGCTCGCCGCGTCGGTCCCCGACACGGGAGGGGTGTGGGCCATCCCTGCCTTCCAGGGGCTCGGCACGCCGTACCTGGACGCGGAGGCGCGAGCCGTGGTGGGCGGGCTCAGCCGCGCCACGACCCGGGCGCACGTCGTGCGCGCCGTCCTCGAAGGGATCGCGTGGCGGTGCCGCGAGGTCTACGAGGCGCTCTGCGCCGACTCGCCGCATCCCCCGCCGGCGGTGCTCCGCGCCGACGGCGGGGCGGCGCGCAACGACGTCCTGCTCCAGGCGCAGGCCGATGCCCTCGGGCTCGTCGTCGAGCGGCCGGCGGTGCTCGAGGCTTCGGCCCTCGGCGCCGCCTACCTCGCCGGGCTCGCAAGCGGCCTCTGGTCGGGGCCCGCGGAGCTGCGCGGCGCATGGCGCCGGGACCGGGCATTCGAGCCCGCGCTGCCCGCAGCCGAGCGCGAGGAGCGGTTCGCGGCCTGGCGCCGGCGGCTCGCGCTCGCGCGCGGAGGCGTATCGTGACCGCCACGCCGCTTGCGCGCGGGCTCGCCGAGGAGATCGCCGCGCTGCGCACGGCCGCGCTCCCCGAGGCCGTGCGCACCCGCGCTGCCGATCTCCTGCTCGACTTCCTCGGCGTCGCCCTTGGCGGCGCCGGCGAACCGTCGAGCGCGGCGCTTCGGCGCGGGCTCGGGATGCTCGGGCACCCGGGCGGCGAGGCGACCGTGATCGGGACCACCGAGCGGCTCTCCGCCCCCGCGGCGGCGCTCGCCAACGGGGCGGCCGCACACGCCCTCGAGATGGACGACACCCACCAGGGCGGCTCGATCCACCTCGGGGCGAGCGTCTTTCCTGCCGCGCTCGCCGCTGCCGAGCTCACCGACGCGCCGCTGTCGGCCGTGCTCCGGGCTGCCGTTGGGGGCTACGAGGTGGGCGCGCGGCTTGCGATGGCGCTCGACCCCGCGGCCCACTACCGCCGCGGCTTTCACCCGACGGGCACCTGCGGGGCGTTCGCGGCCGCCGCCGCCGCGGGCCTCGTGCTCGGGCTCGACGCCCCCGCCCTCGCCGGCGCGCTCGGCATCGCCGGGAGCCAGGCGGCGGGCTCGATGGAGTTCCTCGCCGACGGCGCCTGGACCAAGCGGCTGCACCCTGGGTGGGCGGCGCTCGCGGGCCTGCATGCCGCGGCGCTCGCCGCCGCCGGCTTCCGCGCCCCCGCCACCGTCTTCGAGGGCCGCTTCGGCGTGCTGCACGCGTACTCGGATGCCGCGCGCACGGCCCCGCTGCTCGGCGAGGGCGATTTCGAGCTCATGCGCACGAGCGTCAAGCCGCACGCATGCTGCCGCTACATGCAGGGGCCGATCGACGCGACGCTCGCGCTGCGCGCGGCGCACGGGCTCGTCCCCCGGGCCGTCGAGCGGATCGACGTGGGCATGCTCGCCGCCGGCATCCCGATCGTGTGCGAGCCCGCGGCGGCGAAGCGCCGGCCGACATCGGTGGTCGACGCGCAGTTCAGCCTGCCCTTCGGCGTCGCGGTGGCGCTCGTGCGCGGGACGGCGTCGCCCGCGGAGTTCGCGCCGGCGTGGTTCACCGATGCGGAGGTCCGTCGGCTCATGGATCGCGTCGTGGCGGTGCCCGACCCGGCGCTCGACGCGCACTATCCCCGCGCCTGGCCGACGTGGGTGCGCATCACCTGCACCGACGGGCGGGTGCTCACCGCCGAGGTCGAGCATCCGCGCGGCGACCCGGAGAACCCGCTCACGCCGGCCGAGCTCACGGCCAAGTTCCGCGCGCTCGCCGCCCGGGCGCTGCCCGCAGCCGCCGTCGAGCGCGTCGTGGCGGCGGTCGCTTCGGGGGCCGGGGCGCGCGCGCTCCTGGCCACGACGGTACCGACCGGCACGTAATTGCCGCCTCCGCCGGGCCGGCACCCACCGGATCTTCACCACCGCCGGCACGCCGGACTCGGCATCCGGGTTGCATGACGCCGCGGCACCCGCCGCTGCGCGGGTGGCCGCGCCGTCGTGTCGAACTGCCGACATCGGGTCACCCTGCTGACGCTCGCCGCGCTCGCCGTCGCCGCGACGGCGGAGGCGACCACGTTCGTCGCCATGAGCGAGCACGCGCTCGCGCGCGTGGCCGACGCCATCGTGCTCGGTCGCGTGCAGCGGCTCGAGAGCGTCGCCGACCGCGACGGCACCATCAGCACGCTGATCGCTGTCGAGGTGGAGCGCACCTACAAGGGAGCGCACCACGATCTCATCGTGCTCCGCCAGCCGGGCGGCAGCGTGGGCGGCCGTGCGCTCTGGATCGCGGGCTCGCCGCGCTTCACCGTGGGGGAGCGCGACCTGCTCTTCCTTTCCGTCGCCCGCGACGGCAGCGTGCGCACGACCGACTACGGCTTGGGGCAGTTCCAGATCGTCCCCGACGGGCCGAGCGGGGCCCCGACGGCGATGCGCACGCTCAGCGAGCACGTGCTCGGCGGCAGCCGCGTGCGCCGGCTCTCCCTCGCGCGCCTCGAGCGCATCATCGCGCGCGCGGTGGCCCTCGACCGGGATCGGGCGGTCGCCCCCCTCGTCGCCGTGCCACACGAGGCGACCGACCCCGGCCTCGCCCGCGAGAGCCTCGAGGCCTTCACGCTCATGGACGCGCCGCACGGGCGCTGGCACGAGCCCGATCTGGGCGAGCCGGTCGTCTATCTCGTCGCCGGCGCCGACCCGAAGCTCGGCGAGGCGGCCTCGCTCGCCGCCGTCGACGGGGCGGCGGCGGCGTGGACGAACGTCCCCGGGGCGAACATCGTGCTCGCGCGCGGCGGATCGACGCCGCCCGCGCCGCTCGCGTGCGACGGGCTCTCGCAGATCGTCTTCAACGACCCGTTCAACGAGATGCCGGCGCCGGTGTCCTGCACGGGCGTTCTCGCCCTCGGCGGCTTCTGCACCTCGTCGGAGACCGACGTCGTGAACGGCGTCACGTTCGACCGCATCACCGAGGGCAACGTCACCCTGAACGGCGGGTTCGGCAACTGCCCCTTCTGGAACGCGACGAACCTCGCCGAGGTGCTCACGCACGAGCTCGGGCACACGATCGGCATCGGGCACTCCTCGGAAAACCCCGACGAGCCCAACCCGGTGCTGGCCGACGCGACGATGTACTACCGCGCGCACTTCGACGGCCGCGGCGCCTCGGTGCACGCCGACGACATCGCGGCCGTGCGCTTCATCTACCCCGGCTCGGACACCCCCGATCCTGCCACCGTGGACACCGACGGCGACGGCATCCCCGACGCGCGGGACAACTGCCCGGAGATCTACAATCCGGCGCAGACCGACACCGACGGGGACGGCATCGGCGACCTCTGCGACCCCTGCCCGCTCACGCCGGGCACCGACTGCGACACGATCCTCGTGGGCAAGCTCACCGCCATCGCCCGCCGCGGGCGCGCCCGGCTCGCCTGGCAGGGGGCGGTCGCCATTCCGCCGGGCACCGGAATCGGCTCCGTGCGCGTGCTGCTCGTCGCGGGCGACGGCGTCGTGCTCGACCGCACCCTCGGCGGGCACGCGACCGCCGCGACCGCGCTGCCCCGCGCGGTCCGCTACCGCGGCGGGCGCGCCGGCGTGCTGCTGCGGCAGCAGCCCGGCGGCGTCTACCGCATCCGCGTGGCGGCTTCGGATCTCCCGCTCGACCTCGGCCGCATGCCGCTGCTCAGCGCGAACTTCGAGGTGGGCACCAAGCAGTTCACGGGCTGGCTCTCCTGTTCGCGCCGCGGGCCCCGGAAGCTCGTCTGCCACGACTGAGCCGCGCCCGGCGCGTTGCAGGCGCCCGCCGCGCGCAGTAGAAGCCGCCGCATGGGACGTCGCAGGCTGCGCGTCGCGGCGGCCTGGGGCGTGCACCTCCTCACGGCGAGCGGCGCCCCCGCGGCCGTGCTCGCGCTCCGGGCGATCCACCGCGGCGAGGTGCGCACGGCGTTCTGGCTCATGGCCTACACGCTCGTCGTCGACGCCGTCGACGGCACGCTCGCGCGCGCCGTCGGGGTGCGCAGCGTGCTCCCCGGGGTCGATGGCAGCCGCCTCGACGACGTCGTCGACTACGCGACCTACGTGATCGTGCCGGCGCTCTTCCTGGTCGAGATCCCCGTGCTGCCCCGGGCGCTGGCACCCTGGGTGGCGGCGCTCGTCACCGTGGCGAGCGCCTACGGCTTCGCCCAGACGCAGGCGAAGACCGCCGACCATTTCTTCACGGGCTTCCCGTCGTACTGGAACGTCGTCGTGTTCTACGCCTACGCGCTCGGCTGGCCGCCCGCCGTCAACGCCGCCATCGTGACCGCGCTCGCGCTCGCCGTGTTCGTCCCGCTCCGCTACGTCTACCCGTCGCGCACGCCCACGCTGCGCGGGCTCACCGTGGGTCTCGGGCTCCTCTGGGGCGCGGTGCTCCTCTGGGTGCTCCTCCACCTCGAGACCGCGCCGCGGGCGCTGGTCACGGCGTCGCTCGCCTACCCCGTGTACTACTTCGCCCTCTCGATTGCCCTCGACCTCCGCGCGCGGCTCAGTTGAGCTGATAGGTGAGCCGGAACTGCACCATGTCGTGGCCGACGAACGTCGCCAGGAAGTAGTTCGGCCGCGTCGCCTGGATCGAGAAGTACTGGATGCCGGCGAGGAGGTTGTCGTTGATGCGATAGGTGAGCGACGGGTTGAGCGCGAAGAGGCCCGTCACGTCGATGATCGCCGTGAACTGCGGGAGCAGTCGACCGTGCATGTACTCGCTCTGCAGCGTCGACTGGAGGAAGACGTCGTCGACCTCGTAGGCGTCCACGTAGTCCTTGGGGTTCACGAAGATGCAGAGCTGCTGGAGCGTCGGGTTGTTCAGGTACTTGGCGGGGCAGCCCGACTGCGGGCCGAACCGGGTCGCCGGATGGCCGGGCTTGGGGCTCGACTGGCGGAAGTCCTGGGTCTCGCGCTGCGAGATGTTCCACTGACCGTGGAGCGCGTTCACCCAGGTGAAGCTGTTGCTCGGGTTGAGCGGGCGGAAGAAGAAGAACCGGTCGTAGCCGATCACCCAGCGCAGATAATCCGCGGTCGGCAGGCGGTTGGGCTTCTGCCCCGGGTTGAACTGCGCGGGGAGCTGGACGCGGGGGTTCAGGTTCTCGGTCGGGATCGACGCGAGCTCGTGGTTGAAGTACTCGCCCTCGAGGCGCACGACGCCGTTGAGCGTCGGGCTGAACCACGAGCCCGAGAGCCCCACCACCGACTCGAGCCGGCGTTCGAGCACGGTCACCGAGGGCGCGGCCCACGAGCACGGCCGTCCGCTCGGGGTCACGCCGAAAGACTCGAGCGCAAACGCAAGCCCCGTGGGCTTCTTCAGCGGCTTGCCGGTGTTCGGATCGAGGCAGACGGGGACGCGAAAGCCCCGGTCGTCGACCAGCGTGCTCAGCCCCGCGGCCCCGAGATCCGCCGCCCCCGGCGGCCCCAGGATGAGCGGGCTCGGCGCCTGATTGAAGGTGCGGTAGAACCAGCCCTGCACCGTGTAATCGCGGAACAGCACCCCGGTGAGCCGCACGCCCCAGCGGCTGTTGTTCCAGGTGTTCTCCGGCAGCTTGGAGACCGTCACCTGGTGAATCGCCGCGCGCTGCGCGGCGGGAATCTGGCCCTGGGGGTCGGTCTGGTTCGGGCTCCACGGGCTCACGCCGCCGAGAATCGGGTCGATCGGCACCGTGGTGTCGATCGGGCCGGGCACGAGATAGCTGTCGAGGAAGAAGCTCGACAGCCAGTCCCAGTTGTCGACCAGCTTGATCGTGCTCCGGAACGTCCACAGCGGGATGCGCGCCTCTTCGATGTCCTGGAAGAAGCCGGGGGCCCCCTGCGTGAGGTCGTAGGGGTTCTGGACGTCGAGGAGCGCGATGTCGTCCGACTCGCCCCAGGAGATCGCCTGCCGCCCGACGCGGAAGAAGAAGCGCCCGAGCGTGTAGTCGAGGTAGAGCTCGTTGATGCGGTTGCGCCGCCCGTAGATGTGGCGCGCGTTCTTGTTCTCGTCGTTGAAGCCGAACGTCTCGCGGCCGATGTCGTCGCTCTCCGAGAAGCGGGCCTTCAGGTTCTCCCGGTTGCGGTTCCACACCGGGTCCATGTAGTCGTAGAGGCCGTCGTAGAAGCCCCACCAGGCGAAGTGGAACTTGAGCTCGTCGGGGGTGACGAGCGAGAGCCCCGGCACCTCGTTCATGCCGCGCAGGTAGTCCGTGAGCTTGGCGTCGAACTCCGGATTGTAGAAGTTGCGCTGCGAGGCGAGATCGCCGACGTGGTAGGCCGCCGACCCGCCGGGCCAGCCGGCGCGCGTGGGGTCGTTGGTGGTCGGGGCGTCGTTGGTCATGATCTCGAGCTGCGAGTAGGCTCGCAGCCGCACGTCGAAATTGCGGTTGCTGTCTAGGAAATACGCAAGCGACGAGGCTTCCCCGCCCACCGTCACCGCCACCAGGAGCCCGAGCCGTCGCGCCCACGTCCGCATGGCGGCGCCTATCCCGGAAATCCCGAGCGCTTGTCAAGGGGAAGGCCGAGGCAGATGCCCCGGCGTCAGCGGCGCAACGTGTCAACCAGGCGGGCTCGGAGGTGCTGGAGGAGGACTTCGGGCGGCTCCGTGGCATCGTGCCCCATGAACCCCTGGACGAGCAGCCCGTGGAGGGCGCTCAGGATGAGCGCGGCGTCGAGGGACGGCTTCACGTCGGCGCGCAGGAGTCCCTTTTGCCGCCCGCTCTCGATGATGTTGGCGAGCAGGCCGCTGAAGAGCCGCTGCAGCTCGTTCATGCGGCCGACGACGTCGTCGGGATGCTTCTCCTCGCGCAGGATGAGGCCGAGAAAGAACTTGACCGAGTAGATGTTCTTCGACACGAACGCATAGTACTCGTCGATCAGGCGCTTGACCTGGTCGATCTCCGAGAGCCCCTCGAGGTCGTCGAGCACGTTGATGAAGTAGGGCTCGAGCGTGCGCTGGATCGCCGTGCGAAAGAGCTTCTCCTTGCTCTCGAAGTGCCAGAAGATGAGCGCCTTCGACACCGACGCCTCCTTGGCGATCTGGGACAGCGAGGTGTTCCCGTAGCCATGGGTCGAGAAGAGCCGCATCGCGGTCTCGAGGATCTTCTCGCGCGTGTCCATTGGCGTCGTTTCTCGTGACCCAGCCGCCGGGGGGAGTCAACCGACCAGCCGGCGGCGGCGGGCGAACAGCGGTCCGAGCACCACCCCGGCGACGAACCCGCCCACGTGGGCCCAGAACGCGACCCCGCCCAGGCTCTCGCGGACCCCGAGCGCCTCGAGGCCGGCGGCGAGCTGCATCGCGAACCAGAAGAGGAGGAAGAAGACCGCCGGCACCTCGACCACCTGGACGAAGAACAGCACCGGCACCAGGGTGACGATGCGCGCGCGGGGGAAGAACAGCAGATAGGCCCCGGTGACCCCGGCGATCGCCCCGCTCGCACCCACCATGGGCACCGTCGAGTACGGGTTCGTCAGGGTCTGGGCGATCGCCGCCGCGGTGCCGCAGAGGAGGTAGAAGAGCGTGTAGCGCAGGTGGCCGAGGCGGTCCTCGACGTTGTCGCCGAAGATCCAGAGATAGAGCATGTTCGCGAGCACATGAAACCAGCTCCCGTGCAGGAACATGCTGGTGAGCACCGTCCGCGGCGAGATCGCGCGCGGCACGAGCCCGTGGGTGAAAAGGAAGCGCTCCATGCGGCTGCCGAGGCTCATCTCGTAGAGAAACACGCCGATGTTCGCCGCGATGAGGAGGTGATTGACGATGGGCGCCCGTCGCGAGGGGATCGTGTCCCGCAGCGGGATCATGTGCCCTCATACACGGCCGCCCCGACCCGCGACAAAGCCGCCTCTGCGTTGATTCCGCGTCCGGGCCGCGGATAGAATCCGCGCCGGATGCTCCGTCACACCGTCCGACTGGGTCGGCTCGTGCTCGGCGTCTGCCTGCTCGCCGTGGGCGGGGTGCTCGCGCTGCCGGGGGTGCCCGGTCCCGGTCTGCTCGTCATGTTCGGCGGGCTTACGCTGCTCGCGACGGAGTTCCACTGGGCGCGCCGGACGCAGGAGCGCCTGCGGGCTGCCGTCGCGCGGGCGACGGGGAGGAGCCATGGACGAGAAGGATCGTCTCCGCGACAAGCTGGAGAAGAAGGAACGGGCGGAGGAGGACCGCTACTTCAAGAAGCGCGACGAGGAGCTGCTGGCGAGGCTCAGGGCATCGCAGCGGGCGGCGGGCGAAGACGAGGTGCGGGAGCTGGCGCGTGACCGCTGTCCGCGCTGCGGAGCCCGGCTCGTGACCGTCAAGCACCACGGCGTCGCCATCGAGGAGTGCCCGGCGGGCCACGGCGCGTGGGTCGATCACGGCGCGCTCGAGACGATCGCGCAGCGCGAGCGAGATTCCTGGCTCGGCCGCTACTTCTACCGACCGAAGCCGGTCGTGTGACGCCGGTCGCCCGTGTTTTCGGGCATCATCGAGACGACGGGCCGCCTCGAGGCGCGCACCCCGCGCGGCGCGGGCGCGCGGCTCACGCTCGCGACGTCGCGGCCGCTACCGCGGCTCGCCGTCGGCGAGAGCGTCGCGGTGAACGGCGCCTGCCTCACGGTGGCCGCGCGCAACGGCCGCCGCTTCACGGTGGACGTCTCGCCGGAGACGCTCCGGCGCACGACCCTCGGCCGGCTCCCGCTCGGCACCCGCGTGAACCTCGAGCGGGCACTCCGGCTCGGGGACCGCATCGGCGGCCACATCGTGCAGGGCCACGTCGACGCGGTCGGCCGGCTCGAGGCGATCCGGCCCGAGGGGGAGTGGGTCCTCTACCGCTTCTCGGCTCCCGCGGCGCTCGCCCCCTACCTCGTCGAGAAGGGATCGATCGCGGTCGACGGCGTGAGCCTCACGGTCTTCCGCTGCCGCCGGGGCGGCTTTTCGGTGGCACTCGTCCCGCACACGCTGCGGGCGACGACCCTCGGCGAGCGGCGTCCCGGCGATCGGGTGAACCTCGAGGCGGACATCCTGCTCAAGCACATCGCCGCGCTCGTGCGCTCGCGCCGGGGGCGCTGAGCTTTAGCCCGCCAGGCCCGCCCCGCTCCCCGTCACGTACGGCAGCAGCGCCGCCCGCACGTCGACCTCCGAGCCGAGCTGCTTGCCGATCCCGGAGAGGAGGCCCATCACCCGGCCGACGAGCAGGATGTCGCTCGGCACCTCGATCAGCGGATTGCGCCGCAGCGCCGCGGGCAGCTCGCGGTTGAAGCGGGCGAGCACGTCCGCGTCGGCATAGGCCTTGCCCTGCCGCACCGCGAAGCCGAGGAACGCCTCGCCGAGCACGGCGAGGCTCTCGTCGGAGTCGTCGCGCGTGCGGAAGCCGAGCGCGCGGAACGCGGCCGCGACCTCGGCAGGCACGCCCCGCAGGATCGCGAGCGTGAGCTGCGCTACGCGTTCGCGGAAGCCCGGGGGGAACGCCTTGGCGAGACCGAAGTCGAGGAGCACGAGCCGCCCGGAGGGCTGCACGAGGACGTTGCCCGGGTGCGGGTCCCCGTGGAAGAAGCCGTGCCGCAGGATCATCTCGGTGAAGACGTCGGCGAGGCGCCGGGCGATCTCGCGGGGGTCGAGCCCGTAGGCGCGGAGCCCCGCCACGTCGGTGACGCGCACGCCCTGGGCGTACTCGGTCACCAGCACCCGGCGGGAGCTGCACGCCCGGATCGGAGCGGGCACCCAGACGTCGTCGCGGGCGCTGAGGCACGCGGCCATGCGCTCGGCGTTCTCGGCCTCGTGGACGAAGTCGAGCTCGAGCGGCACGAGCTTGCGCACCTCGTCGACGAGCCCGCGCAGATCGAGGTCGCGCTCGAGCCTGCGGAGCACGTCGACCAAGAAGGCGAAGTTGCGGAGATCGCCGTCGACGAGCCGGGCGATCTCGGGGTACTGGATCTTGATCGCCACCTCGCGGCCGTCGTGGAGCCGGCCGCGGTGCACCTGGGCGAGCGAGGCGGCCGCGATCGGCCGGGGGTCGATGCGCGCGAAGACCGCCTCGACCGGCCGCCCGAGCCCTTCGCGGAGCACGGGGAGGAGCTGCACGAGGGGCCGCGGCGGAACGCGGTCCTGGAGCCGCGAGAGCACTTCCACGTACTCGGGGGGCAGGACGTCGGCGCGCGCGCCGAGGAACTGGCACATCTTGATCGGCAGCCCTTCGAGCCGGACGGCGAGCCGGTAGGCGGCCTCCGCGCTGCGGCGGTGCTGGCGGCGGAGCCGGCGCCCGCCGCCCCGCACGCCGAGCCGATCGAGGCCCTGGACCACCTTGTAGCCGGCATACACGCGCGCGACGAGCGCGGCCTGGGCCGCGAACCGCAGGCGCCGATCGCGCAGGGCCATCCGCGGCATTCTGGCGCACGCCGGCGCCGGGCGCGAGCGCGCCTTGCAATCGCCGCCCGCGCCCGGCAAGCTCCGCCTCCCGCATGGCCGACATGCCGATCCAGGTGGGGGACCGCGTGGTGAGCCTTTCGGCGCCGGGCATCTTTACCGTCGTCGCCCGCCGTGGCGCGCTACTCACCATCGAGAACGAGCGCGGCGTCCGCCTGGTCGTCGCCGAGGCCAACGTCCGCCGGCTCTGAGCGTGGCAGCGCTCGATGCTCTCGCACGCCACGCTCCTCGGGCTCTTCGTGCTGCTCGTGGGTGGCGGCGTGGGGCTGCCGATTCCCGAGGACGTCACGCTGATCGGCGCGGGCGTGCTCGCCCAGCAGGGGGTGCTGCGGCTGCCGGCGGTGATCGCCGTCGGCTTCGCGGGCGTGGCGATCGCGGATTGGATCATCTATCTCGTCGGGCGCCGCTACGGCGCCGAGCTGGTCGCCCATCCGCGCCTCGCCCGGCTCTTCGGCGTCGAGCGCCTCGAGAGCGTGCGCGAGGCGGTCGCGCGCCACGGCGCGCGCGCGGTCTTCTTCGCCCGTTTCCTCTTCGGCTTCCGCATCGTCACCTTCCTCGCGGCGGGGACGTTTGGGGTCGCGGCCCCGCGCTTCGCAATGGCCGAGGCCGCGGGCAGCGCGATCTTCGTTCCAGCGACCGTCACCCTGGGCTTTCTCTTCGCGCACCACGCCGAGCGCGTGATCGAGCATGTCGGGCGCGCCGAGCACTGGATCGTGCTCCTCGGGCTCGCGGGCCTCGCGATCTACCTCGCGCTGCGCGCGCTCGCGGCGCGCACGGGCCTCACGGGCGAAGGGCCGCCTCGAGATGCGGCAGGATCGCCGCCACGTCGGTGACGAGCCCCAGATCCGCCGCGGTGAAGATCGGCGCCTTCGGGTCCGTGTTGACGGCGACGATCGTCCCCGCGCGGCGGAGCCCCACCAGGTGCTCCATGGCCCCGCGCACCCCGAGCGCGACGTAGACGTGCGGCGCAATCGCGCGCCCCGTGAGCCCCACCTGGAGGCGGCGGGGCAGCCAGCCCGCATCGGTCACGTCGCGGGTGGCGGCGAGCGCGGCGCCCAAGCGCGCGGCGAGCGCGGCCACCTTGGCGACGCCCTCGGGCCCTCCCACGCCCCGGCCCACACCGAGCACGAGCGCGGCCGCGTCGAGCGGCGCCTCGGGACCGGCGGGCGCCGGATGCGTCGCCGTCACCCGCACGCGGGCGGGCGGCACCGCCGCCGCGAGGCGCTCGACCGCGGCGCGGCGGGCCGGGTCGGGACGCGCGGCCGGGAGCACGCCCGGGCGGACGGTCGCCATCACCGGGGTCGTGCGCGAGAGGATCGGCGCCACGATCGTGCCGCCGAAGGCGGGCTTGAGCTGGCGGATGCGGCCCTCGGCATCGACGTCGAGGTCGATCGCATCGCCGGTGAGCCCGAGGCCGAGGCGCGCGGCCACCCGCGGCGCGAGGTCGCGGCCGCGCACCGTCGAGGCGAGCAGCACGAGGCGTGGGCGGCGCGCACGAATGGCCGCGGCGAGCACGGCGGCGTGCGCCTCCGTGGTGTAGGGCACGAGCGCCGGATCGTCGGCGACCAGCACCCGGTCGGCCCCGGCGTGCGCGAGGTCGGCCGCCTCGGCCGCCGTGGCACCGATGACGACCGCCTCGAGCGGGGCGCGAAGCGCCGCCGCGAGCACGTCCGCCTTCGCGAGCAGCTCGGCGGTGACCGGCCGCCAGCCCCGCGGTCCCGCCTCGGCGACGACCCAGACGGGGTCGCCCGCGCCCGGTCCGCGGGCGACCAGCGGCGGCGGCTCGGGTCGCCAGCGCGCGAGCGCCCGCAGCCGCTCGCCGAGCGCGCGCGCGAGCGCGGCGGGCAACTCGCCGGCGAGGATCTCCGCCCGCCGGCGGATCTCGACCGGCTCGAGCCCCGCAACCCACGTGGGCGAGCCCGCCGTGCCGACGGTCGCGGGGTCGAGCCCGAGCTCGGCGAGGGTGCGCACGGCGATCGGCTTTGTGGCCGCCGCCTGGCGTTCGGCCCTGGTGGGAAAGCGCTCGGGCGCGAAATCCTCGCCGACCGTCACCAGCGCGGGCAGCGGGCCCATTACGGTCTCGGCGCCGTCGTCGGTCTCGCGCTCGGCGACGAAGCTCCGCGCGGCGGGGTCGATCTCGAGGTGGGTGACGGCCGTCGCCTGCGGCAAGTCGAGCAGCTCGGCCACCTCGGGCCCGACCTGCCCGGTCTCGGCATCCACGCTCGCGCGCCCGAGGAGCACGACGTCCGCCGCCTCCGCTCGCAGCGCCGCCGCGAGCGCGCGTGCGGTGGCGAGCGTGTCGGAGCCGGCGAGCGCCGGATCGCAGAGGTGGACGCCGCGGTCGGCCCCGAGCGCCAGGCACTCGATGAGCGCCGCGCGCGCGGCCGGCGGGCCCATCGTGAGCGCCACCACCTCGCCGCCGTGGCGCGCGCGCAGCGCGAGCGCCCCCTCGAGGGCGCGCAGGTCGAACGCGCTCGGCTCGCCCGGCACCCCCTCGCGCACGAGCCGGCGGGTGACCGGGTCGAAGCGCAAGGCACGCAGAACCGGGACGTACTTCACCGCGACCACGATGCGCATGCGTGCCTCCTCACCAGATCTTGCCCGGGTTCAAGATGCCGCACGGGTCGAAGAGGGTTTTGATCCCCTGCATGAGCGCGAGCGCCGCGCCGTGCTCGCGCGCGGCGTAGCGGCGGTTGCCGAGCCCCATGCCGTGCTCGCCGGAGCACGAGCCGCCGAGCCCGAGCGCCTCGGCGACGAGCGCGTCGCGGGCCTCCTCCGCCGCCGCCCGCTCGGCCGCATCCGCGAGCACGAGCGCGTGGAGGATGCCGATGCCGGCGTGCCCGAAGAGGTGAACGGCGAGCCCGTGCGCGGCGGCGATCCGCGCGCAGCGCTCGACGAGCACGGGCAGCGCCCCGATCGGGATGGCCACGTCGGCGCGCACGGTCGCCGCCTCGGGACGCGTGGCGGCGACCGCGCGCGTCGCGTGCTCGCGGACCCACCAGGCGTCGCGCCCCGCGGGAAGGGCGAGCGGCGCGCCGCCCGCGCCGGCGATCACCTCGCCCGCCGCACGCCATGCCTCCTCCACGCCGGCGCCGACCCCGTGCACCTCGACGAGGAGACACGGCACCGCGGGGAGACCGAGGCCGAGCAGCCGATCGAGCGCCGCCATCGTGGCCGCGTCGAGGAACTCGACCGCCGCCACGTCGAGTCCGAAGCGGACGAGCTCGGCGGTGGCGCGCGCCGCCGCGACGGCGTCGGGAAAGCGAAAGCCCCCCTGCCGCCGCACGGCCGGCAGGCCCGCGAGCGCGAGCGTGAGCTCGGTGGCGATCGCGAGCGTGCCCTCCGAGCCGACCAGCAGCCCGAGCAGGTGATAGCCCGAGGCGCTCTTGCGGCAGCGGTTGCCGAGCCGCAGCACCTCGCCGGCGCCGGTGACGACGGTGGCAGCCCGCAGGTGGTCGCGGGTGCCGCCGTACTTGAGCGAGTAGATGCCGCTTGCGTTGTTGGCCACCATGCCGCCGACGGTGGCAACATCCGCGCTGCCGCCGGGCGAGGGCGGGAAGAAGAGCCCGTGCGGCCGCAGCGCCCGGTTGAGCCGCGCGTAGACCACGCCCGGCTGCACGTCGACCTGGAGGTCCGCGGGGCGGATGGCGACGATCTCGGCCATCCGCGTGAAATCGAGCACGATCCCGCCGGCCACCGGAATCGGGTTGCCCTCGAGGCTCGAGCCCGCGCCGCGCGCGGTAAGCGGCACGCCGTGCGCGGCGGCGAGCCTGACGATCGCCGCGACCTCCTCGGTCGCCAGGGGCCAGGCGACGGCGTCCGGACGCGCCGGCTCTAGCGACGAGGCGTCGCGCGCGGCTGCCCCCAGGTCCGCGGGCCGCGTCGAGCAGCGACCGGGGACCAGCTGCTCGAGGGCAGCGAGCACGGAAGCGGCGAGCGCCACGGCTCGAGGCGTATCCCCTCGGCCGGCCCCGAACAAGCCTCAGGGCGCCGGGCAGGCCGCCGGAGCGCGCGCGAGGACGAGCTGCGGCGGGCGGCGGCGGCGCGACGCCTGCAGCGGCGTCCAGCCGCGGCGGACGAGCGACGCGAGGCTCGGCTGCGGCAGGATGACGTAGCCGCCGTCGCACCGCGGCTGCTCGCGGAGGAGGTCGCGGTCGAGGCGCCAGTCGAGGATCATCACGTCGGTCGGCCAGACGTCGGGAGCGATGCGCAGCGGGGGACCCGGTGGCACGGCCCGCGCGACCTCGGCCGCGAAGGGGGCGAGCGATTCGCGCTTGGCGAGGTGCACGCGATCCGCGCGCGTGCCACCGACCGCCACCACGTCGACGAGCACGACCGCCGCGGCGACCACCACGCCGCGCGGGCCGCGCGCCCGGGCAAGCTCGCGCGCAGCGAGCAGCGCGATCGCCGGGGCGAGCGGCAGGATGTAGACGGGCCGCTTGTTGCCGAGCGCGAGCGTGAACGTGCCGAGCACGGCGAGCCACCAGGCGTGCAGGAAGCGCCCCGTCTCGTCCGTGCGCGCGCCGCGGAGCCCGCGCCACGCCGCCACCGGCACCACCAGGCTCCACGGCAGGTACTTCACCGCCAGCACCGCCGCCATCCCGAGGCGCGCGTGGCGAAAGGCGTTGCCGCGCGCGTGCAGCGCGTAGTCCCGCCGCGCGAAGACGGCGTCGAGGTTCTCCTGCACGAAGTGGAGGCGGAGAAACGCCATGCCGCCCTCGCGCGCCGCGAGGGCGTACCAGCCGGCGTCGATGGCGAGCGCGGCGGCTGCGAGGCGCCACGACCAGAGCCGGGCGAGCAGGTCGAGCCGGCCCGCCCAGGCGAGGAAGACCAGAATCGGCACGGCCACGAGGACGACGCCTGCGGGCCCCTTGGCGAGCACCGCCGCGGCCGCCGCGAGGTAGCAGAGCGTGCGCGGGGCCGCCGCCGGCCGGCCGACGCAAGCCGCGCGGTACCAGCGCCAAAATCCGCCGAGCGCAAGTGTGAGGCAGGCGGCGAAGACCATGTCGACCCTGGCCTCGGTCGCCGCGCCCCAGAACGGCCCCATGCCGAGCAGCGCGCCCGCGGCAAGCCACGCCGCCCGGCGGCCGCCGTCCCCCTCGCCGAGGAGCCACGTCGTCGCCGCGACGACGGCGGCGGCGAGCACCGACGCCCCGCGCACGCTCGCATCGGAGAGCCCGCCCACTCGGGCGATCCCGGCCGCGATCCAGTGGAAGAGCGGCGGCTTCGACGGCAGCGCCCCGCTGCGCCGGGGGAGCACCCAGTGGCCACTGCGCACGATGTCGCGCACGACGAGCGCCTCGCGCGCCTCCCCGTGCGTCCCGATCGGGCTCGCCCGCTCGATCACGGCCGCGCCCGCGACGACGAGCGCGAGCAGGAGGACGAGGTCGCGCCCGCGGCGCGCAAAGCCCGGCATCGGCGACGTTGTCAGTGCTCGAGCTGCCGGCGCAGGTCGCGGATCTCCGCCTCGAGCTCGCGGCTGCGGCGGCCGAGCCGCAGGGTGTAGGCGAAGATCCCGATCCAGATCGCGGCATAGGCCGCGAACAAGTACGGGAGATGCGTCATGCGCCGCCTCCGCGCCGCCCCTCGACGAGCCGTCGGAGCGCTGCGACCTCGCCTGCGAGCCGCTCGCTGCGCGCCCGCAGCGCAACGAGCCATGCCGCGAGCAGCAGCACCGCGAGCGCGGACACCCACAGCGCCGCGCGCATCGCCGGGTCGGCAAGCCCGCTGCCGCCCCCGCGCGCGGCGAGCACCGAGGGGTGCATGCCCTGGAGCAGCCGCACCGACACGTGGATCACCGGGATGTCGAGCGTGCCGACGAGCCCGAGGACCGCCGCGTAGCGGGCCACCGCCTCGTCCGGGCCGCCGAACGCGCGCAGCATGAGGTAGGCGGCGTAGATCGCCCAGAGGATCACGGTCATGGTGAGGCGCGGGTCCCACGTCCACCACACACCCCAGATCGGCCGCGCCCAGATCGGGCCGGTCACCAGCACGAGCGTGCAGAAGAGCACGCCCACCTCCGCGGCCGCGATCGCGAGCTGGTCGGCGCGGGCCGAGCCCCGCCAGAGGTAGACCGCGCTCGCGCCGGCGACCGCGAAGAAGCAGAGAAACGCGGCCCAGGCCGCGGCCACGTGGAAGTAGAAGATGCGCTGCACGACGCCCATCTGCGCCTCGTTGGGAACGACCATGAAGACGAGCCAGAGCGCCGCGAGCATCGCGAGGCCGGTGAGCGGCGGGAGGATCCGGTCGAGCACGCTAGTCCCTTACCACATACGGGAAGAGGAGCCAGCCGGCGGTGACGAAGATCGCGTCGAAGGCGAGGAGCACGCCGAGCGCGTCGCGCGCCCCGGCGAGCCCGCCGGCGAGCACGGCCGCCGTCGCCTTGACGCCGCCGATCAGCACCGGCACGAGCAGCGGCAGGAGCAGCAGCGGCAGCATCACCTCGCGTGCCCGCACCCGCACGGCCACGGCGGCAAAGAGCGTGGCGAGCGCGGCGAAGCCCACGGCGCCGAGCAGGAGCGCGAGCAGGAGCCCGGGGAGCACCGCGCCCAGCTCGACGTGGAGGAGGAGGCCAACCAGCGGCACGACGACCGCTTCCAGCACGCCGAGCAGCACGAGGTTCGCGGCGAGCTTGCCGGCGTAGATCGCCGCCGGGTCGACCGGCGCGGTGAGGAGCCCGGCCAGGCAGTCCTGCTCGCGCTCGAGGAGGAACCCGCGCTGGATGCCGAGGATGCCGGTGAAGACGAACGTCACCCAGAGCACCGCGGGCGCCAGCGCCGGCGCCTCGGCCGGGGTGGGATCGTGCGCGACGGTGAAGACGACCAGCAGGAGGATGCCGAGCACGACGAAGCTCGAGAGGCTCTCCTTGGTCCGCCACTCGATGCGCAGGTCCTTGCGCAGGATCGTCAGCGCCGCCCGCACCCGCCCTCCTCGCCCACCGCCGCCCGGTACGCGGCGGCGATGGCGGCCGCATCGCCCGTGCCCTGCCAGACGATGCGCCCGCGGTGGAGCACGGCCGTGCGGGTGGCGAGCGGCGCCGTGCGCTCGAGGTCGTGGGTTACGAGCACGAGCGCGCAGCCCTCCGCGCAGAGCGCGGCGAGCCGCGCCGCGAGGCGCTCGGCGGCTTCGGGGTCGAGGCCGGTAAACGGCTCGTCGAGGAGAAGGAGCGCCGGACGATGGAGGAGCGCGCGGGCGAGCGCCAGGCGCTGCTGCATGCCGCGCGAGTAGGTCCGCACCCGCCGGTGCGCCGCCGCCTCGAGCCCGGCCCAGGCGAGCAGCTCGGCGATGCGCGCGCGCGCGTCGCGCAGGGCGAACAGTGCTGCGTAGAAGGCGAGGTTCTCCGCACCGGTCAAGTCCGGATAGCAGGCGGTTTCGTGGCCCACGTAGCCGAGGCGGCCGCGCACCGTGTCGGCACCGCGGCGCACGTCGACGCCGAAGAGCGCGAGCTCCCCCCCGCTCGGCCGCAGCAGCCCCGCGAGCACGCGCAACAGCGTCGTCTTGCCGGCGCCGTTCGGGCCGAGCAGGACCACGAGCTCGCCGGCCGCGACGGTGAGGTCCACGTGCCCGAGGACGGGCGTGCCGGCGAACCATCGGGTAAGCCCGACGGCCCGGATCGGCGGCGCCGTCACCGCACGACCGCGCCCGGGGTGACCGGCTCGTCGGGCCGCAGCGCGACGACGCGGTCGCCGTCGGTCGCGGCGAGCAGCATGCCCTGGCTCTCCACGCCGCGGAGCCTTGCCGGCTCGAGGTTCGCCACCACGACCACCTGGCGGCCGACCAGCGCGGCCGGCTCGTAGTGGGCGCGGAGGCCCGCCACGAGCTGGCGCCGCTCGCCGCCCACGTCGACCTGCAGCACGAGCAGCCGGTCGGCGTTCGGGTGGGGCTCGGCGGCGATCACGGTGGCGACCCGGAGGTCGAGGGCACGGAACTGCTCGATGGTGATCATGAGCCGGGCTCCCGGTCGAGCGCCGCCAGCGCCTCGAGGGCCTGCGCCTCGAGCCGCGCCCGCAGCGCGTGGAAGTCTTCGTCGGACAGCTTCCCCATGCGGTAATCCATCTCGGCCTCGCGGATGGCGCCGAGGGCCTGCCGCTTCTGCCGCTCCCAGCGCTCGCGCTCGCCGCCGTCGTCCGCGACCGCCGGGGCATCCGCGGGACGGAACAGCGGCGCGGCGACGAAGACGGCGACCACGACGATCACGAGGAGCCCGAGCAGGAAGACCGCGAGCGTAACCGGCATCATGGCTCGCGCTCGAGATCCTGGAGCTCGCGCGCGAGCCGCGCGCGCAGCGCGGGATCGGCCGCGGCGGGCGGCGGCGCCTCGCCGCCCGGGCGGGCGCGCGTGCGCCGCCCGAGCACCACCCCGAGGGCGAGCGCGGCGGCGGCCACGGCCGCAAACGGCGTCACCCAGGCGAACCAGTTGAAGCCCCTGAACGTCGGCGCCGAGAGCACCTTTTCGCCGTAGCGGGCGCGGAAGGCGGCGAGGATCGCCTCCTTGCTCTCGCCGCGGGCGAGCCGCTCGGCGATCTCGCGCTTCATGGGCTCGCCCGACGGGCACTGGAGATGGTTGCAGGCGTGAACGGTGAGCCCGCACCCGCACTGGCAGGTGAGCGCCTCCTCGATCTCCTGCTGCGTCGGCGGGGCAGCAACGAGCGGCCCCGCCGCGAGCAGCGCCGCGAGCGCGAGCGCCCCGGTGTGCACGCCGACGCTCACCGCGCCGGGGCGCCCACGCGGCCCGCCGCCCACGCCCGCTCGCGCCGCTCGAGCGGGCTCGGCCACATCGCGATCGCGGTGCCGAGCGCGAGGATCGCCCCGCCGATCCAGATCCACGACACGAGCGGGTTCACGTAGGCGAGCAGCGTCGCTTGCCCCGACTTGGGGTCGTAGGCGCCGAGCACCACGTAGAGGTCCTCGGTGAGACGCGAGCGCAGCGCGACCTCGGTGGTGGGCTGCTGCGGCTTCTTGTAGAGGCGCTTCTCGGGCTTGAGCGTCGCCACCCGCCGGCCGCCCTCGTCCACCGCGACCACGGCGGCGAGGCTCGCCACGTGCGCGTCCTCGCGGCTCTCCGTCCGCTCGAAGCGCAGCGTGAACCGCCCCGCCTCCATCGCCTGCCCCGGCGCGAGCGTCTGCTGCGTCTCGATGCGAAACGCGCTCGAGGCCGCCACGCCGACGAAGATCGCGACCACGCCCACGTGCACGATGTAGCCGCCGTAGCGGCGCCGGTTCTTGCCGACGAGGCGGGCGAGCGCCCGCGGCGCGGGCTCGTGGAGCATTGCCTGGCGCGCCCGCACGCCGCGGTAGAACTCCTGGACGATCGTGCCGAGCACGAAGGCCCCGAGCGCGAAGGTGGCGTGCGCCCAGCCGAAGGGCACGCCCGCGAGCCGCAGCAGGGCCGCGGCCACGAGCCCCGCGGCGAGCGGCCCCGCAAACGCGCGGCGGAGGTTGCGCGGCGTCGCCCGCCGCCAGGCGATCACCGGCCCCACGCCGATCAGGAAGAGCAGCACGACGCCGAGAGGGGCGTTCACGCGGTTGAAGAACGGGGGCCCCACGGTGATCTTCACGCCCCGCACCCACTCCGAGAGCACCGGGAAGACCGTCCCCCAGAAGACCGCGAACGCGATGCCCACCAGGATCAGGTTGTTGAACAGGAAGGCGGCCTCCCGCGAGGCGAAGGACTCGATCGTCCCCCGCGTGCGCAGCGCGGGGAGCCGCCAGGCGACGAGCCCGCCCGCCGCGAGGATCACCGCCACCAGAAAGCCGATGAAGAACGGCCCGAGCCCCGACTGCGTGAAGGAGTGCACCGAGGAGATGACGCCGCTGCGGGTGAGGAACGTGCCGAAGATCGTGAGCGTGAAGGTGAGCAGCACAAGCACCATGTTCCAGACGCGCAGGAGGTCGCGCTTCTCCTGGATCATCACCGAGTGGAGGTAGGCGGTCGACACGAGCCACGGCATGAACGCCGCGTTCTCGACCGGGTCCCACGCCCAGTAGCCGCCCCAGCCGAGCACCTCGTAGGCCCAGCGCGCGCCGAAAAGGTTCCCGAGCGAGAGGAAGAACCACGAGAAGAGCGCCCAGCGCCGCGTCGAGCGAATCCACTGGTCGTCGAGCCGGCCGGTGACGAGCGCCGCGATCGCGAACGCGAACGGCACCGACGCGCTCACGTAGCCCGTGTAGAGCGACGGCGGATGGATCATCATCCAGTAGTTCTGGAGGAGCGGGTTGAGGTCCTGGCCCTCGCGCGCGGGCGTGGCGAGCAGCTCGAACGGGTCGGTGACGAAGGTGAGGAGCGCGAGAAAGAAGACCGCGATCGCCATGAGCGTCGCGGTGACCCACGGCATCAGCGCGCGGTTCTGCTCGCGGTTCTGGAGCTGCACGAGCGTCGTGAAGAGCGCGAGCACGAACACCCAGAAGAGCAGGGATCCCTTCTGCCCGCCCCAGAGCGCCGCCACCGTGTACTGCACCGGCAGCGTGCTCGACGAGTAGGCGGCGACGTACTCGAGGGAGAAGTCGTGCGCGAGCAGCGCGCGCAGGAGGATTGCCACCGCGACTGCCACGAGCCCGAAGACCGCGTAGGCCGCGTTGGCCCCGGCGCCGATCAGGTCGCGGCGCCGCCGGGCCGCACCCGCAACCGACGCCCCCACCGCGAACACCGCACAGAGGAGCGCGAGACAGACGGCGAGGCGACCGAGCGCCGCCATCCGATCAGGAGCCCGCCTTCGCCGGCTCGTACTTCGACGGGCAGCTCGTCATGATCTGGCGGGCGGCGAGGCGGCCCTCGCCCCAGCGTCCCTCGACGACCACCTCGCGCCCGGCCGCGAACATGTCCGGGAGGACGCCGTGGTAGGTGACCGGCACGGGGGCGCTGCCGTCCTGGCGCGCGAGGTCGAAGGTGAGCGCGTTGGTGCGGGCGTCCCACGCGATGCTGCCCGCCCGCACCCAGCCCTTCACCCGCAGGTCCTCGCCGACGTGGGCCGCGCGCTGGGCGAGGAACTGGTCCATGTCGAAGTAGTACATGGAGGTGCTGCGGATGCCTGCGTAGACGAGGTAGGAGACCGCCGCGGCGATCACCACGGCCCCCACGATGAAGCGGCGCCGGTCGAGCACGCCGCTCAACCCTAGGGGAACCCCCCGGCGCTTGCAAGGCGCCCGCCGCGGTCAGTCGCCCTCGCCGGCCTCGACCGCCGTGCGCGCCGGCGGTCCCATCGCGATGCCGCGCGTGGAGGCGCGGATGAACGCGAGGAGGTACTCGACGTCGGGGGAGCGGACTTCGGCCTCGACGCGCGCGAGCGCCGCGCGGAGATTCGTGCGCACGCGGAAGAGCAGGCGGAAGGCCGTCGCGAGCGCGCGGATGCGCGGGGCGTCGAAGCCCGCGCGGCGGAGTCCCGTGCGGTTCAACCCGCGCACGGTGTGCGTGCCGTCCATGATGGCAAACGGCGGCACGTCGCGGCTCGTGCGCGAGAGCCCCCGCAGGAGCGCGAGCCGACCGATGCGCACGTGCTGGTGGACGACGCAGTTCCCCGACACGAAGGCCTGGTCCTCGACCACCGCGTGCCCCGCCACGAGCGCGCCGCTGCAGAGGATCGTGCGGTCGCCGATGCGGCAGTTGTGGGCGACGTGGGCGCGGGCCATGAGGTAGTTGTCGCTGCCGATCTCCGTCCAGCTCTCGGGCTGCGTTCCGCGATGCACCTCGCAGTGCTCGCGGAACACGTTGCGGTCGCCGATGCGGAGCCCCGTCGGCGCGCCGCGGTAGGCGAGGTCCTGGGGCTCGTGGCCGAGCACGGCGCCCGGGTGCACGACGTTGTCCGCGCCGAGCACGGTCGTCCCGGTGAGGAAGGCGTACGCCATGAGCCGCGTGCGCGGCCCCACGCGGACCGGACCGTCGATCACGACGTAGGGCCCGACCTCGGCCGTCGGATCGACCTCGGCGCGCGGGTCGATCACCGCGGTCGGGTGGATCGCCACGGGCTACTTGTCCTGCGGCCCGGGGCCGGGCGCCTCCTCGGGCTCGCTCGGCACGGGCTCGCCCGGGATGCGGTAGCGTCCCTCGGCCCACGCCGCCAGGTCGAGCACCCGGCAACGGTCGGAGCAGAAGGGGCGATGGGGGTTGCCCTCCCACGGCACCTCCTTCCGACAGGTGGGACAGCGGACCCGCACGAGGAGCGAGTCTAGCCCGTCCATCGACGGCCTTCCACCCGCTCGCTCACCGCTTGACAGGCCGGACCCGCCAGACGCAGTCTCGCGGCCGGTGCACGACGCCCTCGACACCCTCGACCTGCGCGGCCTCGCCCCCGCCTCCGACGGCGCCCGCGGCGCGCCGGCTGCGCTGCGGTGAGCGCGCCCGAGGAGCCGCTCGAGACCCTGCGCACGCTCCTGCGCTCGGCGGAGCGGCTCGCCCGCGATCTCGCCGCCGACCCGCTCTTCCCGCGGCTGCTGCGGGTCTTCGCCTCGATGCCCACCGACGACCGCGAGACCATCCTGGGCGTGCTCGAGCGCGAGGTCGGCACGCGCCGGCTCACGCGCACGATGGAGGCGGTGACCGGCGTCGCCGTGCGGCCGAACCCCAACGCGCGGCTCTACGTGCGCGCGGTCGGACCGCACGCGCAGGCGGCGCGGGCCGACCACGAGGCGATGGTGCTCGCCACGCTCGGCGGGGCGCGCTCGATGCAGCTCCTGCTCGGTCCCGAGCTCGAGGCGCGCTGGGCAGCGGCCGTGCGCGAGGCGTTTACGATGCTCGGCCCCGAGGAGCGCGCCCAGGTGGCGCACGTGCTGCGCGAGATGCTCCGCCTGCTCGGCGAGTGCGACGAGGCCGCCGCCGCGCGCGCGTGAGCTCCCGGGGGGCGCTCGCCGGGCTCTGCGTGGTCGCCTTCGAGGCGCGCCGCGCCGAGGAGCTCCGGTGGATGCTCGAGCACCATGGCGCCCAGGTGGTGGGCGCGCCCGCGCTGCGCGAGGCGCCGCTCGAGTCGTCGGCGGCGGTGGGCGACCTCCGGCGCGGGCTCGAGCGCGGCGAGGTCGGCTGCGTCGTGCTGCTGACGGGCGTGGGCACGCGCGCGCTCGCCGCGGCCGCGCCCGACCTGCCCGCGCGGCTGGGGGGCGTGCCCATCGTGGCGCGCGGCCCGAAGCCGCTTGCCGCGCTGCGCGCGCTCGGCGTGCCGGGGGCGCACGCGGTGCCCTCGCCCCACACCTGGCGCGAGGTGCTCGGCGTCGTCGATGGCCTCGGCCTCGCGCCCGGGACGCTGGTCGCCGTGCAGGAGTACGGCATCCCCCCGACGCGGCTCTTCGCCGGCCTTGCCGAGCGCGGGCTGCGGGTCCTTGCGGTTCCGGTCTACCGCTGGGCCCCGCCCGAGGACCCTCGCCCGCTTGCCGCCGCGGCCGCGCTCCTCGCCCGTGGCGGGGCCGAGGTCGCGGTGTTCACCGCTGCCGTGCAGGTCGAGCACCTCCTGCGGGCGGCGCCCGATCAGGCGGCGCTGCGCGCCGGCATGGCGCGCACGGTCGTCGCGTCGATCGGCCCGGTCACCAGCGAGGCGCTGGAAGCCCACGGGCTCCCTCCCGACCTCGAGGCGAGCCCGCCCAAGCTCGGGCCGCTCGTCGCCCTGCTGGCGGAACGGGCGCGCGCCGTGCTAGCGACCAAGCGATGAGCCATCCAATCCGCTTCGGCCTCATGCTTCCGCAGGTGGGCAGCGAGTGGAGCCGCACCCGCGAGGTCGCGCAGGCGGCCGACGAGTCGGGCTTCGACTCCGTGTGGTGCATCGACCACTTCGTCGGCATCCCGATGGACGAGGAGCCGTGCTTCGAGGCGTGGACGGAGATCACCGCCGTCGCCGCGCTCACCCGCCGGGTGCGCCTCGGCCACCTCGTGCTCTGCGTGAGCTTCCGCGCGCCCACGCTGCTCGCCAAGATGGCCGCGACGCTCGACCACGTCTCGGGCGGGCGGCTCATCCTCGGGCTCGGGGCCGGCTGGCACGCCGCCGAGTACGAGCAGTACGGTTATGCCTTCCCGCCGGTCGGCACGCGGCTCGCCCAGCTCGGCGAGACGCTCACCATCGTGCGGCGCATGTGGACCGAGCCCAGGGTGACCTTCCACGGGCGCCACTTCCGGGTCGAGAATGCGCCGTGCAATCCGAAGCCCGTGCAGTCCCGGCTGCCGATCCTGGTCGGCGGCGGCGGCGAGCGGGTGCTGCTGAGACTGGTCGCACAGCACGCCGACGTGTGGAACAACCTGGGCGTCAACCACGCCGACGTCGCGCGCAAGCGCGAGGTGCTCGCGGCCCACTGCCGGGCGATCGGGCGGGACCCCGAGGAGATCGTCGTCTCCCAGCAGACGCTCGCCGCGATCGCCACCGACCACGAGGAGGCCCGGCGCCGGGGCGAGGCGATCTTCCGCGCCCTCGGCTTCCTCGACGCGAGCCCCGATCTCGCGCTCGTCGGCACACCCGACGAGATCCGCCGCCGGGTCGAGCAGAACCGGGCGCTCGGCATCAGCATGTTCATCATGACGCTCGGGCGGCGCACGGACCCCGAGCACGTGCGGCTCTTCGGCCGCGAGGTGATCGCTGCCTACGCCTGAGACGGCCTCGCCGCTGCCGCCGTTTCTCGCCGCCTGTCGCCGCGAGCCCACCGCGTACACCCCCGTTTGGCTCATGCGGCAGGCGGGACGTTACATGCCCGAGTACCGCGCCGTGCGCGCCCGGCTCGGCTTCCTCGAGCTCTGCCACAACCCGGAGGCCGCGGCGGAGGTGACGGTCACCGCCGCCACCCGCCTCGGGGTCGACGCGGCGATCATCTTCGCCGACATCCTGCTCGTGCTCGAGCCGATGGGCGTGGGCGTCGAGTTCACCACGGGCGACGGGCCGCGCATTCGCCGACCGGTGCGTGCCGCCGCCGACGTGGAGCGGCTGCGTCCCGTGGAGGCCGGGGCGCTCGACTTCGTCGGCACCGCGATCGCGCACGCGCGCCGCGCACTGCCCCCGGGCGTGCCGCTCATCGGCTTCGCCGGTGCGCCGTTCACGCTCGCCTCCTATCTCATCGAGGGCGGCGCCTCGCACGCCTTCACCCGCACGCGCGCCTTCATGCTCGCCGATCCCGGCGCCTTCGCCGCGCTCATGGAGCGGCTCGCCGCGGCCGTTGTGGCCTATCTCCGCATGCAGATCGCGGCCGGGGCGGCCGCGGTGCAGCTCTTCGACAGCTGGGTGGGCTGCCTCGCCCCGGCCGACTATCGCGCCCACGTCCTCCCGCATGTGCGCGCGCTGCTCGCCGCCATGCCGCCCGGCGTGCCGGTCATCCACTTCGCGACCCACAGCGCGGGGCTGCTCGAAGCGATGCGCGCCGCCGGCGGCGACGTGATCGGGCTCGACTGGCGCGTCGACCTCGATGCCGCGTGGGCGCGCCTCGGCCACGACGTCGCCGTGCAGGGCAACCTCGACCCGGCCGCCCTCCTGGCGCCGATTCCCGAGATCCGCCGCCGCGTGGCGGCGATCCTCGGCCAGGCCGGCGGCCGGCCGGGCCACGTCTTCAACCTCGGCCACGGCGTGCTGCCAGAGACCCCCGTCGACCACGTGCGCGCGCTCGTGGACGCGGTGCACGAGCTGTCGGCGAGCGCGCGCCATGCCGGCTGACGGCGTCCTGCTGATCGCCTTCGGGGGCCCGCGGCGCCCCGAGGAGATCCGGCCCTTCCTCGCACGGGTGGCCGGCGGCCGATCGATTCCGCCCGAGCGGCTCGACGAGGTGGCGGGCCACTACGAGCGCATCGGCGGCCGCTCGCCGCTCGCCGAGATCACCTTCCGCCAGGCCAGGGCGCTCGCCCGGGTGCTCGCGGCGCAAGGCCACCCGCTGCCCGTCTACGTGGGCATGCGCAACTGGATCCCGTCGCTCGCCGACGCGCTCGCAGCCATGGCGCGCGCCGGGGTGCGCCGCGCCGTCGGCGTGATCCTCTCCCCGCACGCCACCGAGGCGAGCCGCGCGCGCTACGTCGAGGCCGTCGACGCCGCGCGCGCGGCCCTCGCCCCGGCGGGCCCCGAGGTCGTCTACGTGCGCCCGTGGCACACCCATCCGCTGTTCGTCGAGGCGGTGGCCGACGCCGTGCGCGCCGCGTGCGCAACCGTGCCGCCGGGCGCGCGCCTCCTCTTCACCGCCCACAGCGTTCCGGTGGCGATGGCCGCGGCGTCGCCCTACGTCGCGGAGATCGCGGCCTCGGCATCGGCGGTGGCGGCAGCCGTCGGCGCGCCGCGCTGGCAGGTGGCCTACCAGAGCCGCAGCGGGAGGCCCGACGAGGCCTGGCTCGAGCCCGACGTGAACGACGCGCTGCGGGCGCTGGCGGCCGCCGGGCGCGAGCCGGTGGTCGTCGTGCCGATCGGCTTCGTCGCCGACCACGTCGAGGTGCTCTACGACCTCGACGTCGAGGCGCGGGCGACCGCGGCAGCGCTCGGGCTGCCGTTTGCGCGGGCGGCGACAGTGAACGACCATCCGGCGTTCGTGCGCATGCTCGCCGAGGTGGTGGGCGAGGCCGCGCGGTGAGGCGCCGGCGCGTCGCCGTGGTGGGCGGCGGCGTGGCCGGGCTCGCCGCGGCCCACCGCCTCGTCGAGCGCGGCTGCGAGGTCGTGCTGCTCGAGGCGACAAGCCGCCTCGGGGGGACGATTGCAACCGAGCATGCGGGGGGCTTCGTCGTCGAGGGCGGGCCCGACGCCTTCATCACCGAGAAGCCGTGGGGGCTCGCGCTCTGCGAGCGGCTTGGCGTCGCAGGCGATTTGGTCGGCACGCGCGTGGGCGATCGCCGCACCTACGTTGCCAGCCGTGGGCGCATCCACCCGCTGCCCGAGGGCTTTCTCCTGCTCGCGCCGACCGATCTTGGCGCGCTGGTCGCCTCGCCGCTCTTCTCCTGGGCCGGGAAGCTCCGCATGGCCCTCGATCTCGTCCTGCCGCGCCGGCGCGCAGAGACCGACGAGAGCCTCGCGGCCTTCGTGCGCCGCCGGCTCGGCCGCGAGGCGCTCGAGCGTGCCGCCGACCCGCTCGTCGGCGGCATCTACACGGCCGATCCCGAGCGGCTCTCGCTCGCCGCCGCCCTGCCCCGCTTCCGCGAGCTCGAGCGCCGCCACCGCAGCGTGATCCTGGGACTGCGCGCCACGGCCCGCGGCGGGCCGGCCGCCGGCGCGCGCTACGGCCTCTTCGTCACCCATCGCGAGGGCATGGGCGCGCTCGTGGAGGCGATCGCGCGGCGGCTGCCGGAAGGCACGGTGCGGCTCGGCACGCCGGTCACGGGCCTCGCGCGCGAGGGCGGGCGCTGGCGGCTCGCCGCCGGCGGGGAGGCGCTCGCGGCCGACGCGGTGGTGCTCGCGCTGCCTGCGCACCAGGCCGCGCGCTTGCTCGCCCCGCTCGACGCGGCGCTCGCGGGCGCGCTCGGCGCGATCGACTACGCGTCGGCGGCGACGGTCACCCTCGGCTACCGCGCGGCCGACCTGCCCGCGCTCCGCGGCTTTGGCTTCGTCGTGCCCGCCGTCGAGGGCCGCTCGCTGCTCGCGTGCACGTTTGCGAGCCGCAAGTTCCCGCACCGCGCCCCCGAGGGCCACGAGCTGCTGCGCGCCTTCGTCGGCGGCGCACGCCGACCGGAGCTGGCCGGACTGCCCGAGCAGGTGCTGATCGGGCTCGTCCGCGGCGAGCTGCGCACGCTGCTCGGCATCACGGCCGAGCCCGTGCTCGTGCGCGTCCATCGCCATCCCCGGGCCATGCCGCAGTACACGGTCGGCCACCTCGAGCGCGTCGCGGCCATCGAGGCGCGGGCGGCCGCGCTGCCGGGGCTCGCGCTCGCCGGCGCGGCCTACCGCGGCGTCGGGCTGCCGGACTGCGTGCACGGCGGCGAGGCCGCCGCCGACGCGGTCGGGTGAGCGCGATGGACGTCGGCGGCGCCCGAGCGCGGGGGAGGCGATGCTCCCGCGGGGACACCGCCCTGGCGGGCGGTCACGTCCCGAACACGGCCAGCCCACGCGACCGGGCGGCGGTGGCCTGGCGACCGTCGTGCGTCCAGAACTCCAGCGGCTCACCGGGCGCCTCGGCGGCGAGGATCTCCGCGCTCGCAACGTGGATGGCGTCGAGCGCTCGCTTCGTCACCGTCTGCTCGTCATCGAGGACGCCGAGCAGGCGCGTGCGGTCGACCGTGCGGAAGGACTCGATCTCGACGAGCCGAGACGAGACGACCCGGTCGCCCGCGGCGAGTGGCACAGTCGGCCCCGGCTCCGCGAAGAGAATCCGCAGCACGGCGCTAGCGTCGACATACTTCACTGGGCTCCTCCCGCACCGCTTGCAACGCCCCCTGGACGTCGATCGCAGCGATCGAGGGCGGTGACCTTCAACGTGTCCCAGCGCTGGGATCCCGGCCGGAGCCGCCCCTGCGTCGCCCGGGCGATTTGGCAGATCACGCACGACGCGAATCTGGCGCTGCAGATCGAGCGCGAGCGCTGCCCTCACGACAACGCGCTCGTCGTGTCGCAGGCACTTGCGACGGCTCGCCGGCTGCGCGCGGCGCCGCTGATGACCGAATTCGCCGCGGCCACCGATGACGACCCCGAGGGCCTCGAGTGCATTCTCGAGCTGGCCGACCAGAACATGATCGGCTGGACCTACGGGTTGTCGTGGCGCCACGGCGAGTTGCGCAACCTCGACCCGACAAAGGCGGCGGTCCTCTCCCGCGCATACCCGCGTGCGATCGCGGGGACGCCGCAGTCGGTCCGGTACGACCCGCGGACCGGAAGCTTCGATCTCCGCTATCGGCCGAACCATCGGATCACGGCACCCACGATCGTCTACCTGCCGGTCTCGATCGCCTATCCCAACGGATACTCCGTCGCCGTGTCGGGCGCCCGCGTCGTCTCGAGCCCGGGGGCGCCGCTGCTGCTTCTCGAAAATGCGCCCCGCGGCACCCTGGTCACCGTGCACGTCGCCCCGTTGCCCGGGCCAACGAGCCTGCCGAGCCTGCCGGCGTGCGACATCGTCACCCTCGCCGCAGGGACCGCAGCGAGGTAAACGATGATCGGCGCGCCGCGAGATGCCGGCGCGCGCACCTGGCAACGGCCTGCCGCACGGGGCACAATCCGTCCCCATGATCGAGTGGGACGAGCAGCATCTCATGATCCGCGACGCCTTCCGGCGCTTCATCGAGGCCGAGATCAAGCCCAACCTCGAGCAGCTCGAGCACGGCGACCTGCCCCCCTACGACATCCTGCGCAAGATGGTGAAGACCTTCGGCCTCGACGAGGTGGCGCGCGCGCGCTTTGCCGCCCAGATCGCGCGCGAGAAGGCCGGGCGGCCGCGCGGCGAACGGCGGCCGCAGCCCGGCGACGGCGACACGGTCGCCATGCAGCTCATCCCGATCATCGAGCTGTGCCGCTGGTGTCCGGGCATGGTGACCGCGATGGGCGTGAGCGCCGGGCTCACGCCCGCCGCGATCCTCGCGCGCGGGACCATCGCCCAGAAGGAGCGCTGGGCGCTCCCGCTGCTCACGCTCGAGAAGATCGGGGCGTGGGCGATCACCGAGCCCGGCTCGGGCTCCGACGCCTTCGGCGCGATGCAGTCGACCGCGCGCCGCGACGGCGACGGCTACGTGCTGAACGGCACCAAGACCTTCATCACCAACGGCCCTTACGCCGACACGATCGTCTTCATCTGCAAGCTCGACGACGGCGTGACCGAGCCGCGCCACCGCAAGGTGCTGAGCTTCATCCTCGACAAGGGCATGCCCGGCCTCACGCAGTCGAAGCCGCTGCGCAAGATGGGGCTCCACTCCTCGCCGACCGGCGAGCTGTTCCTCGAGGACGTGCGCGTCGGCCGCGAGCGGCTGATCGGCGAGAGCGAGGAGCAGGCGCAGGGCCGTGCGGGCGCGAAGGCCACCTTCTCGCTCGAGCGCACCGGCGTCGCCGCAATGGCCCTCGGCATCGTCGAGGAGTGCCTCGCGCTCTGTCTCGACTACGCGCGCACCCGCGTCCAGTTCGGCAGACCGATCGGCGAGTTCCAGTTGATCCAGCTCAAGCTCGCGACGATGGAGGTCGCGCGCATGAACCTCCAGAACATCGTCTTTCGCCAGATCGAGATGGCGCGGGCGGGCAAGGCGCCGAGCTTCGTCGAGGCGTCGGCCTGCAAGCTCTACGCCGCGCGGGCGGCGATGGAGGTCGCCCTGGAGGCCGTGCAGCTCTTCGGCGGCAACGGCTACATGGCCGAATTCCGCGTCGAGCAGCTCTGCCGCGACGCCAAGGTGCTGCAGATCTACGCCGGCACCGACGAGATCCAGGTCTCGCAGATCGCCCGCTCCCTGCTGGGCACGGCGTGAGCGACCGGCCGCGCTGCCCGTGGGCGCGCTCGCCGCTCGAGGTCGCCTACCACGACCGCGAGTGGGGCGTGCCCGTGCACGACGACCGCCGCTGGTTCGAGTTCCTGATCCTCGAGGGCGCGCAGGCGGGCCTGCGGTGGAGCACGATCCTCGCCAAGCGGCGCGCATACCGCCGCGCCTTCGATCGCTTCGATCCGCGGAAGGTGGCGGGCTACGACGCGCGCCGGATCGCGGCCCTCCTCGCCGACCCGGGCATCGTCCGCAACCGGCTCAAGATCGCCGCCGCCGTGCGCAACGCGCGCTGCTTCCTCGCCGTGCAGGAGGAGTTCGGCAGCTTCGACGCCTACGTCTGGCGGTTCGTGGGCGGCCGCCCGCGCCAGGGCGCGCGGCGCACGCTGCGGGCCGTGCCCGCGCGCACGGCCGAGTCCGACGCGCTGAGCGCCGACCTCCGCCGGCGCGGCTTTGCCTTCGTCGGCTCGACGATCTGCTACGCGCTCATGCAGGCGACCGGGATGGTCAACGACCACCTCGTGCGCTGCTTTCGCTACGCGGAGCTGCGCTCGGCGAGGGATGCCACCCGCTTGCGCCCGCCCGCACCCGGCGCTACGAGCCGTGCGATGGGGCGCGCTGCCGAAGGCCCATGACCGCCACGCCCGGGGCCGCAGCGGAGGCCGCGCCGGCGGTGATCCTGGGCGGCGGCATCGCCGGGCTCGCCGCCGCGCGCCTGCTCGCCCGCCACTTCCCGCGCGTCGTGGTCCTCGAGCGCGACGTCCGCCCGGAGGTCGCCGGCCCGGAGGAGGCGTTCGCGCGCTGGGAGCGCCGCGGCGTGGCGCAGTTCCGCCACTCGCACGCCTTCCTCGCCCGCGTCAGGCTCGTGCTCCTCGCGCACATGCCCGAGGTCCTCGAGCGGCTGCGCGCGGCGGGCGTGCGCGAGATCTCGCTCGCCGAGACGGCACCGCCCGGGATGCCGCTCCCGGCGCGCGCCGACGACGAGGACGTCGTGCTGCTCGCCTGCCGCCGCGCGACCTTCGAGTGGGCGCTGCGCGAGAGCGTGCGCGCGCGGCCGAACGTCGAGCTCCGCGAGGGGGTCGGCGTGGCCGGGCTCATCGCGGCGCCCGCCGACGGCCGCCGCCCGCGGGTGGTCGGGGTGCGGCTCGACGACGGGACGCCGGTCGCCGCGCGCCTCGTCGTCGACGCGCTCGGCCGACGCTCGCCCGCTCCCGCCTGGCTCGCCGCGATCGGGGCGCCGCTGCCGCGCGAGCAGACGCAGGAGACGGGCACCCTCTACTACACGCGCTTCTACCGGCTGCGCCGCGGCCGGGCGCCGGCCGGCTCCGCCGGGCTCGTCGCCGGCGACCTCGGCTGGGTGAAGGTCGCGATCTTCCCCGGCGACGCCGGCACGTTCTCGATCACGGTGGGCCCGCCGGCGGCCGACGCCGCGCTGCGCGGGCTCGCCGACCCGCGGCGCTTCGAGCGCTTCCTGCGTGCGCTTCCCGGCGTCGCGCCCTGGCGCGCTCCGGGCGTCTCCACGCCCCTCGGCGGCCCCGACGGCCCGCTGCTCGCGATGGGCGAGCTCCGCAACCGGCTGCGTCGCTTCGTCGACGCCGAGGGACCGCTCGCCCGGGGCTTCTTTGCCATCGGCGACGCCGCCTACCACTCGAACCCCGTCTACGGCCGCGGCTGCCCGATGGCGCTCGTGCAGGCGGTGCTGCTCGAGGAGGCGATCGCGCGGCACCGCGACGATCCGATCGCCGCCGCCCGCTACCTCGATCGCGAGAGCGAGGCGCAGCTCCGGCCCTACTGGGACGCCGCGGTCTCCGCCGACCGCCGCGCGCTCGGGCGCCCGCTGCCGCGGGCGCCGCTGGCAGCGCTCGCCGACGCGGCCGAGCAGGCGTTCGGCTGGTTCTTCGACCGCGGCGTGCTGCCCGCCGCGCGCGTCGATCCGGTCGTCTTCCGCGGGCTCCTGCGCACGTTTCACATGCTCGAGCGGCCCGAGCGGGCGCTGCTCGATCCCGAGCTGCTGGCGCGCTCGCTGCCGGTGCTGGCGCGCGTGCTGGGCGGACGGGAGCCCGCGCCCACGTTTCCCTACGTCGGACGCGCGGCCGCCGTGGCCGCGCTCGAGCGCGGCTGAGGCTACGCCGCCGTCGACCGGCGCGCTCGGTATTCGCGGCTGCGCGCCACGAGCGCCTCGAAGAGACGCAGCGGCCCCGGGTCGCCGAGCGCGTCGAGCTCCGGATGCCACTGCACCGCGATTACGAACGGGTGCCGCTCGGATTCCACCGCCTCGACGACGCCGTCGGGGCTCCAGGCGACCGCGCGCAGCCCCGCGCCGAGCCGCCCGACCGCCTGGTGGTGGAAGGAGCGCACGACGAGCTCCGTCGCGCCGAGCAGGCGGGCGAGGCGGCTCTCCGGCTCGAGGCGCACCGGGTGGGTGACGGGAAGGCGCTCGGGGCGGCGGTGCAGCACCCGCTCGCCGAAGTGGTCGGGGATGTGCTGGACGAGATCGCCGCCCAGCGCGACGTTGAGGAGCTGCATGCCGCGGCAGATGCAGAGCATCGGCAGCGTGCGCCGCGCGAGCGCCGCGCGCGCGAGCGCCAGCTCGAACTGGTCGCGCTCGGGCGACACGTCGTAGTTGGCCTCGTGGCGCACCGAGTGGCCGTAGCGCGTCGGATCGACGTCGCCGCCGCCGGGCAGGATGAGGCCGGCGATCGCGTCAAGGACCTCGAGCTCCCCTTCGACCGGGGGCAGGATCACGGGTACGCCGCCTGCGAGCCGCACCACGTCCACGTACTCGCACGGGACGGAGAACGTCTGACGCTGCCCCGCCCGCCCGTAGCTCGAGATGCCGATCAGCGGCCGCACGCGGTTCGAGCTTAACCGCGGCGGCCGCGAGGTTCCAGCGCCGCGAGGCGTGTGCTAGTCGAGGGCCCGATGCAGCCCTACACGCTCTACGTGATGTCGCTCAGCCCCTACTCCGACAAGATCCGCATGTACCTCGCGCTCAAGCGGCTGCCGGTCGTCGAGGTGCGGGAGAACCTGCGCAACCGCGAGCAGGTGCTGCGGGCGCGCACCGGCCGCACGATGGTGCCGGTGGTGATCACGCCCGACGATCGGGCCCTCAACGACTCCACGGCGATCGTGCGCGCGCTCGAGGCGGAACGCCCCGAGCCGCCGCTTCTTTCCGCCGACGCGGGCCGTCGCGGGTTCGACGCGCTCGTCGAGGACTACGCCGACGAGTGGATCGTGCGCGCGATGCTGGCCTCGCGCTGGCTGCATCCGGCCGACGCCGAGCAGGCGAGCATCGTGATCGCCGCCGACATGACCTGCGGGGCGTTCGGCGTCGACATGGCGACCGCCAAGGAGCTCTTCCCCCGAGGCATCACCGCGACCCTGCCCGCGATGGGCGCCACGCCCGAGGCACTGGATTTCTTGCTCGATGACGTGCGGGGGCTCTGCGGGGATCTCGACGTGCTCTTCGGTGCCCACCGCTTCTTGGGCGGTGCCGAGCCCAGCGTCGGCGACCTCGCGCTTTACGGCCAGCTGAACCAGATCCGCCGCGACCCGACGGGCGCGGGCATCGTCGCCGATCCCCGCCGCCCGAGCCTCGCCCGCTGGTTTCGCGACGTCGAGCGGCGCGCCGAGGGGGAGGCGGCCGAGCATCCCGGCACCGCGCCGCCCGACGGCACGGCGCTCGCACCGCTCGCCGCGCGCATCGCCGGCACCTACCTGCGCTTCGCGGTCGCCAACGCCCGCGCGCTCGAGGAGGCCCCGCGCGGCCCGCTCGCGGTGACCCTCGCCGGCGGGCACCGCTTCACCGCCGCGCGGGCCGGCTACAACCGCAAGTGTCTCCAGGCGCTGCTGGGCGACCTCGAGGCCGGGCTCGCTGCGGCGGGGCGGCTCGTGGGCGGCGCCGCCGATCGGCACGTGCTCGGCGAGCTCGCCGGGCTCGGGTCGCTGCTCGACCCGTTTCCCGCGCTCGCCCGCGCGGCGGGCGCGGGGTGAGCCCCCGGCCGCTGGCGCGCGCCGGCCGCCGATGGTAGGGGCCGAGGGGCAGCGGAGCGATGTACGAGCGGTTTTTCGGGCTCTCCGACGCCCCGTTTCGGCTGACGCCGGATCCCCGCTACCTCTTCCTCTCGCGCCGCCACGCCGATGCGCTCGCTCATCTGCGGCTCGGCCTCGAGGAGAGCGGCTTCGTGTGCCTCACGGGGGACGTCGGCACCGGGAAGACGACGCTCCTGCGCGCGTTTCTCGCCGAGCTCGGGCCGGAGATCGCCGCTGCCTACGTCTTCAATCCGGCCCTCTCGCCCGTCGAGCTGCTGCGGACGCTCAGCGCCGAGTTCGGGCTGCGCGCGACGAGCGCGAGCCCGAAGAAGCTGATCGACGGCCTCAACGCCCACCTGCTGGCGCAGCGCGAGGCGGGCCGGCGCTGCGTGGTGGTGATCGACGAGGCGCAGGCGCTCAGCATCGAGGTCCTCGAGCAGCTCCGGCTCCTCTCGAACCTCGAGACCACCACCGAGAAGCTGCTACGCATCATCCTCGTCGGCCAGCCCCAGCTCCGGGCGCTCCTGCTCCATCCCGAGCTGGTGCAGCTCAACCAGCGCATCACGCTGCGCTGGCACATCGGACCGCTCGGACGCGCCGAGACGGCGGCCTATGTCCGCCATCGGCTCGCGGTCGCGAGCAACGGCCAGGCGGGCCGCATCTTTACGCGCGGGGCGCTCGCCTTGGTCCATCGCCGCTCGGGTGGCGTGCCGCGGCTCGTGAACATGCTCTGCCACCGCGCGATGGTGGCGGCCTTCGCCGCCGAGCGGCGCACCATCGGGCGACGGCTCGTGCGGCAGGCCTATCGCGAGATCGCCACCGTGCCGCTGCCGGCCCGCCGCCCGGCCGCGCGCGCTGCGTGGGCGGCTGTGGGCGCCGGGGTCTGCCTCGGGGGGCTCGCGCTCGCCGCGCGCGAGCTCGGGCCCATGCTGGTCGCGGTCCCGCACGCGCAGGAGGCGACGGCCCCGGCGCCCGGCCCGGCGCTCGCGAGCACCGTCGATCCCGCGCCGGCGCCGCCGCCCACCGACGTCGCGCCCGCACCGGCGCTCGCCGAGCGCGTGGCCGCGCTCGATCCCGCCGGGAGCGCCCGGGCGGCGCTCGGCGACGTGCTCGCCGCCTGGCACGCCACCCCGCTCGGCGCCGACGAGGTGGTCGCGTCGCCCGACGACTTCGCCGCCGCCGCCGCCCGCCGCACGCTCGACGACCTCTCGCTCTCGGGCAATCTCAGCATGCTGCGGCTCCTCGATCTTCCGGCCGTGCTGGAGGTGCATGTCCCGGACAGCGGTGGCGCCCGCTGGGTGGCGCTCCTCGGCGCGGCGGGCGACACCGTGCGCCTCGGGATCGGCGGGCAGTCCGCCGCGACGCCGGTGAGCGACCTCGAGCGGCTCTGGTTCGGCCGCGCGTACGTCTTCTGGCGCGACTTCGACGGCCTCGGGCCGGCCGGCACGTTCGTCGCCGACGCGAAGGGCGAGGGGGTGCGGCGCCTGCAGGAGCTGCTCAGGCGCGCCGGCGTCTACGCCGGCCCCGACAGCGGCACCTTCGAGCAGGCGACGGCCGAGGCCGTGCGCGCGTTCCAGCGGTCGCGGCTCCTGGTTCCCGACGGCGTGGTGGGGCCGCTCACCCGCATCGCGCTCTACGGCGCGGTGGGCGGCTACCCGCGGCCGGCGCTCGCGGGCACGAGCGGCGGGCCATCGTGAGCTCGATCCTCGACGCCCTCGAGAAGCTCGAGGCGGCGGCGCCGCGGCGCACGCTCGCGCTCGGCGCGCCGCTGCCGCAGGTGCGCGAGCGCCGCTCGCGGCTCACCGCGGCGGCGGCGTTTGCGACCGGGGTGCTCGCGGCGGTTGCAGCGACGGTGCTGGTATCCCGCCGGGGGCCTGCCCCACCACCGCCGCCGGCGCCGCACCCCGCCGCGCTGCCGGTCGCCCCGAGCCTGCCAATCGTGCCCCCGGTTCCCCCGCCCGCCGAGACGACCGCCGAGCGCCCGTGGGCGCAGGTGGATGCTCCGCCGACCGCGCCCGCCCCCGGGGTCGCCGCCGCGCCGCCGCCCGTCGTCGAGACCCCGGTGCCTCGCGTGCACGTGAGCTTCCTCCTCTACTCGAAGGTGCCCGAGCGCCGCAGCGTCGCCCTCGCCATCGAGGACGGCGGCCTGGTGACGCTCCACGAAGGCGAGCGGTCCGGCGGCGTGGAGGTGGCCCGCATCCTGCCCGATCGCGTCGAGCTGCGCTACGACGGGCGCACGTTTGCCGTGCGCGCGCGGGACTAGCCAGCTAGGAGCCTGTCCGAGTAATCGACGCAAGCGAGGCGGCGAAGGGGCGAGCGAGAGCGGCAAGCGCAGCGACGACCGAGGAGGCGTAGCTCGATCTACGCCGCACGAGGGAGGAGCGAGCACGCCGCTCGCAGCCGTCCCTTCGCCGCCGTAGCCGGAGCATTACTCGGACAGGCTCCTAGGCCAGCGCCGCGAGCCACGCGATCCCGAGGCCGAGCGTGAGCAGCGTGAGCGGCACGCCCGCCCGAGAGTACTCCCAGAACGACACCCCCACGCCCCGGCGGCGCGCGCTCTCGATTACGATCAGGTTGGCGACCGAGCCGAGCAGCGTGAGGTTGCCCGCGAGCGTGCTCGACATCGCCAGCGCGAGGTAGCCGGTCTCGGGCCGCGCGAGCGAGCCCACGACGGCCTTGAGCACCAGCACCGCGGGCACGTTGCTCACGAGGTTCGAGAGCACCGCCGACACGATGCTCACGAGCACCACGGGATGCGCGTGAAGCCCGCTCGAGGCCGCGAGGTCCCAGCGCGCCACCACGAGCCGCTCGAAGCCGTCGACCACGACGAAGAGCCCGCCGAACATCACGAGCAGGCTCCAGTCGACGTGACGATAGACGAGCGCGGGCCGCGCGCCGACGAGCAGCAGCACGGCCGCCGCGGCGAGCGCGACGAGCGCGACGGGGAAGCCGGCGAAGAAGAGCACCACCGCCGCCGCCGTCACCGCCAGGGTGCGGCGCTCGAACGGCCGGCGCGGCCCCGCCGCCACCTCGACCGCGGACGGCGCCCCCGCCGCGAGCGCCCGCCGGTAGAGCACCGCGAGCAGCGCGAAGTCGAGGGCGAGCCCGAGGGCCGCCACCGGGGCCAGTCGGGCGGCAAAGCGCAGGTACGAAATGCGCGAGAGGCTGCCGATGATCATGTTCTGCGGATTGCCGGTCATGGTGGCCGTCGAGCCCACGTTCGCCCCCGTGGCGAGCCCGATCAGGTACGGCACCGGGTCGCGCCGCCGGCGCTCGGCGACGTGGAGCACGAGGGGCGTGAGCGCAAGGCAGACCACGTCGTTCACGAGAACGGCCGAGAGCACGCCCGCCACCCCGATGGTGACGGCGAGCAGCGCGACGGGATGGCGCACGCGGCCGAGCGTCCAGCCGGCGAGCCGCTCGAAGAAGCCCGAGAGCCGGAGATGGCCCACGACGACCATCATGCCGAAGAGCAACGCGAGCGTGTCCCAGTCGACCGCACGCACCGCCTCGCCGCGCGACACGGCGCCGGTGACCAGCATGGCGGTGGCCCCCACGAGGGCGATGCCGGAGCGGTCGATGCGCAGCCCCGGCACGCCGCCCGCCGCGAGGCCGAGGTAGGTGAAGAGGAAGATGCCCCACGCGACGCCGGTCATCGAGCCGTCGGCGCCGCGGCGTCTACCGAGGGGCCGGCCGCAGCCCGCTCACGTCCGCCACGTGATCTGCTGCACCTCGGTGTACTCCTCGACGCCCCAGCGCCCGCCCTCGCGACCGAGCCCGCTCTCCTTGAAGCCGCCGAACGGGCCGTCGATCATGTTGATCCCGTTGTTGATCCACACGACGCCCGTGCGGATGCGCTTGGCGAGCTCGATGGCGCGCGCCGTATCGCGCGAGTAGATGGCGCCGCCGAGCCCGTAGGTCGAGTCGTTGGCGATCCGCACCGCCTCGTCCTCGTCCTTGAAGGGGATCACGGCGACGACGGGACCGAAGATCTCCTCGCGCGCGATGCGGATGTGGTTCGGCACCTCGGCGAAGATCGTGGGCTCGAGGAAGTACCCGCGCGGCAGGTGCTTCGGGCGGCCGCCGCCGCAGGCGAGCCGCGCCCCCTCGGCCTTGCCCGCGGCGATGTACTCCTCGATCTTCGCCCGCCGCTCCTCGCGGATGACGGGCCCGAGCATCGTCCCGGGGTCGGCCGGGTCGCCGATGGTCACCATGCCGGTGACGAAGCCCACCATCTTCTCGACGAACGCGTCGTGGACGTCGCGCGGCACGAGCACGCGCGTCGACATCGCGCAGCCCTGACCGGCGTGGAACATCGCCGGGCCCGCGGCGATCATCGCGTGCATCTCCAAGTTGTCCGTGTCGAGGTAGATGCCCACCGACTTGCCGCCGAGCTCAAGGTGGACGCGCTTGAGGGTCTTCGCGGCCGCTTCCATGATCTTCTTGCCGGTGGCGACGCTGCCCGTGAAGCTCACCTTGTCGATGCGCGCATCGGCGACCAGCGCCTCGGCGATCGCCGTCGACTGCCCGGTGACGAAGTTCACCACGCCCGGCGGGAGATCGGCCTCGGCGACGATCTCGGCGAGCAGGAGGTTGATGAGCGGGCCCCACGGCGAGGGCTTGAAGACCATCGTGCAGCCGGTGGCGAGCGCCGGCCCGAGCTTCTGGGCGGCGACGAAGAGCGGGAAGTTCCAGGTAGGAATGAGGCCGCACACGCCCACCGGCTGACGGTAGACGATGCCCGAGTTGAGCTGCGGCCCCATCGGCCCCTGGCTCACGCGGTGGGGCAGCTCCTCCTCGAAGGCGAACGTGCGCGCGAGCTCGGCATAGCGGCGCAGGAGCTGGATCGGCTGCTCGAGCTGGATCTCGTGGGTGACGTAGGCCGCCCCGGCCTCGGCGACGAGCTGGCGGCGCAGCTCTTCCTTGCGTTGCTCCATGCCGTCGGCGATGCGCTCGAGCGCGCGGGCGCGGTCGGCGCGGGTCGCGCGCCGCCACGGCCCCTCGTCGAACGCCCGGCGCGCCGCGCCGATCGCGCGGCGCATGTCCTCGACGGTGGCGTCGGGGGCCGTGCCGATGATCTCCTCGGTCGCCGGGTTCGGCACGGGGTAGGTGGCGCCGTTTGCCGCGTCGCACCACGCGCCGTCGATGAACATCCTGCGCCCGCCGTCGGCGAGCATCGCTGCCTGGGCCATGACCGAGCCTCCTCGGAGGCGAAGCCATAGTACGAGGCCGCCGCCTCTGTCGACCCCCGGCGATGGCTTAGCGCCGGAGCGCGAGCCAGCCCGCGAGCAGGCGGCGGACGCGGTTCCACGCGTCCGCTGCCTTCTTGCCCCACCCCGCCACCCGCGGAGACGCCGCCGCTCACTCCGGTGTCGCGAACGCCGACACTGACGTCACCGCGCAAGAGCCCGCCAAGGCGTGGTTTACCGCGGTGATCCGAACCGCGATGCTTGCCGCGCGGGAAGCATCGGTGGCGAGCGGGTGATTCGAGCAAAGGGGCGGTTGCCTCGCGTGGCGCCCAAGTGTACGTTCCTCGTGTACACATGCTGCGACGCGTTTCCATCGTCGCGGCGCGGCGGGAACTGGGACGGCTGGCCGAGGAAGTACGACGGACCGGACAGCCAGTCGTCCTCACGCGTCGCGGCCGTGCCGTCGCACGTATCGTCCCGGAAGCCGGTACGGAGCCGCGTCGGAAGCGGCCGCACGACGCGTTTGCCGAGCTGCGCGGCACGGTACGCCTCCATTGCGATCTCGACGGACTGCAATCCACGATCCGCGCGCTGCGTACGGAGTTCAGTCGCAGTCTCGACCGCCGTGGCGCACGGCTCGGCGCCAGGGGAGTGCGTCCTCGTGCGTGAAATAGGAGCGGTCGTAGACACGGTCGCGCTGCTGGGCTACCTGGGCGGCGCGGCACGGGGCCTGGGACGGACCGCCCGCCGCACCTTCGATCGGGCCCGCGCCGGTCGAGTCCGGCTTGCGGTCCCGACGGTCTGCCTCTTCGAGGTGAGTCAACTGGAGGAGCGAGGACGGATCAGCTTGCGGGTTCCGTTCGAGCGATGGTGCGACCTTCTGGAACAGACGGAGGCTTTGCTGCTGTTACCGCTCGCACGTGCTCACGTATCGGAGGCGCGTTCGCTGCCGACGCTGCGGGACCCATTTGATCGCCTCATTGCGGGAACAGCCGTCGCCCTGGGCGTACCTTTGGTCACCCCTGATGCCCGCATCGCTGAGCTGAAGCGCGTGACCGTGATCTGGTAGCGCTCGGTATCTCGACCCGCTCGACGGTGATGTCGCTTCGGACCAGTGGCTCCTCGGCAGACAAGCCGAGCAGGAAGCAGCGGCCGGGATGCACGTGCGCGTCGACGTGCCAGCGCAGGCCCGCTGGCTAAGTGGAGGGGTGCCGTGTTGGCCACTCGGAGGGGGGTCATGCGCAACGGCGGGCGCGCCAGTCGAAGACGCGGATCAGGTCGAGCACCGCGTCGTGTGTCGGCGTCGGGATGCCAAGCGCCTGGCCGCGGCGCGCGGTCTGCTCGTTGAGCCGGGTGATCTCCGTCGGCCGGCCCGCGCGCACGTCCTCCGCCATGCTGGACACGTGCCCGCCGCCCGCTGCCATGCGGCGGAGGACCGTCTTGCGATACGTTGCTGGAATGGCGATGCCCGCTGCGCGTGCCACGGCGACGCCCTCGTCGAGGAGGCATTCGATCAGGGCGCGCGGGCGACGCGAGCAGCTCCCCGAGAGGCGCCTGGAACGCGCGGTGTACCCGCACCTTGATCGCTCCCCTCGCCGAAGCCGCCACTCGAGCCCGTCGTCGGCCGCGGCGGCGCCGCTGGAGGGTGCCTCTTCCAACACCTCCCGCCGGTTCCGTGCCGCCGAGCGACGAAAGTGGGTCGCCGCCACGTGCTTGGCGATGCCGAAGAACGACCCATCGAAGGAGCGGCCTGGCGCATAAATGGGTCTAGCGCCGCAGCGCGAGCCAGCCCGCGAGCAGCCTGCGGACGCGCAGCGTGAGCCGGCCGCGGTTCCACGCGTCCGCCGCCTTCTTCATGACCTCGGCCTGCGTCGGATAGGGGTGAATGGTCGCCGCGAGCGTTCCGAGCCCGCGCCCCGCGACCATGAGCGCCACCAGCTCCGCGATCAGGTCCCCGGCGCGCTCGGCGACGAGCGTCGCCCCCACGATGCGATCGCTGCCCTTGCGCACGTGGACGCGGAGAAAGCCCTCGTCCTCGCCGTCGAGCACCGCCCGGTCGACCTCTCCAAGCGGGATCGTGATCGTCTCCACCTCGAGGCCCTTCGCCCGCGCCTCGTGCGCGGAGAGCCCCACGTGCGCGATCTCGGGCGAGGTGTACGTGCACCACGGGATGGCGAGGGCGCTCGCTCGCTTGCGCCCGAGGAAGAGCGCGTTCTGGAGCACGAGGCGCGCGTGCGCGTCGGCGGTGTGGGTGAACTGATACGCCGAGGCGACGTCGCCCGCGGCGTAGATGCGGCGGTTGGTCGTCCGGAGGTGGTCGTCCACGGTGACGCCGCGCTTGTCGTACGCCACCCCCGCCGCCTCGAGCCCGAGGCCCTCGACGTTCGGTCTGCGGCCGACGCCGAGGAGGACGGCGTCGCACTCGAGGACGTCGTGCACACCGCCGACCTCGCAGTGGAGGAGCACGGCCGCGCCGCGGCGCTCGGCCCGCGTCACGTGCCCGCAGAGGACGAGCCGAACGCCCTCGCGCTCGAGGCGACGCTGCACGATGGCGGCCGCATCCACGTCCTCGCGCGGCAGGATGTGCGGTTCGGCCTCGAAGAGCGTGACGGCGCTGCCGAGGCGACAAAACGCCTGCGCCAGCTCGCAGCCGATCGGGCCCGCGCCCACTACCGCGAGCCGCCGCGGCAGCGCGGTCAGCGAGAAGACCGTCTCGTTGGTGAGGTAGCCCGTGTCCGCGAGGCCAGGGATGGGCAGCTCGGCGGCGCGGGCGCCGGTGGCGATGACGGCGCGGCGAAACTCGATCCGCCGGCCGTCGACCTCGACCGTCGTCGGACCGGTGAAGCGGCCCGCGCCGAGATAGACGTCGACGCCGAGGCGGCGGAGCCGCTCGGCCCCGTCGTGCGGGGCGAGGTCGGCGCGGAGCCGGCGCATCCGCTCCATCACCGCGGGGAAGTCGACCTCGACGCCGCCCACCCGCACGCCGAAGGCCTGCGCCCCGCGCGCCACGGCCGCCACGCGGGCCGCGGCAATGATCGCCTTCGACGGCACGCAGCCGACGTTCAGGCAGTCGCCGCCGAGGAGGTGCTTCTCGACGAGCGCCACGCGGGCACCCAGCCCCGCCGCGCCGACGGCCGAGACCAGGCCCGCCGTGCCGCCGCCGACGACGACGAGGTTGTAGCGCCCCGTGGGCGTCGGGTTCTCCCACCGCGGCGGATGGACCGCGGCCACCAGGCGGCGGTTGTGCGCGTCGTCGGGCAGCACGCGCGGCGCGGCCCCCGGGGGGCGATCCTCCGCGCGGTCCGCTGTCGCCTCGGCGAGCGCGCGGCGCGCCACGCGGGTCACGTAGAGCGTCACCGCGACCGTCGCCGCGAGCCCAGCAAAGTAGAAGACGTGCTGCGCGGTGCCCGCGCCGGGCCGGCCGCTCGCGAGCTCGCTCAGGCTCGTCACGAGCGAGCCCACGTAGACGTACATGACGGTGCCGGGGAGCATGCCCACGAGCGAGCCGAGCACGTAGTCGCGCAGCCCCACCTGCGTGATCCCGAAGGCGTAGTTGAGCAGGTTGAACGGGAAGATGGGCGAGAGCCGTGTCAGCAGGACGATCTTCAAGCCCGCGCGGCCGACGGCGCGGTCGATCGCCGCAAAGCGCGGGCTCGAGGCGACGCGCGCGGACACCCACCCGCGCGCGAGCGTCCGGCCGAGGAGGAAGGCCGCCGTCGCGCCCACGTTCGCGGCGATCCAGACGACGGCGGTGCCGAGCCCGACGCCATAGGCAAAGCCCGCGCCGAGGGTGAGGACCGAGCCGGGGAGAAACAGGACCGTGGCGAGCACGTACGCCCCGCCGAAGACGAGGACGCCGGCCGCGCCCGCGCTGCGGATCCAGCCGACGAGGTCGAGGAGATGGCGCTCGACGTGCAGCGTCCTTACGGCGACCGCACCCGCGGCGAGCGCGAGGACCGCGAGCCCGACGTTGACGAGGCGGCTTCGCCGGGCCGGGGCCGGATGCCGTCGCACCGCGCCCGCCACGGAATTGCGGTGCGGTTCCTTGCGGCCCCCGACGACGACATCGTTCCCGTTCATGCCCATACGGTTCGAGGCGCGAGTCACCCGGGCAGACCCGTGCGCGTAGCGATCCCCAGCACGAGGACGCCGAGCAACGCCGCCGCGGGCACCGTCACCACCCACGCGAGCACGACGTCGCGCACCACCCACCGGTTCATACCAGCGCCGCGCCACCCGACGCCGACGATCGCCGCCGAGGACACGTGCGTCGTCGACATGGGCAGGCCGCCGATTGCCCCAGCGCCGACCAGCGCGGCCGTCACGAGATTCCCGAGAGCGCCTTCCCGATGGTCGAGGCGCGTGATCCGCTCGGCGAGCAGGTGGGTCACGCGGCGGCCGCCCGCGAGGCTCCCGGCCACCATGCCGAGCGTCACCAGCTCGAAGAGCACGAACGGGGCCACGCGCGCTCCGGAGAGCACAAAGGCGGCAAGCACGAGGGCGACCATCTTCGGCGCGTCGTTCAGGGCGCGCGCAAAGCTCGTCGCGCCGCTCGTGAGCCAGTGCAGGTGATCGAGGGTCAGCCGGAGCGCGCCGGGTCGCTCGGCTGCGCACGAGGCCCGCGTCCCGACGCTGAGGGTCGGACGAAGGTCGCAGGCGATCAGCGCCGAGGTGCCCAATGCCGGCGCGACCGTCACCGCCGGTTCGACATCCGCACAGACGCAGTCCGCTCCGGCCGTGCTCCCCACGCCGGCGGTCGCCCGCAAGAGCACGGCCGCCACAGCCAGCGAGGCCGCCGGGCTCAGCAGCAGGGGGAGCACGACCTTCGCACCGATCACAGTCCAGCTCACGCCGTGGAGGCCGTATGCCGCGGCTCCGACGCCTGCGACGGCGCCCACGATCGCGTGCGTGGTCGAGACGGGTAGTCCGGCTCGAGTCGCGATCAGCACCCACGCCGTCGCGCCGAGGATCGTCGCCACCGCGGCCGTGGCCGTCGGGGTGGTGCCGGCAGCGAGGAGACTTTTGCCGAAGGTCGTGACCATCGCCGAGGCGAGACTGCCTCCCGCGAGCCCCCCCGCTGCCGTCCAGAGCGCCCCCCAGTAGATCGCGCGGCGATAGTCGGTCACCCCGCTCCCGACGAGCGTCGCGATCCCCTTCGACACGTCGTTGGCGCCGTTGACGTAGGCAAGGAGCAGGCCTGCCGCGCCAGCGAGCAGGGCGGTGCTCACTGCAGCGCCCCTCCACAGCTCGACCCGCTGCCCGCCGTGCACCCGAAGCAGTGGCTGGCCGTTGCGACCGGCTGACCGGTGAGCTCGTCGAGCGAAGCGAGATCCCAGATCGTCCGCGCCGCGGCCCCGAGCGGAATCTCGAGCATCTGGTTGAAGTCGCAGTCGTAGAGGCGGCCGTCCCAGCCGACACTCACGAGCGAGCGGCACATGAGGCCCGGCACGGTGGCCGGATTGAAGTGGTTGACGAGCAGGCTCATGTAGGCCGCGTCCTGACCGGTGCGCTGGAGCCAGGCGGCGAACCGGGCGATCGGCATGTTCGTGATCGTGAGCAGCCGGCAGAACTCGATCCCGAAGCGGGCACACAGCTCGCTCCGGTAGCGCGCTTCGAGCACGGCCTGCGGCGGCGGCAGGAAGGCGCCCACCGGGTTGTAGACGAGGTCGAGCGTGAGCCCGGAGCCCGGCTGCCCGTAGCCGAGCCGGTTCAGGATCCGGAGCGCCGCGATGCTCCGCTCGAAGACGCCGCGCCCCCGCTGCCTTTCCACGTTCTCGGCGCTGTAGCAGGGGAGGCTCGCCACCACCTCGACCCGGTGCGCGGCGAGGAACTCCGCGAGATCCGCCATCCCCGGCTCGAGGAGGATCGTCAGGTTGCAGCGGTCGATCACGCGTCGCCCGAGCCGCCGCGCCTCGCGCACGAGCCAGCGGAAGTGCGGGTTCAGCTCGGGGGCGCCGCCGGTCACGTCCACGAGATCGACGGCGGGGCTCGCGGCCAGGAGCGCGAGCACGCGGGCGGCGACCGCCTCGCCCATCGTCTCGGTCCGTGTGGGACCTGCCTCGACGTGACAGTGGTGGCATGCCTGGTTGCACCGCTTGCCGACGTTCACCTGCAGCGTCGCCGTCGTCGTGCGGCGCAGGCGCCCGAGGCCGTGGGCGGCGAGCGTTGCGGCGAAGTCCGGCGCTCCGGCGCTCAACAGCAGGTTCCTTGCGGGCCGCAGCCGTTGCCGCCCCAAGCGGGCGTCGTCACGCGGAAGTCCTCGCCCTTCGTCTCGCGCGGGTGGCGGCGCAGGTCCTTCGCGTCGCAGGGGAAAGGCGGCGCCTCCTCGAGGGGGACGAGGACCCGGGGCGGCACGAGCTCGAGGTGGGCGCGATAGGGATCGGCGGAGTAGATGCGGTAGGTCTTCTCGCACACCGCCGTGCGCACCCCGCGCCGGAGCACGTGTCCGTCGTCGTCCTCCACCTGCCGGAACGGGCCGCGGTAGATGACCGCGTGCTTCTGGTCCCAGCACGGCCCCTCCTTGCCCTTCCAGGCGACGACCGTGGCGCTGCGGAACTCGATGCCCTCGACCGTCCGCCACGGCGCCGCCGCGCGGTCGAGGAGCGTGATGCCGTAGAAGCCGGCCTCCTCGAACGCCGCGAGGAAGGCATCCTCGCGCAACGCGCCCGCGATGCAGCCGCTCCACAGCTCGGGGTCCTCGCGCAGATGCTCGGGCACGTCCTCGTCGCTCACGATGTCGGCGATGACGGCGCGCCCCCCGCGCCGCAGCACGCGGAAGAGCTCGGTAAAGAGCGTCCGCTTGTCCTCGGGGCGCACGAGGTTGAGGACGCAGCTCGAGACGACGACGTCGATCGACTCGTCGGCAATGAGCGGCCGCGATCGCCGCTGCTCGGCTACCTCGGCCTCCAGCCGCGCGAGATCGGCCTCGGAGCGGACGGGATGCTCGCGCAGCCGTCGGTCCAGCCACTCGCGGTCGAGGCGGAGGTCCTGGATCTTGGCCTTGCGGAACTCGACGTTCGCGTACCCGATCCGGCGCGCCACCTCGGGGGCGTTGCGGCGCGCGACGGCGAGCATGTCGTCGTTCATGTCGACGCCCACGACGCGCCCGGCGGGGCCCACGACCTGGCTCGCGAGGAAGCAGAGCTTGCCGCTGCCCGAGCCCAGGTCGAGGACCGTCTCGCCCGCGCGGAGATGCCGCGTCGGGTCGCCGCAGCCGTAGTCGCGCGCGAGAACCTCCTCGGGGATGGCGGCGAGGAGCGCCGGATCGGAGGCGCTGGGACAACAAAGCCCCGCCTCGGGCATGGCCGCACCCGCCGAATAGCGCCGACGGACGGCCTCTTCCACGTCAGGGTTCATTCCCATGCGCGTTCCTCCCTCGGGGTCGGCCTTCCCTCACCTTTGCGCGCCAGCGCGCCCCGGTTACAGGCCGGAGCCGTTCGCCCCCCCCGGGGTTCTGCATGGTCGCTCTTTTTCTGCATCGCCGAAAGCCCCCTGCGCTCGACGGCGATCGTCGGGACCTGGTGCACCTCCGGCGCGCGCCTCGTGGTTCATCCCTCGGCGCAGCAGGACAGCCTTGCGACGTCGGTCGTGAACGCGAGCGCCACGATCTTCAGCGCCTCCGCCATCGTCGGGTAGACATGGATCAGCTCGGCGAAGTCGCGCACCGTGGCGCCGAGCTTGAGCCCCATCGCCGCCTCGTGGATCACCTCGCCCGCGTCTCGCCCCACCATCGTCACGCCGAGGACCCGCTCGGTGTCCGCATCGGCGACCATCTTCACGAGCCCGCGCGCATCACGGACGGCGCCGGCACGCGGCACGTGCGCCATGGAGACGGTGCGGCAGAGACAGCGATGACCGCGCGCCGTCGCCTCTGTCTCCGTGAGGCCGACGGTGGCAATCTGCGGGTCGGTGAAGATGGTGCGCGGGACGACCTCGTGGGCGACGCGGCGCGTGCTGCCCGTGAGCGCATTCTCGGCCGCGAGGCCGCCGTCGTGCGCGCCGAGGGGAGTGGCGAGCTGGCTCCCCGCGTGCCCACCGATCACGTCGCCCGCGGCATAGATGTGTGGGGCGCTCGTCCTGAGCGTGTCGTCGACGACGATCCACCCCGCCTCGTCGGTCTGCACGCCCGCCTCCGCGAGACCGAGGCCATCCGTGTTCGGGCGACGTCCCGTCGCGACCAACAGGCGCTCGGCGCACAGCACGCGGCGCCGCCCGGCGACCTCGGCCATGACGCGAGCCCCCGCACGCTCCCGGGCAACGCCTCGCACGTCCGCGCGGGTCAATATCTCGACGCCCTCCGCGCGCAGCAGATCGCCGATGCTGGCCCCCACCTCCGGCTCCTCGCGCGGCAGCAGGCGCTCGCTCCGCTCGAGGATCGTCACCTCCACCCCGAAGCGGTGGAACATCTGTCCGAGCTCGAGCGCGATGTAGCCGCCCCCCACGATCACGAGCGAGCGCGGCAGCTCTGTCAGCTCCTGGGCTTCGCCCTGCGCGAGGAGATCGCTCGTGAGGAAGGGCACGTCGTCCAGGCCCGCGAGCGGCGGGAGCGCGGGCCGCGTACCCGTCGCCACGAGGAACCTCGACGCCTCGAGCACGCGGCCGTCGACCGCAACCGCGTGATCGCCGACGAAGCGCGCGCGGCCGTCGAGCACGGTGATGCGATCGCCGAGGATCGACTGGTACTTCTTCCGGCGATACTCGTCGACGAGCGCGTCCTTCTGGCGGACCAGCGCCGCGAAATCGAGGCGCATGTCGGCAGGCCGGAGTCCGGGGTAGCGCGGGTTGCTGCTCTCCCAGACGATGCGAGCCGCCTCGATCAGGTTCTTCGACGGCAGGCAGCCGCGGTTGACGCACGTCCCGCCGAGCGTCCGTGACTCGACCATCGCCGCCGTCTTCCCGAGGTTCGCGGCGCGGATCGCGGCGGCAAAGGCCGTCGAGCCGGAGCCGAGGATCACCAGGTCGAAGGCCATCGCGAACTCTCCCCTCGACTACTTCGACTCCGCCCGCGCCCCGTAGCCGAGGCGCGTGACGGCCTCGACGAGCCGCTCTGGCGGGACGGCCTCATCTGCGATGACGACGGCCTGCGTGCGGTCCGCGCTCACGGTCACATCGCGCACGCCCGTGACCTGCTTGAGGGCCTTCGTCACGGCGGCCAAACAGGCCGTGCAGGTGAGCCCGGAGAGTGCGAGCCGCCGTTGCACGTCGGCGGCCCGCGCGACGGGTCCGCAGAGGACGAAGAAGACGAACGCCACGATGACACGCATCCGCATCTCCTTTTCGCCCTATACGACCAGGGCGATCACGTAGGGGTAGATCGCCGCCACGATCAGGGCCGCGAGGCTCCCCCAGAGGAGGATGCCGCTCAAACGCCTGCCGGTGGGTGTTCCGCAGGTCTCGTCCGCGCACGCGGCTGTCGCGCGCCGCCGCAGGCGGTACGCGACGGACCAGCAGGCGAGCCCGGCAACGAGAAACAACCACCGGTACGGCTCGAGCGCGCCGAGAGCGCCGAGGCTCGCGATGCTGACCCCGAAGATCACGAACAACGTCGGACCGAGACAGCACGCGGCGACCAGCCCCGCCGCGGCCAAGGCGCCGGCCACCGCAGTTCGAGCCCGCACGACATCTCCGCGGCTCGCGGGGAGGACCGTGGTCCTCAAGTCGGGCTCACCTCCTTCCCCTGCTCTTGGGGACGGTCTTTGGCTCCTCTTCATCGAGCGCCTCCAGGATGGGGCACGCGCCGACCGGGCCGCGACCCGAGCAGGCGGCAATGAACCGCACGAGGGTCTTCCGCATCGCGCGCAGCCTCTCGATCTTCTGCTCGATGTCGGCGAGCTTCGCGGCGGCGCGGTTGCGCACGTCGCCGCAGGAGCCGCGGGCGTCGACGCGGAGCGCGAGCAGCTCCTCGATTTCGGCGAGCGAGAAGCCGAGCGCCTGCGCGTGCTTGACGAACCGGACGACGCGCACCGCCTCGGGCTCGTAGCGGCGGTACCGGTTCATCTCGCGTGCCGGAGGGCGAAGGAGTCGCCGGCGCTCGTAGTACCGGATCGTCTGGATGTTGACGCCCGCGGCACGGGCGAGCTCGCCGATCAGGAGCGAGCCGTTTGCCGACATGCCGCGAGCCTACACCCCGTACTATGGTATAAGGTCAAGCGCGTCTCGGGATCGCGAACACGTCGGCGTGACGAATTACTCGTTCGCCCTCGTACACGGGAGCAACCGGGGCGGGAGGGCCGAGGAAGAGCCGGCGCGATCCCGTCGCAATGCTATGCCCGCGGTGCCACGCCGGTGGTACTTCCGGCCACGGACTCGGGGGCCAGCCCACGATCGAGACGGCGCGGGTGCGAAACCCGCACAGCATGTGACGGGTAGCGGCTCCGTCGAATCGGGTCCACGCTGGAACGATGGAGCCGCTTCCGCAGGCCGTCACCTCAAGCCGACGAGCCGTAGTACGAGCCTCCCCAACTTTCGGTGAAGCCCCGCAAGGGTGAGCGGGACGCCGGACTTCGCGGAGATCATGCGCTTCATGCGCGTGATCCCCAATGCCCGCTTCAGAGAGAAGGTGACGTTCAGGCCGGGAAGAATCCTCATCACCGTTCTCCGCCACTACCGGACTGGTCCGGGACGCGAACGGCTTCGACGACCGTGTAGGTCGTAGTCGGCGGTGTCTTCCTGCGTAGCCCGTCAATCAAGCAGCCGAGCAAGCTTCCGCCCGCGCCGAGGACGAGCCAGAGCGGGACGCCGATGGCAGTCCCGAGCGCCGCGATGCCAGCTCCCTCGCCGCTGAAGAGAACGGTGCCAAGCGTGACCCCGATGAGCGCCAGCCGTCCGGCCCACCCGCGATCATCCCACAGAATCTTCTTGGATCGGATTCCCAGGTCACGACCCTCTCGGGCAAGAACGCGAAGAAGCGGTCTGGAGACTTCGGCACGGAGCGACGCGCGGATCGCCATCCGCGCCTTCTTGGTGACCGGAAGCGTGGAGTCTCGCAGCCGTTGAAGCTCCTCGGCCCACGCGAGGAGGGCAATCCGATCCGCCTCACTGGTGTCCGAGATGACACGACGTACAACCGAGAGCGTTCGTTCCGGAGCGGGTTCGGCCTGCATGCTCGTCTTCGCCTTCTCGACGTTCGGACCGTCAGTCGGTGCCCGCGTCATCGCTACGCCCCCCGATCCTTCGCCTTCGCCGCGCCCGTCGTCTGCCGTGCATGTTACTGCGGGCGTCGGCACGGCCCTGCTTGATAGCCTGACATTGCTGGGAAAAGGAAGGGGATCCATCCTCACCGCTGAGTGACAGCGGAAAGCGATCGGCTGGCCGTGAGCGACCAGAGAAGACCGCCATCGAAGAGGACGTGCCAGCGCATCGAGGAATCCGTCTCGGCGTTCGCAAGCTCGTCGAGGAGACGCTCGAGACCAGGTCGACGCGGCCCTCGGGCGCGGCTACTCCCGCCGCGGCGGCGGAGACAGCCGACGCGGATACCGCAACGGGTATCGGACGGGACCGGCGAAGCCGTTTCGGTCGCGGATGCGGGTCGACCCTCCTCCCGCGCGTTCCCGCGCGCTCCGGACGCACCACGACGCGTCCCCGAGAAGAACCGAAGAGGCGCGGCTCGGGAACCGGCGGTGGACCGCGACGACCTGCCGTTCAGAGACTTCGGGCGAACGCGCTGACGAGGCCGACGAACCGCTCGGGCTCCTCGAGCTCCGGGAAATGTCCCGCCGCGGCGAACTCGTGCCAGCGAGGGTCTGCGAAGTAGACGCGCGACGAGCTCCTGTCCGTGCGGCGGTGGGTCCGATCGGCCGAGCCCCAGACGACCATGGCCGGCCGGTCGACCGGGCGCAGGAGCGGCTGGCTTCCGCGGAGCTGCTGGAGGCCGGAGGCGAGGCAGAAGCAGGCTCCCCGGGAGAGCGCCTCGGACGCGGTCCGCGCGAAGGCCCGGCTCGCGCCCGGATCCGCGACCGCGACGGCGTACCACTTGCGCGCCACCCAGCCCGGGGCCGCGGCGAGCAGGAGCTGCCCGAGGACCGGGGTGCCCACGATTCCCATGAGGTCGACGCGGCGCGCCCAGCGCGCCTGCTCCTCCCACGAGGCGGCCTGGATGTGGACGACGCCCGCGACGAGATCGGGCCGCTCCGCCGCGAGCGCGATCGCGACGAAGGCGGCGCCGCAGGAGAAGGCGAGGATGGACGGTCCGATCGCGAGATGCTCGAGGAGCGCCGTCGCGACGCGAACCTGGTCCCCGACGGAGTAGGAGAACGCGCGCTTCGGATAGGAGAAGCCGAACCCGGGCATGTCGAGGCACACCACACGGAAGGCGGGAGCGAGGAGCTCCACGATCCGATCGTAGTGCTCGATCACGTTCGGAGGGTCCGCGACGAAGACGATCGCCGGCCCGCTCCCGGCGAGGCGAAGGCGCACGCGGGCCAAGGGAAGCTCGACGAGCTCCATCCCCGGCCGCGAGCGCGTCGCCCAGCGGACAGCCCCCGGGCGCGGACCTCGCGCGAGCCGAAGCGCATCGAGTTTCGGTCCGATCAACCGAGCGTCCTCCGCGCCTTCCGACGCCGCGTGCCTCCGGCGCCCGCTGCCGGCGCTCCAGCGGGAGGCCGGTCGCCGCGCTTCGAGCCGACGGAGGCTCTCCTATCGGAGCTAGAGGCGCGGACGTCCGATCGGGGCGTTATGTGAACTCGGGCCCTAAGAGCTGCTACCTGCACCCGTCGTGCACCTGGCTCGTCCGCATCGTCCCGTCTTCCTCCTGTGGTTGGAGACCGTGCGGAAGCTCTTTACGCGAGTCTCAACGGCTCAGGAAAGCGGGTGAAGACCACGCGTGGCGGCGAGGACGTGTGACGGGGGTCGCGTTGACACTGCGCTCGGCCACCAGTATGGCAGCCGCGTGCGGCGGCGCGGCCTCGTGCGCGTGCTCGGGCGGTAGGGAGCATGGCCAGCCCGCGCACGCTCGGCGTGCTCCTCTTCCCCGACTTCGAGCTGCTCGACGTCTTCGGGCCGCTCGAGGTCTTCGGCAACGCGCGCGTGCGCGCGCACTTCACCGTCTGCACGGTCGCCGAGGCGGCGGGCCCGGTGGCGAGCGGACAGAAGGTGCGGGCGCTCGCGGATTACGGGCTCGCGGACTGCCCGCCGCTCGACCTCGTGCTCGTGCCGGGGGGCTTCGGCACCCGCCGCGAGGTCGAGAACGCCCGGCTCCTCGACTGGCTCGCCCGGCGCGCGGCCGCCGCGGAGATCACGATGTCGGTGTGCACGGGGGCCGCGCTGCTCGCCCGTGCCGGCGTGCTCGACGGCCGCCGCGCCACCACCAACAAGTGGGCCTTCCCATGGGTCGCGGCCCAAGGGCCGCACGTCGACTGGGTGGCGGTCGCGCGCTGGGTCGACGACGGCCCCGTCGTCACCTCCGCGGGCGTGTCGGCGGGCATCGACATGGCGCTCCACGTCGTGGGCCGGCTCGTCGACCCGGCCGCCGCGGAGGAGCTCGCAACCTTCCTCGAGTACGAGCGGCACCGCGACGCCGGCTGGGACCCGTTCGCCAAGGTCCACGGCCTCGCCTGACGGGCCATGGCCGCGCCGCAGGTGGTCGTGCTCGGGGCGGGCTTTGCGGGGCTCCACGCCGTGCGCCGGCTCGCGCGCGCCGGCGTGCAGGTGCTCTGGGTCGACCGACACAACTACCACCTCTTCCTGCCGCTCCTCTACCAGGTAGCCACCGCCGGGCTCGAGCCGCAGTCGATCGCCTACCCGGTGCGCCGGATCCTGCACCGCTGGGCGGGCGTCGACTTCCGCCTCGCTCACGTCGTCGCCGCCGATCCGGCGGCGCGGACGCTCGTCACGGCGGAGGGCGAGCGGATCGCGTGGGACTGGCTCATCGTCGCTGTGGGCGCCGCGGTCGAGGACTTCGGCATTCCCGGCGTGCGCGAGCACGCGCTCCACCTCTACGACCTCGAAGACGCCCGCGCGCTCCGCAACCACGTCGTGTGCACGCTCGAGCGGGCGAGCGTCACGGACGACCCCGAACGGCGGGCCGCGCTGTGCACGTTCGTCGTCGTGGGCGGCGGGCCGACGGGCGTCGAGACCGCGGGGGCGCTCGCCGAGCTGCGCCGTCACGTCGTGCCGCGCGACTACCGCGGGCTCGGCGCCGCGGCCGTGCGCATCGTGCTCCTCGAAGCCGCACGCGATCTCCTGGCGCCGTTTCCGCCCGAGCTGCGCGCCCGCGCGCTCGCCGACCTGCGCGCGCTCGGCGTCGAGGTCCGGCTAGGTGCTCCCGTCGCGCGCGTGGGGCCCTCGGAGGTCGTGCTGGCCGACGGCACGCGGATCGCCACCCACACCGCGATCTGGGCCGCGGGCGTGCGCGCCGCACCGGTGGCGGCCCGTCTCGGGCTCCCCACCGGCGGGCGCAGTGGGCGGATCCGCGTCTTGCCGACGCTCGCAGTGCCAGGACACCCGCACGTCTTCGCCGCCGGCGACGTGGCGCTCGTCGAGGGCGCGGAGCGCCTCCCGCAGCTCGCGCAGGTCGCGATCCAGCAGGGCGCGCACGCCGCTGCAAACGTCCTGCGTGCGCTGCGCGGCGAGCCGCTCGTCCCGTTCGCCTACCGCGACAAGGGCACGATGGCGACCATCGGCCGCAGCCGCGCGCTCGCGGTGCTGGGGCGGGTGCAGCTGGCGGGACGGCTCGCCTGGTGGCTCTGGCTCGCGGTGCACATCGTGATGCTGATCGGCTTCCGCAACCGCCTGGTCGTCCTCGTCGACTGGGCGTGGAGCTATCTCACCTACGACCGGGGGGCACGGGCGATCGTCGGCGCGGTGGACGGCCGGGGCGACGCTGCGGTAGGCCGAGGCCGCGATGCAGCCGACCTGTCCGATTGACGCCCGGCGGCCCGGTCACGAGGCGCGCGGCGAGTGGCCCCAGCCGACGCTCTCGGCGCTCGCCGACCGCCGGGCAGCCACCGACGGCGACCGCGTGGTCCTCATCGAGGGGCGGCGCGACGGGGATCGGGTGGTGACCTTCGCCGGGCTCAAGACGCGCGCCGACCGCATGGCCGTGGCGCTCCGCCGCCTCGGGCTCGGCCCGGGCGACGTGGTCTCCTGGCAGCTCCCGAACTGGGTCGACGCCGCGGCGCTGGCGATCGCGATCGACCGCATCGGCGCGGTCTCGAACCCCATCATCACGATCTACCGCGAGCGCGAGCTCGCCTTCGTGTGCCGCCAGGCGCGCACGCGCGCGCTCGTCGTCCCCGGCGTCGTGCGCGGCACCGACCATCGCGAGCTCGCCCGTGCGGTGCAGGCGGCCGTACCCCAGGTGGAGCACGTGCTCACCCTGCGCGCCGAGCCCGCCGCGGGGATGCGCGCGCTCGAAGCGCTCGAGGACGACCCGCCGGCGCCGCTCGGCCCCTCGCCGCTCGGGCCGCACGACGTGGCCGCGATCTTCTACACCTCGGGCACCACCGCCGAGCCAAAGGGCGTGCTGCACACCCCCTCGACGCTGGGGGCGGTGGTCCACTGTCAGCGGCAGCTCCACGGGACCGGCCCCGAGGGCCGCAGCCTTCTGCAGTTCCCGCTGCCTCACATCGGCGGCGTGGTGCTCTTCGTCCTGCTGCCGCTCATGACGGGATCGAGCGCGGTCTACATGGATACCTTCGACCCGGCGCTCGCCCTCGACCTCATCGAGCGCCACCGCGTGACCGGCGCCGGCGGGCCGCCCGCCGTGCTCCAGGCGATGCTCGCCGCGCCCAACTTCTCGCCCGCCAAGGTGCGCTCGGTGCGCAGCTCGGGCTCGGGCGCGGCCGACGTCTCGCCGGTGCTGATCCGCACGGCCCGCGAGCGCCTGGGCGCGTTTGCGTACCGCTCGTACGGCATGACCGAGTGCCCGCTCTTCTCGAGCGGCGCGCCCGGCGATCCCATCGAGAAGCTCGAAGGCACCGACGGCCGCCCCGTGCCCGGCGCCGCCGCCCGCGTGGTCGACGAGGCGGGGGCGCCCCTCGGTCCCGGCGTCGAGGGCGAAGTCGAGGTCTTCGGCCCGCAGCTCTGCGTCGGCTACCTCGATCCCGCGCTCAACGCGGCGTTCACGGGCGACGGCTTCTTCCGCACCGGCGATCTCGGCGTGCTCGACGCCGAGGGCTATCTCCGCATCACCGGGCGGCGCAAGGACGTCATCATCCGCAAGGGCGAGAACCTCTCGGCCAAGGCCATCGAGGACGAGCTCGCCGCGCACCCGGCCGTCGCCGACGTCGCCGTGATCGGCGTGCCCGACCCGGCCAGCGGCGAGCGCGTGTGCGCGTGCGTCGTGCTGCGGCCCGGCACGGGCGGCCTCACCCTCGCCGCCGTGCGGGCCTTCATGGAGGCGCGCGGGGTCATGCGGCAGAAGATCCCCGAGCAGCTCGAGCTGCTCGAGGAGCTGCCGCGCAACGCCACCGGGAAGGTGCGGAAGGACGTCCTGCGCGCGCGCCTGCGCCGCGACGGCGGGGGCGCTGCCGCTCGCTAGGAGCCTGTCCGAGTAATCGACGCAAGCGAGGCGGCGAAGGGGCGAGCGAGAGCGGCAAGCGCAGCGACGACCGAGGAGGCGTAGCTCGAGCTACGCCGCACGAGGGAGGAGCGAGCACGCCGCTCGCAGCCGTCCCTTCGCCGCCGTAGCCGGAGCATTACTCGGACAGGCTCCTAGGAGCGAGCCTGCCGCTCTGGGTGCGCGACGCGCTCAGCGCCGACCGAGGAGCGAGCCGAGGAGCGCCGGATCGTCGGGCAGCAGGCCTACGGCCGCCAGCCGCGAGACCATCTTCGCCCACGCGGGCTCCTCGGCGATGACGGTCCGCAGCGTCGCGAGCGCCTGCTCCACTCGCCCGGCCTGGAAGAGGATCTCGGTGCCCCGGAAGCGTAGCTCGGCGAGACGCGGCTGGAGCGCAATCGCCCGCTCGAGCGTGCCCACCGCCTCCTCGAGGCGCTGCGCCCGCGCGAGCTCGGCGCTGCGCTCGAAGAGCAGCCAGGCCCGGCGGATCGCCACGAGGCGCGCGAGCTCGTCGAGCGGCCGCGGATGGTCGTCGACGCGGAGGTCGAAGAGGCGCCCCTGCCACGGCCAGCGGGGCCGCGCACCCGCGACCACGAGGAGCGCCGCCGCCTGCTGCCCGCGAATGTCACCCCCCGCAGCCTGCGCCGCCTGGAGGGCGGCCAGGAGGCGCGCGGCGAGGTCGCCGCCCGCCCGCGCATAGGCCTCCGCCATCGCGAGCCACACCGCGTCGCTCTCGACGAGATTCGCCTGAACGGAGAAGCCCTCGCCGCAGAGGTGCCCTGCGGCCGGAATGCACCGGCTCCCCGTGTGGACCGCGACGTTCCCCTGCGCGTCGACGAGCGCGAGCTGGCGCATCTCGCGTCCCTCGTCCTCGCGGACGAGCGCCGCGAGCGCCTCGGCCGCGCTCACCCCCGTCCGCATGAGCGCGAGGCCGCGCGGGCCGTGGTCGACGTTGGCGAAGGCCTGCGTCGCCACCACGCCGACTCCCGCCTCGGCCCAGGGCACGAGGGCACCCACGGCAAACGCGTGCGAGTGGACGGCGACCCCGATCTCCCCCGTGTCGGGATCGCGGGCGGTGATGGAATACGTGTGGGCGAGCACGCTCACGCCGTCCCCCGTGTCGCCCTGCCGTAGCCCACGTCGCCCGCGGGCGTCAACGCGCCGCCGCTCGCGTCCCCCACCGGCGGCTGCTAGACCCGACCGCGGGTGGGGACGCGGCGGAAGCTCTGGTGGGTCGGGCTGCTCTACTTCGCCGAGGGGCTCCCCTACGGGCTCGTCGTCGACAACTTCCCGGTCTACTTCCGCCTCCACGGCGTCTCGCTCGGCGCGCTCGGCCTGATGAGCCTGCTCACCGCGCCATGGTCGGCCAAGGTGTTGTGGGCGCCGCTCGTCGATCAGCTCGGCGAGCGCCGGCAGTGGATGGCGGCGGCGCTCGCGGCGATGGCGGTGGCGCTGCTCGTGCTGCCCACGCTGCCGCCCGCGCCGGTGGGAGCAGCGCTGGTTGCCACCCTGCTCGTCTTCACCACCGCCGCAGCGACGCAGGACGTCGCCATCGACGCCTACACGATCGAGCTGCTCGTCCCGGGCGAGGAGGGCATCGCCAACGGCGTGCGCGTCTCGACGTACCGTGCGGCGCTGGTGGCGGGGGGCGGCGTGCTGGTCGCGCTCGCCGCGCGCGCCGGCTGGGCGTGGGCCTACGCCCTGGGCGCGGCCGCCTTCGCCTCGCTCGCGCTCGTCGCCTGGCACGCACCTCCCGTCCCCCACCGCCCGCAGCCGCCCGCCGCCTGGGCGCGCGCGCTCCGCGCCTGGCTCACGCGCCGCGGCGGGCCCGCCGTCTTCGCCTTCGTGCTCCTCTACAAGCTCGGCGAGCGGGCGCTCGGGCCGATGGTGAAGCCCTTCTGGGTCGACCGCGGCCTCTCGCTCGGCGAGATCGCGCTCGTCTCGACCACGCTCGGCGTCGCCGCGTCAGTGGCGGGGGCGCTGGTCGGGGGGGCATACACTTCGCGCCGGGGCATCTTCCGCGGCCTCTGGGTGCTCGGCCTCGTGCAGGCTGCCTCGCATCTCGGCTACGCGACGGCGGCGTGGACGGGCGCCGGGCGGCACGCAATCTATGCCGCCTCGCTGCTCGAGAGCTTCTGCGCCGGGCTCGGCACGGCGGCGTTCCTCGCCTTCCTCATGAATATCTGCGAGAAGCGCCAGGCCGCGACGCAGTACGCGCTCCTCTCCGCGCTCTTCAACCTGGGCGGCACGGCCGTGGGCTCGCTCTCGGGCGTGGGCGTGACGCAGCTCGGCTACGGAACGTACTTCGCTTTCACCGCGCTGCTCGCGCTGCCCGCCTTTGCCTTGCTCCCCTGGGTGCGCCGCTGGATCGTCGAGCCCGCTACCCGGCCATCTCCCTGAGCACGGCGGCGATGTCGCGCAGCTCGCGCCGCACGGCCGGGCGCTCGCGCATGCGCGCGATCCACGCCCGCAGCGCCCGAAGCGGCTCGGGCGGCAGCGCGCCCAGGTGGCAGGCGACGTTGAGCGGGGTGAAGCACGCGACGTCGGCCACCCCGAACTCCCCGCACAGCCACTCGCGACCGGCGAGCTCGCGCTCGAGCCGCTCGTAGTCGCGCTGGAGCGCGGCGGTGCCGGCGGCGATCGCCTCGCGGTCGCGCGTCGCCGGGTCGGGCTTCCAAAACACCTCGCGCACGAGCAGCTCCGCGTCGGGCTGGAGCACCGTGTCGCCGTAGTTCTCGAGGAGCCGGCAGCGGGCGCGCGCGGCGACGCCCACCGGATAGAGCGGCGGCTCGGGATGGCGCTCCTCGAGATACTCGAGGATCACCGTCGAGTCGCAGAGGGCGAGCTCGCCGTCGACGAGCACCGGCACTTCGCCCTTGGGGCTCGCCGCCAGGACCTCCGCCGGCTTCTCGGCCCACCCGCCCGCCAGGGTCCAGACGTCGATCCGCTCGAAGGGCAGACCCTTCTCGTAGAGCGCGATCCGCACCTTGGCCGAAAACGGGTCGAGCGGATGGCAGTAGAGCCTCAGCGCTGCAGCTCCTGGAGCGCCGAGGCTGCCGCCGTGTCGGAGGGATCGAGCTCGAGCGCGCGCGACAAGGCGGTGATGGCGAGCGCGTCGAGCCCCTGGCGCTCGTAGCAGAGCCCGAGGTGGTAGTGCGCCGAGGCGTCGTCGGGGTTGGCGGCAACCACGCGCTCGAAGCACTGGATCGCCGCGGCCACGTCCTTCTGCCGCTCGCGGATCACCCCCAGGTGATACCAGGCGATGATCGACTCGGGATCGGTGCGCAGCGTCGCCTCGAAGGCCTCCGCGGCCTCCTCGAGGCGGCCCAAGTGGAAGAGCGCGAGCGCGAGCCGGAAGCGCGCCGGGGCCGAGGCCGGGTTGAGCTCGAGGGCGCGGCGCGCGGCCTTCACGCACTCGCTCATCGCCCCGCGTCGGTAGTGGCAGACGGCGAGCTGGAAGTGCGCCCCGGGGAAGGCGTCGTCGAGGCGGATGCACTGCTCGAAGCAGCGGACCGCGTTGCCGACCTGGCCCAGGTGGTAGTACGCGAGGCCGAGGTTGTAGTGCGCGGCGGCGTTGTCGGGGTCGGCCTTGAGGAGCTGGAGGCAGCGGTCGCGCACCCGCTCGGCCGATCCCGCGCCGAGCTCCCGCTCCATCTCGACGGCGCGCAGCGGGGTGCCGCAGCGCTTGCAGTAGTTGTGGTCCGCCGCGTTCTCGACGCCGCACTCGGGGCACGGACCGCCTGCCGCCGAGGGTGCCATGGTCTGCATGGTCGCTCCGAACCGGGTCAGCACGCAAGCCCCAGGAGCACCGCGGAGGTGGGCTCGAGCGCCGAGCCGGCGACCAGGACCGTCGCCCCCCGGCGAGCCGCCCGCACGCCCGCCACGAGGTTGTTGATGCCGTCGAGATGGGCCTCGGCGAGCTGCCCGCCGCTCGGGTTCACCCGGCCGCCGCGGAGGCCGCCTCCCAGCACGAAGGGGCCGCTCGCGCCGCGCGGGCAGAAGCCGAAGTCCTCGAGGCCGAGCAGCACGAGCGGGCTCGCCGCGTCGTGGAAGAACGCGACGTCGGCCCCGCCCGGAGGGAGGCCGGCCGTGCCGAAGAGGGCGCGCGCCGCGCGCGCCACCGCTCGCTCGCGGTCGAAGCGGACGAAGTCGACGAGCTGGCGGCCGGCACACGGCAGCCCTGCCTGCATCGTGGCGAGCACCGCAACCGGCGGCCGGCGGAGATCGCGGGCGCGGGCGAGCGAGGTGACGACGAAGGCGCACGCGCCCGCCGCCTCGCTGGCCACGTCGGCCCGTCGCAGCGGCTCGGCGACGAGCGGGCTTTGGCGATAGGCGGCGCGGCCGAGGGGCCGCCGGCGCAGGAGCGCGCGCAGGTTGCGCGCGGCCTGTCGGCGCAGCGTGGTGGCCACGACCTCGAGCGCCTCGGGCGGGGTGCCGTAGCGGTGGGCGTGGCGGCGAAAGAGGAGCGCACAGACAGCGGCGGTGCCGTCGAGGCCGAAGGGCACCTGGAACTGCTCGGCACCGACGAGCGGCGGTTGGGTCGCGCGGCGGCTGCGCGCGTGCCAACCCAGCACGACCGTGGCGAGCCCCTCGCCGATCGCCAGCGCCGCCAGCCGAAGCAGCGCCGGCGCAGCGCCTGCGCCGAACGGCACCGCGGCGTAGAACGCTAGCGGTCCGATCCCGCACCCGTAGGCGAGGTCGTACTCCCACACCGCCTCGCGGTCGAAGCGCACGACCCCGTCGACGTCCGCGGGCCCGAGCCCCGCGTCGGCGAGCGCCGCGGCAATCGCGCGCACCGCGAGTGCCGCCTCGCTCGCCCGGCTGCGCACCGCAAAGCGCGTCGCCCCGATGCCGGCAACCACCGCGCTGCGCTCCGCGCTCATTCGACGCGCCAGTGCGGGAGCGTCACCTCGGGGGTCACGTCGTCGAACTCGACCCGCACGCGAAGCCCGACGCGGATCGCCTCGGGGGCGACGCCGCGGATCTGGCCCACCATGAAGACGCCCTCGTCGAGGCGGACGAGGCCGACGGCGTAGGGCACGAGGGGGCGGAAGGCGGGCAGCGTCGGCTCGTGCACGACCGTCCACGTGTACACCGCGCCGCGACCCGAGCATGGCACCCACGTCGCGGCGAGGCCGGCGCAGCGCGGGCACGCGGGCCGCGGCGGAAAGCGCGGCGCGCCGCAGGCCGCGCAGCGCTGGATGCGCAGCTCGTGGCGGCGGCAGCCCGCCCAGAACTCGGCCGTGTCCGGCCCCGGCAGCGGCAGCGGCGGAAGCGTCATCGGGCGAGGAGGAGCGCGCCCGAGGGATCGCTCGCGGCGGCAGCCACGAAGACGATCTCGGCGTCGGGGACCTGGCAGGTCGATTCGCCGCGAAGCTGGCGGACCGCCTCGGTCAAGTTGTTGAAGCCGTGGATGAACGCCTCGGAGAGCTGGCCGCCGTGGGTGTTGACGGGAAGCCTGCCGTCCGGCCAACGGATCGCCCCGTCTTCGACGAAGGGTCCGCCCTCGCCCGGCGCGCAGAAGCCCCAGTCCTCGAGCGCGAGCAGCACCATCGGCGTGAAGTGGTCGTAGAGCATGGCCACATCGACGTCCGCGGGGCGAAGGCCCGCCCGCCCCCACAGCCGCACCGCCCCGGCCGCCACCCACGCGCGACGGTCGGCCGCGAACCAGTCGTGCGGATGGTGATGCGCGGGCCCGTTCGCCTGGGCGCTCGCGAGCACGAAGACGGGGCGACGGCGGAGATCGCGCGCGCGCTCGCCGCTCGTGAGCACGAGGGCGCAGCCGCCGTCGGTCTCGAGGCAGCAGTCGAGCAGCCGCAGCGGCTCGGCCACCCAGCGCGAGGCGTGGTGCTCGGCGAGCGTCAGCGGCTCGCGCATGAGCGCGGCGGGGTTGCGGACGGCGTGGCTGCGGGCGGCGCATGCCACCTCGCCCAGGTGGTCTTCCGTCGTGCCGTGGTCGAGCATGTGCCGGCGAGCGATGAGCGCCATCTCCTGCACGGGGGAGACCACGCCGAACGGCACCTGCCACTGGTAGTGGCCGGCGATGCGCGGCTCGATCTTCTCCCACGGCCGGCCGCCCTGGACGCGGCCCGGGCCGAAGGAGGAGCGCCGGCCGCGGTTGCGGGCGCGGAAGCAGAGGACGGTGGTGGCGTGCCCGGCCGCGATCGCCGCCGCCGCGCTCTGCACGACCGCGCAGTACGCCCCGCCGCCGTGGCTGTGGGTGGCAAAGAAGCGGATCCGCCCGAGGCCGAGCAGCGCGATCACCTCGGCCACGCCCGTCGACTCGATGTCGTAGAGCGCAAGCCCGTCGACGGCGCGCCGGTCGAGGCCGGCGTCGTCGAGCGCGGCGGCGATCGCCCGGCAGGCCACCTCCGCCTCGCTCCACGGAAGCTGCTTGGCGAACGGCGTCTGCCCGATGCCGACGATCGCCGCCCGCCGCCTCACGCGGGCGGTCTTGCCACGGCGGCTCGCGCGGCGGCAAGCTCCGCGCGTGACCCCACCCACCGCCCGCACCCTGCCCGCGCTGCTGCGCGCGGCCGCGCGCACCGAGCCCGACGCCCAAGCGTTTTGCTACCGCAGCGAGCGGCTCACCTACGCCGACTGGGACGCGCTCGCCGACCGGGTCGCGGCCGGGCTTTCGGCCCGCGGCGTCGGCCGCGGCGACGTGGTGGCGCTGCTCCTCCCGTCGACGCCGTTCTACCTCGTCGCCTACCTGGGCGCGGCGCGGCTCGGGGCAGTCACCACCGGCATCAACGTGCGCTACCGGCGCACGGAGATCGCCCACATCGTGGCGCGCGCCGCCCCGCGGCTCGTGCTCGCGGTGGATGGCTGGCACGACACGGACTTTCGCGCCGTCCTCGCGGGCCTCGACGTCCCGGTCTGCTGGCTCGACGCGGAACGGCTGCGGGCTTCGACGCGCGAGACGGCGGAGACCTTCGGCACCGGTGCGCCGCCGGCGGTGGCCGTCGCGCCCGACGACCCGGTCGCGATCGTCTTCACCAGCGGCACGACCGGCGCGCCCAAGGGTGCATGGTACGCGCACGCGAGCCTCCTCGCGCTCGCCGCGATCGAGGCCCGCCGCCACGGGAGCGTCCCGCCGCCCCGCACGCACCTCGCCGCGGGCATCTCCTTCGCCCACGTCGGCACCATGGCGCGCATCGCGATCCAGATCGGCCAGCGCGGCTGCACGATCGTGCACGACGCCTTCGATCCCGCCGCCGTGCTGGCGGCCATCGAGGCGTGGCGCCTCGAGCACCTGGGGGCGTTCCCGACGCAGATCGTGATGCTGCTCGATCACCCCGACCGCCCCCGCCGCGACCTCTCCTCGCTGCGCTCGGTGCTGCTCGGCGGCGCGCCGTCGCCGCCGGAGCTCATCCGGCGCGTGGAGGCGACGCTCGGCGTGACCGTGAGCGTGCGCTACTCCTCGACCGAGGTCGGCATCGCCACCGCCTCCGCGCCCGACGACCCGCCGGAGCTGCTCGCCACCACCGTCGGCCGGCCGACGCCCGGCGTCGAGCTGCGCATCGTCGACCAGCACGGCCGCGCGCTGCCACCCGGCGAGCCGGGCGAGGTCGTCGTCCGCTCGCCGGCCACGATGCGCGGCTACTGGCGCGACCCCGAGGCCACCGCGGCGACGATCGATGCCCACGGCTGGGTGCACACGGGCGACGTCGGCTTCCTCGACGCGGCGGGTTACCTCCACCTCCGCGGGCGGTCGAGCGAGATGTTCATCCGCGGCGGGTTCAACGTCTACCCCGCGGAGATCGAGGCGCGGCTCGCGCAGCATCCCAAGGTGGCGCGCGCGGCGGTCGTGGGGCTCCCCGATCCGGTCTACGGCGAGGTCGGCTGGGCCTTCGTCGTGCCGCGCGACCCCGCCGACCCGCCGACGCTCGCCGAGCTGCGCGCTTTCGTCGGCGCGGAGCTCGCGAGCTTCAAGCGCCCCGACGGGCTCACGCTGCTCCCCGAGCTGCCGCTCACCGCGATGTTCAAGGTGGACAAGCGGGCGCTCGCCGCGCGGGGGCGGTAGCGTCAGCCGGGGCGGTGCGTCTGCCAGAGGCGATCCCAGGTCGCCACGCGGGGATCGTCCGCGCCCACCATCTCGACGAGACGCGCACGCACGTAGGCGGCGTCGAGTGTTTCGCCTGAGACGGCGATCAGGCGCTCCAGGTCAGCCACATCCTTGCTCCGGAAGAAGAGGAGCTTGAAGAGGCAGAGCGCCTCGGCCGAGAGAAACCAGACTGGTGTCCCCTCGAGCACGTGGGAGACCCGCGTGCGTGCCGCCTCCCACGAGAACTCGATGCTCGGGACGAAGACGTCGACACGAAAGCTCCCGAATCGCAGGACGACCAGGCCGTCGCGCGCGGCGGCCTCGGCCGCCGCCTGCTCGTCGACGGCGATGCCGAGCGAGCGCAGCGCGCCCCACACCGGGCCGAGGCGCTCGGGAGGGACGAAGACGTTCACGTCGACGTCGTTGGTCGCCCGCGGAATGCCGTACTGCCCGTACGCGAGCGCGCCGCCAAGCGCGTAGGGAATCCCTGCGGTGTCGAGCGCGCGGGCGATCGCGAGGGCAGCTTCGAAGGCGTCGGCGGGCGCCGTCACGGCTGCGCCGGCGCGAGGCGGTAGCGCGCGCGGAGCCGCGCGAGCGTGCGCTGCGTGCTCTCGGGCACTGGGTCGCGGTACGCGAGCAGGCGCTCGCGGTCGGCGCGGGCCGCGAGCTGCCGCGCCGCGGCCCGGCAGGCCATCGCGGTCAGCCGACCGCGCTCGGCGAACGAGAGCCCTCGATACGGCGCCGCTTCCTGCTCGACAGCGCTGCGCTCGTCGCCCACCCATCGTGGCAGCCCGCGCATCGCTTCGAATATAGGCGGCCCAGCAATCCCCTGCCAGCCGGGGGCGGTCATCAACCGGTGCGCGGCAGGCACACGTGCTCGCCCGCGCGCCGCGCAGACGGGACACAGGCGAACCCCGGCGCGCACGGCCGCGGGGCCGACGGCACGCAGGCGACCGCGCAGCGGCGTGCGCCGCCGGGCACCGCGGCGGCGCAGAGCCAGCCCGCGCAGTCCCCGTCTCGGTCGCACGGGGCACCGAGCGCGCCTGGCGACGGCGGCCGGTAGGCGCAGCGTCCGCCGACGCACGTCATCGCGGGTGGGCAGTCGGCGTCGCCCGCGCAGCGCGCCGAGCAGAACCGGCGTGCCGGGTCGTCGGCGGCGGGCCGGCAGAGTCCCGTCGCGCACTGCGCCGGATAGGCGCAGCGGTCGCCCGTGCGTGCTGCGCCCGGCTGCGTCGCGTCGATGTAGGGCTGGATGAAACCCGCGACGTACGGGTCGACGCGCGTGCGCACGGCGAAGAGGCGGCAGGCCGCGTCGCCGCGCGAGGTGACCGCGGCGAGGTACTCCGTGCCGCCCAAGGCAAGGAGCGCTGGCCCGCCCGAGTCGCCGAGGCAGGTCGTCGCGGGCCCGCCGCCGTCGACGATGGTGGTCGCGAGATAGGCGAGGAGCCGTGTCGTCCCGGACTCCTTTCGCCGGTCCTGCCCGAAGCCCACGAGGCGCAGCGTCGCCCCGAGTAGATGGTCGTCGATCGCCGAGCGCAGGAGCGGCACGGGGGCGACTCCGGCGGGGGGCTCGGCGAGGAGCAGGACGGCGAGGTCGTTCTCCTGCGTCGTCGGGCTCCAGTCCGGGGCGAGCCGGCCGTCGATGACGGCGATCCGCCGGCCGCGCCCGTGGACGTCGGCGCCGAAGACGGCGGTGAGCTGCGCCGGGTCGCGCCCCCAGAGACAGTGTGCGGCGGTGAGGACGACCCGCGGGGCGATGAGCGTGCCGGTGCACTGGGCGGGCTCGAGCGCGACCACGGCCGGGTCGCCGGCGTCGGGCGTGCCCCCCACCACCGCCCGCGCCGGCCGCGGCGCGGCCGCCGCCACGAGGGCAGCGGCCAGCGCCGCGCAGACGCGAGCTAGTTGCAGAGGCCGAAGCAGCCTCCGATGCAGCACTTCATGGTGCCGAAGCAGTTCCACCAGCCGCCGCCCTGCCCGCAGTAGTCGTCGGTGCCGCTGCCGTACTCGCCGCCCTTGCTGCCGAAGTAGACGTTCCCGTAGTAGTCGTAGTTCGACGCCGGGCCGTAGTGGGTCGGCGTGGGCTCCCAGCAGCGCGGTGTGCACGTGCCGTTGTTGCAGCCGTGGTAGCTCGAGCCGCGGATGCCCGCGCTGTCGGAGTGCGGGCAGCAGTTGCAGCCGCCGCCGGGGCAGTACATCGCGGTGCCGCAGTTCCCCCAGTTGTGCGCGTTGCACATGTCGCCCGCCGCGCACCAGTCGTCGCAGCTGAAGGTGGGGTTCCAGTCGCCGTCGACGCACGTGTACGGGCCGCAGCAGGAGTGGGTTCCGGGGCCGTTCTGCTGTCCGCCGACCGAGGCGAGGAGCTCGGGGGGCATCTGCGCCAGGTCGTAGTAGCCGGGGTAGGGCCAGAGCCCGCTCGGGGCCGGGCGCACGGCGGCGTCCGGAGGCGTCGGCGCCGGCGTGCGGCCGAGCGCCTTGGCGGCGAAGTAGGCGGCTGCATAGAGCGTCGAGCCGGTCTCGGCGCCCGTCGGCGTCGGGCTCGCGCCGGCCGCCAGCAACCCGTCGAGGAGGCCTGCCACGAGCGGGTACTCGGGATCGGCTGCGGCGAGCCGTACGACCTCGTCCTGGCGGCGCGGGTCGGGCGGCGGCGCGTCGCGCGTCGCGTCGAGCGCCGTGCCCGTGCGCACGACGACGGTGCCCGTCGAGGTCGTGATCTCGTAGAAGGTCGACGTGGGCGAGTAGGCGACGCGCGCCCGGGCCCACGCCTCGCCGCGGCGGTAGGTGGCGTCGAACGCGGTGGCCGAGTTCTGCTCGATCATGAGCCGGCCCGGGCTCGAGGCCGGGGTCGGGCGGGTCGCCGCGCAGGCCGCGAGACTCGAGACGAGCACCGTGACGCCGAGGACCGACAGCCGCTTCATCATGCCCCTCCTTCCGGGAGATCGCCTCCCGATCGTGTTGCGCCGCTGGATACGATGCGGGCGAGGCGGCGGTCAAGAAAAATCGGCGCACGCAGACTCGCCCCTCTAAGGATGATGCGCTCCGGCGCGACCCCCAATCCCTGCCGATCGCCCCCTTGCCCGCGCGCCCCCTGCAGCGATCCCACGCCCTGCATCGCGAGCGTACCACGGTATCTGCCACTGGAATTACGTTGACGACTGCTTTTGAAAGCATTATGTGCGGTCAGAACTGGGAGCATCCCGACGATGCGACGGCCCGCTGTAGCTGCGACGAGCGTGATGCGTCGACCACGGGTAGAGCTCGTCGTCGCCAATGCGACCGTCGCGAGCCATGGACCACGGGACAGTGACGGCGCACCACGTGGGCATCAAGGAGGAAGATGAATGATCGCACGCAGCGGTCTCCTCATCCTCGCGATGCTTGCAGCGCCCCGCTCATGCGGCCGTACTGTGCACCAAGCTATCCCGTAGCGGGACTCCACACGGCGCGGTGAGGGTGCGCGATGCGTGCAGACCTGACGAGGTGCAGCTGTCCCCTGCCGACGTCGGCTTCTGCTGCACGCCGTCGACCACGACGACTACAACGACAACCACCACTGTCACGACGACTACGAGTACCCCGCCCACGTGCAATGGGTGGGGCGGCTCGTGCGATACTGGGCTCATCCCGGGCTGGCCGTCGGGTCCGCCGTGCTGCGCGCCTCTCATGTGCGCACGCGTGAGCTCGGATTCCGACCAGGGCCTGTGCAGGGGCCAGCCCTGCACCACTCCCGCCGACTGCCCGAGCGGCAACTGCGGCATGGGGTACTGCTGCGTCACGAACGGCAAGCCTTGCGTGCTCGGATGCTGCCCTGGCTACGAGTGCGGGACGTCAATCCTTGGCATACCGAGCTGCTGCAAATCCCACGGCACGGCCTGCGATAACGACTTCCAATGCTGCAGCATGACGTGCGACGCGTCGACAGGGACCTGCCAGTAGCCCGCGAAGCCCGCGCTGATCCTGCGGCCCTCGGCTTCGGAGACCAGCTCACCGCGGAGGTTGCGGAGTAAAGCAAGGGCGGTATCGGTGGAAAGGCCTCGCTCGGGCGATCAGGACATCATTGCCGCCGGCGGGTTTGCCCGCCGGCTGATCGGCGGGCGCTTCCCGGTGGGCGTCCTGTTCACCGGGGGCGACGCGGGCGTCATGGGAGCCTTCCCCCACCGCTCCCTGGGGCGCAACGAGCTTGCGGGCGGGTCGAGCTGCGGATCACGTCAAAGATAGCGGCGGTCCACCGATGCCGATGACCACGCTGTCGGCCTGGCTGCAGCGCTCCGTCCCCACCCTCTCGACGTGGATCCTCCGCTCCGAGGTTGCCGGCTGGGCGCTGAGCGCCCTCGTGCTCCTCCTGGCGCTCCGTACGCCCCGCCCGAGCACGGCCCCAGAGGCGCCCCCCCGCCATCCCTGGCGCGCGCCGCTCCTCGTGGCCCTGCTCGCGCTCGCCACGCGGCTCCTGGTCTGCTGGCGGTTCTTGGACGCCTGGTTCTACGCCGATGAGAACTTCGCGGGCTGCATCGAGCCGGCCGAGTTCCTTCTCCGTGAGCCCATCTCGCTCGGCTCGTTCTACTTCTCCTACATCGCCTATCTCGGCGCCTACCACGTGTTCGGCTTCGCGCCTGTGGTCCCGCGCCTGGTGCACATCCTGGCCGTGGCGGTCGCGGGCGCCCTCCTCTACGCGACCGTGCGCCGCGCGGTTGGCTCACGCGGCGCCTGGCTCGCGGCACTGTGGTACGTCGCGGCCGCGCCCTTCTTTATCCATGCCCTGTACGCCATCCAGCTCGGTCTCAGCCTGCTCCCCGTGGCGGCGCTCGTTTGGGTGCTCTCGTTCCGCTCGCTCGGGCCGTGGCATGGGCTCGCGGTCGGCCCGCTCCTGGTCGTCTCCCTCTACGTCTATCCGGCGGCGTTTCTCGCCGGCGTCAGCCTCCTCGCCGTGCACGGCCTGCTCCACTGGGAGCGGTGGCGCTGGTCGGGGCGGTTGACGGCGGCCGTGGGGCTCGCCGGCGGCGCGGCGGCCGCGGTAGCTATTCGCTGGTACTACACGGGGGCGTTCGAAGCGACACATTGGGGGAACGGCAGCCTCACGCTAGTCGAGAGCCCCGTGGCGATGCGGGTCATACTCGCCGACACCATCTGGCGGAGCACGTCCTTCGATGCGGTGAACCTCGGCGCCCCCTACCTCGATCCTGCGCTCGACGGCTTCGTCCTCGTCGGGGTCGCCGCCGGCTGGCGGGTGCGCGATGCGGGCTGGCGCTGGGCGCTCACGGGCGCCCTCGCCTTCGTGATCACCCTTATCCTCGCCAGCATGGGCGGGCCGTATCCTGGCATCCGGCGCGCCTTCCCCGCCTTCTTGCTGCTTGCTCTCCCGCTCGGGCGTGGGGCCTTCGAAGCCGCACGAAGGATGCCTCGACCCATCGCCGCCGCCGTGCTCACCGCGACCTTCGGCCTCGTGGCGTGGCAGAGTGCACGGGTCGTGCGGAGCTGGCCGCGCTTCGGCGAACCCGACTTCGTAGCCGGCGCGCGCGCTCTCCTGACGAGCGATGACATGACCGGGCGCGACGTCGTCGTGGTCGGCGAGCAGGCTGACCTCTACGCCGGCAAGGCATGGCGGTGTGCGCTCGTGCTCGACGAGCGCCTGCAGCCCCGGCTCGGTCAAATCGTCACGGTGTTGCGCGCTGAGCTCCCGCGCCGGCAGGGGCTCGCGCGCGGACCGGTGGTCGTGCTTGCAAGCGCGCCCCTCGCGCCCGAGGACCTGCACACCGCCTTCGGCCGCGACCCCGTACGCACCGTTTACCGAACGCCAAACGACCCGTCGAACTTCGCCCGGCTGGGCGTCGCCTACGTGTTCGACGGCAGGGCCGAGGCGCCATAGCAGATCCCGGTGCGGCAGGAATCCCCGGCTACCCCGGACGCCACTTGTCGCCCGGCGGCGGCCGTGGTCTCGCCTTTGCGCATTGCCAGGATCAGCTCACTGCGGAAGACGTACGCGTGCGCGGTAATCTCGAGGTCGTGCCGGCGGGCAAGCTCCCGCAGGCTCGCGCCCGTGTAGTGCGTGATGTGCTCATCACGGTAGCCGCCCGGGGCGAGCGCGCCGTAGAGCGGCTCGATCACCCGCCAACCGATGGTCGCGTAGTCCGGGGTCCCGAGGACGAGGAGGCCGCCTGGCCGAAGCACGCGCGTCAGCTCGCTGAAGATCGCGGGATCCGCGGGAACGTGCTCGATCACCTGCGAGCACACGACGCAGTCGAAGCTCTCTTCGGTGAACGGCAGGGCCACGACCGAGCCCTGCACGAGGGGAACCCCGTAGCGCCGCATGTAGCGCAGCTTGTTGGCACGCACGTCGAGGCCGATCGCGTTGTTCAAGCTCTGGAGGATCACGCTCGACCCGCACCCGACGTCGAGGGTCCGCCCGCGCGCCCGGGCGAAGCCGGTGATGATCCGGTGGCGGCGGCGCTGCCAGTACCGCTGCAGCGGGATGCGGCTGTAGAACGCGCGCTCGTCGTAATCCGCAGACTCGATCGAGCTGCGCAGCCGCCAAAGCCGGAAGAAGGCACCCAGCAGCGAGAGCCCGAAGCGGACGATGCGCGCGTGCGACGAGCCGCTGTCGCGCGGGTAGTAGGTGAAGGGCAACTCGACAACGCGCCAGCCGGCCGCGTACGCCTTCACCAGGATCTCCTCGAGGACATCGAAGTTCCGGCCCTCGAGGGACAGCCCCGCGAGCACTGAAGCCTGGTACAGCCGAAACCCGCTCGACAGGTCGTGCACCGGGAGGCTGAGACCAACCGCCAAGAAGCGGTTGAGAACCCGGCTCAGCACCAGGCGGTGCCAGGGCATGTAAGCGACGCCGCCCGTCACGTAGCGCGACGCGATGACGACATCGCCCGTGTGGCGGGCACGCCAGAGCTTCACGATGAAGTCCGGGTCATGCGACAGGTCGGCGTCGAGGGTGAGAACGTAGCGGCCGGCGGCCGCCGCGAAGCCCTCGCGGAGCGCACCCCCATAACCCGGAGCTCGCTGGGCGAGGACGCGCGCGCCGAGGCTGCGCGCCGCCTCGACCGTCCCGTCCCGGGAGCCGCCGTCGACAAGCAGGACCTCGCTGGTGCACGCGAGCTGGTCGAGGACGCGGCGGAGCCGCGGCAGGAGCCTGACCACGTTCTCGCGCTCTTTCAGCACGGGGACGAGGACGGTGAGGTCGATCTGGCGCTCCATGTGGGGCCCACTGGCGACCGCAGCGGAGCCTAGCCAACGGGCCACTTGGCCAGCAAGCGCGCCTTGCCCAGCCACGTACATCGGTCCCTCCTGGACCCCCCATCCCCTATCCGGTAAGACGCACGGGGGGTGCACCCGCCGCCAAGGAGACTGCACGATCACCGAGACATCCCCGACGCTTTCGCTGGTCATCCCTGCCTACAACCAGCGCGCGCGGACTCGGCGGAGCGCCCACGAGGCGGCGGCGTTCCTCGCGCGGGAGTTCGGGAGCCGGGCCGAGCTCATCGTGGTCGACGACGGCAGCGATCCCGGCGAGGTTCCCGATCCAGCCGAGCTGCCGTCGGGCGTCGTGCTCGTCCGACACCCCGAGAACCTGGGCAAGGGGGCCGCGGTCCGCAGCGGCATGCTGCGCGCGCGCGGCACGTTCGTGATCTTCACCGATTCCGATCTGCCCTTCTCGCTCGAGCCCATCCCCACGACGCTCGCCTGGCTCGAGGCCGGGGCCGACATCGTCATCGGCGACCGGCTGCTGCCCGAGTCGGAGTGCGCCGTCGACGTGACGCCGCTGCGACGCTTGTCGAGCATCGCCTTCACGTTCGCCGTGAACTACCTCGCGGGGCTCCGGCTCCCGGACACGCAGTGCGGCTACAAGGGCTTCCGCGGGCCGGTCGCCAGGCATCTCTTCACGGCGCTCGAGGTCCGGAGCTTCGCCTTCGACGTCGAGGTGTTGCTTCGCGCCCGGAAGGCGGGGTATTCGATCCGCCGGCAACCGCTCCGGCTCGTGCACAACGAGGACACCTCCGTCCGGCTCTCGCGGCACGCCCCTCGCATGCTGCTCGATACCCTGCGCATCGCCTGGCGGGCGCGGCGTGGCGCGTATGGCTGACTCGCCCCGCTGGCCCGGCAGGCTCACGATCGCGCTGGTCGTCGGCGGCGCCTGGGCGTTCCTGCTCTCCTATTTCCGGCCTTCGCTGCTGCTGCTCGACACGACCATCGCAGGCGGCGATACGCCGTCGTTCCTCGCCCCCGTGCATCACCTGCGCGACGTGCTCCTGCCGGCGGGCATGCCGCTCGGCTGGGATCTCGGCAACTTCGCCGGCTACGCGCCGTATCAGTTCTACTTCCTGCCGCCGTCGCTGATCATCATCGCGCTCTCGCTGGCGATCCCGTTCAACGTTGCCTTCAAGCTCGTGACGGCGCTCGGCAGCTTTCTGCTCCCGCTCACCACGGCGCTCGCGGTGCGTGCGCTCGGCTATGCGCCGGAGGTCGCCGCCGTCGGCGCAGCGGGCAGCCTCGTCTTCCTCTTCAACGAGGGCAACTCGATGTGGGGAGGGAACATCCCGAGCACGCTCGCCGGCGAGTTCGCCCACAGCCTCGGCTTTGCGTTCGCCGTGCTCTTCATCGGTCTCCTCTACCGGGGCATCCACGCGCGGCGAGGCTGGCGCTCCGCGGCCGCGGCCCTGGCCTTCGCCGGCCTCTGCCACCCGATTGCGTTCCTGAACGGCGCAACCCCGGGCGCGTACTTCCTGCTCGAGCGGCACCGCATCTGGCCGAACCTGCGCCACCTGCTGCGCGCCTACGGGACCGCCGTCCTGCTCATGGGCTTCTGGCTCTTTCCGCTCATGGCGAAGCTCGGATACGCAACGTCGATCAACTGGAAGTGGGTGTTCCAGTCGTGGCGCGACGTGACGCCGCGCGTCCTGGGGCCTGTCTTCTGGGTCGCCGCGGCCGACATCGTCTGGGTAAGCGGCGGCCGCCGGGCAGCCGGCCGGCCGCTCCTCGCAGGCGTCGTCGCCACGGCGCTCACGGCCGTGCTCTATTTCGCGCGCGGGGCGCTCGGCGTACCCGAGCTGCGGTTCGTGCCCGTCGTCCCGGCGCTCCTCGTGCTGCTGGCGCTGCTGCACGACGAGCTGCCGCTCGAGCCCGCACGCTACCTCCTGACGGCGACGGTCCTCACGGTGGTCCTGTTCTTCAATGCAACGGCGGTGGGGCTGCCCGAGATCCGCTTCGTCCCCTTCGTCTACTTCCTTGCGATCCTGCTCGCCCTCGACCTCGTCGCGCGCGTGCTCGCCAGGATTCCCGCGGCGCCGCTGGCGGCAATCGCGCTCTCCGTGGGCATCGCCGCGTGGGTGCAGTCCAACGTCACGTTCATTCCGACGTGGATGCGGTGGAACTACGAGGGGCTCGAGCGCAAGCCGTCGTGGCCGCTGCTCGCGAGCATCATGGGCGCGCTGCGCGGCACGGTGCACGATCCCCGCGTCGCCTACGAGAACTCGCCCGCGCACGAGCGCTTCGGCAGCATGCGCGTGTTCGAGGACACGCCGCTGCTTTCGGGGCGGAGCACGCTCGAAGGCGTCCTCCTCCAGACCGCCGTCACCTCGCCCTTCATCTACTGGCTGCAGTCCCAGATCTCGAAGCAGGGGACGGGCGTCATCCCCGGGTACAGCTACCCTTCGATGGACCTCGCGCACGCCACGCCGCGCCTCGACCTCTTCAACGCGACCGACATGATCGCGGTCACCCCCGAGGTGATCGGCGCGCTCGACAAGGATCCCCGCTGGCGGCGCATCTTCTCGAGCCCCCCCTACGTGATCTTCCGGCGCATCGGGGCGGATCCCCATTACGTACGCGTGCCGCGCTACCAGCCGGTGCTCGTCGAGACCCGGCGCTGGAAGCGGGACTTCCACCGCTGGTTCGCCACCGACGGGGCGCTCGAGGTGCCAATCGTGGCGGCCGCCACTGTCCCCGCAGCCGAGCGCGCGCACTTCCCGCTCGGCAGCGCCTCGCCCACCCTGCTCCCGAAACAGCCGATCGCCGCGCACTGCGACATCGACGAGCGGGTCGACCACCTCGACATCGAATTCACGACGACGTGTCCGGGCCTGCCGCACTGGATTGCCGTGTCCTATTCCCCGAACTGGCAGGTCGAGGGGGCGGACCGCGTCTATCTCGTGAGTCCCGCCTTCATGCTCGTGTTCCCGAACGGCCCGCACGTTCATCTCCGCTACCGCCGGATCGCGGCCGACTGGATCGGGATCGCGCTCAGCCTCGTCGGCCTCGTGCTGTGCCTGGCTCCGGGCGGGCGCCGTGTCGCGGCGGAGGTGTCGCCCGCGTGGCTCGTGGCGCTTCAGCCGTACTTCGTGGCAACCGTCGCGATCGCCCTGCTCGCGGCGACCGCGTGGAACGTCCTCCGCGACGTGGCTCCGGCCCGCTTCTACCAAGAGGGCTGGCATGCGTTCGAGCGACAAGACTACGCGACGGCCCAGCGCTACTTCGAGCGGGCCATCCTCTTCGGCGGGGAGTCGAACACCGCTGCGGACGCGACGTTCTTCCGCGCGGCGAGCCTGCTGCGCGCCGGCAAGCCGGCCGAGGCGCTCCTCGGCTACCAGGCGGTCATCGACCGCTTTCCGGGCAGCATGTGGGTGGCGGAGAGCCACTACCACGTCGGGCTCTGTCTGCGGCAGCTCGGGCGGCTGCGCGAAGCGCGGGATCGGTTCCGCTTCGTGGTCTCGACGTATCCGGGCAACCGCTGGGCCGGGCTCGCCGCCGAACAGCTCGAGCAGATTCACGCCGAGGCACGCGCCCGGGGGCGGCGTGGCTAGGGTGCTCGTCACCGGCGCGAGCGGCTTCATCGGCACGGCGCTCGTGCCGCGCCTGCGCGCCGCGGGCCACAGGCCCCGCCTCATGCTGCGGACGGCTGCGGGCGCGCTGGCACCCGGGACCGAGATCGTGCGCGGCGACCTCGCCGATGCCGCGAGCGTGCGCGCCGCGGTGGCCGGCATGGACGCGGTCGTGCATCTCGGCGCCGCCACCTCGGGCGGACGTCTCGACCCGGCCACCGCCTACCGCGTCAACGTGGGCGGTGCGAGCGCGCTGATCGAGGCCTGCCGGTCAGCTGGGTGTCGGCGCGTGATCGTCTTCAGCACGCAGCACGTCCACCTGCCGCACCCCGGCCTCTACGGGCGCACCAAGCGCATCGCCGACTGGCTCTTCGCCGATTCGGGGCTCGCCGTGACGACGCTGCGGCCGAGTCTCGTCTACGGTCCGGGCAGGCGGGGCGTCTTCGTCAAGCTCGCGGGCCTCGTCCGACGGCTTCCGGTGATCCCCGTGATCGGCCGTGGGGCGTGGCATCTCCGTCCGGTCCACGTCGACGACGTCGCGGACATCGTGGTCGAGGCGCTCGGTCGCCCCGAGCTCGCCGGCCGCACCTACGATCTCGGCGGGCCCGACCGCGTGACGTACACGGAGTTCCTGGCCGCGATCTGCACGGCCTTCGGCCGGCCGTTCCGACGCGTCCACCTGCCGCTCGCGGTGAGCTTCGTGCTCGCCGCGGTGCTCGAGCGCCTGCTGCGCAATCCGCCGCTCACGGTGGACAACGTCCACGGCTCGACGCTCGAGGCGCCCTGCGATCTGCGCCCGCTCCTGCACGATTTCCGACCCCGGCTCACCCCGCTCGCCCAGGGCCTCGCGCACACGGTTGCGGCCCTCGGCGCCACATCATGAGCGTCCGACCGCTCCGCGCCGCGGTGATCGGTGCCGGCCGCATGGGGATGATCCACGGCCATCTGCTGCAGGTCCATCCCGATACCGAGCTCGTGGGATTCGTCGATCCTGACACGACGTTGGCCTCCCATCTCGCGAGCCAGGGACTGCGGGTCCCGCTTCACCCGAGCGTCGAGGCGCTCTACGCCGCAGCCGAGCCCGAGGCCGTCTTCGTGTGCACGCCCACGCACACGCACCTCGCGGTCGTGCGCGAGTGCCTGCGGCGTCCTGTCCACCTCTTCGTGGAGAAGCCGCTGGCGGCCACGCTGGCCGACGCCGAGGCGATCGTGCGGCTCGCGACCGAGGCCGGCGTGATGCACGCCGCGGGCTACGTCTACGCGCACCTGCCGATCGTCCAGCGCGCCCAGGAGCTGCTGGCGGCGGGCGCGCTCGGCGAGGTCGTGCGGTTCACGGCGCACGCGTACGTGAGCGAGGTCTTCGGCGCGAAGCAGGGCTGGTTCTTCCAGAAAGAGCAGGCGGGCGGCGGGGTGGTCGCGAACATGGGCTCGCACCTGCTCTTCATCCTCGGCTGGTTCTTCGGCCCGATCCGGCGGGTCGTGGCGACGGTGCGCTCGCATTTCAGCCAGGTCGACGACTCGGCGCAGGCTCTCCTCACGTTCGCAAGCGGCGTCACCGGCCTGCTCGACACGTCGTGGAGCATGCCCGGGTCGCAGATGCTCGACTACGGCCTCACCATCGACGGCCGCAACGGCACGCTGGTGCTCGGCCGCGAGCGCATCCTCCTCCACCTGCTCTCGCCGACCGGCGCCTACGACGCCGGTTGGAGCGAGATTCACGCAAGCGAGCTCCCGGCCGACGCCGCCTTCGACGTGAGCCCGCACATCGGCGGCGAGTCTTTCTACCGCCAGCTCACCACCTTCGTCGACGCCTGCCGCACTGGTCGACTGCCGTTTTGCTCCCTCGCGGAGGCGCTCAACACGCAGCGCATGATCGCGGCGATCTACGCGTCGGCCGCGGCCGGCACGCCGGTCGACGCCTAGCATGGAGCTGGTGCTCGAGCTGCGACCGCCGGAGAGCCGCCACTACCCGTCATGGCGCGACCGCCTGACCGCCGTCGCGCGGCTCCGCCAGCCCGATCGGCTGCACGCCCTGTGCGAGGAGGCGTACGTCCGCGGCACGCGCGCCATCCTGGCGATCGTCGACGAGCCAATTCGCGAGGCCCTGCTCGCATTTCAACGCTGGCGCGATGCCGCAGTGTGGGCGGTCGTTCCCAACATGTTCGCGTTCATCCGCGACCTCACCGACCTCGGCATGGTGGGTGCGGCGCGCGCCCGCTTCCTGCGCCTCGCGCCCGCCGACATGCTCCGCCAGGGCGCCGCCGCGCTCGGCCGCCTGCAGCGTGTGCTGCGCAAGGACTTCGCGACCGGCGGGCTCCTCGTCGCCGACATGGAGCTCGCAGGTCTGCGCGCTCTGCGGGTCACGCGTCTCTTCCTCCATCCGCAGCTCACCGAGGTGGCGCTCGCAGGCGGGGTGCGCGAGCTGTTCACCGGCTTCGCCGCCCGCGCCGAGCGCCTCGGCCTCGAAGCGGGCCTCGTGACCAACAACCCGCTGCGCGCCGCGGCGCTGCTCGGCGCCGATCTCGCGCGCTTCGCGGCGGTCGTCGCCCCGTGCAATCCGAGCGGCTACAAGATGTTCCCGAGTCGCCCCGCGTGCGAGGCGCTGTTCCGCACCGACCCTGGGCGCTTTCTCGCCGCCGATCCGACGGCCGGCGGCCGCGTCGCGCTCTCGGCGGCCCTCGACTACGTGCGCGGCCTCGGGCTCCCGGGGGTCGTCCTCGACCCCGCGCTCGTCACCGAGTCCTTCGCGGCGCCGGTGCGACCCGCGGCGGCCGACGGCGACGGAGCGCAAGGGTAAGCGCGGCGACGGCCCAGAGCACGGCGAGCGCCGCGGCCGCCCGCGGAAGGTAGCTCCCCCAATCCACGGCGAGCGCGCTCACGATCGTCACCTGACCCGACACGAGCGCAGCGGTCTCGTGCTCGCCGTCGGTGAGCTGCACGACGGCATAGACCGGGTAACGGCTTCCGGCGAGGCCGCCGTGGTTCTGGAGGGGCAGCGCGAGCGTGCGCGCCTTGCCGGGCATCAGCTCCACCGAGCCGACCGCGCGCGGGCCGCCGAGCTCGTCGGGAAGGAGCACGCCCAGGCGCGCGGCATGGGAGACCGTGTCGTCGTCCACGAGCACGAGCGTGAGCGTGCCGTCGCTGTCGAGCGCCAGCGGCGGGACGCTCCCGTGCACGCGGGCCGGGAAAACCCCGCCCACGTCCACCAGCGCCGCCGACGGGGCGGAGAAGCTGCGGTAGCCTGGATCGTTGTAAGCGACCGTGAGCAGCAGCGGGTAGCGCCCGGCGGCGGGCGGCCGCGGGAACTCCACCGTCCACTCGTGCGCACGGCCCGGCGGAAGATCGCGCACCAACGCCCCCGTGCGGACCACGTCGGCGAACCGCAGCCGTGGCGTCACGTCGTGGGCCGCATCGGTGCCCGTGTTGCGCACGGCGAGCGTCGTCCGAACCGTCGTCTCGGCGACCGTCGAACGCAGCGTCGTCTCGAGCGTGATCGCACCGCCGAAGGCCGTGCCCGAGGCGATCGCGAGCAGGACGAGCCCGGCGGCCGCCCGCTGGTCGAGGCGAATGTCCGGCATGGACGGCATCGCGGACGCTGCCCGGCGGGGCCACAGGTGTCAATGGGTTTGCCCCGGGATGCGTCGTCACGTATCAGAGCCGCATGCGCGGGCGTGGAGGCAGGGTCGGCCGCGCCGGCCCCGTCGTGGCACCGATTGCGTGGCTGCTCTTCGCCGCCGCCACCGCGGCCGCGCCGGCGGAGGCCAAGAGCATCACCATCGCCACCACGCCGACGATCGAGCTGCGCGACGGGACGCTCGTCGCGCGTGTGCACGTGGCGAACGACGGCGACGACACCGCCCAGTCGGTCACGGTCAAGCTGCGCTTCCGCGGCGCGGAAGCGCGGGGGAGCACGCACGCAACCCTCGGCCCGGGCGCATCCTTCGACGAGGCGCTGAGTCTCCCTGCGGCCGACGTCGCCGAGGGCCGGTGGCCCTACGTCCTCGCAGTCGACTACACGGACCTCAACCAGTATCCCTTCCAGGCGCTGCAGGTCGGCCTCGTCACGAGCGGCAACCCTCCGCCTGCGAAGGTCGTCGTCCGGGACGTCACCGCGCCACCCCTCGCCACCACCGGCACGCTCACCGTGAACCTCAAGAACCTTTCCAACGCGGCCCACGCGGTGACGACGAGCGTCGTCTTGCCCGACGGGCTCGAGGCGCGGACGCCAACGACCAGCTTCTCGCTCACCCCCTGGGAGGAGCGAGCCGTCGCGGTGCCCGTGGTCAACCGCGCGGTGCTCGCGGGCAGCCGCGTCGCGGTGTTCGCCACGGTCGAATACGACGACGGTGCGGTCCACGAGACGGCGCTCGCGCGCGGGGCCGTGGAGGTCGTCGCAGCGCAGCCGTGGATCGGCTTTCGGCCCGCCGTGCTCTGGGTCGCGGCCGCGGTGCTGGTGGCCGCCTGGCTCGGGTTTCTCGCGGCGCGGGGCATCCGGCCCGCGCGCCGTCCGAGTTGAGACGCGCCACCGTCACGACGCTCGAGACCGCCACCGTCCGTTTTGTGGCGCCGGCCGCCCCCCTCGACACCGCATTCCGCCGACCCTCCGTCCCGGTACGCCGCGTGCTTCCTCCCCGAGGCCGCCACCCCGGCCCGGGAGGTTCCCATGCGATCGTTCGTCCTCGCCACCGCCGTGCTCTGGGCGCTCGCCACGCCGACCCTCGCCCGCCATGGCAAAGGCCACACGCGCGCGAGCTGCGATGCCGACCGCTGTGCGGTCGCCACCGCCGTCGAAGCCGCCTGTCCGTGCGCCGACGCCACGAACCACGGCGAGTACGTCCGCTGCGTGGCCCACGCCGTGAAGGCCATGAGCGCGAGCGGCACCCTCGACCGCCGCTGTCGCGGGCGCGTGGTCGCCCTCGCCGCCCACTCCGTCTGCGGGCGCGCCGATGCGGTCCCCTGCCTGCTGCCGACCAGCACGTGCGGTCCCGACGGCACCTGCACCAACGACCCGAGCGTCGAGTGCGTTGACGACACGGACTGCGGCACTCGATGCCGTGTGGCCACGTCCGCCGGCTGCGACAACGCGGGCGGGCTCGCCTCCGACGCCCCGAGCTGCGGGCTCGTGAGCTGCTTCTCGCCGAGCAGCGCGTTCCTCGATCTCCCGCGCTAAAGTCGGCGGCAAGCTATTTCTGTTGACCGCTCGCTCCGGAACGCGGTATGGGGGCGGGCAACCATGGCGCATGACCATGCGGGGCCCGCCCTTCGCCGCAGCCGCCACCTCCGGCTCGTGGGCCGCGGCGACGGGGAGAAGCGGCTCATGCTCGCGGTCCTCGAGGACGCGCTCTTCATCCTCCTCGCCGCGGCGCGTCTGCCGAGCCAGTGCCGCCGCGCGCGCTACCGCGAGACGCTCGACTGGATCCTCTCCGACGACCGCACCTGGCCCTTCTCGTTTCTCCGCGTGTGCGAGGCGCTCGACATCGATCCCGACCGCCTGCGGGGCGAGCTCGCGCCGTGGCTCTCGCCGCTCGCGCGCGGCGCGGCGAGCCCCACCCCGGGACGCCTGCCGAACTGACCGGTTCAGCGCCGCCGGTCGCCGCCGTCGGAGCCCGAGGGCGTGAGCCGGGCGGCGAGGCCGCGGAGGCTCCGCAGGTAGAGCGCGATTCCGATCGCCACGAGCACGCCGAGCGCCGCCCACGCCGCCTGCGCGATCTCGCCCGTGCGCGCGTAGCCCGCAGCCTCCCACGCAGCGTACGCGAGCGTCGCGAGGAGCGCCGTCGCGATCAGGAGGCGGTGTACGACGGCGATTGGCCCGGGTCCCCGCGCAGCCATGGCCCGCCTATAGCCCGCCTGGCGCGACGACGCGACGCTGGCCTTGACGCCCGCCGGGCGGGCGCACTATCAGCAAAACCGAACGATCGCTCGGTTTTGGCCGGGCGGGGAGGACGGCCCATGGGCGAGACGAACGGGCGGCAGCGCCTCACCAAGCGCTTCCCGGTCTTCGACTGCGACGCGCACATCAACGACCCGAACGAGATCTGGTCGTACGTCGAGCCGCGCTACCGCGAGGCGGTGCGCCAGGCGTACTGGAAGGACGAGCACCACGCGGTGCTGAACGGCCGCACCACGGTGATCGGCGGCGGCGCCTACGACTTCCCCGGCTACAATCCCATCTGCATCGCGGGCCCGCAGATGAACAAGAAGATCATGCGTCGCCTCCAGCAGGTGCCGCTCACCGCCGAGCAGAAGCAGTACGTCGAGCACCGGGGCGCCTACGATCCCCAGGCCCGCCTGCGCGACATGGACCTCATGGGGATCGATCAGGTGATGATCATCCCGACGATGATGGTGGCGAACTTCCCCTTCGTCGAGAACATCGACGCCGCCGCCGCCTTCGCCCGCGCCTACAACGACTGGGCGCGCGACTTCTGCTCCGCCGCGCCCGACCGCCTCTTCCCCGCGGGCTGGCTGCCGCTCCAGAGCGTGCATCACACCTGCCGCGAGCTCGAGCGCATCGCTGCCCTGGGCTTCCGCGTGGCGCTCATCCGCCCGATCGACGCCCGCGGCCGCTATCCCAACTACATCTTCCCGAACCTCACCGGGGGCGCGCCGACGGCGACCATGGACCGCGTGCTGCGCACCTTCGAGGAGACGGGGCTCGTGCTCGGCATGCACACCTTCCCCGCGCTGAACCCCGAGGCGGGCCACGCGATGCGGCAGCCCGTCCCGCCCGTGCCCATGACCTCGCCGGGCGAGATCGTCGGCCGCGCCGGCGAGATGGCCACGGGCGGGCGCATGGTCGACGTCCAGACGCTCAGCTTCATCTTCGAGGCCGCCACCTGGCTCGCGCAGGTGCTGCTCTCGGGGATGCTCGACCTCTATCCCAGGCTGCGCATGGCGATCTTCGAGTCGAACGCGGGCTGGCTGCCGCAGCTCCTCCCGCACTGGGACCGGCTCTTCACGCTCTACGCGAACGAGCGTCCGCTCAAGAGCGAGCGGCTCCCGAGCCGCGCCTTTGCCGAGCAGTGCTTCATCGCCTTCGAGGCCGACGAGACGCCGGTCTTCCGCCAGTGGCCGCTCTTCGAGGACATCGGCGTGTGGTCGTCGGATGCGTACCACCACGACGCGGCCGACGCCTGGGGCGCGATGCGCGAGATGACGGCGGCGGGCGTGCCCGAGACGGTGCAGGCAAAACTGCTCGGCGGCAACGCCCGGCGCATGTACGGCATCGAAGGCAAGGTGTTCGTCACCGAGGAGGCGCCGCCGCTCGAGCGCCCGGCGTGGTTTCCGCAAGGCGAGGAGCTCGAGGCGTGGGCGGAGGCCGAGGCCGATCCGCGCGCGCACGGCATCACACACTTCGACCTCGCGAAGCTCGACCCGCGCCTCATCATGCAGGCGCTGCGGCCGTACTGATGGAGGGGACGATGAGCGGCATCATCGACATCGACAGCCACGTCTACGAGCCCGCCGCGGTGTGGGAGCGCTTCCTCGACCGCGAGTACCGGGTCGCCGCGCGCAGCGCCTTTTGGCACGACGTCGACGCGCGCGGCCTCGAGACGATCGTGCTGAACGGCCGGCCCACGCGCTCGCTCGTGCGCAGCGGCATCAACCGCCAGGCGTGCTGGCGGCCGGGGCTCGATCCCGCGGCGATCGGGGCGCTCGACCCCGCGGTGCGCCACCCGATCACGCCCGGGGCCGAGGATCCCGTCGCGCGGCTCGCCGACATGGACGCCATGGGCGTCGAGCGCGCGCTCTTGTTTCCCACGCTGTTCGCCGAGCACTTCCCGCTGGTCGAGAGCCCCGACGTCGCCTGGGCGCTCGCGCGCGCGTACAACGACTGGCTCGCCGAGTTCGCCGCCGCCGATCCGCGGCGGCTCCTGCCGGTGGCGGTGCTGCCGCTGCAGAGCCCGAGCCTCGCGGTGCGCGAGCTCGAGCGCGTGGCGGCCCGGGGCTTCCGCGCGGCGTTCGTGCGCCCCGTCTTCTTCCAGGGCCGCATGGCGAACCATCCGAGCTACGACCCGCTGTGGGAGCGGCTCGAAGCGCTCGAGGTGGCGGCCTGCATTCACCCCTCGCCCGGGACCACGAACCCCGAGTGGAGCGCGACCGGCCCCTTCGTCGAGCGCGTCGCGGTGAACCTCCGCATCGGCCACGACATCGCGGAGGCGGTGGCGCCCTTCATGGACGCGGCGACGTTCTTGACGGCGCTCGCGTTCTACGGCCACATGGAGCGCTGGCCCCGGCTCCGGCTCGCGTTCGTGCACGCGGGCGCGTCGTGGGTGCCGCTCGCGCTCGAGAAGGCGGAGACGTACCTCTGGCTCTTCTCGGGCATCCGCGACGTGAGCCTCGAGCCCGAGCGCGTGTTCTTCGCCCGGCCGTCGCTCGTGAGCTTCGACTCCTGGGAGGCGCCGGTCGGCCGCATGCCCGACGTCTTCGGCACGGTGGCGGCGTGGGGCTCGCGCTACCCGAACCACGACACGGGCACGGTCGAGGAGGCGCGCGCGATGCTCGGCGCGGCGCAGGTGCCCGAGGCGACGGTGGCGGCGTACCTCGGCGGCAACGCCCGGCGGCAGTTGGGGTTGTGAGCGGGGTCAGGCGTCCCGCGCAGCGCTTCTCCTGCCCTTGCCCGTTCGACTGGGGCGACCCAGGCCAGAGACGCCGAGCAGCTCGGCCAGCGCGGCGCGCACCCGTTGGCCATGCCGGATTGGCCGCCGACGTGATCATGGCCATGACCGAGTGACCGGCAGGGGTGTTGAAGGCGTCGACGAGCGCGGCAACGCGGCCGCCCGTATCGGGCCGTCGCGCCAGGCTCTCCACGATCCGGCAGGAAGTAGCACAGGCTCTCGCCGGAGCCCGTGCCGCTCGTCCCACAATGCTCTCCCCGGCCAGTGCTTTGCGAATGGCTTCTTCGTGGTGCCGGTAGGGTCGGAACGCGGGTGCAACGCCATGGGGGACAGCGTGGCCGCCGTGTGTCCTTCTCAAAAGGCCAGATACTGACAAGTCTGTCCGTATCGCAAGGAGACCTCGGCGAAGCGAGTGGCGAGCGGTGGGGATTCGCTCGGCTTGCTGTTCTCTGCTCCCCCCAGATGGTAGCGCCGCTCTGAAATTGACCCACCCGCCGCTCTGAAACTGACCCACCCCCTCGACGGCGGAGGTTGCGGGCCGACAGGCGCCCGGTCTTCGCAGGAGGGATGCTGGCGATGGACGAGGTGGGGACGATCCGACGGTTGGTCTTGGCCGAGGGCTGGACGATCCGGCGGGTGGCCCGGGAGCTGCGGGTGTCGCGGAATACGGTACGGCGCTACCTCGCGGGCGCGGAGCCGGGCGTCCGGAGAGCTACCGTGCGGGCGCGACCGGTGCTCGCGCGCGTGCAGGCGCGGATCGACGCGCTGCTGACCGAGGCGGCCCAGTGGACACAGGGCAAGCAGCGCCTCACGGCGACCCGACTCCACGGCCTGCTCGTCGAGGAGGGCCATGCGGTCGGCGCGACGCTGGTGAAGGCGTATGTCGCGGAGTGGAAACGCCGGCGCCGCGAGGTCTTCGTGCCGCTCGTCTATCCCCCCGGCGATCTCGCCGAGGTCGACTTCTTCGAGGTCGTCGTCGATCTCGCCGACACGCGCACGAAGGCGTGGCTCTTCGTGATGCGCCTCATGGCGAGCGGGCGGGACTTCGCCTGGCTCTACCCGCACCAGGAGCAGGTCGCGTTCCTCGACGGGCACGTGCGGGCCTTCACCCACTTCGGCGGCGTGCCGCAGCGCCTGCTCTACGACAATCTCCGGGCAGCCGTCGCCAAGGTGCTCGTCGGGTCGGCCCGAGTGCTCGCGCCGCGGATGCAGGCGCTGGCCACGCACTACGCGTTCGAGCCGTGCTTCGCCCGGCCCGGCACCGGGCACGACAAAGGCGGCGTGGAGAGTCGCGGGCGGGCGATCCGCTGGCAGGACCTCGTGCCGATCCCGCGGGGGCCCGATCTCGCCACCATGAGTCGCGCGCTCCTCGGGCGGCTGGATGCGCGGCTCACCACGCAGCGGACGGCGACCGGGCAGACGCTCGGGGAGCGCTTCGCCGCCGAGCAGCCGCACTTCCTCCCGCTGCCGGCCACCCCGTATCGCGCGGCCGCGGCCCACGTCGTCCCCGTGTCCCGCCGCGCCCTCGTACAGCTCGTCGGGGCGTACTATTCTGTGCCGTGCGAGTGGGCCGGGCTCGAGATCACCGCCTCCGTCGGGCCGACGACGATCGCGCTCACCGGGCCGACGCAGACGGTCCTGCATCCGCGCGGCCGGTTCGGGGCGAAGGTCGTCGACTATCGGCACTATCTCCCCGAGCTCGCGCGCAAGCCGCAGGCCGTGCGCCAAGTGGCGGCCCCGCTCGTGCGCGATCTCGGCGCCCCGTTTCCAGCCGTCTGGCACCGCCTCGTCGACGAGCACGGCGCCGCCGAGGCCGCCCGGCGCTTCGCCCGCCTGCTGCGCGACGTCGTCGAGCTGGGCCTCGGCCCCGTGCGCGGCCGACTCGCCGCCGCGCTCCGGACCGACACGCCGCTCGCACTCACCCTGCGCGCCGTGCCGAGCCCGGTGGTCACGGTCCCGCCCGAGCGGTTACCGCCGAGCGTCCAGGGCATCGAGGTCGCGGCGGCGCGCGCCGCCGAGTACGACGTCCTCCTCGCCGACGGTGCAGCATGAGTCGGCCCGCCGTCGCCGCCGACCTACTGCGCGCCCACGCTCGCACGCTCAAGATGCCCGGGCTCGCGCGGAGCTTCGAGGCGCTGGCGCGCCAGGCGCGGGAGGAGCGCTGGGCCTTCGAAGAATACCTTTACGAGACGTTGGGCGCCGAGGTCACGTCGCGCGCCGCGTCCGCCGTCCGCCTGCGCCTCGCGGCGGCGCGGTTCCCCGAGCTGAAGCCCCTCGACACGTTCGACTTCACCGCGGCCGAGGGGCTCAACGCGCCGCAGATCCTCGAGCTGGCGCGCGGCGAGTGGCTCACGCGCGCGGAAAACGTCCTGCTGGTCGGACCGATCGGGACCGGCAAGACCCACCTCGCCATCGCGCTCGACATCGAGGCCGCCCGCCAGCGCCGCCACGTGGCCTTCTGGCGCGCCGCCGATCTCGTGCGCACCCTGCTCGAAGCCCGCGATGCCCGCGAGCTCACGCGGCTTCAGCGCCGCCTCCAGCGCGTCGAGCTCCTCGTCCTCGATGAGCTCGGCTTCATCCCGTTCGATCGGGCCGGCGGCGAACTCCTCTTCAATCTCCTCACGGCGCGCTACGAGCGGCGCTCCGTCCTCGTCACGAGCAATCTCGCCTTCAGCGAGTGGCCCCAGATCTTCGGCGGCGATGAGAAACTGACCACGGCCTTGCTCGACCGCTTGGCCGATCGCGCAACGGTCATCAGCACCCGCGGCCGGAGCTTCCGGCTGCGGCGGCGCCGCAGCCGCGACACGCCCAGCGCTGGACCGCCCGATCCGGAGATGCAAAAGGACGACGACCACTAACCCGGGGGTGGGTCAGTTTCAGGCCGGCGGGTGGGTCAGTTTCGCGGCGGCGCGATCACCAGAGCAGCATCCAGGGATGCCCGTGCTCGCTCGCCGGCGATGAGCAGGTAGCCGGCGCTGAGGCACGGGGCATCGAACGGCGGCACGGGCGGCGAGGTCGCCGTGGCTGCGCCGCACACAACCGCGACGAGCTTTGAGGGGGGGTCTGCGGAGCGCTCAAAGGTCGCGGTACGCCTCTTCGTCGACCGGCCCGGTCCACTCGGAAAGCGTACCTTCCACGGCGCGCAGGTACTGCAGGTCCCATTTCCGCGCACGGCGGCCGTGCCCTTGGCGACGCCTCGCGCGGCCTCGACCTTTCCTCGTCGTGCTATGCCGCATCTGTCCCCCTCTTATTCCCGCTCGAAGCCCTGCGTCTCGAACTTGAGGGTTCGACTGTTTTCAGTGACCGTGCGGACGACGTGCTCAGGCACGCCGCCGGGAACCTCCGCCTCGATGGATACCGTTCGCGTGGTCGGCATCGTTGTGAGTGCAGACGAGGACATCGACCCCATGCGCACCCGTCATGGTGCAGAACCTTGTCCCGAAGGAAGCCTTGCCCCGGCCTCCATCCACAAGGGCCGATCAGTCGCCCCGATCCAAGTAGAATGCATCACCTTGGCCGACCGGAAGGGCAATGAAGCGGGGCATCGTCGTCCCCCTGCGCGCGCCTGATGCCTGCCCGCCGCTCGCCTTGCCGCTCTCGCCCGCGAGCGCTTTCGAGAAGCCGGCCCCCCGTGCGTGCCGCTTCACGTCTCGCCTCCCGATGCCGGCCGACGCACGCGGATCTTCGCGAGCAGATCGGGGAGCGCCACGGTCACCGTGTCCCAGCGGATGTGGTGGCGCTCGCAGAAACGGTGCAGCTCCCCGCCTGCGATCGGAATGCGCTTCATCGACGGCTGCCTCGTTCGAACATCGTCGTCTGCTCGGATCGCAGGGTGCCGCGCTGCCTCGCGAGGCCGGAGATCTCGGGCCAGATCTGCGCGCGCGTCACGGCATCACCCGGATCGTCAATCGGTCCTCGATCGCGCCGAGACGGCGGTCGTTGGTCCAGATCTCCTGGCAGCCGTGGATCAGGGCGCACGCCGCGTGAAGTGCGTCCGGCGTCCGGAGTCGATGCCGGGCCCGCAACTCGGCGGCGAGATCGAACGCTCCCTTCGTCAGCGCCAGGCGGCGGAGCTCGCGAAACTGCGCTTCGAAGCGAGCCTTGCGCTCGGCATCTCCTTCGCGCAAGGGGCCGACCAGACACTCCAGGCGCACGAGGTGGCTGATACAGAATGTTTCGCCCCCGGCGCTCCGCATGGCCTCGACGACGGGCGACCTGTATTCGGGCGCCCCCTCGAGCCAGTAGATGAGGATGCAGCTATCGAGGTAGATCATCCCTCGTCGTCTCCCCAGCTCGCGCGCTCCTCCGCCAGATAACGGTCGATCTCCTCCTTCGACTTCAGGCGGTCGGGGTGCTTCGCTCGCCATTCGTCGGCGATGCGCTCGAGGGCCGCAATGTCGGTCGGTCGTTCCTCTCGTTCTTCCGCGAGTGGGCGCACCGTGACCTCGACCTCGCCCGTGATCTCGTCCACGGGCTCGTCCAGCTCGATGTGCCGGCTGTCCGTCACTCGTCCCTTCACGATCAGGGCGCGTTGCATGGTTACCGTCCTTTCTCCGTGCTGGCTTGCTCGAACAGCGTCGTCTGCTCGGCTTTCCGCGCACCGGCCTCGCGGGCGAGCCGCGCGATCTCGGGCCAGCTCTGCACGAGCGCATTGTACCGGAGCGCCTCGGGCGCGCGCTTCTTCCGCTCGCAGAGGGTGTAGAGGCGGTAGCAGAGCTCGCGGGCGACCTCGGCGCGAGCGCCGAGCTTGGCGAGGAGCGCCGCCGCCGCGGCCTCGCCGCCGGACTCGAGCACGCGGATGAGGTGATGGACCATCTCCCATGCCGTGAGGCGCGGGTCGGTGGCGGGGTCCCAGTCCACGAGCAGCTCGTCGGGCCGCAGCAGCCGCACCTTGCCGCGCTTCGAGGCCAGGATGCCGGCTTCGACCAGACCGCCGACGCTGGTGTTCTTCGCTTTGGAGAGCGTCTCGGCGACGCCGTACTCGCCTTCGGCAAAACCGTGCTGCTCGAACCACGCGAGCGCCCAGCGGCTGTCGGCGTCGAAGTCGCCCTCCTGCTCGGCAAGGACCTCGTCGAGGATCTGGTTGATGAGCGCGAGCGCCTCGCGGACGGTAAGCGCCTTGCCCTCGGCGTCGAGCACGCGCGAGTAACGGGTGTAGACCGCCATGCCGGGGCCGATGGCCGCCTGCGCCAGGTCCACGGGCGCGATGTTGCTGCGCTGGAGGTGGGCGAGCGCGGTCGGGAGTTCGGCCTTGAGCGCGGCGACGAGCTCGCGGCGCGTGGCGGTGGGGGCGTTGGCCGGGCGCGGGCGGCAGACCAAGACGATGCTCGAGGCGAGGGCCGCGACGTTTTTCTTCAGATTACCGGTCAGCTCGGTGCGCATCGGCCAGGTGCCGCTGATGGAGAACCCGGCGCGGATCACCGCGTCGAGGAAGGTCTCCCAAGCCGGTTGAGCTTCTTGCTGTTTGAAGGCGTAGTAAATGGTGACCGGAAAGGCCGGGTGCGCCTGCTCGGCGAGGCGGTGCATGGCCTGCGTCATGCCGTCAAGGAAAACCTGTTCTGCCTTTTCCTTGCTGCCGTGGCGGTAGGGTGTCGCGACCAGTTCCTCGGCCTTAGGGACGGCCAGCGTGGCGAAGAGGTCGGGAAAGATGGGCCGCAGCGAGCGTCGCAGCCAGACGTAGAAAAAGTCCGACAAGTCAGCGTAGCCGATGTTGTCGTAGTAGGGCGGGTCGGTGGGGAGACCAATCTATCCGCTGATACTGCCTGCTGTTGAGCCTCTTGTTGCGACGCGAACCCCGGTATCTTCGCCGGTGCTGCGTCGAGGCTCTCCGCTGGGAAGAGTAGTTGACCCAGCCAATTGCCGCTGGAGTCGCTGAAAGGATTGGATTCACAGAAGTCCCATGTCATCGGAGGCGCTTGGCGCCCGAATGCCTGCTGAATCTTCTGACTCGTGTTGTCCTGCCGCCGTCGCGCAGCGGTTTGTCGTCGTCGGGCAGGCCGGCGGCGAGGGCGTCGCGCTTCACCCGCTCCATCGCCTCGGCCACCAGGTCCGAAAAGGTCGTCAGCGCCACGAGCTGGCGGGGGGTGAAGAGGTGGCCAAACGTCATCAGGCCGTAGTTCGGCGTCTTGAAGTCGCGCGGATTCACGGGCAGCGCGATTTCCGGCCTCCACTCCGGCTTCGCCTTGAGCGCGATCGCCTCGTGCTCGGGCGTCGGCGCGAGGTAGACCCGCCCGCGGTCGCCCTCGGCGACGATCGCCATCAGCCGCGCGCCCATGCGTCCGGCCTGACCCTCGGTGCGAATGTAGTCGTACGTGATCGGCGTCCCCGACATCACGCACTTGAAGGCCGCGCGTTTGCCAGCCGAGGTGCCGTTCTTCGCCCGCTCCGCATCCTTCGGCTTGCCGACCTTCACGGTGAACCGGTAGCCATCTCCCTCGATCACCGGCTCGACGTACGCCTCCTTGCCCGCCTTGGTGGAGAGCATGAACGTCGAGGCGAGCGGCACCTTTACGTTGGCGAAGGCTGGGTTCGGGCTTCTTACCGTCCGCGCCCACAGCCACGCGATCACCGTGAGCTTCTGCCCCACGAGCGGCTTCAGGTCCGGCCGCTCCTTCGCCATCTCGGCCGTCACCTCGATCTTCGGGTAAAGGTGACCGATGCGCTTCTCCGCCTCGTCGCGCATCCACTTGCCGTAGTAGCGCACGTCCTCGGCCAGGCCCTGCGCGCCCTTCCACCCGCGCGCGAGGAGCGTCTTTTGGCCCCGCGACTCGGGGTTCACCGGGGCACGCCCGGCGAACCTCGGCGGGATCTCGATCATCGCCTTGTTGATGAGCACCGCCACCGGGTTCAAGTCGCTCGCGTACGCTTCGAGCCCGAGCCGCTGCGCCTCGAGGGGCAGCGCGCCGCCGCCCGCGAACGGGTCGTGGAACGCGGGGAGCTTTGACACGAGACAGTCGGGGAGGATGCCGCGCACCGAGGCGTTGGGCCGCAGGTCCTCCAGCCTGATCACCGCAACCGGCCCCCTTCGCCCTTGCGCCGGCTCGGCTCGTCTGCGTTCCCCGCGCTGGCTCGCTCGTCGACCGCAGCGCGCTTGCAGAGCCGGCCGCTCCTCGTCGCGGGCAGCGTCGAGGCCACACGGGCCACGCGGTCGCGGATGCGAAGCTCGGCGACGTCCACCGCGGCTGGCAGTCTACCGGGCCGCAGCGGACTGTCTCAAGCTTGCCAGCTCGCAGACCGAGGCCCGCAGCGCCAAGTCGCCGCCCGCCGCGCTCAGTTGCCGATCGTGACGGCGAGATAGAAGCTCCCCGCGCCGTCGATCGCGACTGCGGCCGGCGCCCCCGCCTGCTGGGGCGTGTCGAAGATGCCCGTGAACGTGCCGCGCACGTAGGTGCCGTCGAACGACGCGACGTGGGCGATCACGCTGCTCGTCTGCACGACCATCCCGTCGGTGCCGAGGCTGAAGCTCGTGCTCGACGTCCACTCCCTCTGGCGCCTCCCGTGAAACTCGGCGTAGCCAGCGCTGAGGCACGGGGCATCGAACGGCGGCACGGGCGGCGAGGTCGCCGTGGCGACGCCGCACACGAGGGCGACGACCTTGGGGTTGTGCTTCGCGCGGCGATGGCGGCCGGTCCCTCGGCATTCCCCCGCGCTCACGATCACCCCGCCGCTCGCGGGGAGATAGGTCGCCTTCACGCAGCGGTCGCCGAGGCCTGTGCTCGGCGCCTTGAACCGCTTGCCGCCGATCGTGGCGAAGACGCCGAGCCCGCGCGGCGCCCGCGGCCGCTTCTTCGCCCCGCTGTCCGACGGCAGCCCCCCGAGGAGCAGCACTGCCACGAGCCCGCCCACGAATCGTCGCGCCATCGTTCCTCCGTCGCGTGAGCCCGTCGGGCGGCTCGCGTTCTCGTCTCCGTATCACGCCCGGGCGGCTGCGCGCCAACGACGATCGCGATCCGCCGTCGACGCGCTCACCACGCCCAGAACGGCCCGTCGCTGTACTCCCAGAGCAGGAAGGCGCCGAGCTGCCAGTCGAACGGCCGCGTGCCCGCTACGGGCAGCAGGGCGCCCACCGCGCACGCCACGTGGCCACGACGGCTGAGCGGCACGTAGAGCGACGGCCCCACGAGCGTCGCCGCGTGCACGTCGCTCGCGAGCGCCTGCGACTGCTCGATCTCGAGCGCCGGCACGACGTCCTTCTTGTACGGCCCGAGCGGCCACTGCAGCGCCGCGCGGTAGACCATGCGGCGGTCGGCACGCGCGGGGTCTGCCGGCAGCTCCGCCAGCACCTGCGTCTGCACGACCAGCGGCCCGAGCGCGTGCCCCGAGAGGAGCTCGGGCGCCACGACGAACGTCCCCGAGCCCACGCCGTGGCGGCGGTTGCCCGTCGGCAGCGCCACCTCCACCCCCGCCGAGCCGATCGAGCGCCACGCGGGGGCGACCACGAGCGCCTGGCGATAGACGAGCGCGGCGTCGCCCAGGCCCCCGCGCGCGCGTTCGCCCTCGGCGGCCACGGCCGCCCCCGGCACGTCGAGCTCGAGCCAGCCGCGCGGCCCGATGCGCTTCTCGAGCGCGAGCTCGCCGCCGTTCGTCCGCGCGCGCCGCGCGGCCTCGCCCGCATAGCTCAGCACGATCTCGTCTTCCGGAAAGGCCTTCTCGACGAACACCGCGCGCCGGTACTCGAGGTCGCCGATCGGCCAGCGCGGATCGCGGCAGAAGCCGCGGACGTAGGCGATGACGGCGCGGATCTCGGCGTCCGTGAGCACGTCGCCGAAGGCGGGCATCTCGGCCGAAAGGCCGAGGAAGCGGCCGCCGTGGCGGACGAGCCCCGCCCAGTTCGCGGTGGTCTCGGCCGTGGCCGTCGCGCAGTCGGTGAAATCGGGAAGCGGCACGGTGAGGCTCGTGCCGGCGGCCGCGCCCCGGCCGTCGGCGCCGTGGCACGAGGCGCAGGCCTGCGCGTAGAGCTCGGCGCCGGTCATGGCCCGGGCGGGCAGCGCGGCGAGCAGGACCGCGAGCGCCGCCCGCGCCCACCCGTTCACGGCTCGCCGAGCACGTCGAGGACGGCGGCGTGGAGCACCCCGTTGGTCGCCACCGCCTCGCCGCCGCGGATCGTGCGCCGCCCGCGCCAGTCGGTGAACCGCCCCCCGGCCTCCTCGACGATCGGCAGCAGCGCCGCACAGTCCCAGACGTTCATCACCGGGTCGAGGGCCGCCTCCGCGCGGCCGGTCGCGACGAGCGCATACCCGTAGCAGTCGCCCCACGTGCGCTGCATTCCGGTCGCCGCCGCAAGCCGCCCCCACGCCCCCGAGCGCGCGCGCGCCGCGCGCTCGTCGGTGACCACGACGAGCGCGTCGTCGAGCCGGTCCACCGCCGAGACCCGGCACGGCCGGCCGTTCCACGTGCAGCCGTCGCCGCGGGCGGCGGCGATCGTCTCGTCGAGGGCGGGGAGGTGGATCACGCCGACCACCGGCTCGCCGTCCACCTCCACGCCGACGAGCGTGCCGAAGAGCGGCACGCCGCGCACGAACGTCTTCGTGCCGTCGAGCGGGTCGATGATCCAGCGCACCCCTGGTGCGCCGGGCACCTCCCCCTCCTCCTCGCCGAGCACCCCGTGTGCGGGGAAGACGCGGGCGATCACCTCGCGCATCGCGCGCTCGGCTTCGCGGTCGGCGGCGGTGACCGGCGTGCCGTCGGCCTTCCACTCGACGGTGGTACCGGCGCCGAAGTACGCGAGCGTGCGCCGGCCGCCCGCCCGCGCCGCCTCGACGGCGACCGCGAGCAGCTCGCGCAGCGCGGGCGCCCCCATCAGCCGTCCCGCAGGAGTGCGCGCAGCACGTAGGGCAGCAGCCCCCCGTGGCGCCAGTACTCGACCTCGTCGGGCGTATCGACGCGTGCCACCGCGACGAACGTCTTCGCCGTCCCGTCGGCCGCCGTCGCGCGCACGCGCACCCGCCCGCGCGGCGCGAGCCCCTCGGCGAGCCCCTCGATGTCGTAGCGCTCGCGCCCGGTGAGCCCGAGGCTCCGCGCGCTCTCGCCCGGCAGGAACTCGAGCGGCATCACCCCCATGCCGACCAGGTTGCTGCGGTGGATGCGCTCGAAGCTTTCCGCGAGCACCGCGTGCACGCCGAGGAGCAGCGTGCCCTTCGCCGCCCAGTCGCGCGAGGAGCCGGTGCCGTACTCCTTGCCCGCGATCACGAGCAGCGGCACGCCCTCCTCGCGGTAGCGCATCGCGGCGTCGTAGATCGTCATGCGCTCGCCGCTCGGCTGGTGCGCGGTGAAGCCGCCCTCGACGCCGGGGACGAGCAGGTTGCGCAGCCGGATGTTGGCGAACGTCCCCCGCACCATGACCTCGTGGTTGCCGCGGCGCGCCCCGTAGGAGTTGAAGTCCCGCGGCGCTACGCCGAGCGACTGGAGGTAGCGGCCGGCGGGGCTGTCGGGCTTGATCGAGCCCGCGGGCGAGATGTGGTCGGTGGTGATCGAGTCGCCGAGGAGTGCGAGCACGCGGGCGCCGCGGACATCCGCGGGCGGCGGCGGCTCCCGCTCGACCGTGGCGAAGAACGGCGGCGACTTGATGTACGTCGACGCGGGATCCCAGGCGTAGAGGTCGCCCGCGGGCACCGGGATCGCGCGCCAGTGCTCGTCGCCGTCGAAGACGTGCGCGTACTCCTCGCGAAACGCCGCGGCGGCGACGGCGCGCAGCGCCGCCCGCAGCTCCTCGGGGCTCGGCCACACCTCGCGCAGAAACACTGGCCGCCCGCCCGCGTCGGTGCCGAGCGGATCGCGCTCGGGGTCGAAGTCCAGCGTGCCCGCGAGCGCGTAGGCGACGACCAGCGGCGGCGAGGCGAGATAGTTCGCCCGCGTGAGCGGGTTGATGCGCCCCTCGAAGTTGCGGTTGCCGGAGAGCACCGCCGCCACCACGAGATTGCCGCGCTCGATCGCCGCGGCCACCGGCTCGGGGAGCGGCCCGCTGTTGCCGATGCAGGTCGTGCAGCCGTAGCCGACGAGGGCAAAGCCGAGCGCCTCGAGATCGGCGAGGAGGCCCGTCTCGGCGAGGTAGCGCGTCACGACCTTCGAGCCCGGAGCGAGGCTCGTCTTCACCCACGGCTTGACCCGCAGCCCGCGCGCCACGGCCTTGCGGGCGAGGAGCCCCGCGCCGAGCATCACCGAGGGGTTGGAAGTGTTCGTGCAGCTCGTGATCGCGGCGATCACCACCGACCCGTGGGCGAGCGTGCCGCGCTCGCCCGCCATCTCGATCGGCACGCGCGCATCCGCCGCACCCGTCTCACCGAGGAAATCCGCGAGCGCCTTCCTCCACGCGGTCTTGGCCGCGCTGAGCGGCACGCGGTCCTGCGGGCGCCGGGGGCCCGCGAGCGACGGCTCGACCGTGCCGAGGTCGAGCTCGAGCACGTCGCTGAAGACGGGCGCGGGCGTCTCCAGCGTCCGAAAGAGCCCCTGCGCCTGGGCGTACGCCTCGACGAGCGCCACGTGCGCCTCGTCGCGTCCCGTCAGCCGGAGATAGGCGAGCGTCTCCTCGTCGATGGGAAAGAAGCCGATCGTGGCGCCGTACTCGGGGGCCATGTTGGCGATCGTGGCGCGGTCGGCGAGCGAGAGGCTCGAGAGCCCAGGGCCGTAGAACTCGACGAACTTCCCCACCACGCCGCGCTTGCGCAGCATCTCGGTGACCGTGAGCACGACGTCGGTTGCGGTGGCCCCCGGGGCGAGCGTGCCCGCGAGGCGGACGCCCACGACCTGGGGCACCAGCATGACCGTCGGCTGCCCGAGCATCGCCGCCTCGGCCTCGATGCCGCCCACCCCCCAGCCGACGACGCCGAGCCCGTTCACCATCGTCGTGTGCGAGTCGGTGCCGAGCACGGTGTCGGGGAAGGCCTCGGTGTGCCCGTCGCGGGTGCGGCGGCAGACCACCTGGGCCAGGTACTCGAGATTCACCTGGTGGACGATGCCCGTATCGGGCGGCACGACGCGGAAGTTCCGGAACGCGTGCTGCCCCCAGCGGAGAAAGGCGTAGCGCTCGCGGTTGCGCTCGAACTCGCGCTCGACGTTCACCCGAAACGCCGCCGGCGTGCCGAAGGCGTCGACCTGCACCGAGTGGTCGATGACGAGATCGGCGGGCTCGAGCGGATTGATGCGCGCGGGATCGCCGCCGAGCCGGCGCATGGCGTCGCGCATCGCCGCGAGGTCGACGACCGCCGGCACGCCGGTGAAGTCCTGGAGGAGCACGCGCGCGGGCATGAAGGGGATCTCGCGGTCGGGCACGCGCCCGGGCTCCCAGGCGAGCAGCGCCTCGACGTGGTCGCGGGTGAACGTGCGGCCGTCCTCGTGTCGCAGCACGTTCTCGAGCAGGACCTTGAGGGAAAAGGGCAGCCGCGCGGCGCGCTCGCCGAGGGCCGCCAGGCGGTGGATCACGACCTCCGCGCCGCCCACCGCGAGCGTGCTGCGGGTCCCGTAGCTGTCCCTGTGCGCTCCCATGTCGGCGACCATATACCCGCCGCCCGCAGGGGGAAAAACCCCTGGCGCGGGCGATGCGGGCCGCGGTAGATACCCGCGCCATGCGCACCCACCTCGCTGCCGCCTGCCTTCTCGCCGCCGCCTGGGTCCCCGCGCGCGCCGGCACCCCGGCGCCGGGCTTCACCGACGAGGCCTACGTGACCGGGCTCGCAAACCCGACGGCCATCGCCTTCCTGCCCGACGGCCGCCTGCTCATCACGGAGAAGGGCGGCTTCGGCGGCGCGGCCAACGCGGCGCTCAAGCTCTTCGACGGAACGAGCACGACGACGCTCGTGACGCTCCCCGTGTGCACGGACTCGGAGATGGGGCTCCTCGGGGTCGCCGTCGATCCGGCCTTCGCCACCAACGGCTTCATCTACCTCTATCGGTCGGCCCCCGGCACGGGGGGCTGTGGAACCGCGACGGGCCGCTTCAACCAGGTGGTGCGCGTCACGATGGCGGGCGGCACCGTCAACCCGAGCTCGCTCACGGTGCTCCTCGACGGCATCCGCACCGACGACGGCAACCACGACGGTGGCGTGCTGCGCATCGGGCCGGACGGCAAGCTCTACGTGGGCGTCGGCGACACGGGGCTCGGCGACAACCGGGGTGGCCCGGGGTCGTCGACGAACCCGTACGCCCAGGACCTCTCCTCGCTCAACGGGAAGATCCTCCGGCTCGCGCTCGACGGCAGCGTGCCGCCCGACAATCCCTTCGTCGGCACCGCGGGCGCGCGCGGCGAGATCTTCGCCTACGGGTTCCGCAACCCCTTCCGCATGAGCTTCGACCCGGTGACCGGGCAGCTCTGGGCGGGCGACGTCGGTGACGAGACCGTCGAGGAGATCGACATCGTGCACGCTGGCGGCAACTACGCCTGGCCGCACTGCGAAGGCACGCTGCCGCACGGCTGCGAGCAGCCCGGCGACGTCGATCCGATCTTCACCTACCTCCACTCGGGCTCGGCCTCCCTCGGCGAGTGCGTGATCGGGGGGACGTTCGCCGGCAGCGCCTTCGGCGCGCTCGCGGGCGACTACGTGTTCGGCGACTGCGTCTCGAGCGTCGTCTATCGCGTGGCGCCGAACGCCGCCCGCAACGGGCTCGCGGCGACGCCCGTCGCGGTGGCGACCAACGCGGGCACGCCCGCGGATTTCGTCACCGGGCCCGACGGCGCCGTCTACTACACCGCGGTCGGCGACGGCGAGGTCCGCCGGCTCGCCGCCGTGCCCGCCGGCGGCGACCAGTTGCTCGGCGGCAAGAAGCTCGTGCTGCACGCGGGCAGCACGCCGGCGCGCGCGACGCTCGCGGCGCTGTCGGCGAGCGGCGGCGTGGTGCTGGGCGGGCCGAGCGACGATCCGACGGTGGCCGGCGGCTCGCTGCGGGTGCGCGGGGCCACCTTCGACGTCACCTACCCGCTGCCGGCCGCGAACTGGACGCTCCTCGGCAAGCCCGGCCAGGGCAAGGGCTTCAAGTACAAGGACGCGACGCTCGCCGCCGGTCCGGTGAAGACCGCGCAGGTGAAGGCGGGCGGGCAGGTCAAGGCGGCGGGCAAGGGGGCGGGCCTCGTGCAGCCGCTCGCGAACGATCCGAGCCCGGTCGACGTCGTGCTCACCATCGGCGCCCGGCGCTACTGCATGGAGTTCGGCGGAGGGACCTTCAAGCCGGGCAAGGTCTTCACGGCCAAGCAGGCGCCGGCGCCCGCGGCCTGCCCCTGACCGCGCGCTACGCGAGCCCGAAAAAGCTGCGCACCCGCTGGCGGAGCGTGCCCGCAGCGGCAGCCGCGGCGAGCGCGCGCGCCTCGCGGGAGAGGCCGCGGCGCTCGCCCTCGTTCTCGCTCTGCCGCCGCGCGAGGATCGCCGCCATCTCCTCGGCGAGTCGGGGGTGCTCCTCGAGCAGCGCGCGCACGGTGGAGTGGTCGACGACGTAGGCGCTCACGTCGGACTTCGCCACGCACGTCGCCTCGCGCGGCGCGCCGGTCATGAGCGACATCTCGCCGAGCACGTCCCCGGGCCCGAGCGTGGCGACCTCGCGCGTCATGCCGTCGACCGTGAGCGAGACGCCGACGCGGCCGCGTCCGATGAGGTAGAGCGAGCCACCGGGGTCCCCCTGGCGGATCACGACCTCGCCGGCCGCGAAGCGCACCTGCCGCATGGCCTCGGCCAGCCGTGCGCGATCCTCGGCGTCGAGCGGCGCGAACAGCTCGACGGCGCCGAGCGCCGCCGTGCGCCGCGCGCGCCGGCGCACGGCCCGGGCAGTGCGATCCTCGGCGGCCGGGGCGAGGAGCGTGCGAATGGGGAAGGGGATCTCCAGGTGCTCGCGCCGCGCCGCGTACCACACGCGGGTGCGCACCGCGTCGGCGATCTCGTCCTCGCGGCGCAGGTCGTCGATCCAGAAGCGCAGCGCGTAGACTATGGCGCTCTCGCCGAACTCGCGCACCACGCAGTCGTGCGGCAGATCCTCCCGCACCCCCGGCGTCCCGCGCACGCTCTCGACCAGCACCCGCTTCACCTCGTTCGGCGGATGGCGGTAGTGGAAGCCCACGGTGAGCGTCACCCGGTGCGCCGGCCGCGGCCGCGAGAAGTTGAGGACCTTGCTGCCGACGAGCTCGCCGTTGGGCACGATCACGACGTCGCCGTCGCGGGTGAGGACCGACGTCGAGCGCCAGCGGATCTCGATGATCTGTCCCACGCGGTCGTCGATGCGGATCCAGTCGCCCGCCTGCAGCGTCCGGTCGAGCTGGAGCGCGAGCCCCGCAAAGACGTTGGCGATCGTCGCCTGGAGCGCGAGGCCCACGACCGCCGTGACCACCGCCGAGGTGGTCACCAGCGAGAAGACGTCGACCCCTGCGCGCCGCAGCACCGCGAGCAGCACGAAGAACACGGCTGCCCCCTGGGCCAAGTCGCGCAGGATCGAGGGCACGCGGAGGCGGGTGCGCGCGAGCGCGAGATCGAACGCCAGCGTCCACACCAGGTCGACCACGCCGACGGCCAGCGCCGCGTCGGCCCCGAGGTCGAGCAGCTGCGCCGCGCTCGCGCCGGCGACGGTGCCGGCGAGCCGCAGCGCGAGGGCCGCGGCGAGCATCCACACCGCCACCCCGCCGCGGCGCGACTCCTCGGCCGGCGCGAGCCGGTGCACGAGGCCGGCGAGCGCGAGCAACCCGAGGGTCACGACCGATCCCCGATGGACGAGGACCGTGTCGGTGAGCGCGCGCCAGTCGGCCATCGCGGGAAGCCCGCGTTCCCCTACCATGCGCGGCCGCAGCCGAGCCAGGAGCGGGCGTCGCCTTGCCGTCGCGCCCCCGGTGTGCTTTGAGCCCCCCCGGGAACGCTTGTGCCCCCTCCCGAGGACGAGAGCCTCGCTCGCCGACTGAGCGCGGTCCTGCTCGCCGACATGACCGGATACAGCCGGCTCATGGGCGAGAGCGAGGCCGAGGCGATCGCCGGCCTCGGCCTCGTGCGCGACGTCTTCCGCGAGGTCGTCCCCCAGCGCAACGGGACGCTCGAGGTGTTCGTCGGCGACTGCTTCGTGGCGCTCTTCCACAGCGCGGTCGACGCGGTGGAGGCGGCGGTCGCGATCCAGACGCGGCTCGCGGCGCTCTCGCAGGGTCGGCCGAAGGCCCTCCGCATCCGCATCGGCATCCACCTGGGCGAGGTCGTGCGCACGGAGGCGGGGCTCTTCGGCGACAGCATCAACATCGCCGCACGCATCCAGGCCGAGGCCCCGCCCGGGGGCATCACCGTGTCGGCCGACGTCTACCGGGCCGTCAAGAACCGGCTGAAGCTCCCCTTCCGCGACGTCGGCCGCCGCCAGCTCAAGAACATCCACGACCCGATCCACCTCTACGAGGTGCGCCCCGGCGCGTGGCAGCCGGGCGGCGCCGCCGAGCCTCCCCCGGCGCCGCGCCGAGGGCGGCCGGCGCGCTGGGCCGGCGCGGCCGCGGCGGCGCTCGCCGCGGGCGGTCTCGGCTGGCTCGCGCTCCATCGTCCGCTCCCGGCGGCCTCGCCGGGCGGCGGCACCCCGCCCGCGATCCCCAAGGCGACCGGCCCCGTCGTGCTCGGCGTGATGGAAATCCACCCCCGCGGCGACGTCCCCCCCTGGGTCTGCGACTTCACCCGCGACGGCCTCAACACCGTCCTCAGCAAGTTCGGCGAGCTGCGCGTGTATTCCAAGCAGAAGATCGACTTTTTGCGCGAGAAGCGCGGGCTCAGCGAGATCGAGGCCGCCGAGCAGCTCGGCATCACCAAGATGATCTCGGGCACGATCGCCGAGAGCCACGACAAGATGACCCTCGAAGTGCAGGTGGTCGACATCAAGACCGGGCTCCTCGAGGCTTCCGACGACATCCCGGGCAGCGAGAAGCAGCTCGTCGAGATGCAGAACCAGGCTGCGCTCCACGTCGCCCGCGCGCTCGGCGTGGGCACGCCCGCCGAGGCGAAGCAGGTGCTCGCCATGCGCAGCAACGACCAGCTCGACGACTACAAGCTGCTCACCGAGACCATGGGCGGCTTCACCGACGACGCGACGGCGCCGAGCCCGCCCAAGCCCGGGGGCCCGGGCGCGTGGAACCTGCTCGGGCCCGCTCTGGCGTTCGCCGATCCCGCGGGCGACGAAGCGGCCGTGCGCGCGCTGCTCGAGCGCTACCGGGCGGCGCTCGAGGGGAAGGACATGGCGAAGCTCGCCGCGGTCTACGTGGCCCTGCCCGACCCGATGCGCAGCGCGCTCGAGCGCTACTTCCAGAACGCTCAGGACTTGAAGGTCCAATTCTCGAACTTCGACATCCTCGTCGAGGGCGACGAGGCGCTCGCGACCTTCACCCGCAGCGACGACTTCAAGGATGCGCAGACGGGCAAGCCCGTGCACCTCGAGATGCGGGTGAGCAGCATCGTCGCCAAGCAGACCGACGGCTGGAAGATCCGCGGCATGAAGAAGCCGTCGTGAGCCGCCGCGCGCTCGCCGTCGCGCTGCTCGCGGGCACGCTCGCGACCCCCGCCCGCCGCGTGCACGCCTCGCTTGCCGGCGCCCTGCACCAGTTCATCGCCGAGCGGACGCTGTTTCTCTTCCGCAGCGTGCCGGTCGCCGAGCCCCTCACCGACATCGTCGAGCGCCAGGCGCTGCGGGGCATCGAGTTCCCGGCGACGGCGACCGCCCCGGGCTTCACCTACACCTTCAATCCCGAGTTCGGCACCTTCGAGCGCAGCTCGGGCTCGCTCGGGCCGCTTTTCGACGAGCGCGCGGACACGGTCGGCCGCGGTCGGCTCGCCGTGGGGGCATCCTACCTCCACGCCGATCTCACCGACGAGGACGGGGAGAACTTCGGGCGCAAGATCGTCTTCGGCGTCGCAACGAGCGTGAACGGCGCCCCCGCCGCTTCGGCGTTCGCCGGCCGCCGCTTCTCGCTGGTCACCGACCTGGTGTCGTTCTCCGGCACCTACGGCCTCACCGATCGCTGGGACGTGAACGCCCTCGTCCCGCTCGCCGAGACGGCGCTCCACCTAAGCGGCTTTGCCGGGGGGGCGATCGGCGTGGCCTCGAATCTCGTCGTCGCCCCGGCTGCCTTCGACGATCGCGCGTTCGGCCCAGGCGACGTGCTGCTGCGCAGCAAGTACCGCTTCCGCGACGCCGGCATCGCGCTCGCCGGCGAGCTCGAAATTCGGCTTCCGACCGGCAACGAGCGCAACTTCCAGGGGCTCGGCGTCTTCACCTGCTCGCCGCTGCTGGTGGCGACCCGGACCTGGGGACGCCAGGAAGTGCACGCCAACGTGGGCACGGAGATCGTCCCCGGCGACCTCGACCGCTCGAGCGCCCGCTACGCCGTGGGTGCCGTGCTCGCGCCGCTCGACCGACTCGCGTTCCTCGTCGACGTGCTCGGCAGCTCGACCTTCGTGAGCGACACCTTCGCGATCCCCACCGCGGGCCAGGTCGTCCCCGCCGTCCTCCCCACGGCTTTCGTCAAGGCGATCCGGCCGGGCGAGATCGTCGCCTACGTGCCGCGCGCCGACCTCGTGAACCTCTCGCTGGGCACCAAGCTCAACCTCGTCGGCACGCTCGTCGCGTTCGCCGACGTGCTGCTGCCGATCACCAGCGACGGGCTCCGGGCCGCCGTGATCCCCGTGGGCGGGATCGAGTACACGTTCTAGTGCGTCTGCAGCGTCGTCGTCACCTGCTGGACCAGGCTCTGCCCCGGCGCACCCGATCCGCCCGACTTGCTCGTGAGCTGCTGCTGGACGGTGACGGCGAGCGAACCGTTGCGCTTGAGGAGCTTCTTGCCCGTCGAGTTGAGCTGGAGATTGACCTTGCGCTGGCTGCGGCGGCCGCGCCACTTCTTGTGCACGCGGGCGGTGACCTGGACGAGCCCGGGCGGGGGGGCGAGCGCGCCCCGCACGCTGCCGTCGGCGAATCCCACGGCCTCGAAGGTGCGGGTCACGCCCCGCGGCGCATCCGGCAGCGCAATCGAGAGCGGGATCCCGGCGCCGCCGATGTGCTTCACCCTGACCGTCGGCGGCACGCTGAACTGCGCCCCGCAGGTGGGCCCGTCGCCGGTCACGCGCGTGCAGCTCGTCGTACAGCACGACGTGGGCGTGCCGTTGGCGGTGCCGTCGTCGCACTGCTCGCCGGGGTCGATCGTCCCGTTGCCGCACGTGGCGCCGGTGCCGGGCACGAAGCGCAGGAGGGCGAGCGCGCAGTTGCCGCCGGCGTCGCAGGACGAGCCGGCGACCACGGGCTTCCCGCTCGCCTGCAGGACCATCGACGCACCCTTGTTGAACGGCGGCTCGAGGCTCACGCCGCCCCCGGAGAGCGTGCCGCCCGGGCCGAACGTCGGGTCGAGCGCCCCCGTCGTGTCGTAACGCAGCAGCGTGACGCCATCCGCGCCGCCGAAGGTCGCCACCAGGAGCTTGCCGTCCGGCTGGAGGACCACGCCGGGGACGAAGCCGGCGAAGCTCGTAAGCGGGGTCGCCACGCGCCCGCCGGTGCCGAAGCTCGAGTCGAGCGAGCCGTCGCCGAGGTAGCGCGCCGCCACGAGGCCCACGCCGGTGCCGCTGATGCTGCTGCCGACCGCGAGCAGCCGCCCGTCGGCGAGCGGCACGACAGCCGCGCCGAGCACGGCCGTCGTGCCCGGGAACGGGGTGGTCACCGGAGCGCCCCCGCCGAATCCCGGGTCGAACGCGCCGGCCGCCGTGAGGTGCGAGACCACGAAGTGCTGCTCCTGCGAGTCCATGCTGCCGACGAAGATCTCGTCGTCGCTGCTGCGCACGGCGAGGCCGGCGAAGAAGGCCTGGGCCTCCCCCAGGCTCGCGCTCGTTCCGCCGCTGCCGAAGCTCGGGTCGGGACTCCCGTCCGCATTGTAGCGCACGACCACGTCGGCCGAGCCGCTCGGGGTGACGGCGACGAGCTTGCCGCTCGACTGGAGCGCGAGGGCGAAGACGCCGTCGGGGGCGTTGGGGTCGATCGTGACGCCGCCTGTGCCGAAGGCGGGGTCGATGCTGCCGTCGGCCGCGCTGAACCGCACCAGGATCGCGCCTGAGGCGGGCCCGCCGGCGGAGAAGCCCCCCACCACGATCGCCCCGTCGGGCTGCGCGACCGCGTCGAAGACGAAGCTCACGCCGGGAACTGCCGCCGGATCGCTCACCACCACCCCGCCCGTGCCGAAGCTCGGATCGAGCGCCCCGTCGGGCGTGTAGCGCGCGAGCACGATCTGCTCGCTGGGCGCGCTGCCGAGCCATCCGACCACGACGAGCCGTCCGTCGGGCTCCTGGACGAGCTTGCTCGCCTGCACCGAGCCCTGCGAGATCGCCGTCGTCACGATCCCGCCCGTCCCGAACTTGGGGTCGAGGCCCACACCGGCGGCAACGCGCGCCGCGGCGAGCCCAAGCCCGACGGACACAAAAATCCACCCCCGTTTCATGAAGGCCTCCTTCGCGCGCCGTCGTGCCGATGATCAGGCGAGCTTCGCCATCGCGCGCGCCTTGACGGCCCGCGCGCGCTCGGCGTCGGGCTCGATCTCGCTGTGGCAGGGCATCATCCGCGCGCGGCGGCGGAGGAGCTCGCGGCCCGCGTCGCCCGGCCCGGGGCTCCGCTGCGCGGCCCGCGCCGGCTGGAAGGCCGGGTCCTTGCCGCTGGCGAAGGCAGCGATCTCCTTCGAGATGCGCATGCTGCACCAGTCGTGGCCGCACATCGCGCAGAATTCGGTGTCGACCTCGAGGTCCTCGTCGTGGAGTGCCCGCGCCGTCTCTCCGTCGAAGGCCAGCTCGAACTGCTTGGGCCAGTTGAGCGCGGCACGCGCGCGGGAGAGGTCGTCGTCCCAGCGGCGCGCCCCGGCGATCCCGCGGGCGATGTCGCCCGCGTGGGCCGCGATCTTGTAGGCGATGCAGCCGGCCCGCACGTCCTCGGCGCGCGGCAGGCCGACGTGCTCCTTCGGGGTCACGTAGCAGAGCATCGCGGCGCCATGCCGCGCCGCCTCCGCCGCACCGATGGCGCTCGTGATGTGGTCGTAGCCCGGGAAGACGTCGGTGACGAGCGGGCCGAGCACGTAGAACGGCGCATCGTCGCAGATCTCCTGCTCGAGGCGCATGTTCCAGCCGATCTGGTCGAGCGGGACGTGGCCAGGGCCCTCGACCATCACCTGCACGCCGGCGGCGCGCGCGCGCGCGACGAGCTCGCCGAGGGTGCGCAGCTCGGCGAGCTGCGCTGCGTCGCTCGCGTCGGCGAGGCAGCCGGGCCGGAGTCCGTCGCCGAGGGAATACGTCACGTCGTACTCGCGCATGATCGCGCTGATCTCGTCGAACAGCTCGTACATCGGGTTCTGCCGGCCGTGGTGGATCATCCACTTGGCGAGCAGCGCCCCGCCGCGCGAGACGATGCCCGTCACCCGATTGGCGACGAGCGGCAGATGCTCGCGCAGCACCCCGGCGTGGATGGTGAAGAAGTCGACGCCCTGGCGCGCCTGGCGCTCGATCTCGGCGAGGATCACGTCGTAGGTGAGGTCTTCGATCCGCCGGCCGACGATCATGCCGTAGATGGGCACCGTGCCGATCGGGATCGTGGCATGGTCGATGATCGCCTGCCGGCACTCGTCGAGATTGCCGCCGGTGGAGAGATCCATCAGCGCATCGGCGCCGTAGCGCTGCGCCCACCGGAGCTTCTCGACCTCCGCGGCGGTATCGCTGGTCACCGGCGAGGCGCCGATGTTGGCGTTGATCTTGGTCGTGATCATGCGCCCGATCCCCATGGGATCGAGCCGCCGCGGCGCGCGCTCGCCGCGCAGCTCCGTGCCCTCGGCGATCGCCGCGGCGCGCTGGCTCACGGTCTGGTTCACCCAGTACGCCGCCTCGGGCGGCGCGCCCGGGTGTCCCGCGCCCGCGGGCGGGTACGGCCGTTCGGCCGCCGGCTCGGCGGGCGGCTGCCCGCTGCTGCCCGCCAGGTGACGGCGGTTGGCCGGAATCACGAGGCGCCCGCGAGCCACCTCGTCGCGGATGAAGTCGGGGGCGACGCCTTCGCGCGCCGCGACCCGCCGCATCTCCGGGGTGATGATGCCCTGTCGGGCGGCCTCGAGCTGAGTCATCGCGCTCGAACCATACCCCGAGGGCGGGCAGGGTCAAGGCGGCCGGGACGGGGCGCGCCCGTCCCGGCCCGCGCCACGGTCAGAAGTCCTCGCCGTGCGGCATCGACGGCGTGGCCTGCTGCTTCTTCTCCTCGGGCTTCTCGGCGACCATCGCCTCGGTGGTGAGCAGGAGCCCGGCCACCGACGCGGCGTTCTGGATCGCCGTGCGCACCACCTTGGTCGGATCGATGATCCCGGCCTTCATGAGGTCCTCGTACTCCTCGGTGGCCGCGTTGAAGCCGTACGGTCCCTTGCCGCTCTTCACCTTCTCGACGACCACCGAGCCGTCCGCCCCCGCGTTGCGGGCGATCCAGCGCAGCGGCTCCTCGAGCGCACGCAGCACGATCCGCACGCCCGCCTGCTGCTCCTCGTTGTCGAGCTTGAGATTTTCGAGGGCCGCCTGGGCGCGCAGGAGGGCGACGCCGCCGCCGGGCACGATCCCCTCCTCGACCGCCGCGCGGGTCGCGTGCATCGCGTCCTCCACCCGCGCCTTCTTCTCCTTCATCTCCACCTCGGTCGCCGCCCCCACCCGGATCACGGCCACCCCGCCCACGAGCTTCGCCAGCCGCTCCTGGAGCTTCTCGCGGTCGTAGTCCGAGGTCGTCTCCTCGATCTGCGCCCGAATCTGCTTGATCCGCCCCTCGATGTCCGCCTTCTTCCCCGCCCCGTCGATGATCGTCGTGTTGTCCTTGTCCACCACGATCCGCTTCGCCCGCCCGAGGTCCTTCAGCCCCACGTTCTCGAGCTTGAGCCCGAGCTCCTCGGCGATCATCCGCCCGCCGGTGAGAATCGCGATGTCCTCGAGCATCGCCTTGCGGCGGTCGCCGAAGCCCGGGGCCTTCACCGCGCAGCACTGGAACGTCCCGCGGATCTTGTTGACGACGAGCGTGGCGAGCGCCTCGCCCTCGACCTCCTCGGCGATGATGAGCAGCGGCTTGCCCGAGCGGGCCACCTGCTCGAGCAACGGCAGGAGGTCCTTCATCGCGGAGATCTTCTTCTCGTGGATGAGGACGTAGGCATCCTCGAGCACGGCCTCCATCCGGTCGGGATCGGTGACGAAGTAGGGGCTCGAGTAGCCGCGGTCGAACTGCATGCCTTCGACCACCTCGAGCTGGGTGTCGAGGCTCTTGGCCTCCTCGACGGTGATCACGCCCTCCTTGCCGACCTTCTCCATCGCCTCGGCGATCATGTCGCCGATGGCGCGGTCGCCATTGGCCGAGACCGTGCCCACCTGCGCGATCTCGTCCTTGCCCTTGGTCGACTTGGAGAGCTTCTTGAGCTCCTCGACGACCACCTCGACCGCCCGGTCGATCCCCCGCTTGAGGCTCATGGGATCGTGCCCGGCCGCGACCAGCTTTGCCCCTTCGGTGAAGATCGCCCGCGCGAGCACGGTGGCGGTGGTGGTGCCGTCGCCGGCGACGTCGGAGGTCTTCGACGCGACCTCCTTCACCATCTGCGCCCCCATGTTCTCGAACTTGTCGGCGAGCTCGATCTCCTTGGCGACCGTGACCCCGTCCTTCGTGATCGTGGGCGCCCCCCACGACTTCTCGAGCACGACGTTGCGGCCGCGTGGGCCGAGGGTCACCGTGACCGCGTCGGCGAGGATGTTGACGCCCTTGAGCACCTTGGCGCGGGCGTCCTCGCTGAACCGTACCATCTTCGCTGCCATGCCTTCGTCCTCCTCACCCCTCGACGACGCCGAGGATGTCTTCCTCGCGCAGGATCAGGTGCTCCTCGCCGTCGAGCTTGATCTCGCTGCCCGCGTACTTCCCGAACAGGATCCGGTCGCCCGCCTTGACGTCGAGCGGGATGACCTTCCCGTCCTCCCGCCGCCCCGCCCCCACGGCGACCACGCGGCCCTCCTGGGGCTTCTCCTTGGCCGTGTCCGGGATGATGATGCCACCGGGGCTGCGCTGTTCCTGCTCCTCGAGGCGCTTCACGAGCACCCGGTCGTGAAGCGGGCGAATCTTCACCGCCATCGATGAACCTCCCTCTCGCACGTGCCCGGAGCCGCACCCGTGCCGCCCCGGGGCTTCGGTAGCGACTTTTGGCGGCGCAAAGGTATGGCCGCGAGCGGCGCAGTCAAGAGGTGGGCGGGGCAAAAACGAGAGCGCGGAGCGGGTGGCTACGGGGGAAGAGCCTTTCCACGCTCCGCGCTCTCCCGAGTGCGAGGCGCCGACCCGCAGGGGGCCGGCAGCCCCATCCTCGCACCCGGAAGCCTCACGACTTCCGAAGGCTCTCACGAGCAAGGGGGGTGCCATCCCCGAGCCCTCGTGCCGTAAGGATTTTTCCCGCCGCTATTGCCCTTCCGAATGAGGCAGGGGGCCCCGCCTCCTGAGGCATTCCGCCTCGGTCAGGCCTCGGCCGCCCTTGGCGAGAGCAGCCGCTCGACCGCCCCTAGCAGGGCTTCTACCTTGAAGGGCTTCGGCAGCAGGGGGACCCCGAGGGCCCGGGCACGCGCCCGCGTCGACGGATCGGGGAACGCGGCGGTGAGGAGCGCGGGCAGGTCGGGCCGCGCCCGGCGCAGCCAGGCGACCAGCGCGATCCCCTCGATCTCCGGCATGCACACGTCCGACACGAGCAGCCGGTAAGATCGCTCCGCGAGCCGGCGCGCCGCCAAGAGCGGATCGCTCACCGTCTCGACCGGGTACCCCGCGTCGCGGAGCGCCGCGGCCATGGCCGCGCAGCAGGTCGCGTCGTCGTCGACGACCAGAATCGGATCGGACCCCACGAGCACCGCGCAGAGCAATCCCGGTGCCAGGGCGCGGGCGACCTCGTCTCAGCCGGAGGTGGCCCCCCGGGGCGCCAGCCCGTAGCGCTGGAGCATGCGGTAGAGGGAGCGGCGGTCGACGCCGAGGATGCTCGCCGTGCGGCTCACGTTGCCCCCGTTTTCCTCGAGCACGCGCTGGACGTAGCGGCGCTTGAGCTCGTGCAGCGTCGGCCGGTCGCCCGCGATGTCGTCGCGGGGCAGCGGCTCGGGCGTGCGCAGCTCGGCGGGCAGATCCTCGACACCGAGCACTTCGTGCTGGGCGAGCGCCACGCTGCGCTCGAGCACGTGAGCCAGCTCGCGGACGTTGCCCGGCCAGTGATAGCTGCAGAGGAGCTGGAGGGCCTCCTCGGAGACCCCGGTCACGTGCCGGTTGCACTGCCGGGCCGCGCGGCGCACGAGGTGCTCCACCAGCAACGGGATGTCGTCGCGCCGCTCGCGCAGCGGCGGCAGCTCGATGGTGACCACCTTGAGGCGATAGAAGAGGTCCTCGCGGAAGCGGCCCTCGGCGACGGCCTTGCCGAGATCGCGATTGGTCGCCGCCAGCACCCGCACGTCGACCGAGCGCCACTGCGTGCCGCCCACCGGGCGGACCTGGTGCTCCTGGAGCACCCGCAGCAGCTTCGCCTGCAGCGCCGGGGTGATCTCGCCGATCTCGTCGAGGAAGATCGTGCCCCCATCGGCCTCGGCAAAGAGCCCGGGGCGGTCGCTCACCGCGCCGGTAAACGCACCGCGCACGTGCCCGAAGAGCTCGCTCTCGAGCAGCGTCTCGGTGAGCGCCGCGCAGTCGACGGCGACGAACGGCCGGCTGCGCCGCGGGCTGTGGCGATGGATGGCGCGGGCGACCAGCTCCTTGCCCGTGCCGCTCTCGCCGAAGATGAGCACGGTGCTCGTGCCGGGGGCTGCCCGCGCAATGGTCTTGTACACCTCGACCATCGCCGGGGTCCGCCCGACCAGCTCGCCCAGCTCCTCGTCCCCGCCGGGCGGCAGCCGCGCCTGCGCGAGCGTCCGCCGCTCGAGCGCGCGGCGCACCGTCGCGCTGATCTCCTCGAGGTTCATGGGCTTGCTCACGTAGTCGACCGCGCCCGAGGCGAAGGCCTGCACCGCCGTGTCGATCGACCCGAAGGCCGTCATCACGATGATCGGCAGGTCCGCGCCGTTCTCGCGGAGCCGGCGCAGCAGCTCGAGCCCGCCCATCTCGGGCATGCGCACGTCGATGATGGCGAGGTCGACTGGCTCCGCCGCCACGCGCGCGAGCGCCTGCCGCGGATCGGTGCAGGTCACCACCTCGGCCTCGTCGCGGCGCAGCACCTCGGCGAGGAGCCGGCACGTCACTGCATCGTCGTCGACCACGAGGATGCGCGCCATCAGGCCTCCAGCGGCAGCCGAACGCGCATCGTGGTGCCTTGCCGCGGGGCGCTCTCGACGACCAGGTCGCCGCCGTGCGCGCGAACGATGTGATCGACGATCACGAGCCCGATGCCGGTGCCCCGGCCCGGCGCCTTGGTGGTGTAGAAGGGCTCGAAGGCGTGCCGCAGCTCCTCGGCCGACATCCCGTGGCCGCTGTCGGCCACCGCCACCTCGAGCCGTCGCCCGCCGCTGCCGTTGCCCGGCAGCACCGCGGCCGATACGCGGATGGTGCCCGCGCCGTCGATGGCGTCGATCGCGTTCGTGAGCAGGTTGAGCAGGACCTGCCGCAGCGCCACCGCGTCGCCCGGGACCGGCGGCAAGTCGGCGGGCACCTCGCTCAGGGCGACGACGCCGCGGCTCGCGAGCGAGGTCGACACGAGCGAGAGCGCCTCGGTCACCAGCGGCCCCACCGCCACGGGCTTGCGCACGAGCTCCCGGTCGCGCGTGCGGTCGAGGACGCTGCGGATGGTCTCGATCATCCGCTGCACCTGCGACTCGACGATGGCGAGCTTCTCGGCCTGGGCCGGCGTCGGCTGCTCGCGGCGCAGGAGCTGGGTGAAGCCGAGCACGGAGTTGAGCGGCGTGCCGAGCTCGTGCGCGATTGTCGCCGCCATCTGCCCGAGGGTCGCCAGCCGCTCGCCGCGCGCGATCTCGCGCTGCGCCTGCCAGAGCTGCTGGTTCGCGGCGCGCAGCTCGCGGTTGCGCTGCGCGAGGTCCTCCGTCGCCTGCCGCACGCGCGCCTCGAGCCCCGCGGTGAGGTCCTCGATGCGCGAGAGCATGCGGTTGAAGCTCTCGGCGAGAAATCCGAGCTCCCCGGCGCCGACCGGGCCCACCCGCGCGCCGAGCTCGCCCCGCTCGGCGCGCTCCATCCCGTCGACGAGCGCAGCGACCGGGCGTGCCACCTGCCGCTCGAGGAAGAGCACGAGCACGAGAGTGAGCAGCACGATCGCGAAGACGAGCGCCACCCCGTCGACGAACCGGATGCGGCGCTTGAGACCCACCACCTCCGCGAGCGACAGCTCGACCTGCGCTGCGGCGACCACCCGCCCCGCACTGCGGATCGGCACGGTGAGCCGCCGGCGCGGCGTCGGCTGGCTCGGCACCTCCGTCGTGAGCAGCGGCGCGCCGGCGATGAGCTGCAAGACCGCCGCCCTCCCGGGCTGCGCCTCGGCGAGCCGGGTGGGGTCGCGCGTGCTGATGACCGGCTCCGCCGTGCCGTCGGGCAAGAGCCGAAAGACGTCGATCGCGGCGATCTCGCGGTGTCCGCGCACCAGCAAAAGGACCTGCTTGCGCAGGCGCACCATGTCGCCCCGCTCCCAGGCGGAGTCGAGGGCGCGCAGTGCGAGCCGCGCCCGCTCCTGGAGGTCCTGCTCGAGCGCGCGCTCGGTGAGCCGCGTGTCGAGCCACTGCGAGATCGCGAGCACGGTCACGACGGTGAGGACGACGATGGCGAGAAGCTGGAAGCGCAGACTACGGTGCACGGCGCTGCTTGCTCGGCCGCGCGGGCCGGTGCGGGCGGCGGTGTCCCCCCGTCTTCTCTGCGAGCGCCTGCCGCATCTCCTCGGCTCGGTTCTCGAGGTCGTCGGCCCGCACCGCGAGCCCGTCGGCGCGGTCGTCGAGGCCCTGGGCCAGCTCGGGCTTGCCGGCGCCCCGCAGCTCGTCGGCGCGGTCCCGCAGCGCGTCGGCGCGCGCGCGCAGCCGCTGCGCGAGGTCGAGCAGCTCGTCGACCCGCGCCTGCGCCGCCGAGGCGCGCTCCTCGCCGCGCTGGGGAAACGGCCGGTCCGCTTCCGCTGCGGCCGCCGCGGGCGGGCCGTGGACGAGCGCCGCGAGCGCCAGAGCTGACCAGCGCGCAACCGACATGGAGACCGCCGACGCCCTTGCGGACGGCGTCGGCGTGACTCTACCGGCGGCTCCCGCCGCTGACAAGCGCGGCTGCGCCACCCTCAGTAGAGCCCCGGGACGAACCGCCAGCGCACGCGGCGCAGTAGGCGCGGTAGGCCGGATTCGCCGCGAGGAAGCGCTCTTCGACGCCCGCGCGGACCGCGAGCGCGAGCGTCGTCACGAGCACGACGAGGGCGTTGCGGAGGCTCGGGTACGACACGAGGTAGCCGAGGTAGCTCAGGGTCTCGCCGGCATAGAGGGGATGACGGACGCCGCGGTAGAGTCCCCTGGTGCGCACGCCCCGGTCGGCCGCGACGATGCCGAGGCTCGGGCCGAGCGCGCAGAGGGCGAGCACCGAGACACCGAGCCCGAGCGCCTGGAGACCCAGGCCGAGCGGCGCGAGCGCCCACGTGCGTGCGGTCGCGCGGAGCAGCAGCGGGAGGTAGGTGCTGCCCACGGCGAGCGCCCAGTCGCCGAGGCGCGTCGAGGTCCGGCGGCTCGGGCGGCGCACGAGGAAGAGCCCGACGAGCAGCGCCTCCTCGACGAGGATCGGGAGCACGGGCAGCCACCGGCCGCTCGCGCGCCCCTGGGCGACGTGCGCCGCGAAGAAAAAGGCCGCGAGCAGCGCGAGCCCCACGTTGCCCGCCGCGGCACCGAGCGCGCCGCCGCGCCTCGGCGCTTCCGCCCCCAGGTCGAGGCGTGTTCCCGCGCGCACGCCCGCGCGGGGCAAGCGTGCCCGCCGGCAGCTCGAGCACGCTTGCCGCGGCGGCGACGTGGGGCGAGATGCGCCATGGCGCGAGCGCCTCCACGACGTGGAGCACACGGCCGGTCTCGTCCAGAAACGCGACGTCGATCGGGAAGCGAAGCCCGAAGGTGTGCACCTGGCGGCAGGGCAAGAGCCAGAGCCCCTCGCCCGGGGCGAGCGGGCCGCAGCCGAGCAGCCCGCGCAGCCGCGTCCAGTGGGTGTGCGCCGAGCGGAGCCGCTCGGCGACGACCACCCCTCGCGTCGCATCGCACACGCGCCGCAGCGGGACGCTCATCGCCGATCGCGCTCACCGCGCGCCGAGCGCACGCGCGAGGTCGCCCAGGCGCAGCAGCGCCGGCCCGGCCGCCACGACGAACAGCGCGGGCAGGATGAAGACCGCGAGCGGCAGGAGCACCGTCACCGGGAGCTTGCGCGCAGCCTCCTCGGCCCGCTGGCGGCGCCTCGCCTCGGGATGGCTCTGGGAGCAGAAGCAAAACTGGGACCGGCGAGCCTGCGGTCACCCGCCGCCCGGCCCGCGCGCCAGCCCCAGCACGATCCGTACCACGCCGCCCGCGCGACCTCTCGAACGCCACGGAGCAATTCCTGCCGTCCGCTCCGTCGCGCGCCTCTTCTTGCCCGTCCGCCTGGCCGGGGTGTCAAGAAGTTGTCACTCGGCGCCCGACCGCCCAAAACATGACGGTCGCCGTGCGCTTTTCCACCATGGATTCTGCAATGGTACGGATCATGCTCAACACACCGGCTGTTTGCGAACCGCCATGTGCCCCGTGGACGAGCCCCCCGCCGGAGAAGGCGCTGCCGCGACCGTCTTCGAGTTCGAGCGGCTGCACGACATCTGCGGCGACGACGCGGGGCTCGAGCGCGAGTTCCTCGAGAAGCTGCTCGCCACCACGCCCGCGGCGCTCGCCCAGCTCGCCGCCGCGCTGGCGGCCTCCGATCCCGTGCGGGTGCGCGCGGATGCGCACGCGCTCAAGGGAAGCTGTCTCACGCTCGGCGCGGCCGCCCTCGGTGCCATCTGCCAGCAGATCGAGCTCGCCGCCCACCGCGGCGACCTCGCGGCGGCCCACGCGCTGCTCGCGCGCGCACACGCGGAGTTCGAGCGGCTCCGGGCGGTCCTCGACGACTACCTAGCCCGCGAGCACGAGTAGCTCGTCGGCGATCCAGCGGGCGAGCAGCGCCCCGGCCTCGGCGGCGGCAGCTTCCGGCGGGAGGTCGGCGAAGACCTCGCACACGGCCGCAAACGGCGCGCCGGCGCAGAGCCGGGCGAACGCCGCGGCCTCGGTCGCATCCATCGGGGCGTGGTAGACGGCCCAGGCCTGGCGCCAGACGCGGAGGACGGTCGGCGCGGGGGCGACCTCGTCGGCGCCGGCCCAGAGCACGTGGACGGGCCACGCCGCCCGCACGACCTCGCACGCCGGCACTGGCATAAAGCGGAGCGCTGGCCAGGCGTCCGCGGGGACTGCGCGCAGCGCAGCGGCGGTGAGCGGCGGCGCGTCCGGGGCGTCGAAGACCTCCACGCGCGCCCACTCGAGCCGGGCGAGGTCGGCGAGAAACGGCGGGGCGGGAGCCTCCCATCCCGTCGCGAGGAACTCCGGCAGGCGGCGCCCCACCTCGCGCAGCGAAGGATGGGTGGAGGGGTGCCGGGCGAGATAGGCGCGGACGAGGACGTCGAAGCCCGCGTCGCCGAGCAGCGCGGCGGTGCGGGGGTAGTCCTCGCGCAGCGCCTCGCGGATGCGCCAGAAGTAGGCTTGGGCGTAGATCGCGAGGCGCTCTGCGGGATCGAGCGTCGCGCTCGGCTCGACCGTCGCGAGCAGCTCGGGCGCCGCCGCGGGGGCGAAGGCGCCGGGCGCGCGCGCGAGCGCCTCCCAGAAGCGCGCCTGCAGGTCACGCAGGGCGAGCGGCGGCATCGTGCTCCTCGGCCTCGATGGCCCGCGCCCGCGCGCTCTCGGCGAGCAGATCGGCAAACGGCGGAATGCGGTCGTCCCATTCGACGAGCGTCGGCACGCGGCCGAAGCGTCGCACGGCGAGGCGGTAGAGGTCCCACACGGGCGGCGGCACGCTCTGGTCGTGCGTGTCGAGGAGGTGCGTGCCGTGGTCGCTGTGGCCGGCGAGGTGGATCTCGCAGATGCGCTCGGGGGGCAGCCCGTCGAGGTAGGCGACCGGGGAGAAGCCGTGGTTCACGGCGCTCACATAGATGTTGTTCACGTCGAGCAGGATGCCGCAGTCGGCGGCCGCCGCCACCGCCGCAAGAAAGGTCCACTCGGGCATGGTCGAGTGCCGGAAGGCGACGTAGCTCGAGACGTTCTCGAGCACGAGCCGCCGCCCGAGCCGGTCCTGCACCCGGCGCACGCGCTCGACGACGTGCGCGAGGGCCTCTTCGGTGTAGGGCAGCGGCAGGAGATCGTGCGCGTAGTGGCCGCCGAAGCGGCCCCAGCAGAGGTGATCGGAGATCCAGGCCGGCTCGATCCGCCGGGCGAGCGCCGCGAGCGCGGCGAGATAGTCCTCGTCGAGCGGCTCGGTCGAGCCGACCGCGAGCGAGACGCCGTGCAGCGCGACCGGCGCCTCGGCGCGCACGCGCTCGAGCACGGCGAGCGGCCGGCCGCCCCGCAGCATGAAGTTCTCCGAGACGACCTCGTACCACTCCGCCCGCTCGCGGCCCTCGAGCACCGCACCGAAGTGCGCCGGTCTCAGGCCGACGCCGTGGCCGAGGGGCGGGAAGTCGAAGGCCATCGCACCGAGCGCTACTTCATCTCCCCCTTGGGCTCCTGCACGGTGCCGCCCTTGGCCTTGCACTCCGCGGCGCTCATCTCGACGACGCCCTTGCCCTTGCAGGAGTTCATCCCCTTGCAGTCGTTGTGCGCGGTGGCGCAGCTTCCCTGCCCCTTGCAGGCGTTCACCCCGAGGCAGCCGACCGTGTCGCCGCCCGCCTTCTCCGCCGCCCGCGCGGTGACCGCACCGGCGAGAAACAGGCCCGCCGCCGCCGTCGCGATCAGGACTCCCTTGTGCATCGTGGTCTCCTCTTCCGCTCCCCGTGCTCTTCCGCTCCGGCGCCCGCTCGCGGGGAGGTCGTGGGCGCCGGCCCGCTCGACGGCGGAGACTTAGCCCGCCGGCGGCACGGGGGCAACGGGCTCAAGTGGGCGGGCCATGCGGCCGATACTGGGTCGTGCCCGTGCGCGTGCCCCTCCAGTTCGTCAAGCCGACGATGCGGCTCGCCCGGCCGATCTGCGACGCCGAAGGGCGCGTCGTGGCCGGCAGCGGCACGCTGCTCGGCGAGCGCGTCGTGCGCGTGCTCCGCACCATGGCGGTGCAGACGGTCGTCGTGCAGGAGTCCGACGATCTCAAGGCGTGGGAGACCGTGCGGTCGCTCGCCGAGGAGCTCGAGGAGCTCGAGGCGCGCTTCCGCCGCGGCCCGCAGAGCGCACCGCTCGCGGAGCTCAAGGCCGCGATCGCCCGCCGCCTCAGGCGGCGCGACGCGGCCCTCGGAGGGGAGCCGGCATGACGCCCGCCGACGCCGGCACGCTCGCGGTCACGCCGCAGGAGCTGCGCCGGCAGGTCTCGCGCCTGAAGGCCGTGCCGACGCTGCCGCGGCTCCTCGAGCGCGTGATCGCGATCCTCGAGGACCCCGAGGTGAACTTCGAGAGCGTGGCCGAGGTGGTCGAGGTCGATCAGGCGCTCGCCTCCCAGATCCTCCGCCTGGCCAACTCGGCGTTCTACAGCCGCCAAGGGGCGGTGAGCCGCGTGTCGCAGGCGCTCGTCATGCTCGGCGCGGTCGTCACCCGCAGCGTCGTCCTCTCGAGCAGCGTGCTCGATCTGCGCGAGGTGTCGCTGCGCGGCTTCTGGGAGCACTCGCTCGGCTGCGCGACCGCCGCGGGGGCGATCGCCAAGGTGACCGGCAAGGCGAACCCGGAGGAGGCGGCGGCCGCGGGGCTCCTCCACGACCTCGGCAAGGTGGTGCTGTGCAAGCAGCTCCCCGAGGCGTTCGCGTACATCCTCGAGCGCGCCGAGGTCGAGCAGCGCAGCTTCCGCGACGTCGAGCGCGAGCTGCTCGGCGTCGAGCACTGCGAGATCGCCGCCTGGCTCGTGGATCACTGGCGCTTCCCGCCCGCGCTCGCCGAGCCGATCAAGTACCACCACGAGCCCGGACGGGCCGTCGCGGCACCTGACCTCACCGCGATCGTGCACGTCGCCAACACGCTCGTGCGCGCCCTCGGCTACGGCTCGGGCGGCGACCGGCGCATCCCTCCCATCGACGCGAAGGCGTGGGCACGGCTCGGGCTCGATGCCGCCGCGCTCGACCGCGTGCTCGAGCGCTACGACGCCGACCTCGACTACGCGCTCAACTATGCCCTCTTCGAATGAGGGAGCCCGGCAGGCGGCGACCGCGCTGCTCGAGAAGATCGAGGAGCTGTCGTTCCTGCGCGCGCTGAACGACCGGCTGGCGGATGCCCCGAGCTTCCCGGCCGCCTGCCAGGCGCTCGTCGACCTCGTCTGCGAGGCGGGCCTCGGCGAGATTGCCGCCTACCTGTCGGTCGACCCTGCGCGGCGCGCCTGTCGGCTCGAGGCGTGCGCGCCGCCGGCGGGGGGCGAGCTTGCCTGCGAGATGCCGCCGGTGGCGGCGCTGCTCGAGGCAGAGGAGCCGACGGTGCTCGCCGCGGAGGGTCCGCCGCCGTGGCTCCGCGATGCCCCCGCGGTCGTTCCCGCAGCGCTCCTCTGCGCGCCCACGCGCGTGCGCGGCGCGACCACGGGGCTCCTGCTCGTGTGGGTGGACGGCAGCCCCGCCGACCTCGAAGAGCACCGACGGCTGCTGGCGATCGCCGCCACGTCGGCGGCGCTCGCGCTCGACGTCGCCCGCCGCCAGGCACGCGAGGAGTTCCTCGCCATGCTCCGCCACGACATCAACAACCCGGTCACCACCGCGCTCGGCTACTCCGAGATCATCCTCGACCACCTGCGGGCAGTCGGCGACGACGCGCTCGCGCCGCTCGCCGCCTCGGTGCTCGAGTCGCTCAAGATCGTGGCCGACCTCGTCGCCAACCACCTCGACATGGCGACCATCGATCGCGGCGCCCCGGCGCTGCAGCCGGACGTCTTCGACCTCCGCGCGCTCACCGCCGACGTCGTGGACCGCTTCCGGCCCTCGGCGCTCGCCCAGGGGATCGGGCTCGCGTTTGCGGGAGAGAACGTGCGGCTTCTCGGCGACCGACGCCAGCTCGACCGGGTGCTCGCGAATCTCCTGAGCAACGCCGTCAAGTACACGCCGCCCGGCGGGCACATCGAGGTGACGCTCGCGGCGAGCGCTGACGGCGTGACGCTCGCCGTCGCCGACACGGGCTACGGGCTCGCCCCCGAGGAGGTGGACCGCCTGTTCACCAAGTACGCGCGCTTCCACCGCGAGCGGGGCATCCCGGGCACGGGGCTCGGCCTCTACCTCTCGAAGGCGATCGTCGAGGCGCACGGCGGCACGCTCGCCGTCGCGAGCGCGCCCGGGCGCGGCTCGACGTTCACCCTGCGGCTCCCGGCGAGCGCCTGCGTGCGAACCGCACCGCCGCGCTGAGCCGCGCAGGCGGTCGCCTCGACGCGGCGCGTCCGCTCCTCTATACAAGCGGCGCCGCCCCATGAGCCGCCTGCCTTCGCTCGCGTTGCTCGCGCTCCTGCCGGCGACCGTTGCCCGCGCCGCGCCGCCCGCCGCACCGACACCCGCCGCGCCTCCACCGCCCGCGGCGGCCGCCCCGATTCCCGCGGCACAGATCGGAGAGCGCGCCGCCGAGACCACCACGAGGCTGCGCGAGATGCGCGCGCGCGAGACCGCGGCCGTCCCCGACCTCGCAGACCTCGCCGCCCAGGTCGACCGGCTCGCGCGCGAGGCGGCGCTGCTCGACACGACCGAGCCCACGACGCAGGCCCTCGACGACCTCGCGCAGCGGCTCGCCGCGCTGCGCGATGCGCTCGCGGCCCGCGCGCAGCCGCTCATGGCCCTTACCGACGCCATCGAGCACGACTTCGCCCGGCTGCACGACGAGGACACGCTGTGGACCGCGACCGAGACGGCCGCGCGCGAGAGCAACTTCCCGGCCGCCGTGCGCGACACGGTGCGCCGGGTCCGCGTCGACATCCGCGACACGCGCGCCCGCCTGCGCACCGAGCGCGACGCGGCGCTCGACGCGCTCGCCCGGCTCGCGAGCCTGCAGGCGCGCGTGAACGACGCCGTCGACGACGTCACCGTCGCGCGCAAGCGGTTCCGCGGCGAGCTCTTGAGCCGGGACTCGCCGCCCCTTTGGACGGCGGCGCGCGATCCCGCGGCGCTCGCCGCGGATCTCGGGAGGCTCGGCGCCGGCCTCGCGCGCAGCCAGCGGGCGGCGGCGACGTTCGTCGCCGCCCAGGCGGGGCGGCTCGCCGCCCAGGCGCTGCTCTTCGTCGCCATCGTCGCCGGCACGCTCGCGCTCTCGCACCGCCGCCGCCGCGAGCCTGCGTCGGCGGCGGCACCCGCGGCCGGGCGCCGCCCGCTCGCCGCGGCGCTCGTGCTGGGCCTCCTCTCGCTGCTCGCCCTCGCCCCGCACGCCCCGACCACGCTCACGCGCCTTGCGGCGCTCGTCGCCGCCGGCGCGACGCTGCCGCTCTTTGCCGGCGCCGCCGGGCGCGACGCCCGCCGGGGCATCGTCGTGCTCGCCGCCCTGCTGCTGGCCGGCGAGCTGCGCCAGCTCCTGCCGCCGCTCGCCCCGACGGCCCGGCTGCTGCTCCTCGCGGAAGACGCGGGCGGCGGGCTCTGGCTCGCGCTTGCGCTCCGCGGCCGCGCGCCAAAGACGTCGCCGGAGCGCGCCGCCCTCGTGCTCGGGCGCGTCACGCTGGCGCTCTTCGCCGCCGCCGCCGCGGCGAACCTGGTCGGCGCCGCCGCGCTCGCCGTCATGATCAGCGACGGCGTGGTCGACGCGGCGCTCGTCGCCGTCCTGTTGCTCGCGGCCGAGCGCGTGGGCGAGTGGCTGCTGCGCGAGGCGCTCGACTCGCCGGCCGCGAGCCGCGTGCACGCCGTCGCCGCGCGCGCCGCCGCGCTGCGGCGCCGGGCGGCGCGCGTGCTGCGCCTCCTGCTCGTGGTCGCGTGGGCGCTCGTCACGCTGCGCGTCTTCGCGCTCGCCGAGCCGCTTGCCCGGGCGGCGCGCGCCGTGCTCGGCGCCCGGCTCACCGTGGGGGCGCTCTCGCTCTCGCTCGGCGACACGCTCGCCGCCGCGGTGACGCTCTTCCTCTCCGTCCAGGCGGCGCGCATCGTTCGCGTGCTGCTCGAGGAGGACGTGCTGCCGCGGCTGCGGCTCGCCCGCGGCGCGGCCGCCGCGATCTCCGCCGGCGCGAACTACCTGCTCCTCGTCCTGGGCGTGGCGCTCGCCCTCTCGGCCGCCGGGCTCGATCCGGGCCGGCTCACGCTGCTCGCGGGCGCGCTCAGCGTCGGGGTGGGCTTCGGGCTGCAGAACGTCGTCAACAACTTCGTCTCGGGCCTGATCCTGCTGCTCGAGCGGCCGATCCAGATCGGCGACATCATCGGCATCGGCGACGTGACGGGCACGGTGCGCCGCATCGGCATCCGCTCGAGCACGATCATGACCGGCGACGGCGCCGAGA
>Ga0209061_1000215_pt1 | contig 180085 bp, 142 predicted proteins | sample Coa_R1_10_FD_187157 | JGI IMG/M metagenome (GOLD analysis project Ga0209061, IMG submission 187157) | Surface soil microbial communities from Centralia Pennsylvania, which are recovering from an underground coalmine fire - Coalmine... | ecosystem: Environmental > Terrestrial > Soil >...
CTTGAACGGCTCCGGGCCGCGCCAGAGTGATATCGCTTCTCCACTCACTTGCTTCATATGCAAGCGCACGCCCATATAGCAGACGGTCCGAGAAAAATTGCTGCGCCCGGCGCTGATCTCCTTTCGGTGTGCGCTTGGCGAGCTCGTAGTAATACACAAAATCCGAGACAACGACATCGCCGAGCGCTACCTTGGCGGGGACACCTCCGGCGATCCCGACCATGAGGACATACGCTGGTCGCCAGCGCTCGATCACCCTTACCGTACTGACAGCGGCCTCGTCGTTGCCCATCCCTAACAACATCACGACGACGACCTCATAATACTCGCCTGTCGCAGGAATGCTGATGTGACCCCGATAGTACGTCAACGGCTCGAAGTCATCCTGTACCACCTCCCGTCCCTCCAGGCGTCGCAGCACTGCATCACGCTCAATAGGCAGGGCCGTCACAAAAGCAAAATCGATAGAAGAAGATTGAGACTGTTCGTCTCCACTATTCCGTTGCATTGTCACGTATCTTTTGTACCCTTTTTTCAAGAAATAACAGGCTGTCTCTTTCCCATTTCCAGACAGCTTACAGTCTGTTCATAGCAGACATTTCAACACATTTTGTTGAAAACATCCGCAAAAAAATTTTAGATCGGAAGCATGTAGATATGTTGCCGCCCCTCAAATGTGATTTCCTCGCGGCGAGCGAGAAGCCGAGCATCATATAGCTTGCGCAATCGGGTGCTTGCTGTATTGATTTCCAGACCAATTTGGTCTGCGAGTTCTCGCGCCGTCAGCGAGGTTTGCTCACAGACCAGTTGCCATGCTTCCATCAAATTTGGCTCAACATGCCCGATAAGCCGCATCTGACCTTCCCGGCGGATCAATAAGGCAACTTTAGCTTTCCGGCGAGCGATTGTCCCTTCAAGGTTGTCAATAGTTGCGGGACTGGGTTCCTCGAGCACCATCCAGCGATCCCCATATTTACCCTGCGAGAGTCCAAGCGCCAGCTCAAGCACTGTTTCGTCGGCAAAGGACGTGTCCATAACCGAAATACCGGCAAAATCCAATACGAGCGCCTGACCTGGTGGTATCTCTTTCAGAATATGCTCCAACATGGGAAAGGCACGCTGACCGTAGCCACGAAGCAACAGGTCTGGCCCCGCTATGCCCAGCTGAGCAAACAACCGCGTCAACTCAAACCGTTTCATGTAAGCCTTTCAACATTCGTCGTTGAAATGTTGGCTCTTAGAATAGCACACTATTGGATTTATTGCAAGAGCAGATTTCCTCAAATTGCGCGTTTGCTACGAAATGTAATGGCGATTTGGGTACCGGGAAAGAAGCATAAGTCATCACGTGTCACAATGCCTGATGCCTCTGCCAGAACACTACCCATCTCTGAGCGGATGTAGAGACAACCACCACTCTCAGTTGCAATGCGCCGAATGGCCCCAAGTCCCTGGCCACCTCGTTCGCCAGATCGCGCACTCAATCCAGCCAGTGCTAGTTCAATATAACCGGCACAGGTATCGGATACCGCTCCATGAACAACCATAAGCGAGCGGCGAATCCCCATGCCTAAATCACCGATCGCCAGATTGATATCTACGTAGTATCCCCGATCGTACTTCTGGATGATAACAATGCCTGCATCACCACTATGATCGACGATATTACTGCAAGCTTCCGAAAGAAGAGTCACGATATTATCAATGTCATAGCTGCTACTACTCAGCCAATACGCAAGTATATGGCGGGCTCGCGTAGCTACTTCATAGATGTCCTCATGGATACGAATGGGAAAGAGTTCGAGGACATTCGAGGACGAGGTGCTGCGAGCTAAATCATCAGCCGAGTTAAAAGGAACTGAAGTATAGACCACTTCAGCTTCACGCTGGAAAAAATCTATGCGACGCAGGTAGGCATGGATATTGCTCTGGAGGCCAGTGAGGTGTACTGGGTAGCGAGTGAGTTGCTTGAGATACCGACATGCTTGTAGAAGGCTGACAGCGGCATATGGCCGAATCCAGTTGACCAGGGTAAGATCAAGCGTGATCTGGCCATCAGATGAAAGGGTATGGATGACTGCAAAGAGCCTTTCTACCGCGTCAGGCACATCGCCAAGAACATCTGGCACAGCAATTGATAGTTCACTCATATTCAAGTTGTCCGGGAAAGAGAAGCCATATATTTAACATGCTACCATTCTACATCCATGACACCTCTAAGTGATAGATTCTCCCGATTCTCTCCCTTTTTGGCTATTCGACATTGCAGATTCACATCATCATTGATGCCAATTAAAGCAGCTGATAAGCGAGCCGGATTAGAGCAAGTAGAAACATAGCGAGCTGTGACCACAAGTTTGAGGTACAAGGTATACTGTCTCATTCTCGATGTGTTAGCCTATGGCTGACCTTAATCCCTGATGGTTTTGCCAGAAAATTGTGCTCATTTGACGCACCAAATCGGTCACTTCGTGCTGATTTTGGCCTGTCTTTTCTTGTACAATTGTTCCAGTCAATCCGATTCTCCCTGGTTCCCAGAGGAACCAGATGGAAGCGATTGCCAAAGATCGAGCGAACAGGAAGCAGCTTTACCGGCTCTGAAGCGAATACCTTTTTGGCTTGCAGAGAGACGGTTTTCTTCACTCACATGGAATCATGTGCATGCACAGGGCCTCAAGCTGCTCCTGGAGCATCTTCAGACATTCGTGGAGAGAGAAAATGGCAACAACGCGGGCATTAAGCGCCGCAAGGCGTAAGCGCTTGCTCAAAACGTTCGGTTCCTTTCCAGCAGGCTATACCCACGACGACTTGGAACGCTTTCTCGATCTGCTCTATGGCATGTACAGTCACCTCTATAGCTCGGCTGAACTGCGACAGATTGTGGTGAGCGATCCTTTTGATCGCTCGGAAACGCCTCGTCGCCTCAAACTCACGGAGCTTGCCGAATGGCTCGAGGCGCTTGTCGCCTAAAAGAAAACCGTTCTGCTTGCTCATCTGGAAGCATGCACTTTCCCAACTTCCCAGGAGAAGAAGCAGGAACAGCTGTGCGGACGAGGCAGCGACACGCCAGGGCAAACGAGGAAACGAGGAGCATCAGCATGACAGATAACATGTGTCTATGCTATACTACCTATGTTAAAGGAGGTACGAGACAACAAAGATGGCAGAGCAGATCGAACAAGCAGCACCCTTCAGCAGTGATTTCGGCCAACCCTTGATCGGTATTCCGTTTGCGGAAAACGGCCACGAGGTCATTCGCTACTTTATCAACGAGGCAGCGGCAGACGCGGCGATCCGCGAGCAGGCGATTCAACAGGCAGTGAATCTAGCTGGCAGTTGGGGCGACCTGGATTGGGACGAGATGGAAGCCGCCCTTGAGCGCATCCGTCACGAAAGCCCACCCACCCCTCCCATTACGCTATGAGACGCTATCTGCTCGATACAGGCCCTCTTGGAGCTTATCTCCAGGGTCGGCAGCCTGCCGTCGATTTGATTGTTCCCTGGATCAGGCGTGGGGAAGCCGCCACCAGTATTCTGGTCTACGGCGAGATCATCGAGTACCTCAAGAGCCTTCACGATTATCCCGCCAAGTATCTGGGGCTGAGATCCCTGCTTGGTGCCGTCTATCCCTATTTTCTCACCTACGCCATCATGGAACGCTACGCTGACATCCGCCGCACGCTCCGACCTCCTTATGGCCCTGGTCTCATTGGTGATATCGATACGCTGATTGCCGCTACCGCTCTGGAACGCAATTTGACCGTCGTGACCACTGATAGTGATTATGAACGTGTGCCTGGCCTCAAGGTTCGGCGCATCTCCCTCAAGCGGGTCTAGAAAGCGTGGAGCGTATGATCTCGCTTGTTTGAAGAAACGGCTCTCTCTCAGAAGCCAGCTCATGGCGTTACCTCACCCCCTGAGTTCTTCCCCCACAGGAACGAACTGTCACTAGCATGCTCCACGACACGATATGACAGCCCGTTCCCCAGAGGCTTGCAGTCCACATTCAATCGCTGGACTTCTTCCCTCGCTCCTTCGTCTGGAAGCCCTTGCGCCTGGCTTCCTTCGGACCCGGCATGCGGGTCGGCAGATGATCGCCGGGGCTATACTTGCGCTTCTGTGACTGAATGGTCTCATCATTCATGTGCATATAGTTTTTGACCGTGGTCATGTCCTCATGGCCCAGCAGTTCTTGCAGGCTGAAGGGGTCATTGCCCAGTACCAGGTAGCGAATAGCAAAGGAGTGCCGAAAAATGTGGGGGCTGATGCGCTTGTCCGTAATCCCCGCTCGCTTACGGATACGCGCAAAGAGCAGGGTCACGCCATTTTTGGTTAGTGGCAAGCGTGTCTCGGAGAGAAAGAGGTGATCCTCTCCTGCGCTGCCCCACTCGGCCAACTCTTCGTCATCTGGTCGATGCCGATCCAGATAGTAGAGCAGATTGCGCAAACAATTGTTGCCCAGAGCGATACGCCGCTCCTTGGAGCCTTTGCCCTTGACGATGAGCAAGCCATGCTTGCGGTCAAAGTCACCCAGGCGTAGGCCGCACAATTCGGAGAGTCGGATGCCCGTATCATAAAGAAGCCATAAGATGGCCCGATTACGGGCAGCAGCACGGTCAGCGAGCGGACCCACCTCTCCAGGCGGTGTGCAGGCCAGCAGCAGGCGTTCAAATTCTTCCGGCTCGATGGGACGAATGAGCGGCTTGCCCACTTTGGGAAAGGTGACGCGGTCGAAGGGATTGCGTTGGATGATCTCGCGATGGACCAGCCAGTGGAAGAAGGCCCGTGCCGAGCGGGCATAGGTCTGAATCGTCCGTTCGCTTCTCGCCTTGCCACGGCTGCCAGGCGTTTTCCGCATGTGCGCAAACCAGGCGGTAATGTCTGGAGCGTCAACCTCTCCGATCAGCGTAATAGACCGCTCCTGTTCGAGGAAACTTTTCAGAAGTCCAAGGGCAGTCTGATGCCATTGTAGCGTTTTGAGACTATGGTTGCCTCCTTCGTGATCGAGCAAGTAGTCTTCAATCGCCCGTTCAACCGTCATGCTGGCACGGCGGTTGGCCAGCAACTTTGATTGGTCCTTCTTCCCTTTCGACGGCTTGTTGCCAGAGGTTTGCGAGGAAGCCGACGCGGGAGCACGGGTGCGGGCCTCGGCCTGGGCTTCCAGCTTGGCGCGCTGTGCGGCAGCGCGAGCTTCAGTCACATTTTTCGAGGGTCTGGTTGGTCGCTTTGATGCCATGCGATCTCATCTCCTTTTTGTTGTGCTGGAGACAATCGGGCGGTGATGAGAGACGAGGCAGTATGTCGCGTGTGCAATGAGGCAGTATGTCGCAGGGGTAGTGAGGCAGTATGTCGCTGCACGCCTTTTTGCACAGAAAAAAACCGTTCCATGCCTTCTCCATCACCGTTTGGTTGCTCCAAACTGGCTCTAGAAGCGATTGCAGAGAGACGGTCTCTTGAAGAGAGCGGGAGACGGGACTCGAACCCGCGACAGCCTGCTTGGAAGGCAGGAACTCTACCGACTGAGTTACTCCCGCTTATTTCATTGTTTTGATGAGATGTGTGGTTGATCGGTCGGGGTGCGCGGACTTGAACCGCGGACCTCCTGCTCCCAAAGCAGGCGCGCTACCAACTGCGCCACACCCCGTGGCCTGACTCTTGCTTCTCTGGCTTCCTCTCGAAGCGAACAACCGCACTATAGCACGCCTGTAGTGATCTGTCAAGCCCCTTCAATGGTCGCGGCGACGGCGATAGCGTATCTTGAGCATGAAGAGATGCCAGCGTGTGGCAAGATTACTCAACGGATTGCGACTGAGAGGAGTTACCTTCATCTCTCCATAACGGTTTGAGCGACGAGGGCGCGATAGCAATGGAATGACGAGCACCAAGAGCAGGCAAATAGCGCTGATGATAGCCAGAACCCCGGTCACCGGATTGCCAGTATGATCGGTAGAGCTGGCATAAGCATAGCCTCCAGCAACAAGCGCAGTCACTACAGCGATAACAAGAAACCAGTCCACGGGTCTGAGGTGGATAGAGGGAAATCCGCGCGGACGACGATTGTAATCGCTCGGTCCGCGTCGGCTGCGCTGGCCAAATCGCGGCCCCTTCGTCGTTCTGGATTCAGAATTGTCTAAGTTGCGAAGGATTTCTTCAATCTCGCGTTCGTATCTGTTTGGCATGGTCCTCTGCTTCCTTGAACTCGCCAAATCACCTTATATCTAATGATACCAACTTTTGAGTCTGCACACAAGTGTTTTCTCGCTCAATTTTGCTTTGCCGTTGCTTGCAGGAGCGATTTGACTCGTTCGGCCAGATCAAGTGGGTGAAATGGCTTGGTAATGTGCTCGTCAGCTCCGAGATCAACACTGATGCGCTGGTAAATATGTTCGCTATGGGCCGTCATAATCATGACAGGAATATGCTGTGTCTGTGGTGTACCACGCAAGGTGCTGAAGATCTGGTAGCCATTTTCGCCCGGCATCATGACATCCAGAATAATCAGATCAGGAAGTTGCTCCGCGAGCAGACTCTGCAATTGCTCACCGTTGTTGGCGACAGCCACCTCAAAGCCGTTCTGACTGAGCACAAAGGTGATGATTTCGCGTATTTCCCTGTCATCATCTACAATAAAAACACGTTTTGTCATGAGCCACCCCCGGCATACCACTTGCTTTTTCGTTTCTGTACACGTGCCTGCATATCCATTTTGCTGACCTGCCCCTTGTGCAAATCCCGCCATTGACGCGGGAGTTCCTGACATACAAACCTGTCTACATTGCTTATAATACGTGTTTTCGGCAAGAAACACAATTGGTTTCACCCCATTATCTTATGACGTTTTTTTCTGTCTAAGGGGATACCAGAGTGTTCAGGTATACAAGCATATCCTGCAATTGACTCTATGCACTGCCTCTGCTATTATACAGATAAAGTGATAATCCTGAACATGTAAGAGGAACAAGCGTATGATTCTCTCGTCGCCAACCTGGACAAATATTCTGCAAACGATTATCAACGAGCCGGAGGAACGGCAGCGGCTGGCTACTCTGCTTGGTATCACCCCCGATATGCTTGGTCGCTGGGCAAGTGGTGAGGTAGCTCCCCCGATGTCTCAGCTTGCCAGGCTGGTCAGAGTAGTGAAGCCTCAGATGCGCGACGAACTACTCGCTGCGCTCACCGTTGTCTACCCCGATATTGAGCGATCGCTGAAGGGTGCAGGGGCCGAACGCATACCTTCCAGCTTTTTCGCCGAAGTGCTCAGCGCTCGTACTACTACCGCTGAGCCCCTGTCCTTCTGGCGGCTGAGCGAGATAATCTTAAAGCAGGCGCTCGACCTGCTTGACCCGAATGGGCTGGGACTGGTTATTTCGGTAGTTCAGTGCATGCCCCCGGTGAATGGCCAGATTCGCAGTCTGCGCGAGACGATCGGCAAAGGAACCTTACCCTGGTCGGCAAACCTGGAAAACATGGCGCTCTTCCTCGGTATGGAGTCTCTGGCCGGGTATTGTGTGGAAACGGGTCGCGTGGTGAGCGTCGAGGATCTGAGCAAGGACAGACTGATCCCGGCCTACCAGAGCGAGTTCGAGGTCAGTTCCGCGGCCCACCCCATCTGGCTGGGCGGCCTTATCGCGGGATGCCTGCTCGCTTCCAGTACACAGATCGGCTATTTCTCTCAACAGCGCCTGACCCTTCTGGCGGCTTTCAGCGATCTTATTGCCATCGCGCTCTCCCCGGATGATTTCTACCCTCCTCATATGGTCGCCCTGCACGTGTTGCCACTGCCTGAGGAGCAGCGTCCCATCCTCGCGACGTTCCGGCAAAGAGTTTCGCGGGTGCTGCTGCAAAGTTCGCAGGAGAGAAGGCATATCAGCAACAGCCAGGCAGAGCGCAAGGTCTGGCAGGAAATTGAGGAAGAACTCCTTGCTCTCTGAGCTACCTACTCGATGTCATATTTGCGCATCAGATAGCGCAACTGGTCAACTTTGGGGAAGCCGAGCAGTTCAGCGGCGCGAGTGCGGTTATGTTCCGCCTCTTCCAACGCGCTGCGGATGAGGAAGCGTTCCACGCGCCCGCTGATCTCCTCAAAGGTGGCTGGCGCGGGCGGACGAGAGCGAAGCCATTCTTCCCAGGGGTCAAACGAATCACGGTCTCCAACTTCTCCGTATCCTACAATCTCCCGGGGAAGATGGGCGGGCAGCAGTTCATCACCATTGCTCAGGATGATGGCACGCTCGATGACGTTTTTTAGCTCGCGCACATTGCCGGGCCAGCTATAGGCCCGCAATAATTGCTGAGCCTCCGGTGAGATATGGCGCACATTGCGTCCCAACGACTTGTTAAAATCCTCGATGAAGCGGGAGGCAAAGAGCAGGATATCGTCGGGGCGCTCGCGTAGGGGCGGGAGCGCAATCTGCAAAACGGCCAGGCGGAAGAAGAGATCGGGACGAAATGTCCCCTCTTTCATCGCCTGCTCAAGGTTGCGATTGGTGGCGGCGAGCACACGCACGTTGATTTTGACTTCCTTGCTGCCGCCCAGACGAAAGAAGGAGCGTGTTTCGAGCACACGCAGCAGCTTGGCCTGCATTTCAATGGGCATTTCTCCGATTTCGTCAAGAAAGAGCGTACCGCCATCGGCCAGTTCCAGCAGGCCACGCTTCTGCTTCTTCGCGTCGGTGAAGGCATATTGCTCATAGCCGAAGAGTTCGCTTTCGAGGATGGCGCTGGGAATAGCTGCGCAGTTAAGCGGGTGGAATGGGCCGGATGCGCGCTGGCTCTGGTCGTGGATGGCACGGGCCACGACCTCTTTGCCGGTGCCGCTTTCGCCTGTAATGAGTACCGAGGCAGTATCGCTGCGCGCCACGCGGGCCACCATATCAAAAACCTGGCGCATGCGCTCGCTGTGTCCTACGATGTAGGAGAAATGGTAGTTGTCGCTGCGCTCCTTGCGCAACTGCCGCAGTTCGCGGGACATGGCGCTGGTCTCCAACGCCCGTTTGACCACAAGCAGCAATTCATCAAGGTCGAATCCTTTGAGCAGGTAGTCGGAGACACCAAGCTTCATGGCAGCAACGGCGGTTTTCACATCGCCGTAAGCGGTAATCATGACTACCGGCAGCTCCTGGTCGAATTTGCGAATCTGCGTCAGCACTTCCAGGCCGTCGATTCTGGGCAGGCGTAGATCGAGTAGCACCAGATCAAAACTGTTCTTCTGAATCTCCTGCAAGCCAGCTTCCCCATCTGAAACTGTGCTGACCTCGTAGCCATGTTTTCTCAGGTAACGCGCGAACTGATGCGGCAAATGTGGCTCATCATCTACAATGAGAATGCTCAGACTCACTTCCCATTCTCCCTTTATTTCCATATTATCCGGCGAGCGTGCCAGGATATCTCTTTCTTCTGCTTATTCTCCATCTTCCTCCTGGTTCTCTACCGGCAGCAGGAGGAGAAAAGTTGCGCCGCAGCCCGGTCGGCTTTCTACCCGGATGGAGCCGCGATGGTCTTCGATCAGGCGGCGCGTAATCGAGAGACCGAGGCCGATGCCGTGTGCTCTGGTAGTGTAAAATGGCTGGAAGATGCGCTCGCACTGATCCAGCGCTACGCCCGGACCGGTATCGCTGACCGAGAATTCGAGCCATTGCCCGGCATTGTATCCTCTATTCTCCCTCATGCTGCGACAGGCAACGGTCAGGATGCCTCCATTATGCATAGCCTGAATGGCGTTGGTAAAGAGGTTGAACAAGACCTGCTCCATCTGGGCGATATCTACACGCAAGGGAGGGATGTCGGTGTAGAGGCGCTGCACCTCCACACCAGCGTCAGTACACTGTCCCTGCATGAGATCGAGTACGTGGTCGCTCAATGCAGTAAGATCGCAGGGAACCAGATGAAGCTGGCGCGGACGGGCAAAGAGGAGCAGGTCGCGCACGATACTATCCAGGCGCTGCACCTCTTTCAAGACGACAGCAATGGATTCCTGTGCTTCCTGGTTCATTGCTATCGAAAACGCCTGCTGTTCGTCTCCTGCCGCCTCACTGGCTGTAAGATCATCCATGAGCATCTGCATGGACGTTTTGATCGAGGCGAGGGGATTGCGAACTTCGTGCGCAACGCTGGCGGCCATCTCGCCCAGTGAGGCAAGGCGGTCGAGGCGGCGCTTCTCTTCTTCCAGCCGGTGTATGACAGTGACATCGGTGAACGTAAGCAGCGCACCTATCTGTACGTTGCGGTCATCGCGCAGCGGCATGATATGCATATCCAGCATAAGTTTCTGTCCGTTGCGCCCTGCGACTTCAACAGTTCTGTGCTGCTCCTGGCCGCTGGTCAGCACCTTGCGCACGGCATCCAGCACAAAAAGCGACTGTAAGGGTTGTCCAAGCGCCTCGCAGGCGTCATAGCCCAGGATGGTCTGCGCGGCCTGATTGAAGGTGGTGATGTGCCCTTCCAGGTTGACGGTGATGAGGCCGCTGGGGATGCTCTGAAGGATAAGCTCTTTCAAACGCTGGTCTTCGAGCACCTGGCGCAGCAGTTTGCGCGCCTCGTTGCGCGCCTCCATCACCTCGGCCATGAGCTGCGTATTTTCCAGCGCCGCACTGGCCTGGCTTGCCAGCACTTGAAGCATCACAAGTTCCTCGTGGTGCAGCTTCCAGGGACGATGGTATGCCCCCACTACTATCCCAAGCACTTTGTCTTCGCCTTCCTCCAACCGGGCGGCGCTCTCTCTGGCCCGTAAACTCGCTGCGCGTGAAGAGATGCCTGTTCTCCCATTCCCTGTACGGCTGCTCAGCAAGGGAAAGGCAAAGAACGTTTTGATCGTCGGCGGGATATAATCCAGGTATGCCCGCGTACTTTCATCGCCCGGACGCTCTATGATGAGAGGGGCTGTGTTGCGGTTGAAATGCTGGAAAAGCTTTTCCTGCAAGTTGAAGACAAGCCAGGAAGAAGATTCACGTGGAAAAGATGATGGGCGCAGCACAGCGCAAAGGTCGGTAGCAGCTATCTCTCGCGTGCGCTGGATAATGATGCTCTGCATGCGCTCCCACTCGTAGAGCGCGCCACTCATCTGAGTGCTGATACTATTGAGCAATGCGAGTTCGTGAATGCGTTCGCGGTCGCGTTCGAGCAGGCGCGTATTTTCCAGCAGGAGCGCTACAATGGCCGCCACAGCTTCAAGAATCTCCACCTCTCCGGCGTCCCAGCAATCTGGAAGGACCGGTTGTTGGGGGACAGGTGAATCCTGTCCCTCACGCTGAAGGACTTCGAGTTCACCGGAGTCCCTTTCCTTTGTACGAATGGCAACCAGGACGCCAACCGGCTTCTGGCGATAGATCAGGGGAACGGCTACCAGCATGGGGTGAGGAGTATTGACCGGGGCCGTCACAGCATGTTGCGAGCGCCACGCGGTCGCTTCGGGCAGGTTGCTATTCAACGCGATCGGGTTGATGTGCGCGACTGCCAGCAGAGAAGCAGACCAACCCGGTTTGTCGTCGAAGGTCCCTGATGCGAATTGCAAGGTATCACCCACGCGCTGGTAGAGTAGAACAGAGCGACACCTGAGTATGCTTGCCAGCCGCCGGGGCAAGGTATCGCGCAGCGTGCGATAATTCGTAATCGCGCTACATTCCTCAAGGATAGCAGTGACAACCATAGGGGCGCTAAGAATCCCCGCTTGCAGACCAGACTGCTCTACATCCATCACCATAAAATACTCCACCACCTATACCCTTGCGCGGACGGCAACACCTCCAGTGTCTCTCTAGAGCAAGTCTTCGGGAATTGTACTGCCTTCCGCGTCGGATAACACACTCATTTCCCACACAATTGCCGGATACTTTACGCTGACCGCTTCTGTCCTTAACTATACCAGATTGTCTGTCGATTTTTCTATATGCATGCAACTTTATTAAAGGATTGTAAAGTTCTACACCTCAACCCGGTACAATCGCTGAGAACCAGTTTTTTTGCCTGCAATATGAGTATTCGCTACAATGGCTATAGCTGGAAAAAGTGTTTATGTGTGCAGCTAGTACGCAGAAAGCGGACAGTGACCGGCCAGATGCGGGAGCGGAATACGATGCAGCGAGGCGAGACGGAACGTGAAAAGACAGAGTTGCTGATCGCCCTGCTTGTCGCCTGCACCGTTAACATTATTTAATCTTGTTCAGATGTTTATGAATAAGGACAGTAACTATATGTCATTGTGAGCGCAGCGAAGAATCTCGGTGGCCTCCTTTGTCCAAGAGGGGTTGCCCAGATTCTTCGCTGCGCTCACAATGACATGTCCGGGCCAATTTCTAATAGCATGAGCTGCGAGCTAAAAACTCAGGCGCGATATGTCACGGGTTGCCACTCGGATTCGCCGCCACGTCGGAGCACGCTCTTGCCGGGTGTGCTCTGGGCCACTTCACGCCCGCCTTTGAAGACGTGCAGGCGGGCAGGAATCAGGCGCAGCGCCTCGAAGGCCGAGGGAGCGTCGAGTACAAGGAAATCGGCGGGTTTGCCTTCTTCTATGCCGTACCGATCTTGAATGCGTAGCGTTCTGGCCGCGTTGGTGGTGATGAGGTCAAGCACATCGTTGATCTCCTCGTAGCCGCTCATGTGGCAGAGGAAGAGCGCGAGCTGCGCCGCTGCCAGCATATCGCCCTTGCCCAGCGGGAACCAGGGGTCCATGATCGAGTCGTGGCCGAGCGAGACATTGACACCGCCAGCCAGCAACTCCTTCACACGGGTAATGCCGCGCCGTTTGGGATAGGTGTCGAAACGCCCTTGCAGAACGACGTTATCGAAGGGGTTGGCGATGACGTTCATCTGTGCGCGGGCAAGCAGGCGTATCAGTTTGAAGGCGTAGGCGTTATCATAGGAGTGCATGGCTGTGCAGTGACTGGCTGTGACGCGTCCTTGCCAGCCCTGCTCGATGGTATCAGCCGCCATGACTTCGGTGAAACGAGAGATGGGGTCATCGGTCTCATCGCAATGGCAGTCGATGTCGCGGTTGAACTCTTTCGCAAGGGCGAAGGCATAATGGACATCCTCGACGCCCATATCTCGCGTCCATTCGTAGTGTGGGATACCGCCTACGACATCGCAGCCCAGTTCCATCGCCTGGCGCATCAACTCGCGGCCATTGGGAAAGGAGAGGATGCCGTCTTGCGGGAAGGCCACCAGTTGCAAGTTGCAGATATCGCGCACCTCCTCGCGCACCTCAAGCAGGGCGCGCAGGGCGATGAGGTTGGGGTCGCACACATCGACATGGCTGCGAATGTGCAGCGTTCCCTGTGCCACCTCCCAGCGAATCTCTTCCAGCGCGCGGCGTTTGACATCCTCGTGTGTCAGGCTGGGCTTGCGCTCGCTCCAAATCTGGATGCCCTCAAGCAGGGTACCGCTGGCGTTGTAGCGCGGGCTGCCCACCGTGAGCACCGCGTCAAGATGCACGTGCGCATCGATAAACGGCGGCACAACCAGGTTGCCATTTGCTTCAAGCTCGTAGGCAGCGGTGTCAGCTGGCAGTTCGTGTTCAATACGAGCGAATTGTCCACCCTGCACAGCAATGTCAAACAGTCCGTCGCGGCGGTGCAGGCTGGCATGTCGAACAATCACATCATAGTGCATGGCAATAGTAACCTTGTCTAGCTAGATCGAACCATCACCCATAAAAACGAATGAAGGTAAGCGGCGATAGAACCGCTTACCTCCCAGGTCAAAGGCGAAGCATACCTTTGTGTTTACTACTTTCCGGCAATCCCTGCTTTTTCAGCAATCTCGCCAGCACCCATTCTCTCAGGAGCGCTGTTCCTGAGTTCGATGGGGCGCAGGATCAGGTACGAGACGAAAGCAAAGATGACGCCCAGCTCGAACCCGATATCCACGCCGCCGAGAGCTTTGGCGAGCGGGCCGGTATACAGGGACTGTGAGGCACCCAGAAGGACGCCAACCAGGCCAAGTGCGAGGGCGACGATGGCTGCCCAGCCAAGTGGCAATCTGCTCGGATTGTTCCAGTCATCGACATTGTATTTGCCATGACGGAAGAAGAAGTGCTCCGCGATGAGCACAATACCCCAGGGGCCGAGCCAGTAAGCGATGACCAGCAGGAAGCTGTCGAGCGTGTTGGCGAAGTTGCTGCTACCCACGATGGCAATAATCACGTAGAGCACAGCGCCGATGAGCGTCCAGACGTAGCGCGGAACACGCTGGAAGGTGCGCCCAAACACCTGGACCGAAAGACCCAGGCTGTAATCGTTTGGAATGTTATTGGCGACAATGCTCAAGGCGATCAGAGCCAGGATCAGCTTGCCAAAGCCTCCCAGAGGGCCGACAACGGCAGCGAGCAGGCCACCAACGCTGCCGTTATTGAATGCGGTCTGCCAGGCTGGAACGGCGGCGGTGACGAGGATCAGGCCGAGCGTCTCCAGCAGGACACAGGGGATGAAGACACCCAGGAAGGTTAGCCAGAACACGCGGCTGGCGGGAGTATCTTCCGGCTGGTTGACATTATAGTCAGCTGCGTAAGAACTCCAACCGGTGGCGAAACCGTAGATAGCGCCACCGAAGGTGATGAAGGCAGCTACCTCCGCCCCACCTGCGTTCTTTGTGGCGATGGCACTGAAATGAGGCAACGCCAGCACCAGAATAATCAGGAACATCACCGCCATCGGTATCCAGGCCCAGCGCTCGTATCCATGCACATATCTATATCCATAGATACTGACCATAGTTGTCAGGAAGGCAATGATGATCACACCGGCCCAGAGTGGCACTGCGCCACCACTCAAAGCGACGATCAACTGCGCCCCGACGATCACGTTGACGGCGGACCAGCCGATGCATGCCGCGACGTTGAAGAGTGCCATGATGATGCCCCCGACCCAGCCGAAGGAGAAGCGCGAGATCGTCATCTGGCGTAATCCCAGTTTCGGTCCCAGCGTCGAGAAAAAGGCGACGGGTAAGACACCAAGCGCGTTGAAGATAACGATAGCGAGCAGGCTATCCCAGAAACCCATACTAAAGAACGCAGGTAAGGTACCAAGAGCAACAGTCGAGATAACCAGGTTGGCTGCCAGCCACATCGTGAAATTATCGCGAATGCGGACATGGGCACGAGTAGCCGGTGAGACACGTTCTATACCGTGTGTCTCAATACCATGCTCAAGCTCTGGAATTTGTACTGTCTCGGATGCCATTCAGTCCTCCTCTAAATCTGTTGTGAGATATTCGGAAAGATAAATCTACAAGCACGTCCCTCTATAATTACACCTTCTCGCCTGAAAAGTTACACCCGACCCGGCCAACTTCGGGTTGTGCAATTAAACTGTTCCAGGGGAAGATCATGGCTATAGTATACCAGAATCACAACAAACTGGCTAGTATTTTTCCATCATGTAGCACAGATTAAAAAATCTGGCCATGCATCCTATATATGAGCAAAATGCTGGACTACTGGCTCAAAAATGGGTACAATGGCAAGCAAGACATCATATCATCATACATTTATCGGCCATCGGGAAAGCATGGTGCATAATACATGGAAGGTGTAGGCAGGAGTTTTTGCTGGTTCTGCTCATTATCATGTATTATGCGTGTCATATGCCTGCGGCTGATAATTGCAGCAGAAATTAGTACTTTTTTCTTATAGATCACCTGTTTTGATAGATGAGGAATCGTCACTATCACTACGGCCAGGAGGGTTGATATGTCTTCCAAAGGAAGCTCATCGGGCAAAGCTGCCAGCCAGGTGGGCAACGGACACGAATACAACGATCAACGATACATGGAAGAGAAGGCGCTTGAGCAATTGCGGCAGGAAAACAACGCATTGCAGAGGAAACTCACGGAAAGCACACAGGAAATTGCGTTGCTCAACGATGTTATCTCCACGGTTGGCTCGACGCTGAAGCTCGATGAAGTACTGCGTCACCTGGTAGATACCATTGTGCGAGCTACCTCGTGCCATGCCGCCTTTATTTATCTATTTGATAGAGAAAAAGAACGCCTCATTCTGGCCAGCACAAGCGAACAATACCAGCATCTCACCGGCAAAATTCAACTGGCGCTGGGCGAGGGCATCGTTGGGTGGGTGGCACTGACACTCAAGCCGCTGATCCTCAAAGAAGACGCGCTGGAAGACCCGCGTTTCCAGTATTTTCCCAACATGGACGAAGAGAAATTCCAGTCGATCATGACCATCCCGATCGTGACTAAAGATCGTCGCCTCGTCGGCGTAATCACCACGCGCACCGTTGCCCCTTACGAGTTTACGGAGCAACACCAGATGTTTGCCAGTAACGTCGCAGCCCTGGTGGCCGGGGCAATCGAGAACGCGCAGTTGTATGAAAACACACAGCGCAAGCTCAGTATACTTACCTCGCTCTCGGTGCTCAGCCAGACGCTCAGTTCGGGTCTCTACCTTGATGAGATGCTGCGCTCGCTGGCGACGCTCACCACGCAGATCATGGAATGCGATCTGTCCGTGATTATGCTGCTCGATCAGGCAAAAGGGCGCTTGACCGTGCGGGCTTCCTCTCCCACACTCAACGACCGCGCTCTGAACTTCCAGCAAATCGATGTTGACCGGCAAGATTGGGAAAGGCTGCGCGCTTTCAGCGGTTCCGAGCAGCCTGTGGAGATGAGTATGGCCTCCCTCGAACGGCTAGACCCGCTCAAGGATGGACACTATAAGGCCCTGCTTTCGGCTCCCCTCATCGCCGGTACCGAGCACCTGGGCCTCATCAATTGCTATTGGCTGAGGGCGCGCCGCTACACCTCGGAGGATCAAACGCTGCTCAACACGATTGCCAACCAGACGGCTATTGCCATCAAGAATAGCCACCTGGTTGACCTGCTGGCACAGAAAAATCTGGTCAAGGGCTTCTTCGACGACCTGCTTCACGGCACCTACGACTCCGAAGAATCGCTGCGCCAGCGTGCCAATTTCCTGGGCTGTGACCTGAACAAACCGCATATCATTGTGATGATAGAGGTCACTCCATTAGAAAACATCGGTCAGGAGCGGGCACAGCAGGAAGAAACCATCGTTGAGGCCCCATCCGACGGCACTGAGGGTAATGGCAAGGCAGTCCCCGCTTCCCGCTCAAGCGCCTCCCTCTTGCAGGAAGAGGAGCGACAGGCCGCGCTCAAACGCATCAGTGGCATGGTCAAACGCCGCATTCAGGAGAATTACCCCGGTTCGCTGGTTCACGAGCACGAGAATCTCCTGACAGGGGTAATTTGCCTGAGCAAAGACCCTGCGGCTTCGCGGCTGAAGACGTGGCTGCGCGATCTCACACGGCAGATGCGTATCGATTACCTGATACGGTTATCGGTAGGCGTAGGAAATCCCTGCCACAATCTCAGCGATTACCGGCGCGGCTTCGCGGAGGCCAACGATGCGCTGCAAATGGGACAGAGCCTCAATCGTGAAGGAGGCGTCACCTACTTCAACGATCTGGGTGTCTATCGCTACCTGTACAAAATTGCGCGTATGGATGACTTGCGCGACGCATACCAGGATCAGGTGGCGCGCATCTACAATTATGATCGTCGCAAGGGCACCGACCTGCTCGATACGCTGGAAACCTACCTGGAATGCGCGGGAAATCTGACAAAGACCTCCAGCCGCCTGTTCGTGCATCGCAACACACTCATCCAGCGCCTTGAGCGCCTGCAATCGCTCTGCGAGATCGATTTGCAGGAACGCTCCAACTGGCTGACGCTCCAGGTTGCCATCAAAGTCTTCAAACTACGCTCAAACGGCTTGTAGAGCAGTGGAAATGCTTCTTGCTCTGAAAAAGGACGCCTCACCATGACAGATCTGGCCCAGCTTTTATGATATGCAATACATGTAGCCGGATGCGGCGCAAGTGGTGGGCAGGAAGATGACCTGTCCGGCGCTACAGCCCCACCCCCAGGTTCCCCAGCCGGAGCCGTTGCCGACCACAACGGCGCTCATCTCTACGGTATCTGGAGCAGTTATGCTCCCTGGCGATACCGTTCCAGCAAATCACGTACCTGGAGAGCATTGTAGCGAATGTCGGGAGTGAGCCAGAGCTGGTAGGCAGGGGCCTGCGCCGCCAGGTCGCCAAAGATACCAAACATATAGTCCGCCTCGCCATCTTTGGCGTGCTGTTGCGAAATAAACTCCTGCATCAGGATGCTGACTGCCTGCACTGGCGTGATCGGTTCGGCCCGAAATTCAGCGTCGCGGCGCTTTGCACTGATAAAGAGCAGGGCGCGGGCCGGGCATGAACTCACGACCTGCCCCTGGAAATAGCGCTGCACATCGACAAAAGCCTTCTGGCGATTATCTTTCGCTATTGTTTGCATAAAGTCATAATGTTTGAGCAGGTCGAAAGAACCTTCACGCACGCCGATATCTTCAGGAAAGGAATAGATTTTCACCACGCCATCATCCTTTGCCAGGAAGAGCACATCATCGGCCAGCAGGTGCATGCCTTGCTTCAGACAGGAAAGCACCAGCGTACTTTTGCCGCTGCCAGGCGAACCAACGAGCAAGGCTCCAGCTGTCTCATCCAGGGCAACAGCACCGGCATGGAGAATTTCGTAGCCATCGATGCCAAACATGGCCCCGATGACCATATAGAAGACGAAACGCATCAGGAACCAGGGGACCGTAATCTCCGGCTTCTCAACAAAAATGGAGGCATGCAGATCAACCTTGTCCATCACCGAGCAGATGCGGCCTGATACGTCTGGATAGGGTTGGTATTCACGAAAACGCAGCGAACCCCTCTTCCAGCGGGCGCGTAGAGGGCCATCGACACCGGTAATTTCTTCCCATTCAATATCGTCAGGCTTCGCCTCGGCAGGTGCGGGCGGAAATGGCTCGTCTGGCCGCGTAGCAAAGATGTAGCAGGTCAGGGCAACGGGCCTGTACAACCGCTCACCCGCCTGCCAGAGCAAAGCAACAGGAATCTCAACCGGAAGCTGATCCGGCTGATCGTAGGTATATTCTGCCAGCAGTTCCGCGTAGTACAGAAATTGGCGCACCTGCTCCGCGAATTGCAGGCGATTTGTCACAACACGCACCATACGGTGATGCAGCAGGTACCACTGCTCAAAGAGCGGCTGAGATATATGGTTGAGATACGGCTGGGCGCGCTGGCGTTCAGCTGTGTACATACTTCTGTCGTCCTCTTCACAAAATTTACCTCTAGTATCTCCAGTGTAGAGGACATTGTCAAGCTTTTTGCCCAATGTACTCATCCAGGCGGTGGCCGCGCCCGTGGATGGTACGCAGAAAACGTGGGTGCCGGGGATTATCCTCAATCTTTTTGCGCGTCCGCTCCACCAGAGCGTCCAGGCGATCATCGTCCAACTCTTTTAAGTACACCGTTCCATAGACCTGCTGGACGGTAAATGCGCGTGAACAAATACGTCCCTGGCGCGAGGCGAGTACCTGCAACAACTTCAATTCGTGGGCTGTCAGCAGGTCCGGTTTCAAGATACCGTCAATCCATACTTGCTGCCGCACCGGATCGATCTGAAGGCCGCGTAATGATAGAGTTTCTCCAGCGAGTTCGACCTGTATACTCTTTTGCCCATATGATAACACACTCATCAGTATTTCGCTTTCTATGACGATACGAGCAACCAATATTCTCCTATAGAGAATTATACTTTTTCCATCTACTAAGTCAATAGTTTTATCAACAAAAAATATCTCTTCAATTGAATATCTCCTCATGAATTGCTGCGTTTTTAAAAACACAGCAACTGAATTGTAAGTTGAAAAACTGCTACTATCTGGTTGAGAAATCACTACTGTCTGGCCCGTTTTTCAACCAGATTGGAACCATTCTCGAATAGCCTGTCTCCCAGTTTATCACTACACTGTCTACAGGCTAAATGGAGAGAAGGTTAGATGATGCGTACAGTGATCTTCGGTGTTGATGGACTCACCTTTCGCGTGCTGCATCCTTTGATGGAGCGTGGGATGCTGCCACATTTTCGCAAGATCAGCCAGGAAGGTTGTGAGGCGATACTCGAATCGAAATACCCACCCCTGACCCCTCCTGGTTGGGTGTCCCTTTCAACCGGCCTGAAGCCAGCGCGTCACGGCGTCTATGATTTCTGGACCTATGAAGAAGAGGCAGAGGTGGGGAAAGCTCGGGCGGCGCATGTGCTCACACACCGCAAAGGAGGCAAAGCAATCTGGAATATCCTGAGCGAGTATGGCAAGCAGGTGCTGGTGGTGAATGTTCCCATGACCTACCCGCCGGAGCCAGTCAACGGCATTATGGTCAGCGGCTATACATCGCCAGGCGCGCACGTTGATTTCACCTATCCCTCGTCATTTAAGGATGAACTCTACCGTGTCGTTCCCGGCTACCAGATTGACCTGGATATCGCCTATCGCGAAAAATTGAACATCACCGGCAAGGTGGATTTGCTCGCGGACGCTGTGCTGCACATGACGGAGGAGCGCATCAAGCTCATCACCTACATGCTGCGCGAGAAGCCCTGGGACTTCTGTTATCTGGCCTTTATGGGCGCTGATCGCTTGCAGCATCCTTTCTGGGAAGAGGTGAGCGGCCTGCATCCCCGCACCAATGCCTACTTTGCCCTGCTGGATGAGTTGCTTGGTTTTATTCTCTCTCAACTTGAAGTGGGTGATAGCCTGTTTATCGTCTCTGATCATGGTTTTTGCGGCCACAGCAGCTACTTCGATATCAATGAGTATCTTTATGGCAAGGGACTGCTCTTTTTCCAGAGTGAGGCCAGCCAGCGCCATCGGAAGCAAGTCAAACAATCCGTACAATTGCGCCGCTTCGTATCACAGCTTGGGCTGCGTTCCCCGGCGAGGAAGCTCAAACGCTCGCTGAAGACGCTCGGCCTCTGGAAAAGCTCCAGCTTCGCGCCCGCTGGTCTCAGTAGTCCGGGCCTGGAAGATGTCGATTGGGAACGAACGCTGGCCTTCGTACCTTCGCTTTCCGGCTTTCCAGGCGGCTTTGCTGACATCTTTCTGCACCCCTCGCTACGTGAAGAGCAGGTTGCCGACCTGTGCGACGACCTCAAGCAACAAAGAAATCCTGCCAGTGGCAAACCTTTAATCGACGCTATCTACACCAACGAAGTCTACGGAACAGGTCCCTTTGCGCTACGGGAGCCGCACCTGCTCCTCTTGCCACAGGAGGGAGTGACCTTCCGGGTCGAGCCCGGCAACTCCTATCTCTGGGAGGAACTGGGCAAGTCCTTCGGCTCGCACCACAAGGACGGCGTTCTCTATGCCTATGGAACACGATTCAAGCGCGGCTTCAAAGCGCCTAACGCTGAAATCTACGATCTCGTGCCGACTGTGCTGCGCGCTATGAACCTGCCTTTCCTCTACCCCTTTGATGGCCGCGTGCTGGACGAGCTATTTATCGAACATCAAGGGCCGGAGCAGGGAGACAGGGGCAACGCGGCAATGAGCAAACTGGTCAGGCTACGCGGCATAAACACCTGAACATTATTGGCACAATTCAGCTTAGTGCTCGCGCAGACGGAGGTCGAGGCGTTCAGCCAGGATATGTAGATTTTCGTTGCGGCAGCTCATATGGGTGCCGGGAAACACATAGTCTTCCACCTTGCGCGAACCGGAGATGGCACGCCAATCCACCTTATGTGAAAATGCCTCACTTGACCAGAACAGGGTAAGTTCACCGTCGTATGGTTCCGGTGTGTAGCCAGCCGCGACCCAGCGATAGATGCCCGACCACTGATAGCGCAGGGCAGTGGGTGAGGGCAGAAGCTTATCCAGTTTCAGCTTTTTCGAGAGGCGAGACGATCTCTGCCCTACCTGCTGCATGGCCTTCGGCGCTGTCTCCTGCACCTTTGCCCGGTAAGATGGGATACGCAGGTAGAGGTAGCGCAGGAACCAGTTGAGCTGGATATTCTGGTTGAGATGGAGCAGTTTACCCACCCTATTAAGCACCTTACGCAGCGATTTGTGCGCCTTCGGGTCTGCCGGATCGATTAAGACGAGCAGATCGACCTGCTGACCCTCGGCTTGCAATTGCCGGGCGATTTCATAGGCGAGCAGACCACCATTGCAAAAGCCGCCCAGCAGGTACGGCCCTTTCGGCTGTACCGCTCGCAGCGCCTCGATGTGCGCCGCCGCCATCTCTTCAAAGGAGATCGGCTCCTGCTGGCGTTCAAAGTCATAGGGTTCGAGGAGGTAGAATGGGCGGTCGTCGTCCAGGCTTTGAGCGAGGTTGAGACAATAGAAGCCGCCACCGTACCAGTCACCATGTAGGAAAAAGAAGGGGCGCGTGCCGCGCTTGCCCGGCTGCACCACTACCACCCTCGCTCTCGACTCGTCCTGCGCCTTCTCATGGTCGTCCTCTTGCAGCAGGATCTCCGCCAGATGTTCGATGGTTGCCCCACCGTAGAGCGTGGAAAGCGCTACCCTCTTCCCGCACACCTGCTCGATTCTATCGACCATACGCGCCGCGAGCAGTGAATGGCCGCCCAGGGAGAAGAAGTTATCACGCATACCAATAGGATGGATTTCAAGCAGGTCTTCCCAGATGCGTACAAGCTGGTGATGTACCGGCAGCGTGGGTGCTACATAGCTCTCTTCCGTGTTTTTTCCTGCCGGTTCGGGCAGAGCGCGCACATCTACTTTGCCATTAGGCGTCATCGGCAAGGCGTCTAGCAGGACAAAATCAGATGGCACCATATATTCAGGTAGATGGTCTTTCAGAAAACGGCGCAACTCTTCGGTGACCACCTGCTGTCCCTGAAAGGGAACAACATAAGCCACCAGCCGTTTGCCGCCGCGCTCTTGCGCCCGTACCAGCGCCTCGCGCACGGCGGGATGCAGGCCCAGCGTCACCTCGATCTCACCAGGCTCGATGCGGAAGCCGCGCAGCTTCACCTGCTGATCGAGGCGGCCAAGAAACTCTATCGTGCCGTCCGGCAGGTAGCGCACGCGATCGCCCGTTTTGTAGAGATGAGCGCCCGGCTCATCGCTGAAGGGGTCGGCAATAAAGCGTTCGTGCGTCAGGTCCGGGCGTTTCATATAGCCGCGGGCCACACCTGCGCCGCCAATATAGAGTTCTCCTGGTACGCCGATGGGAACGGGGGTCAGGTAACGATCCAGCACATAAACGCGGGTATTGCCAATGGGACGCCCGATAGGAATGGAGCGCCCGGTTTCACTCAGTGGGCGGGGAATGGCGTAGCAGCAGGCGAAGGTGGTGCTTTCGTGCGGCCCATAGCCATTACTAAATTGTGTGGTGGGCAGCGCGGCAAGAGCGCGACGAACGTGGGTGACCGAAAGGGCTTCACCGCCCGTGAGCACATGGGTGACGCCTTGCAGGGACTGCGGCGCTTCATCTATGACCGCGTTGAAAAGGGAAGCGGTGAGCCAGGTCAGCGTGACATTGTGTTTGCGCACGGTTTCGCCGATGCTCTTTGGGGTGGGAATGCGCGCCGGAAAGAGGACACAGCGTGCCCCGTGCAGCAATGCGCCCCAGACCTCGAGCGTCGAGGCATCAAAGGAGATTGGGGCCATGTGCAGAATTGTCTGCGTCTCATCCAGTTGCGCATAATTGATGCCAAAGACGAGGCGGTTAATGTTGCGATGCACGATTTCCACACCCTTCGGTTTGCCAGTCGAGCCGGAGGTATACATGACATAGGCCAGATTTTCGGCGCTCACGCCGCTAACGACATTTTCCACGCTTTCGCGGCCAATATCTTCCCATGCCTGGTCCAGACAGACGGTTTGCGTTCCCGACAGCGAGGAGGGAAGGTTGTCCTGCAGGCCGCTGCGCGTCAAGAGCACTGGAGCCTCTGTATCCTGAAGCATGAAGGCCAGTCGCTCTCTGGGATAGGCCAGATCGAGCGGGAGATAGGCCCCACCTGCTTTCAGGATGGCAAGCAGGCTAATAACCATCTCGAAGGAACGCTCCATGTAGAGGCCAACCAGTACCTCCGGCCCCACACCCAGGCGCTGCAGGTAGTGCGCTAACTGGTTCGCTTTCTCGTTCAGCGCGCGGTACGTCATACGCTCATTATCGAGGAGCAGGGCTGTAGCGTCAGGGTCGCGCTCAACCTGTTGCTCAAACAGGTGGTGAACGCAGGTCGTGGCAGGATAGGGAGCAGTCGTGTTGTTCCATTCAACGAGCAACTGATGGCGTTCCTGCTCCGTCAGCAGTGGCAACTCAGACAGGCGCTTATCAGGATGCGCCACAATGCCTTCCAGCAGAGTGAGCCAGTGCTGTACCATGCGCTCAATGGTCGCGTCATCGAAGAGGTCGGTGCTGTATTCGAAACGACCGAGAAGACCATCCGGTCGTTCTTCGAGGATGAGTGAGAGATCGAACTTGGCAGTGCCGGTATCGATATCCAGGTGAGTGATCGTCCAGCCCGACGGGTGGGTCGGTGGCGATGGTTCAAGCATCAGGAGTGTCTGGAAGAGCGGATTCTGACCATTTTCGCGTTCGGGCTGCAGTTCTTTGACGATATACTCAAAAGGCACATCCTGGTGTGCCTGCGCCTCAAGAGTGACCTCACGCACACGCTGCAGGAGGTCACGAAAGCCAGGATCCCCTTGCAGGTCGGTACGCATGACTAGCATGTTGATGAAGACGCCCATCAATTGCCGCGTATCTGGGTGATTGCGCCCGGCGGAGGCAGTACCGATCAGGATATCTTCCTGGCCCGTATAGCGGTAAAGCAGGGTGTTGAATGCAGCCAGCAGCGTCATGAAGAGGGTCACGCCTTCTCGCTGACTGAGCGTCTTGATGGCTTCAGTCAGGGTGGGCGAGAGGGCGAACTGACGCGATGCGCCGCGATAGGTAGGAACAGGAGGGCGTGGCCTGTCGGCAGGCAGTTCGAGCGTCGTAGGCGCACCGGCGAGCTGCTTTTTCCAGTAGGTGAGCTGCTTCGCGAGCAAATCCCCCTGTAATCGTTCGCGCTGCCATATTGCGTAATCGGCGTACTGGATGGATAAGTCTGGCAGCGGTGAAGGGGCAGTCTGGTCACGAGAACAGGTTTCGTAGAGGGAACGCAACTCCGGCAGAAAGACCTGATAGATGGTGACGCCATCAAAAATGATATGGTGCAGGCAGAGGAAAAGACGGTAGTCTTCGTCGTCCAACTGCATCAAAGAAGCGCGCAGGAGCGGGCCGACGGCAAGATCGAAGGGACGCAGCGCCTCCTCAGTTGCCAGTCTGCGAGCCTCCACTTCCCGCTTCTGAAGAGGGAGATGGCGCAGGTCGATGGCAGGCAGCGAGAGAGTGAGGGCGGGATGAATCTGCTGCACAGGCTGCCCCTCGACGAGAGGGAAACTGGTGCGCCATACCTCATGCCGTTTCAGAAGCTCGTTAAAGCTACGCTCAAGCGCGGCTACGTCGAGCGGGCCTGGCATAGAAAGCGTGACACACTCATTGTAGGCGGGAACGTCTTGAAGCAGTTGGGCCAGTAGCCATAACTGCTGTTGCCCGAACGAGAGAGGTGCGACATCACCAGTTGACCTCCGGGGAATAGGCGCGATAGCCTCGACACGGGACATCTGGCCTCGTCGGTATTTTTCAAGCAGAGCACGTCTGGCCTGCGCGCTGTCTTTCTCTGACATAGAAGCTCTTCCATTGATTCAACGTGGGCGACATTAAAATGTGACATGCAGGGCTTTCAGGCCGCGCAGGCCCAGATTCTCGCGCCAGGTGAGTGGGCCGGAGGCGAGTTGCAGATTGGGCATGCGCTCCAACACCGTCTTAAAAGCTATCTGGCCCTCGATCCTTGCCAGGGGCGCGCCGAAGCAGAAGTGGCTGGCCCAGGCAAAGGCGACGTGCCGGTTATCCTGGCGGCAGATATCGAGCCGGTCGGGGTCGGGGAAACGCTCCGGGTCGCGGTTCGCTGCCCCCATCACCGCGATAACGGCCTGGCGTTTGCGGATAAGCTTGCCCCCAAGCTCTACATTATCCGGGGCAAGACGGGCCGTGTGCTGGCTCGGACTCTCGTAGCGCAGCAACTCCTCTACCGCTGAAGGCGTCAGAGATGGGTCGGCACGCAGCTTTCCCAGTTGATCCGGGTAGCGCAGCAGGCTCAGGAGGCCATTACCGATCAAGTTCGTGGTCGTTTCCTGTCCGCCAACCATGGTGACAATCAAATTTGCCACCATCTCTTCATCGCTCAGGTGATCCCCATCGATCTCGGCTGCGATGAAGGCGCTTATGAGGTCGTCGCGTGGGTGCTGGCGGTGCTCATCGATAGCGGCCTGGAAATAGACGCACATGCTGTCCAGGCTGCGAATGACCTGAGCGGCGCGATCGGGATTGTGCTGGAAATTGCCCAGCACCTGGGCAAAATCTGATGACCAGGCCGTCAGTTGCCGCCAGTCGGAGGTGGGGACGCCCAGCATCTCGGCGGTAACAATGGCCGGAAGAGGAATAGCGAGGTCCGCGAGCACATCCATCTCTCCCCTCACCTGCACAGCGTCGAGCAGCGTGTTGGTGATATCCTGGATGTGAGAACGCAGCACCTCGACGCGGCGCGGTGTAAAGGCACGCGAGGCGAGGCCGCGAATGCGACCATGCGCGGGTGGGTCAAGGAAGAGCATCTGATGCACCATCACCTTCGCCAGAGGCGTCAGGGCAGTGAGGCCGAGAGCGGCCAGTTGCTCAGGCGTAGGCGTGCGGTTGGCCGAGAAACGCTGGAAGACTGTCACGACATCGGCGTAGCGCGTGACGACCCAGGCATGCAGGTAGGGGTCCCAATGCACCGGATCCTCGCTGCGCAGCCGGTGATAGAGCGGATACGGATTCGCCAGTACCTCCGGGTCGAGCAGGTGATACAGGCTCAACGGCGGCTCTGCCTTCTTACGAGTCGATGATGATTTTGCCGAAAGAGTCATCACAGTTTACCTCCATCTGTGCTCAGGCCAGCAGGCGCTGCACTTCCTCGTCGCTCATGGCTTCAACGCGAGCAAGGAGTTCCTCTTCTATCGCTCCGGCCAGCAACCGCACCGTTGGAGCCTCGAAGAGACGGCGCAGAGGCAGTTCGACGGCAAAAGTTTCCGCGATACGCATAACGAGTTGCGTGCCGAGCAGGGAGTGACCGCCGAGCATAAAGAAGTTATCGTCGATACCCACCTGCGCGAGACCCAGCAGTGCTGCAACAATTTCGATTAATCGCTCCTCAACCGGTGTCGTGGGCTCTGCGCTCTTCTCTTCGGGCAGCATATTAGCTGTGTCAGGAACGGGCAAAGCGGCGCGATCTATCTTGCCATTTGCAGTCTGTGGCAGTGTCTCCAGTTGCACAAAGGCGGAGGGAATCATGTAATCAGGCAGGGATTGGGCCAGGGTTTGGCGCAGGGCATTGGCCGGAACGGAGGCCTCTGGAGCAAGCACCACATAGGCGACCAGCCGCTTATCACCGGGAGTATCTTCGCGGGCGATGACTGTGCTTGCCTGTACAGCGGGATGGGCGTTCAACACCGAAACAATTTCATTCGGTTCGATGCGATAGCCGCGCAGCTTGATCTGGTGGTCGGCGCGACCCAGGAAGGCAATCTGTCCATCAGGCAGATAGCGAACAAGGTCACCTGTCTTGTAAAGACGTTTGCCCGCTTCAAAGGGATGATTGATGAAGCGTTCGGCGGTCAACTCCGGACGATTGAGATAGCCTTTTGCCAGGCCGGTGCCGCCGATATAGAGTTCACCGCTCTGACCAACAGGCACCTGGCGCAACTGCTCATCGAGGATATACACCTGCGTATTGGCGATGGGACGCCCGATCGAGGGTGGGCCTGCGGGGTGCTCTTCTGGGAAAATCCGGCCAGAGGTCGCCACTACGGTTGCCTCGGTCGGACCATAGTTATTGATGAAGGCGAAAGGCAGGTCTGCCGGAGGGTAGTGCTGGAGCATATCTGCCCCGGTCAGCAGAGAGCGCAGGGGAGTTGTACGGGGCCATTCCAGTTGCAGCATACTCTCCGCCAGAATGGTGGGCAGGAATGAGATGGTAATCCGCTGTTTGACCAACCAGTCGCGCAGCAAGGGCGGTGAGAGGCGCGTCTCTTCATCTGGCATATATACGGCGGCTCCGGCGGTCAGGTAGGGCCAGATTTCCCAGCCGGTGGCATCGAAAGCCGGACTGGCGACCTGCGTGGCCCGGTCGGCAGCCGTCACCCTAAAGGCGCTGCGGTGCCAGAAAACCAGGTTGAGCAGGCTTTCATGGGTAATCAACACTCCCTTCGGACGCCCCGTTGAACCCGAGGTATAGATGGCATATGCCAGATCGTTAGCGCTGATGACGCAAGTCGGCTCTGCCGCATCCTGTTGCGCAAGCATGGTCGCATCATCATCAAGGTAAACAATCTTGCATTGCACCGACGTGGGAAGCTGGAGCGCCAGCCGCTTTTGCGTTATCAGTACAGGTGCCTGAGAATCTTCCAGCATGAAAGCGAGACGTTCCTGTGGATAGGTGGAATCCATCGGAACATAGGCTCCCCCTGCCTTAAGAATGCCCAGCAGCCCAACCACCATATCCACGGAACGCTCAACACAGAGACCTGCAAGCACATTGGCCCCCACTCCAAGCGCCTGCAAATAGTGAGCAAGCTGGTTGGCCCGCCGGTTGAGTTCCCGGTAACTCAGCACTTGCTCGTCTGCTACGATGGCCACCCCTTCCGGTGTTGCTGCCGCCTGCAGCGCTACCAGTTGGGGCACACAGACCCCTCGCGGATATTCCTTCACGGTCGCGTTCCAGGCTGTGGGCGGCAATGGTTCCGGTTCCGGCATGACTCCAGCGATTGATGTCTGCTCTTCTCTTTTCAGTGTGCTATCTATGCTATCAATCACTTCCCAGTTTTCCCACATACAAATATTCCCTCGCATCAATATATTTTTCTCTATGCAAGCAGCATATCACGCGCCCAGGTGTGAAAATGGCGTACATCGGGTTGAGAAACGGTTATAACTCTGCCTATCCAGTAATGAATTTATAATTTTCCTTTTTTTATTCTCTTGTAGAGGTGGTTTACCAGGTTGCATAGTACGCCAGATTAGCCTTGCGAATGGTAGCCTGCCAGAGAGCAGAGGCAGCGTTTCAGAGTATATAATGAAGAAAGTAATGGTGCAGGCAGTCTTTTGAAAGGAAGACAACGATGAGTATTCAATCGGTTAATCCGACCAATGAAGAGGTCATTGCGACATTTGAGCCGTATAGCGCGGCACAGATAGACCAGGCGCTGGAACAGGCGCGGCATGCGTTCAACAACTGGCGGGACACGTCCTTTGCCGAGCGCGGATTCCTTTTCCGCCGTATTGCCTCTTATTTGCGGGAACATAAAGCGGAACTGGCGCGCCTTGCCACACTGGAAATGGGCAAACCTATCGTCGAAGCGGAGGCTGAGGTAGAGAAGTGCGCGTGGAACTGTGAATTTTACGCGGAGAAAGCGGAGCAATTTCTGGCCGATGAGCCGGTGGCGACGAACGCGAGTGAGAGCTATGTCGCCTTCCGACCGCTGGGGGTTGTGCTGGCCCTCATGCCCTGGAACTATCCCTACTGGCAGGTACTGCGCTTTGCCGCCCCGGCTCTGATGGCGGGAAACACGACCGTGCTGAAACACGCTTCCAATGTCTCGCTCTGCGCGCTGGAGATGGAGAAGATTTTCCAGGCATGCGGAGCGCCGGAAGGACTTTTCAGGACCGTGCTGGTGCCAGGGGCCGAGACCGCGAAGCTGATCGAAGACCCACGCATCGCGGCGGTGACGCTGACGGGCAGCGATGTGGCCGGAGTGTCGGTGGCGGCGACGAGCGGGCACGTGCTCAAGAAGAATGTGCTGGAACTGGGTGGCTCAGACGCCTTCATCGTGCTGGAAGACGCCGATCTCGACGCAGCGGCGCAGATGGCGGCCCGCGCCCGTTTCCAGAACACTGGACAGAGCTGCATTGCCGCCAAGCGCTTCATCGTCGTGGAAGCGGTGGCCGATGCTTTCGAGCAGAAATTCGTCGAGGCGGCCTCAAAGCTGCGCGTGGGCAACCCGCTTGAGCGCGAGACGCAGATCGGTCCGGTAGCACGCGGTGATCTGCGTGCTACGCTGAATCAGCAGGTACAGACATCCATAAAGATGGGCGCGCGAGTGCTGCTGGGCGGCAAGCCGGTGGAGGGCAAGGGCTACTTCTACGAGCCAACCATCATCACAGGCGTGACGCCGGAGATGCCGATGTTCCGTGAAGAAACCTTCGGTCCGGCGGCAGCCGTCATTCGTGCCCGCGACACCGAACATGCCATTGAACTGGCGAACGATTCGCAGTTCGGTCTCGGCGGCAACCTGTGGACGGGTGATGTCGAGCGCGGTCGCCAGCTTGCGCGGCGCATCGAAAGCGGCGGCGTCTTCATCAATGGCATGACCGCCTCTGATCCGCGCCTGCCCTTTGGCGGCGTCAAGCGCAGCGGCTACGGACGTGAACTCTCCTCGTTCGGCATTCGCGAATTCGTTAACATCCAGACTGTCTGGGTCGGCCCTGCTGTCGGCGCGACTTCAACACCGCCGAAGGTGGCGAGCGAGTAGGCGACGCAATTGCGCACAGGTAGCCTGTTTAGTCTCAAGGCTAGACAGGCTATGATATATTACTAGAGAAGAAACAGGAGACCCTGGAGGGAATGAGGGTGCAGGGGGCGAAGCCCGTGCGGGGTGTCCCCGCTCTTTTCGTTTTCCCTGAAGGGTCGGGGGTTTGCATTAGAGAAGAAACAATTTGAGGAGGTGAGATGGCGTGAGCGCCGACCCTGAACAACGTTTTTCAAAAGTGAAGCAATCCTTTTCTGGCTTACAGCAGGGAGGAAACTTCCGCATGCGCTCTGCCACTCTCCTCTGGAGACGGGCATAGCCGCCGTGTAGAAGTGGTACCTCCATGCTGTAGAGAAATTTGTATGGAGGTACCTGATGGCTCAAGTATTCATTCCCGACAATCCCCGCGAGCGTGAGCAGCTTGTGCGGGGAGAGACGACGGTTGATCTCAAGGAAAGAGCAGGTGGTCGCTCACCGAGGACACGGCGCTTCGGGGGCATTGATGTTGTTGTATTCCTCGGCGTGATCGCAGTGATCGCGTTACTTGTCGTTGCTGCTAAACGCTGGTCTGCTCCGCTCACACCTGCGGTTACAATCGATCTCTCGCCGGCCGTCCTGCCGGTCTACGCCGGGTATTCGCTGCTGCGCATGATCCTGGCCTACCTGCTCTCGCTGTTCTTTACCCTGATCTACGGGCATATCGCAGCCACGAACCGCAGGGCAGGGATGGTCATGCTTCCTATCCTCGATATCCTGCAAAGCATCCCGATTCTCTCGTTTCTGCCCGTCGTTACCCTGGCGCTGGTGGCTGCATTCCCACACTCCAATATCGGCCTGGAACTGGCTAGTGTCATACTCATTTTCACCAGCCAGGTCTGGAACATGACCTTCAGCTTTTATCACTCGGCGCGGACGCAGCCCACCGACCTCAAAGAGGTGGCGACCATTACCCGTCTGCGGCCCTGGCGGCGCTTTCTCATGCTGGAAGTCCCCTCGTCGATGATCGGTCTGATCTGGAACAGCATGATGAGCTGGGCCGGGGGCTGGTTCTTTCTGATGGCCTCCGAACAGTTTACCCTGGGGTCACACTCCTTCCAACTGCCGGGGCTGGGTTCGTACCTGCAAGTCGCCGCCAATGCGGGCAACACTGGCGCAATCCTGCTGGGTCTGCTCACTCTCGTCCTGCTCATTGTACTGCTCGATCTGCTCTTCTGGCGCCCCCTGGTCGCGTGGGCCGACAAATTTAAGGTCGAGTTGAGCAGCGGCGAAGCTCCACACTCGCCTGTGCTTGATGCGTTGCGCCGTTCCGCACTGATTGCCGTAATGAACCAGAGGGTGTTTCACCCCATCGGCACGTGGATAGCAAATTTGCTGGATCGCTTGCAGCCGGTACCGGAGAGCAAGCCCTCACGGGAGAGCAAAGAACAATCTTCCCACGCTCTGCCTGTGCGCCAGTTTGTCACGTGGCTGTTTCTCCTCCTGCTCGCGGTGCTGGTCGTCTTCGGTCTCTGGACGATGATGCGCACGCTCATCCAGGTTCCTGCCGCGGCCTGGGGTACGCTCATCCTGGCTGCCTTCGCCACGTGGCTGCGCACCCTGGTCGCTTTGCTCATTGGCGCAGCCTGGACAATACCGGTTGGTGTCGCCATTGGCCTCTCACCGAAGTGGTCGCGCCGCTTGCAGCCGATCGTTCAGGTTGTGGCCTCCATTCCGGCAACCGCTCTTTTTCCCATTTTGCTTCTGTTTCTCGTCGACCTCCCCGGTGGACTCTCAGCAGCGGCAATCCTGCTCATGCTGCTGGGTACGCAGTGGTACATCCTTTTTAACGTGATCGCCGGAGCTATGGCTATCCCCAGCGATTTGCGCGAGGCGACAACCATCTACCATGCCACCGGCTGGCGGCGCTGGCGCACACTCATCCTGCCAGGCATCTTCCCCTACCTGATCACTGGCTTGCTGACCGCCAGTGGAGGAGCCTGGAATGCCAGCATTGTTTCAGAATATGTCCAGTTTAATAATCAGACGCACACGACTTTTGGGTTGGGAGCGAGTATCGCAGCAGCAGCGGCAGCAAACAACTGGCCTGTTCTGCTGGCAGGCACTGTCCTGATGGCCCTCTTCGTGGTCGTTCTTAACCGCCTTGTCTGGAAGCGCCTGTACGCCCTTGCCGAGCGGCGCTACACCCTTGCATAGGAAGGAGAGACATCCGTGAATGAAATTTCTCAGCAGACGCAAAACGGAAGCAACTCCCAGTCAGCAGGAATATTGCTGAGGGCGCAACACATCACCAAGCGCTATCAGGAAGAGGGAAGCCACACCAGAGGAGCGCAGGCTCCCTTGACATTGGATGATGTTTCGCTCTATATAGCCGATGGAGAGTTTGTGGCGCTGCTCGGCCCTTCCGGCTGCGGAAAATCGACACTTCTGCGCATTCTGGCCGGTTTGCTTCAGCCCACTTCGGGTCAGGTACTCTTTAAAGGAGTGCCGCAGCATGGCCCAAATCCGAATGTAGCCATCGTCTTCCAGTCCTTCGCCCTCTTCCCCTGGTTAACCGTGCTGCAGAACGTGGAACTGGGCCTGAAGGCATTGGCTCTCTCTCCCACTCAGCAGGTCAAGAGGGCGCTGGCAGCCATCGACACCATCGGGCTGGACGGATTTGAGGATGCCTATCCAAAGGAGCTTTCCGGCGGTATGCGTCAGCGCGTTGGTTTTGCGCGGGCGCTGGTCGTGGAGCCGACCTTGCTCTTCATGGACGAACCTTTCAGCGCACTGGATGTCCTGACGGCGGCCAATCTGCGCAAGGAGCTGCTCAGCTTGTGGGAAAGCAAGAGCATTCCCACACAGGCGATCCTGTTAGTCACTCACAATATTGACGAGGCGGTCAGCATGGCAGACCGCATCATCATCCTGGGGGCCAATCCGGGGCATATTCGCGTGACGCTTCCCGGCCTGCCTCGCGCTCAGCGTAGCTTCCAGAGTGAGGCGCATACAGAGATGGTAGATTTGATCTATCGCATTATGACCAGCCCGCAGCAGGATGTCGCCACGCTGCTGTCTGCAAAGGTTCCCCAGGCACAGACAGTGCCGCTGACAGTGCCACTCCGTCCCTACCAGATATTGCCCCACGTCTCAATCGGTGATATAACAGGACTCGTTGAACTGGTCCATGCACGCGGAGGTCGCGAAGACCTCTACCAACTGGGTCGGCATCTTCATTTAGAGATCGATGATCTACTGCCCATCGTCGAAGCTGTGGACGTGCTAGATATGGGTGATACCGAGGAGGGCGATCTGGTGCTGACGGAGGCCGGGAAGCATTTTGCCGAAGCCGGAGTGCTGGAAGAAAAGCAGGTCTTCCGCGAGCAGGCGCTGGCTCACGTCAGGCTTCTGCAAAAGATTGTGGAAGAGTTGCAGAACGCGCCCGGGCACAGCTTGCCAGAAGAGTACTTCTTGAGCCTGCTTGAGAAGCACTTCAGTAAAGAGGAGGCGCAGCAGCAACTGGAAACGGCTATCAACTGGGGCCGCTACGCCGAACTCTTCACCTTCAACGAAAACCGGGGCCTCTTCCACCTGGAAGAGCCAGAAGAGGCTGGAGCTAGCAGTGCAGCCGAACAAGCAAAGAAACAAGTTTAAAGGAGGATGTTTGTGTCTATATCTCAGGGACAGGGAGCCGAAGCGCCCATTGTGGATTGGTGGGCTGATAGGGATGCGCCGGTGCATGCCGATTCTCGCATCGCGTACTACGTCGATGGGCGCATGTTTTTGCTGGCGTTCTGCCGCCACCTGCTGCTGGCGCAGAAGTATATCTATCTGGCCAACTGGGGCGTGACGGCGACGATGACGCTGGTGCGCGGGACGGACTGGCGAGCTGGACCGGATGGCAGCCCCGCACAGGAGGCGCTGCTCGCCAGGCTGCGAGCCGAGGGGGTGAGTGAGCCGGATATCGCCTTCTGGACGACGCAGCCGCTCACCTTGCAGAACGTTCTGGGATACGTGGTGCGCAAGGGCGTGGAGGTCAAGGTGTTGATCTGGGACGCGGTGGAAGAGTTCATGCCCCTGAATCCAGAGAGGGCTTGCGAGTTGCTGCGGCAGGTTGGTGTGACCTGCTTGCTGGATGACAGTTCTCGCGGCCTCGTGCATCATCCAACCGAGTCGCTGCATCAAAAAATGTCAGTCGTGGATGGGCTGCACGCTTTTGTCGGCGGCATTGATCCCTTGATAGAGCATACCGGTGATTTTGACCGCTGGGATACACAGGCACACCTCTACTCAAATCCTTTACGAGCCAACAGCGAGGGGCAGACGGGACACCCCTGGCACGATGTGCATACCTACGTGATGGGCCCTGCGGCGGGAGACGTAGAAACCAACTTCCGGCAGCGCTGGAATAGCGTGGTGGAGCGGCATAATCTGGCCGCTGGACTACTGGTGCCTGAGCATCCGCTCGCGCCACCAATGCAGAGCGAGATGGTAGTGCAGGTGGCACGCACCATTCCGCCGGAAACCTACAAGTTCGCCCCGCAAGGCATTCAGGGCATCGCCCAACTCTACAACCATGCCTTCGGTAACGCGCAGAGCTTCATCTACCTGGAAAATCAATACTTCTGGTATCATGCCTACACGGGCGTCGATATCTCCTTCCTGGGGCCGGACAGTCCAGACATGGAGCGCAACATCCACGACATCGCGGCTGCGTTGCGGCGTGGAGCTTCGTTCGCCATCATCTTGCCCGACCATCCCAACGTGGGACGCGCCTTCACCGATGCCGGCCTCAAGCTCCTGCGCTCGCTGGCACCAGAGGCCGATTTGCAGGGGAAAATTCAGGCGTTTTGCCTGGGTACCTCGACGCAGGGGCCGGGAGAGACGCATTATCGCCCTATCTACGTCCACGCGAAGGTCGTAATTATCGATGACCTCTGGTCAACCGATGGCTCGGCCAATTTGAACAACCGGGGCATGCGCAATGACGCTGAAATCAACGCAGCCGCCCTCGACACGCGCCTGGCACGCGGGCTGCGTATGCTGCTGTGGGCGGAACACCTCGGACTGCTAAACGAGGAACGCCTTTTCGCGCTGGGACGCTTCCTGAGCGGTGAATACCTGTTGCCGCAGGAACAGGCGGGAGCCACGCAGACATGGCAGTATTTGCAGGAAACGTTGGGCGACCCACAGATTGGCATGCGCTTGCTGGCGCAGCGAGCGTGGGAGAACCTGCAACGCTACAAAGAGAAGCAGCCCCTCGTCGGCCACCTGCTGCCCTATTTGACGGCTGAGCGGGCGGTGCAAGAGGGGCTGCCTTTCCGGGAAGAGTACGGCTGGATCGAGGAAGTGCCGTCTCCTCAGTAACGAACCAACCCGTAGGCCCCGATTGATCGGGTTAGATCAGTTCCAGGTAGCGGCGGCGCTCCCAGTTGGAGACGGACTTCTCGTACTCTCTGACCTCCCAGCGGCGCGTCGCCACGAAGTGATCGACGAAGGCGTTGCCCAGGTATTCCCTGGCGACCTCGCTCTGTTCCAACTTATCGGTCGCCGCCGAGAGGTTGCGGGCCAGCGGGTGGATATGCCCGGCCTCAATGGCGCGGTCGATGGTGGCCTGATCGTAGGCATTGCCATCGAGGCGCGGGGGCAGTTGGAGCCTGTGCTCGATGCCGTAGAGGCCGCTCGCCAGTGTGGCAGCGAAAACGAGGTAGAAGTTGGCATCCGCGCCGGGTACGCGGTTCTCGATACGAATAGCGCGCCGTCCGTTGTTGATGATACGCACTGCGCAGGTGCGGTTATCCATGCCCCACGTGGTGTTCAACGGTGCCCACGTTCCCTCGACATAGCGTTTATAGGAGTTGATGACGGGAGCGTAGAGGGCCATGAATTCGGGCATCTTCGCCAGCACACCGGCCAGGAAGTGGCGCATGGTAGAGGACATGTGGCCCTCCGCCTCGTCATCCCAGAACAGGTTGCGCTCGCGATTGAGGTCCCACAGGCTCATGTGCGAGTGCCCGCTGCTGCCATCCTCCTGGTCATTCCACTTCGCCATGAAGGTAGCGGTCAGGCCCTCCTGGTGGCAGATTTCCTTGACGCCGGTCTTGAACAACATGGTGCGATCTCCGGCACCAACGGCATCGGCATAGCGAATATTCATCTCGTACATGCCGGGGCCGTGCTCGCGGTTGTAGCCCTCGATCTCCACTTCGTGGTCGCGCATCATACGGGCGATGCGACCGAGCAGGTGATCGTCGGCGCTGGACTGGCTGATGGCGTAGCAGTTCATACCAGGATTGAGCGGCGTCAGGTTCGGACCGAAATCCTTGTCGCGCACGGACATCTGATTTTCACGGAAGAAACGGAACTCCAGTTCGGCGGCGGCCATCGGCTCAAAGCCCAGTGCCCGCGCCCGCTCGACCACCTTGCCTAGCACGTAGCGCGGCGCGATGACCACCGGCTCGCCATGCTCCGTCCACAGGTCGCAAATAGCGGAATAGACGTTCTCTTCCCAGGGAACGGGCCTGAAGGTGGAGAGGTCGGGCTTCATCACGATGTCGGCAAAGCCGCGCTCCCAGTTGCTGAACTGCAAATTGGGCAACACGTTCTCGGCGATATCCCAGCCAAAGAGCACATCGCACTGCGCGAAGCCGTCTTCCAGCGAGTTGAGGAAGAATTTCGAGGCGACGCGCTTGCCGCGCCACACCCCCTCTATATCAGGAGCGCCAATCTTGACGAACTCCATCTTCCCTTCCTCGGCCAATTTTTTAATATCCGCGGTCTCCATAATGCTGACGATCTCCTTTCTCAAAATAGACAAACCTGCGTCTATAAAGTGCAGTCATTATAGCACGGCAATACGGGTCTGGGAAATTTTACAGTTGATAGGCTTGAGGGCGGCGGTGCTCCAGGCAGGGAATCTGCGCCCGTGCGTGGCCGATGCGCTCCAGGTCGATCTCGGTCATGATGACGGTGGGCATATCCTGTGCCTGTGCCTGCACGATACCCCAGGGATCAACGATCATAGAGCGGCCAAAGCACTGCTTGCCCGGCGGATAGGTGCCGTAGTGAGCAGGCGCGACCACGTAGCAGAGATTTTCGATGGCCCGCGCCCGCAGCAGGACTTCCCAGTGGTCACGGCCCGTGTGCAGGGTGAAAGCTGCTGGCACCAGCAGCACCTGCGCGCCGCGCAGGGCCAGCGAGCGATAGAGTTCGGGGAAGCGCAGGTCGTAGCAGACGGAGAGGCCAAAAGTGATGCCATTCACCTCAGCCGTCACCACCTCATTGCCCGGCACAATGCGCTCCGACTCGTAATGCTTTTCACCGTTAGCAAGCTGCACATCGAACAGGTGCAGTTTGCGATAGCTGGCAACGATCTCCCCTTCAGGATTGATCAGCACGGAGGTATTATAGAACTTGTCCGGCAGGTCGGGATGACGTTCGATGATGCTGCCGCCATGCACGATCATCTTATGCTTGCGCGCCTTCTCCTGCAAACGCTCGATGGCGGGGCCGGGAATGGTCTGCGCCGCGTTATCGAAGCCCGCGTAAGGCCCCAGGTATATCCAGTATTCGGGCAGCCCCACAAACTGCGCGCCCATATCGGCGGCACGATCCAGAAAACGCTCTACGGTAGCCAGATTCTCAGCAGGATTATCCCGCGAGTTCAGTTGGATCACTGCTGTTCTCAGTTGCATAGCGAACTCTCCTCTTTCAATGAAGGCAGCACCCAGGGTTAAGGTTACGTATTTGCATGCAGCGTAACACCAGAAGGTTGTAGGCGTCAAGAGAACACACTATTCCCCGAACGCTTGAGATTGTTGACGAACTGGCTTGCAGCGAGTAAACTTATAGAGGTTGACGAAATAGCGAGAGAAACTGAGCATTACGAGCGTTTGTTATTACAGGTATTTTGCCAGAGGATCAGACGAGAGAGAGGATCGGGGCATGCAGAGAAGGCCGCCAGAGGACGACCAGCAGGACGAGTTAGCGGCAGATGAGATGGAGACGCAAGAAGAACAGGAGTCATATGAAACCTATGCGACTCGTATACCCCGGCGCAGATCGAGCTTAAAAACCACGCGCTCCCTGGAATATGATGACGACGCTTTCCCTCATCGTCCGAAGGTACTGCGCGCTTCCCGCATGCTTCCTCCCAACGAGCCTGGGGTACGGCAGGGCCGGGTGCGGGGGGAAGAGGAGGCGGTGAAGGTTGAGAAAGAGGAGCGCCGCGCCGGACGGCGGCAGCGCACTACTCCAATTCCCGAAACAAGGCAGGCGAGAAAACCATATCGCTCTTCCCTGAGAGAAGAGACCAGAGAAAGCGAAAGTGGGGAAGAATATCGCGATACTCCGCCACCTCATCCTGCGTATCCGGCACGTCCGAAACCGCGATCCCAGCAAACGGGAAAAATCGTGGTGATTCCGCCCGCGAGGCGACCGCCGCAACATGCGGCTGGCCCTGCCTCACCCCAGCCTCCCAGCGCTCATGCGGCTCCGAGACAGAGAAGGCGCGGAAGGCAGGGGCAACAGCCACTGCTGGTGTTGTTTCAAGAGTGGCCGTATCACAAACCGGCGATGATTGTTGTTGGTACGTTCGTGGCGCTGCTGATTCTGGTTCCCGTTCTCTCGAATATCATTTCCTCGGCCACGCATCGTAGCAGCACATTCGTTGTCACCGCTACGCAGACCAGCGCACAGAAGGGAAGCGGAACCACCATCACATCGGCGGCCAACCCGCACGAGCTGGTGATTATTCCGTCCGACACCAACCATCCGCCCCCGCCGGTCTTCGCGCAATCGGCCTATTTGCTCGACGCGAATACGGGTGTGACGCTCTACGCGTACAATCCCTTCATGCACCTGCCCATGCTGAGCACAACGAAGCTGATGACAGCGGTGATTGCGGTGCAGAAGGGCAATCCCAATCAACTGATTACGATTACTCCGGCCATCGAGCACGACATCCAGCAGTTGAGCGCCGATAGTTCAATTTTCGGCATGAAGCAGGGCGAAACATACAGCCTGCGCGACCTCCTCTACGGGCTGTTTCTCGTTTCTGGCAACGATGCCGCCGTCGCTATTGCCGACGCCATTGATGGCAGCCAGGCACGCTTTGTGGCCGATATGAATCAGCATGCGAAACAGCTTGGCCTCTATGACACCCATTATGCCAATCCACATGGCCTGCTCGACCCGCAGCAATATTCCTGCGCGCGCGATCTGGCGGTTCTGGCCCGCTATGCCTTGAACATCCCACTTATTCACCAGATCAGCGGTACGGAGCAATATCACATCCCGAAAACGGCGACGCACCAGGAACATTTTCTTATCAATGAGAACCAGTTCATGTGGTGGTATCCCGGCGTCGATGGCGGCAAAACAGGCTATGATGGAGCCTCTGATTTCGTGCAGGTGGTCTCCGTCACGCGCAACCATCACCAACTGATCGGCGTCGTGATGCATACCAACGACTGGTGGACGGATATGCGCGACCTGATGAACTGGGGCTTCGATAATTTCACCTGGGTTTCGCCCTACATCGTGGACTTCCAGCATCCCATTCCCTACGACACGCTGTGGAACTTTTTCGTCAAGGATAAACAGAACAATACTGTCCCGACTGCTGATGGCGGGCGCTACTACATCTATACCGGTTACAGCATCTCCGGCCCCATCATGAAATACTTCGATTCATCTGGGGGCCTCAAGAAGTTCGGCTATCCCACTAGCATGCCGAAAGTGCCGAACGGGCAGACCATCAGCCAACAGTTTCAGCATGCAACCGTTCAGTGCAATCTGAGCACGAAACAGTGCCAGGCAGTTTGATGGTAGGGTACCACCAGCTTGACCATGTTGCCTATTCACTTGCCCACTGAGATCGGGTTTGCTATACTGCACAGCAACATATACAAGCGTTTTTATCGAGAGGTTTTGATTTATGGCGATAGATGATAAGACAAACGGAATGAGCATAGGGCAGCAGAGTAACGAGGACAGCAATGGCAGTGCCACCATGCCTTCGGGTCTGGGACGGGCGCGACTGGCCCTTGCCATTTCTGCAGGAAAGCTGGCCGGTGCCTCCGGTCGTTTCTTTCGGATCGGCGGCGGCACCAGTCTGCCCGGTATGATCGCCCGCCGCATCGACCCTAACGTGCTCAAAGCGGTCGTTGGCGCAAGCAAGGCGAAGAAGATTGTCATTACGGGCAGCAATGGCAAGACCACGACGGCGCGCATGACCGCCGCTATTGCCGATGCTAGCGGGCAGCGCGTCTCGCATAACCGCACCGGCTCCAATATGCTGCAAGGCGTCACCTCCGTGGCCGTCAATTTCGCTGACATTTTCGGGCGGCTGGATAGCGATGTACTACTGTTCGAGATCGATGAAGGTACGATGCCGCTGGTTATGCCGGAGATCGAGCCTGATGTGGTTGTCATCACCAACATTTTCCGCGACCAGCTTGATCGTTATGGCGAACTGTACTCCGTGGCAAAGGCGCTCAATAAGCTGCTGGAGTCTCTACCCGCCTCGGCGACAATTATCCTGAACGGCAATGATCCGCAGGTGGCAAATTTTGGGCAGAACGCGAGGGCGCGCCGCCTGTTCTTTGGTCTCGAATCGCGAGAGGTTGGCACGCCGGTTCCCGAACAATCAGCAGATATCATTCGCTGCATCCACTGCCAGGAAGATTTGCTCTACGAAGTGGCCTATATGTCGCACCTCGGCATCTATCGCTGCCCCAATTGCGGCTACACGCTGCCGAAGCTGGACATCGCCGCGACCTCCATCCAACTGGCCCCGGACGGTGAAGGCCCGACTCATGTGACGATGCGTACGCCAGAGGGTGAGCTGCAATTAGACATCCCGCTGCCCGGCCTGCACAACGTCTACAACGCCGCTGCCGCTATCGGTGCCGGGCTGGCCTCCGGCTTCGACTTGCAGAAAGTTCCCGCCGCCCTCGGCAATATTCGCACCGCTTTTGGCCGCTTAGAGAAGATTCAGGCGGACGATCAGACCATTTATCTGGCCTTTGTGAAGAATCCGACCTCCTTCAACCTTATGCTGCGTCTCATCGCCAAACATCCCGGTAAGAAGCACCTGCTGCTGGCTGCCAGCCACACCATCGTTGACGGCGAAGACTTTGCCTGGCTCTGGGACGTAGACGTCGAAGGTATAGTCCCCGACATCCTCGATGTAGTGTGCAGCGGCAACAAACCCGAAGAACTGGCGATGCGTCTCAAATACGCCGAGGTTCCCGTCGATAAGATGCAGTTGATCGAGGACCGCGCGGCGGCATTAGACGCGGCGCTGAAGAACGCCGGGCCGGGCGGAACTCTCTACATCATGTGCAGCTACACCCCCACGCACGAACTGCGCCGCATCATGCAAAAACGCGGCTGGGTCAAACACTTTTGGGAAGAATAGCCGTAGCCGCTTCTATGGGTAGAGAATCAGAAGTCTGTACCGCTAGAAGGTACGGGAATTGAGAGCCTTGCGATAAGGCCCTGCAACCTTTTAAATGCCCGATCATCCGGAGCGTCTCTTTGAAAGGGCTGATAATATCGGCAGCCTGATGAAGCCTCTATGCCTCGTTTAACCCTACGACATCGGCAAGAGAGGACTTCGACCCGTTCTTACTACTGAGGAGAAAGCCCCGGCTGCTTCTCAAGGAGAAGGCGCTGCTTCTCAAGGAGAAGGCGCTGCTTCTCAAGGTCGAACCGCTGGCGAAAGATTTCTCCTTGCAGACGGTCTAAGTCTACGCGATCCTGTTCCAGGATTGCCTGCTGGGCTTCGAGAGACAATTGTTTTTCGATTAAATGCCTTTGCTGGGCGTCCAGTATAGCTTGTTGGTGGTTTAAATGTTGCTGCTGCCTGTCCAAGAAACTCAATTGTCGCTCAAGCCAGGTGTCCTTATCTTCTTCTGGCAAAATGAACGACTGTGGTTTCTCACTGATCGAAGCATAGTCTTCTATAGGAAAATGCTGTTGCATATTGGCCCCCTGCTCTTGTGCAATTTACCCTATCACTCATCCTTCTGAATGAGCACCAATCAGGAAAAACGAGAACTTTGCACTTCAAAACATCAGTGAAGATAATAATCCAGGCCAAATAGAAGTGTATATCATAGTCGGTCAAAATACAAGGTTTTAGGACTGTTATATCCTAAATTCAAAAAATTCGTTCTATGAGATAGATCATTATATGTATACGCTGTCTCGAGAGGCCAGATAATGCAGTGGTGTTAGCGCGTTTCAGCGAAGAGTAATAATAGCCTGAAGGTAGGGTTTGCTGCCAGAGGAGCCTTATTCCCTCGTTATTACTTGATGTAGTATACTGTGATCTGACTTTAAATGCTGAATAATGAGACCACTGCCAGGAGGTTTTGATAACTGTGAGCGGACAAGAACAAGATACGGGCATGATATTAAAAATTGGGCACCTGTACCCGACGTTGATGAGCGTGGCGGCGGATCGTGGCAACCTGTTTTCTATCGAAAAACGCTGCAAATGGCGCGGCATTCGCACCGAGGTTGAGCAGATTTTTGTGAAGCAGACACCCGATTTCACGAAATATGACCTGCTTCTCTTTCATGGTGGTGCCGACCGTGAGATGGAACTGGCCTCTCGCGATATTCAGGCGAAGGCCCCTTCGCTGCGCGAGGCGGCGGAGTCCGGGACGGTGTTTTTGAGCGTCTGCGCGGGCTATCAGTTGCTCGGACACTATTACAAGCCGTTTCAGGGGCCGGAACTGAAAGGTGTTGGTCTGCTCGATCTGTATACGGAGGGCGGTAATCAGCGTTTCATGACGCATATGGCGCTGGAATGCGATTTTGAGCAAACCGGCAAGCATGTGCTGGTGGGCTACGAGAATCACAGCGGGCGCACCTACCTGGGACCGAAGGCGAAGCCGCTGGGTAAAGTGCTGGCAGGTTGGGGCAATAATGGCAAGGATAGCTACGAGGGCGCTATCTACAAAAATGTCTTCGGCACCTACTTACACGGGCCGGTGCTGCCGAAAAATCCCTGGTTTACCGACCTGCTGATCCTGCTGGCACTGGAAAGACGCTACGGTAAGGGGAATGTCCAGCTCGCTCCCCTCGATGACAGCACAGAGAATGCCGCTCATGATGCAGCCCTCAAGCTGGCAATGGAATTTAAAGGCACCATGTCCGCCATCGAAGCAACTCCCTGGAGACGCTAGACGTATATTCATCGATAGCTTTGTCTGGAGCGTCAGGGCGGCACATGCGCACTGCGGCTATGCACGTGCCGCCCTGACGCGTAGAAGAGCATGCCATGAGGAACCTGGCCCGGATATGTCATTCTTCGCGCAGCGAAAAATGACATGCGAGGGACAAAAACTGTATAGATATGCTATGAAGGAAAGACAGATGCCGTTAAAAAAACTGCTCAAATTGTACTTTCTGTTCGCCCTGTTGCTTTGTATACTGGTTGGCTGTAATCTGACATTCGAGAATCCATCCGCATCGTCATCAAGCACCACCACAGGCAGCGCAGAGTCTCCGCTGAACACGTGGATACAGGCCGCGCCGGGTGTCCAACTGCGTTACGAGCAATGGACGAGTCCGGGCGATAACGAAGATACGGTGACGATTGTGCGCCTGGATGTGCGCTACATTCGTCTGAGCGTCGCCTACCAGCCCACAAATCCCCTGACCATGAGCGACTGGATGAAAAAGGAGCAGGCGACGGCCATCATAAACGGTGGCTATTTCGACGAGCAGAACAATGCCGAGGGGCTGGTGGTCTCTAACGGCCAGGTTTATGGCTCATCCTATAGCGGCTTCGGCGGCATGCTTTCCGTTAACCGTCAGGGGCAAATCAGCCTGCGCTCGCTCAGCGAAGAGCCGTATAACCCCGGCAGCGAGCAGTTGGAGCAGGCCACACAGTCGTCGCCGCTGCTTATGCTGCACGGCAAACGCACGCAATTTGAGGCAAACGCGGCAAGCACGCGGCGCAGCGTGGTGGCGATGGATAAGCAGGGCCGCCTGCTCTTCATCGTCAGCCCCGGTATGGCCTTCTCGCTGGATGAACTGGCTGACCTGCTCGTCTCATCCGATCTCTCCATCGATACCGCGCTCAACCTCGATGGCGGTGCCTCAACCGGCCTCTATGTCAACGCAGGCAGCCAGCATGTCAGCATCGACTCAGTGACGCCCCTGCCAATTGTGATTGTAGTGAAGACGAAATGAGGCCTCAACCTCCTTGCGCTATGCCCCTGCGAATCTCCTCCTGAATAACCAGCACGGCTTCGGCAAGCGGGACGATGCGGCTCTCTTTCTGAGAACGCAATTTGAGTTCGATGCCGCCATTTCTAAGCGAGCGCCTGCTGACAACGGCACGCAGGGGCAGACCGATGAGGTCAGCGTCGTTGAATTTGACACCCGCCGTTTCGAGCCGGTCATCATAGAGGACTTCGACGCCCGCTGCTGTCAGGTCGGCGTAGAGTTGGTCGGCGGCCTGGCGCGTTTCGGCCTGGTCGAGATCGAGGCCGAGCAGGGCAACGGAGTAAGGAGCGATGCTGAAGGGCCAGATGATGCCCTTTTCATCGTGGTGCTGCTCCACGACAATGCCCACGAGGCGGCTGATGCCGATGCCGTAGCTGCCCATCTGAATGGGATGCTCCTTGCCCTGCGCATCAAGATAGGCCGCGTCCATCAAATCGCTGTACTTCGTGCCGAGTTTGAAGATATGGCCTGCTTCGCTGCCACGCACGCTGTGCAGCGTGTCGCCACAGCGTGCGCAGGTCGCCCCTTCATAAGCAGACGCAATATCGTCCCAGATGTCGACGCGGAAGTCACGCGGATAGTTGACGTTCTTGATGTGGTAGTCAACGCGGTTTGCGCCCGCGACAAAGTTGTTGCCCTGCTGCAATGATGTGTCCGCTACGATCAGCATTTCCGGCCCCTTGTTGAGCGGCGAGGTAAAGCCAGCGACGATGCCCGCCTGCTGGAGTTCTTCGGACGGGGCAAGGTGCAGGTCGCTGGCGTTGATACCGGCACGATAGAGGGTGCTGGCGAGCTTAACCTCGTTGATCTCCAGATCGCCGCGTACTAGAGCCAGCACCATACGGCCACCGGCAACGTAGCAGACAGTCTTGATGGTCCTGTTCTCCGCTACATTGAGAAAAGTGGCAAGGTCGTAAATGGACCTGCAGTCAGGCGTGTGGACCTCTTCCAACGGTGCCTCCTGCTCGGAAGGCAGTTCGCTGCGCACAAACTCGGCCTTCTCCACATTAGCGGCATAACCGCAGCCGGTGCATACAAGAGCCCTGTCCTCTCCGGCTTCAGTGAGAGCGATGAACTCTTGCGAATCACGGCCACCCATGCCGCCACTTTCAGCGTGGATGGCGATGAAACGCAGGCCGATGCGCTTGAAGGCTGCGACATAGGCATCTGCCACGGCCTTGTAGCTGCGATCCAGACCGGCCTCGTCGGCATCGAAGCTGTAGAGGTCCATCATGAGGAACTCTCGCGAGCGCAACAGGCCGCCGCGCGAACGCGGCTCGTCGCGAAACTTGCTCTGAATCTGGTAGATGCGCTGTGGCAGGTCGCGGTAGCTGCGAATAAACTCTGCTACAAGCAGGGTGACAACTTCCTCGTGCGTCGGGCCGAGCACGATGTCGCGCCCACGTCGGTCCTTGAGAGTGAAGAGAACCGGTTCGTAGATTTCCGCACGGCTGGGGCCACTGGCGGGCCGCTTTTCCCAGAGTTCCCTCGGTTGCAGCGCGGGCATGCGTATCTCCTGCCCCCCGGCGCGGTCCATCTCCTCACGCACGATCTGCTCCAGCTTGCGCAGCACGCGCTCGCCCATCGGCAGGAAGCTGTAGATGCCTGCCATGAGCTGGCGAATGAAGCCAGCTCGCACCAGCAATTCCTGGTTGCCACCCTCTGCTTCGCGGGGAGCCTCGCGCAAAGTCTTTGTCAGTTGTTGGGCAACTCGCATATGTTCCTCCTTCTTGTGCTGTGGTAGCCCATGCCATTCTGAGCGACAGCGAAGAATGACACGTCTGTTACCAACCTTGTTTGTTAGATTTCCTCATCGGCTCGATCAATCAGTGGCTGCGGGCTTTGACGATTCGACAATATACGTTGGGTCGCCAGCAGATACCTGATCCGGGTCATTTAACATGGCGCCAGCAGGGGCGGGAACTGGTCCCTGTAACAGGGGATCGTCGGTCTCGATCATCCAGGCTTCGAGTCGCTGCCGCATCTCTTCCAGGACGGAAGCATAAGCCGGATCATTGGCCAGATTGCACATTTCGTTGGGGTCGAAGATCAGATCATAGAGCTGCTCGGCTGCGATTGGCCGGTCTTTCCAACCGTATGTCAGAAGCAGGCTCTTACTCGGACCGTCATCGCAGTTGGGCAGAACCGGCCCCAGATGGTCACTGAAGCGGTGAATGTACTTCCAGCGCTGCGTGCGCGCGGCGCGCTGCGGATCATAGGCCGCGTGATAGGTCAGTTCGGCAAAGATAGTGTCGCGGACCTCAGCGCGCTGGTGGCGAATCAGAGGTAGAAAAGACCGGCCTTGCAGCCATCGAGGAGGTTCAATCTTTAGAAGATCGCATATGGTCGGGAAGATATCGATGTGTGAGACCAGTGCATCGCAGACTTGACCGCCCACGAAACCGCCGGGGCCGCGCATCATGAGCATCACTCCTATCCCGCGATCAAACAGGTTCCCTTTCGCGCCCGGAAAAGCCAGGCCATGATCGGTTGTCAGGATAACCAGTGTATTATTACGCAGTCCGCAAGCATCAAGCGCATTCAGTACCGCACCGACGCCCTGGTCTAAGGCGCGCGCGCTGGCCTTAAACGCGGCCATGTCCCGGCGTGTCTGAGGAGTATCCGGAAGATTGGCGGGCGGCAGGCAGTAATTTGCGTCTTCGGGCGAAGCGGGCTGGAAGAACTCGCGGTGCGTTTCAAAGAAGCCGACGGAGAGGAAGAAGGGCTGTTCAGGCGGATTGCGCAGCACACTGATCGCGGCCGGTGCAACCATATCGACATGCGTTGTCTTTATATCAAAAACTCGATCATAGCCCAGAATATCAGGAGTTTTTGAAATGTGCTGCTCACCAATAAGAAGAGAGTAATAACCTGCTTTACGTAATGTATAGAGAATGTGTTGCTGGTAATTACGCAGCGCAAAGCCGCGATGGGCAAGTCCCATCATGCCATTGCTATGCGCATACTGACCTGTTAAGAGGACGGAGCGACTGCCAGAGCAGGTTGGCGCGGTACAGAACGCTTTGCGAAACAACACCCCCTCTTCGGCAAAATGCTGGATGTTGGGCGTTGGAACGGCATAACCATAAGGCTGAACATAGCGCCCCGTGTCATGCGAATGAAGATAAAGAATATTTGGATAATTTTCCTTTTGCATTATTACAGTTCTTTCCAGGGAGCGAGTAGCTCCATGAATAAAAGCAAAGAAGACAATAACGTAGCTGAAAAAAGCTCGTTGATTACCGCTACGACAATTTCCTGATTCCCATGCACAACTGGCAGGAATAAGGGAGTATCTGTCTTCGTATACCCTTTAGCACCGTAGCCCGTATCTGAATCGGTAAGAAATTCTTTAGAAGGATAGGAGGTTGCTATGCGACCACGTACATCATACCTTATCTGTGCTACCCAGCGCAGCGGTAGCACGCTCCTTTGCGAGGCGCTGCGGAATACCGGACTCGCAGGATGGCCTGAAGAATACTTTCAGGTCCATAAAAAGAGCGGCAGTATCCGGCGACCGGAAGACTACTTCAAAGGGTTGAACGCGGCAGATATGATGAGCTATCTCAATGACTCATCCCCACCTTCTCTCCCTCTGCCACAGGCAGAGGGGCAATCCTATGCAGATTTTCTGGCAGAGGTGCTCAAATGTGGCACCACTCCCAATGGCGTCTTTGGTGCGAAGATCATGTGGGCCTACTTCGGCGGTTTTATCAGCAAGCTCCGCGAGATTCCGCACTATAGAGAGATGAAAGGTAACGACCTCCTTTCAGCAGTTTTCCCCAATCTCCATTACATCTGGCTCACCCGTCAGGACAAAGTGAGACAGGCTGTATCGCTCTGGAAGGCTCTTCAGACATGGGTCTGGCGGCAAGAAACAGACACGCCGCAGCCTTCAAAAGAACCTCTCTTTCACTTCACGGCCATTGATCATCTCATTCAGCAGATTGAGGCTGATGAGAAAGCATGGCAAGGCTACTTCAAAAAACACCATATTCAGCCATACACTGTTGTGTATGAGCAGCTAGTATCGGCTTACGAGGAGACCGCGCTGGACATTCTCCGCTTCCTCGATATTCCTGTCACTCACAGGCCAACGTTTACAGAGCGCCGCATGCAGCGGCAGGCCGATGCCTTGTCGGAAGAATGGGTGCAACGCTACTACCAGCACAAACAAACGGCCTGATGCCTTTGCGCTTGACCTTTTCGGATTTGATGCTATACTTTCCCAGACGAGAGCTGGAGGAACTGGCAAGAACCTGGCTCTTTCCCAATTTCCCGTCTGGATTTGAAACGACTAAAACATTCTCCCGCCAGGCGGAACCTCCTTCGTTGGGGCAAGCAGGACAACGCCGCCTTCTCCATCAGGAACGCCGAGCGTTAGCACCTCGGAGATAAAAGGGCCAATCTGCTTTGGCGGGAAATTTACCACTCCCATCACCTCTCTGCCCAGCAGTTCATCCTTTGTATAGTGTTTCGTGATCTGGGCAGACGATTTTCTCAGTCCGATTTCCGGGCCAAAATCAATCGTCAGCCTGTAGGCAGGTTTGCGCGCCTGCGGAAAATCCTCCACGTTGACGATTCTCCCGACCCGAATATCTACTTTTTCGAAGTCTCCATAAGAAATCAACACGATAAACTCCTCACAAGACATCCGTAGGCCCCGCTTTATCGCGTCCATTGTCGGTTGATCGGCATCTACGGATATCATGGTGTCACGGCTAATAGGCGCGGGCAAAGATGGCTTCGACAGTGGCGGGTTTGCCAGTGTAGATGCTCTTGCCCTGAACGCCGCCCTCTGGCTGATCGAAGGGAATGACGCGCAAGGTGGCTTTGGTCTCTTCCTTGATAGCCTTCTCCGCCTCGCTGTCCTCCGCCCACTTCACGCGGGCAAAGCCGCGATCCTCGATGATCTGCTTGAACTCCTCGTAGTGCTCAGTATAGTGGGTGTTCTGCTCGCGGAACTCAAGCGCGCTCTGGTAGAGCGCGTGCTGTACCTCTTCGAGCAGTTCGGGCAGGCGTTCGGCCAGACCTTCGACGGGAATGACCTCTTTGGCGCGAGTGTCGCGGCGCACCAGCACGACGCTGTTGTTCTGTACGTCGCGAGGGCCAATCTCCATGCGCACAGGGACGCCGCGCATCTCCCACTCGTTGAACTTCCAACCGGGTGTGTTCTCGCTCATGTCGACCTTGACGCGCACTTTGCCTTTGAGCATCTTCTCGATGCGTGCTACCTGCTCGCAGACCAGCGTCTTATCGGCTTCCTTGCGCCAGATGGGAACGATCACGACTTGATAAGGCGCGACGTGTGGAGGCAGGATGAGACCGGCTTTGTCGCCATGCACCATGATGATGCCACCAATGACGCGGGTGCTGAGGCCCCAGCTAGTGGTGGCGGCATATTTGCGCTGCCCATCGGCATCCAGGTACTGGATGTCAAAGCCCTTCGCAAAGTTCGTGCCGAGGTTGTGGCTGGTGCCAGATTGCAGCGCCTTGCCATCGCCCATCATGGCCTCGATAGAGTAGGTGCGCAGCGCGCCCGCGAACTTCTCGTTCTCGCTCTTGCGTCCGGCAATGACCGGAATGGCAAGGTCTTCCTCGGCGAAGGAGCGGTAGACCTCCAGCATCATGCGTGTGCGCTCCTCCGCTTCCTCGACACTGCGGTGCGCGGTATGGCCCTCCTGCCAGAGAAATTCAGCCGTGCGTAGGAAAAGGGTGGTACGCTTCTCCCAGCGCATCACGTTGTTCCACTGATTGATGAGAATAGGCAGGTCGCGATAGCTCTGAATCCACTTCGCGAAGCTGTGGCCGATGATAGTTTCGCTGGTAGGGCGGATAGCCAGAGGCTCTTCCAGTTCCTCGCCGCCGCCGCGTGTCACCCAGGCTACCTCCGGCGCGAAGCCCTCGACGTGTTCCGCCTCTTTCTCCAGAAAGCTGCGCGGGATGAGCAGAGGGAAGTAGGCGTTCATAACGCCTGTTTCCTTGAAACGCTCATCCAGCAGGCGCTGGACATTTTCCCAGATGGCGTAGCCGTAAGGGCGGATAATCATGCAGCCGCGCACAGGAGCATAATCGGCCAGTTCCGCTTTGCGTACCACCTGATTGTACCATTGTGAAAAATTGTCTTCCTGATCTACAAGTTCTTCGACATACTTTGTTTCTTCTGCCATAGTTTCTCCTTTGGACGCTCTCCATTGCGCCCTCTTCATATCACGCTATCGTTAACGCGATACGTGTTTCAAGCTGTATTACGCTCTTTTGTTATGCGCAATACCTTTCAGCCTGTTTATTCAGGCATAAAAAAACTCGCCCTTATGTAAGGACGAGAGATTCCCGTGGTGCCACCTTCTTTGAGCTACGCCTCACGACATAACTCCACTCACGCGGTCTGCTTCTGATGAGAAGAAATCGGGAAGTAACCGCTTCTCCTGATAACGGTGAGACTCCGGTCAGTTTCGCTTATCGCTCACTGACGCTCTCAGGTGGGTTCGACGCTTCAACCATCCACCGGCTTTCACTCTCCCGGCTCGCTGCTCGACTTGCCAGCGCCTACTGATCCTGATCAATGCGTTGTCTCTCTGCGATTAATTGAATCAAAGATACACCTTTTTATGCGAATTGTCAAGCATGTTTTTTTTGACTCCCCTCATAATTCTTCTATCAGGCCTGTGGTCTGTGAGGAGGTGAGGGAGAGGAGGTGGGGACACCCCACTGCCCGGCAGGGACTCTGCCCCTGCGCCCCGCTTTCTGAGGGGATGTCAGTGTTTTTGGAGCAAAAGCCATCTATAAACGGTTAGAAGGCACGCTTCAGCGCGGCGCGGGCACCGAAGTAGCCGCACATACCGTGAACGCCGCCGCCCGGTGGCGTGGAGCAGGAGCAGATGTAGATGCGCTGATTGGGGGTATTGTAGGGCACAAGCTGGATGGTGGGGCGCGTGTAGAGCTGCCAGAAGTCCTGGATTCCGCCGTTGATATCGCCGCCAATGTAGTTGGGATTGTACTGCTCGTATTCCGCTGCCGTGATGACGTGATGGGCCAGGATGCGCTGGCGGAAACCTGGGGCGAAACGCTCAATCTGCGCGATGATGCGTTCGGTCATATCAACGGTTGAGCCGTTGGGGACGTGGCAGTATGTCCAGGCGGTATGCATGCCCTGTGGCGCGCGGCTCGCGTCGAAGAGGCTGGATTGGGCGAGCAAGACAAAGGGTCGTTCGGGAATCTGGCTCTGCGAGACGGCCCGCTCGGCGGCAGCTATTTCTGGCAGCGTGCCGCCGACATGCACCGTTCCGGCGCGTGTGCATGCCTCGGCCTGCCAGGGAATGGGGCCATCGAGAGCAAAATCGACCTTGCAGGCGCCGGGGCCGTAGCGGTAGCGGGCGAGATTATCACGATAGACGCCGGAGAGCGCATCGCCCGCGATATGCAGTAACTGGCGTGGCGTCACATCGAACAGGACGGCCTGAGCCGCAGGTAATTCATCTATGCTCTTAATCTCCACTTCCGTTGTGATCTCTCCACCGAGAGAACGCAGGTAGCCAGCGAGGGCGTCGGCAATGCTCTGCGAGCCGCCACGTGGAATGGGCCAGCCGTAGACGTGGGCGAGGATGCCCAGGATAAGACCGAACGCGGCGCCAGGCGGCTGTTCCAGGGGCAGCATCGAGTGAGCGGCCAGGCCCGCGAAGATGGCGCGGGCTGCTTCCGTCTTGAAGGTGTGCTCGGCGAGAAAGCTGGCGGAACTGATGGCGCGCAGGCCGAAGCGAGCGAGAGCCAGTGGAAAGCGAGGAATGCGCAGCGGGCTGAGTAACGAACCTTCCAGTTTGGGCCAGTCTGCTACGAGCGGCCCCATCAGCCTGCGATAAGCCGCGCCATCCTCGCCCAGCTTCTCAGCCGTTGCCTCAAGCGAGCGTTCGAGCACAACAGCCGTGCCGTCATCGAGTGGATGGGCTAGAGGAAGTGGCGGCTGAATCCATTCGAGGCCGTATTGCGCAAGCGGGAGGGTGCGAAAGAAGGGTGAACCTATGCCAAGGGGGTGAATCGCCGAGCAGACGTCGCTCCAGAAACCCGGCAGAGGGTACTCCAGAGTGCGACAACCGCCGCCGATCGTCTCCTTCGCCTCATAAACACGCACCGTATGGCCCGCCTGCGCCAGTGTAATCGCTGCGGCAAGACCATTGGGGCCAGAACCAACAACCACAGCCTCGTGATCCTGCTCACTCGACATCTCTGGTACCCGCTTTCTCTGTAAGAAGATTTTCCAGTTCCCTATGCCTATTGTACAACTGCCGTGTCCTGCCATCGTTACGCAATGCGCAGTATTGCTTGCTGGCGCAACAAAATACCAGGAGACGCTCGTTGCGTTTTATGCTAAAATACGGGGAGTGATTTCCAGAGCGAAATGGGGGAAATTTCAGGGCAACTGTGAGGCTGTCCTGTCAGGAGAAACAATAACTATGGCTACTCTATTGGAACCCGACCGTTATTCGCGGCAGACGCTATTTGCGCCCATCGGCAAAGAGGGGCAGGAGCGGCTGCGCGCTTCGTCGGTGACGATTATCGGCTGTGGCGCGCTGGGCACGGTGCTGGCGAATAATCTCTGTCGCGCCGGGGTCGGGCATATCACCATCGCCGACCGCGACTTCATCGAGATGAACAATTTGCAGAGGCAGGTGTTGTTCGATGAAGAGGATGTGGCACGCCACCTGCCAAAGGCCATCGCTGCCGCCGAGAAGCTGCGGCGCATGAACAGCGAGACGAAGGTTGAGACGCTGGTCGAGGATGTCAACGCCGATGGCATCGAATCACTGGTGCAAAACACCGATCTCGTGCTGGACGCCACCGATAATTTCGAGACGCGCTACCTGCTAAACGATGTCTGCGTCAAGCTTGGGCGTCCGTGGATCTATAGTGGCGTCATCGCCTCTTACGGGGTGACGATGAATATTATCCCCGGCGAAACACCGTGCCTGCGCTGTGTCTATCCAGATATGCCCCTGCCCGGCACAACCCCTACCTGCGACACGGCTGGAGTGCTTAACGGCATCGTCGGGGCCATCGGCAGCGCGGCTTCGACCGAGGCGATGAAAATCCTGATTGGCAGTGATGCGGTCAGCCACTCCATGTTCTGGCTGGATCTGTGGGACAACTCCTGTGATCGCGTCGAAGTGCCACGCCAGCCCGATTGCCCCGCCTGCGGACAGCACCACTACGAATTTCTCGATACATTAAGCGGCAGCACCGGCAGCACCAGTCTGTGCGGGCGCAATGCCGTGCAGGTGCGCGCTGCGAAGCGTCCAGATATGTCCAGAGTTTCGCTCAACCTGGCCGAACTGGCCGAACGCCTGCGCCCCGTTGGCAAGGTCAGCTATAATGAGTTCTTGCTACGCTTCCTGGTCGATGGGTATGAACTGACCATTTTCCCCGATGCGCGTGCGATCATCAAAGGCACCGATGACGAGCAGGTCGCACGCTCTGTTTATGCACGCTATATCGGTATGTGAGTGAGGAATAACCGTATGAATGAACACATTCTTGTCTGCGTGGCATGGCCGTATGCGAAAAGCTCCACGCACGTGGGGCAGATCGTTGGCGCGTACCTGCCCGCCGACACCTTTGCGCGCTACCATCGCCTCGCGGGCAACCATGTCTTGATGGTTTCCGGCAGCGATGAGCATGGCACGCCTATCCTGGTGGATGCCGAGCGCGAGGGCATTTCCCCGCGAGAGTTCGTGGCCCGCTACCACCAGCAGATACTGGAAATCTGGGACAGGCTGGGTATGTCCTGGGATCTTTACACAGAGACAGGCACTGAGAACCACTATCGCATCACACAGGATTTCTTTCTGAAGCTCTATGAAAAGGGCTATATCTATAAGGATACTATGCTGTCTCCCTATTGCCCGACCGACCGCCGCTTTCTGCCCGATCGCTACATCGAAGGCACCTGCCCCGACTGCGGCTATCCCTCTGCTCGCGGCGACCAGTGCGACAACTGCGGCCACACGCTCGACCCGGTTGATCTGATCAATCCACGCTGTCGCCTGTGTGGCAGCGTAACAAGCAAAATTGAGATTCGCCCGACGGAGCACTTCTTCCTGGATCTACCCAAATTGCAGGAGCCATTGCTGGCCTGGCTTTCCGAGGGCAAAGACCACTGGCGGCCCAACACGCTCAGCTTCGCCACGAACTGGCTCAAGGAGGGCCTGCGCCCGCGTGCCATCACGCGCGACCTGGACTGGGGCGTACCGATTCCGCTTGAGGGCTATGAGGATAAGCGCATCTACGTCTGGTTCGACGCGGTCATTGGCTACTTTTCGGCCAGCGTTGAGTGGGCGCGGCGCCGGGGGACGCCGGAAGCCTGGAAAACCTGGTGGGTGCCAGGCGCAACGGAGCCGCCGGTCAAGTCCTACTACTTTATCGGCAAGGACAATATCCCGTTCCACACCATTATCTGGCCCGCCATGCTTATCGGCTACGGCGAGCGCAACCTGCCCTACGACGTACCGGCCAACGAGTTCATGACAATGAGTGGCGCGAAAGCTTCGACCAGCCGGGGCAATGTCATCTGGACAAAGGAGGTGCTCGACCGCTACGGCGCGGATGCTCTGCGCTACTATCTCTCCGTCACCGCTCCTGAAGGGCGCGACACCGACTTCACCTACGAAGAACTGGTGCGCCGCAACAATGATGAACTCGTTGCTACCTATGGCAACGCCGTTCACCGCACGCTCACCTTCTTGCAGAGCAAATTCGGTGGCGTCGTGCCAGAGCCGCAGACCTTGCGTGAGGCCGATCGCGAGATACTGGCAGAGGTCGAGGGCGGCTTCTCAGTCGTAGGGCACAGCATTGCCAATGTCCACCTGAAAGAGGGCATCAACGCCGCTATGGCCGTCGCCCGCGCGGCCAACCGCTACCTGGACGAGCAGGCTCCCTGGAAGCAGATTAAGGTCGACCGCGAGGCGGCAGGCACAACCATCTACGTGATGCTCCAGGTGCTCAGTGGCCTGCACACTCTCTTCTCGCCCTACCTGCCCTTCTCCTCGCAGCAACTGCACGAGTACCTGGGCTTCGAAGGCGAGGCCGCGCAGGGCCACTGGCGCTTAACGAGCGTCCCCGCCGCTATCAAGCTGCCCACCCCCAGGCCGCTCTTCCCCAAAATCGAAGAACCTGCGGTGGTGTAGTGCGACTATCGAGAACACGGTAGGGATTGCAAGCGTTGGGGCAGCAAGAAATTGCGGTCATGGTTCCCTGATCTGGCAGAGGAGACGCCCGTTAATCACGAAAAAAAGCTCGTTTTCCTCATTATGAGGATGCCAGACAAATTCTCCTGTCACTGTTTCTTGTCTTCTTCATCTCTACATGCGAAGACTTATCACAGAAGGGGCGTCGAATTGAAACTTCTCTTCAGAAGAACAGCGAGGGGAGGGACAGGCCTGTCCCTCCCTCTAATAGAGTTGCGGTAAAGATTACGGAACGGTAACAGCCGGTTCCCTCGTGGGGGGTTGGGTCTGGCGGGAGGCAATGCGGCGCGCCATGGAGCGGTTGGCGCTTATCATGAGCCGCACGAAGAGCCAGCCTGCGACGATCGCGACGCCAGCCAGCGAGATCCACATGATGACAAGGGCAGCGGTAACGTTGGTATTGCTGGTGAAGATCTGCCCGAAGCCGGAGAGGTATGCCTGGCTCGTCGCCTCGATGGCGAAGACCTGCGGGCCGTAGTAGAGTGTCGCGCCGAGCACCAGGAAGACGGTGGCGACACGGTAGGCTGTCGCGTCATCGTCCACGCGGCGCGCGAGTTTGACCGCCAGGGCCAGCAGCAGGCAGAGCGTTGCCAGTGGCCCCGTAATTGGCAGGGCAGCGTTAGCAACGATATTGGGCGAGAAGAAGATCCAGCCCAGAGCAAAGGTGATGAGCAGAACAGCGTCGCGCATCAACAGGTAGGACATCCACCACACATCGGCTCCCAGGCGCAAGCCGCAGCGTCGCAGCGTGCGCAGGACGTAGGGACGGCCCAGGTGGAGCATCAGTGTCATGGTCCACAAAGCGGGGATGAAGGCCACAATCGTGCTCACCAGCCACTGCGACCCACCCTGGATTAATGCTTGCGTAATGGCGGTAGCGATATCATCAGGTTTCATACTTATGCTCCTTTTCTCGTAGAGGTTGTCTCTTCGACCTCAGCCCGCCCCCCGGTTCTCAGGACGTAGACGGTGGCGACAGCGCCCATGATGGCGAACAGCGCCGTCGCGACGTATCCGATACCAACGGCCCAGTTGGGGTTGCTATTCGTCACCAGGAAGGAGCTGATGGTTGCCATTGTTCCGACCGTGATCGCGTTGCCCTGCACGCCGACCACATAGGGAATAAAGTAGAGGGCCGCACCCAGGGCAAGCAGGCCGCTTACCAGTTGGAAATCGCGCAGGTTGGTATCGGGATCGCCCATCAATTTGACCAGCAGCACACCGAAGAGCGCGGCAGCCGCCAGCGCCCCCGTCAGTGGCAACTCGTCGGTGGTGACCACATCAGGGAAAAAGAACATGAAGCTCATCACCACGCCTGAGACGATCAGCAGATCACGCAGGGCTATGTAGACCAGCCAGAGCAGGTCGGCGCCCAGCCGCAGGGTGAAGCGGTCGATCATGTCAAGGATATAGGGACGGCCCAGGTGCAGCCCCAGGATAGCCAGCCAGATGATGGGCAGGGCGGCGGCCAGCGTTCCTTCCAGAAACTGTTCGCCGCCTGCGTTGATGCCCGAAATGATGGCATTGGTCAGGTCTTGAACTGACATCGCAAATTCTCCTTCTTTCGAAAAGACAACTACAAATCACTGCCTCGTCCTTGCAGCCACCGTTTCGGGCGCAATCACCTTGACGGATGGGCAAAGATAAGCCAGGTCACAACGCAGGCAGCGGCTCGCTTCGCGGCGCGCCTGTTCCTCTGTAAAGCCGAGGGCGAATTCAACGGAGCGGTTGCGCGCTGCCTGCGCGCTGCGCAGCGGCATTTCCTCGCGCGGGGTCGGACGCAAATCCAGCTCGATGGTTCCATCTTCGGGCAGCGTCGATGCTGTCTCGAATTCATCTTCCGGCATCTCCAACACCTCGGATGGCGGCAGGAAAGAGAGGTAGGCATGGATAGAACGCGCCGCTTTGCGTCCGTGCGCGGCTGCATGGATGATCGATTTGGGACCGTAGGTGACATCACCGGCTGCGAAAACACCCGGCGCTCCAGTTGCCAGTGTTTCCGGGTTAATCAACAGGCCACCCCAGGGAGCCACCATCACGCTTGTTCCTTCCGGCAGAAATGAGGGGTCGGGAGCCTCGCCAATGGCGACCAGAATCCTGTCAGCGGGAAGATCAAAGGTATCGTCGGGGATGGGAACGGGGCGGCGGCGTCCCTTTTCGTCTGGCTCGCCCAGTTGCATGCGCTGGCAACGGATCGCCTGTACCTGTCTCTGCTCGTTGCCCAGGATTTCTAATGGAGCGACCAGTTCGTGTAGCTGGATGCCTTCCTCGATGGCGGCGCGCACTTCTTCGACCTGCGCGGGCATCTCATGCTGCGTGCGGCGGTAGAGAATATGAACGGTTGATGCACCCGCACGCAGGGCGGAACGTGCCGCGTCCATCGCTGTACTGCCGCCGCCCACCACGGCCACTGTTCCCTCGATGCGTGTTTCAGGATTCAGGTTATACTCTTTCAGGAAGGTCGTCGCCGGAATCACGCCCTGTAAATCTTCGCCAGGGACTCTCAGACGCTGGCTCAGTTGCGCGCCGACAGCCAGCAATACAGCAACATAGTCGCGCTGTAACTCATCGAGACTCACGTCTCGCCCAATGGCCGTATTGAGCCTGATTTCGACGCCCAACTCACGCATGGCGTTGATATCGCGATTCATCTCCGCTCGTGGCAGGCGATATTCGGGGATGCCTATAGCCATCATGCCCCCGGCGACCGGCATGGCGTCGAAGACGGTCACGCCATAGCCCCGGCGCGCCAGATAGTAGGCCGCGCTCAGACCGGTAGGGCCCGCGCCTACGATGGCGACTTGCTCGGCTCGCTTTTGCTTTGGAGGACGAACGCGCCGCGCTGCTGGTGCGCTATGATCGGTGGCAAAGCGCTTCAGATCGCGAATAGCGATGGGTGCGTCGAACTCCCCGCGTCGGCAAACCTCCTCACAGGGAGCCGTGCAGACGCGCCCGCAGATAGAGGGGAACGGGTTGGGTTCTGCTGCCACGCGTAGCGCCTCGTCGTAGCGCCCCTGCGCGATCAGGCTGACATAGAGGCCCGCGTTCGTTCCGACCGGACAGGCAGCCTGGCAGGGAGCGCGTAAATCCTCTTTGCGCTCGCCCAGCCACGTGCGCCAGCTCTGCCACGTCGCCTTGCGCTCTGCTACGTGCCAGGCATGATCGGCTCCCCACGGCACCTCACCCGGCTCTTCAGGCGTTGCCCGCGTGTAGGCATCCAGTGGAATCCAGCCCCCTTCTGGCGGTACGTGCGAGATATCCCCGCGTTGCGCGTATCCAACTTCTTTGATATGCCCTTCAATAGTAATGGCGTTGGTGGGGCATTCCTGCGCGCAGACCTGGCAGCCGATACAGGTCGCGACCTGTATTGGGGCCAGCATCATCCAGGAACGCTCCGCCTGCTCGCCTGGAATAGGGCTGAGTCGTTCCTCGTCGCTCCCCAGCGTCCCATTTCCCGCCGGACGGCTCATATCCAGGCAGCGCACCGGGCAGAGATCCATACAGATGCCGCAGTTAATACAGGTTTGCTGGTTGACCTGAAACCGATAGGCCATGTTACCTCCTTTCAGGCAGAACACCGTTTAGCGTTTCCCTGCCTCTTTACCAGGTTGGTCAGGAAAGATCACTCGCGATGTTCGGCTTAAGTACAATTGCTTATTGCACAAAGCATAAGACCCTCAAGTCACGGATTTATCACAAAGCAGGGATAAAAAATCACAAGAAGCACTCGGAACGCTTTTTTCATAAAAATAGAATTTTGTAGGCCTCGCTTATGAAATTTAACAGCCAAAACCGATGGGCCTGTCCCTCAAGGACGGTGATATCGGTATATCGGTACAGGCACTTGCTTTTTGGTCACACTGGCTATAGACTGTAGTAAGTACCATGTGGTGGGATGTTCCAGAAAGGAGAATGCCGGTGTCCGATGCTTTACAGCGATCTAAGACCGACGCATCTCTCTCTTCTCAATCCATGCACATCACTTCGGCGGCGCTCACCCAGTTGTTAGAGGTTTCACCTGATGCCCTGGTGGTTGTCGACAGTACTGGTACCATCGTGGTGGTAAATGCGCAATTAGAGGAGCTATTTGGATATAGCCACGGGGAGCTTGAGGGACAACCGCTCGAAGTGCTGCTGCCGGCGCGCTTCCGCGAGATGCATGTCGGACATCGCAACCGCTATGTAGCGGCACCCCGCACGCGCCCGATGGGAGCGGGACTGCAATTGTTTGGGTTGCGCAAGGATGGCATAGAGTTTCCCGTCGATATCAGCCTGCGCCCGCTCTCGGTGGAAGGCGTACCTCATGTCATCGGGGCGGTGCGCGACGTGAGCGAGCAAAAACGAGCCGAGCGCGAGCGTGCCCAGCAGCTTCAGCAGATTCGCTTGCAGAATGAGTTGATCAATCTTTCCCACGATGCTATTCTTATGCGCGACCCCATCAATCGCGTGCTTTCCTGGAATCGTGGCGCCGAAGAGCTTTACGGCTATACGGAGCAGCAAGCGCTGGGCCGCATCACTCATATTCTGCTCAAGACGCGCTTCCCTGCCAATCGTGCTGAAGTCGAGCGGATTCTTGAGCAGGAGGGGCAGTGGGAGGGAGAGTTGATGCATGCCCGGAGCGATGGAAGCACGGTTATTGTCGAGAGTCGCCACGTGCTGGTTCGTGACGAGCAGAATCAGCCTATCGCTGTTCTGGAAATCGACCGCGATATTACCCAACGCCGCCGCCGGGAACAGGCGGAGCAGGCTGCTCACGCGGAGGCGGTAGCGCGTCTGGATCTCCTCCAGCAGGTTCTTGATGCGTTGCCCGGCAGCGTCTATCTGGTCTATGGTCCCGAGGCGCGGCTGGCGCTTGCCAATCGCAGCGCTGCCAGCGTCTGGGGGGCGCAGTGGCAGGTTCACCAGCCTATGCTGGAATTTCTGTCCAGTCATGGCATTATGATCTTCGATACACAGGGGCGACCTCTTCCACCAGAGAAGTTTGCTACGATGCGTGCTGTTCAGAAGGGAGAAATGACGCTGCAACACCAGGAAACCATTCGCCGCCCGGATGGTTCCAGCCTCCCCGTTCTGGTCAATGCGCTGGCGCTACCTTTTTCCCGATCCCTGACCTATATTCAAAAGGATGCTGAGATGGGTGCTGCGGGCAGCCAACTGGCGCTGGTTATGCATCAAGACGTGACCGCGCTCAAGGAGGCGGAGTACCTCAAAGATGAATTCGTCGGCATTGCCGCCCACGAACTGCGCGCGCCGCTGGCCGTGCTCAAAGGCTATGCCGATATGCTCATCGTGCAGTCCGCTCGCCAGCATGGCCCGGAACTGGCCGACTGGCAGCGGGAGGCTCTCGAAGAGATCAAAGAGGCAACTGCTCGCCTGGTAGCGCTCAGCGAGGATCTGCTGGAGGTAACTCGCTTGCAGGCAGGGCGCTTGATCTTGCAGCGCGCCCCTACCAACATCGTTTCTCTGGCCCAGCGTGTCGCTGCTTCTCTGCAAAAAACGACCACGCGCCACCTGGTGGAGGTACATTCGTCGCGCCCAGTGATGGTGGCCGATATTGATCCTGGACGTACTGAGCAAATCTTGATAAATCTCATCGGCAATGCCATCAAGTACAGTCCTCAGGGAGGACCGATTACGATCAACCTGTGGGAAGGAGAGGGAACCCCCATAGTTCACCTCAGCGTGCAGGATCATGGTATCGGCATTCCCGCACACCAGCAAGGGCAGATTTTTGGGCGCTTCGTGCGAGCGGAAAATGCCCAGTCGCGGGGCATCGGTGGGACCGGGCTGGGTTTGTATCTCTCCCGTGCGCTGGTCGAACAACATGGTGGCCAGCTCTGGTTTGAATCAGAGGAAAGCAAAGGCTCTACCTTCTTTCTGACACTTCCCCTGGCCGCAAATCAAGAGTAGATGGGAAGCGGGATACCTCTTGCCGCAGACTGATTAAGGAGGAAGATGCTCATGGCTATAAAGGAGGGCTGGCAGGGCCGCTTTTTCGAGGATTTCGAGGTCGGCGATGTATATCAACATCCCCTGGGAAGAACCGTCACGACAACGGACAACATCTGGTTCACCCTGCTCACCCAGAACACCGCCCCGATTCACTTTGACCAGCACTACGCGGCCCAGACCGAATTTGGTAAACCGCTCGTCGATTCGACCTTTACTCTGGCGCTGGTGACAGGACAGAGTGTGATCGACATTTCGCAGAACGTCTTTGCCAACCTGGGCTGGGATGAAGTCCGGCTCCCCAACCCGGTCTTCGAGGGCGAAACCATCTACTCCCAGTCCGAGGTGCTGGAGAAGCGCGAGTCGCGCTCGCGTCCAAATGTCGGTATTGTGACGGTCAAGACCACTGGCTACAACCAGGACGGCAAGGTCGTCATCACCTTCAAGCGCACCCTCATGGTCTATAAGCGCGGGCAGGCGCCGAAGATCCCACGTATCGTACCAGAAGAGAAGCCAGAAACATGAAGCAATGAAAACAGGTATGGCGGCGGGCAAAGTGAGGTCGGTGTTCGATTTGCAAAATTCGCGCGCGCCGAAGATGCGCAACTCGCCTGCCCCGTCCTGGCGGCTCGCCTCCATCGGTTCATCGGCTACCGATGAAGCCACGTAGATGCGCGAGAGATAGACGCCGCAAGGACTGACGAGGACGGGCAAGAGCACCGAGCAAGGGGTATTCGTCTTTGTCAAGACGAAGTCACAACGCCTATTATGTCGGCGGGTGTGCAGTGGATTGACGCACCACGAGATATGGCTCAACAAGGCATGAAACCTGCATATCCTTGTTCCCATTGATCTGACCCAGCAGCAGTTCGGCCGCTTCCTTTGCCAGCCTGGTCTTCGGTAAAGCGACGGTAGTAAGAGGGGGGCGTAAATGGGCAGAGATGGCAATATCGTCCAGACCAATAATAGAGATGTCCTGGGGAACGCGAAGCCCTTTTTCAAGGACAGCTTCCATTGCCCCAAACGCCATCAAGTCGTTTGCAGCAAAGATGGCTGTTGGAAGAACCGGATGAGCAAGCAGTTTTTTTGTGGCAGCATATCCGCTCTCGAAGGTTGAATTTCCCGCCTCGATCATCTCCACTGGTACAGGAATACCCGCAGCCAGCATCATCGACTGGAATCCCTCCAGGCGGAGGGCCTGCCACGGCTTATCAACGATAACGGCAATGCTGCGATGCCCAAGCTCAAGCAGGTGTTCAGCGGCGATCTGACCAGCCCGATAAAAATCTACGCTGACCTGAGCTATGCCAGGCGCGGACTCGTTCTCTTGCCAGTCGCAGAGAACAATGGGCAGCCCTTGTTTGATATAGCGGATAATATCATTGAGTTCCATACTTGTGCCCATGATGATATAGCCATCGATCCAACGGCTTATCAACCGGTCCATCTGTTCTCGTGCGAGCGCGAAATCATAGTGGGTATTACAGATCACAGTCTGATAGTCGTGCTGGCGCACAATGTTTTCGACCGCCTCCACGATTTCAGGATAGAATGGGTTGACAAGGGTTGGGAGAATGAGCGCTATGGTCAGGGTTTTGTGTTGAGAGAGGTTGCGCGCAACAAGATTAGGGCGATATCCCATCTCGCGGGCGAGTTGCAAAATGCGCTGGCGTGTTGCCTCATTCACCGTACCTTTTCCGGTCAAAGCATTTGCGACTGTACTCTTGCCAACGCCCGCTACCTTTGCAATGTCATAAATTGTGACCATGTGATCCTTCTAGAATACAGAACTATACTTATATGAAACTGACAGCCGATTTGAACAGGCTATGTGAATAGAGTATCCTGATGGCCCCTTTCATGTCAAGGAAGGGTGTTGTTCGAAGGAACTTCTGAGCTGGCAGGAAAAGGACCGCTTGTATAAAAAATCATTGAAATACCACTTGACATGGACCGGTCCATCAGTGTACTCTATTCACATGGAACGGTCCATGTCCTCTGCTCTTAACCTTTTCGGGTGTGATGGTATCCTTTTCCAGGCGGAAGCCGGGAGGAAACAGCGGGAACCAGACCCTTTCCCGGCCTCCCGTTTGGGATTAAAACTAGGAGGTAGCTATGCGATCTCTTCCTTCGGGCGTCTGGCCCCGCCGTCTCCTCTTCTGGCTGGCCAATATCGGTTTCGCCTTGCTGGTTGCGCTTCCTCTCGCTGCCTGTGGTGGCAGCACTTCGGGCGGCAATAGTTCCTCTGGTAGTACCTCGACCGGTCCGGTGAACCTGACTTTCTGGTCCTGGGTTCCCGGTATCGATAAGTCGGTTGCGCTCTGGAACCAGACCCATCCCAATATTCACGTCACTGTGAACAATGTAGGTTCAGGTCCCGCCGAATACGACAAGTTATTTACGGCCATCAAGGCCAATAACGAGCCTGATCTGGGTCAGGTCGAGTTCCAGTACCTGCCGACTTTTGAGGCGACCGGCGGCCTGGTTGATCTGTCACAGTATGGAGCGGCTGCGGTGAAGAATGATTTTGTGCCATGGACCTGGGGCCAGGTGACCCTGGGCAGTGCCATCTACGCCATTCCGCAGGATAGCGGCCCCATGGCTATGTTCTATCGCCAGGATATCTTCAAGAAGTACAATCTGCCGGTTCCCACCACCTGGGCGCAGTATGCCGCTGATGCCGCCAAACTGCATGCTGCCAACCCCAATGAGTACATCACCGACTTTCCACCCAAAGAACCCGGCTGGTTTACTGGACTGATGTGGCAGGCCGGTGGGCAGTTATTCGGCATCAACGGGCAATCCTGGAAAGTGTCCATTAACGGCCCCGCGTCCCAGCAGGTTGGCTCCTTCTGGCAAGATTTGTTGAGCAAGAAACTGGTCAAAACAGAGCCAGACTTTGCCAATGCCTGGTACCACGACCTGTCGACCGGGACGGTGGCTACCTGGATTTCCGCTGTCTGGGGGGCCGCAACCATCTCGTCAAATGCTCCACAAGCCTCCGGTGACTGGCGGGTCGCGCCGATTCCGCAGTGGCAGGCAGGTCAAAGCGTCGATGGCAACTGGGGTGGCTCTACGACAGCGGTGTTCAAGAGTTCCAAGCACCCCAAAGAGGCCACCGAGTTTGCCATGTGGCTCAATACGAATCAGCAAAGTATTAACGATATGATTCAAGGAGCGGCGATCTTTCCGGCAGACCAGGCGGCGGATAGTTCGTCCCTTCTCAGCAGCCCGCTGGCTTACTACGGCAATCAGAACGTCTTCCAGTTGTTCAAGAATGCATCCCCGGAAGTGAATGTCAGCTTCCAGTGGGGGCCAACCATCAACCAGGTCTACACCGACATGGGCGATGATTTTGCCAATGTTGTCAATGGACAGGGTACCCTCTCTACCGCGCTCAATACGTTACAGCAACAGACCGTTACCTTCATGAAATCGCAGGGGTTCAGCGTGACCACCTAGTACTGTCGCGTCTGCCCTGTTTGCTCATCATCTCGACGCCCTATCCACGCCGGTTATAGATGGTAAACAGAGAAGGAAGACAGAGCACGAAAAACGGAGGAGGACAGTGGACCGGGTCCCTCTAATCGTGCTCTGCCTGCTTTCTTGCAGCAAGCTTTATTTACAGGAAGAGAGGAGTATGAACGTATGGCGATTGAATCAACCCCACAAGCAGGAGCGAGCACACAGCTATCGCGGCGTTCTGGTCGGACTGCCCGGCGCTATGTCGACTGGCAGCATATCGTGGCTCCCTATTTGTTTATCTTACCCTTCGGGGTGCTTTTCTTACTCTTCTTTATCGTCCCGATCATCTACGCGATTGATCAGAGTTTATACCGCTCCCAGCGCAGCGGATTGGGATTGGGGGCGGCGACGGTTGGCTTTAATGGTCTGGGAAATTATGTCGATGTCATCCACGATCCCAACTTCTGGTCGGGCATTGGCCGCGTCTTGCTCTATGGTATCGTGCAGGTTCCCGTGATGCTGATTTTAGCCCTGGTGGTTGCCTTACTGCTGGACTCGACGGTAGTCCGCTTCAAGGGCTTTTTCCGGCTGGCCTTTTTTGTCCCCTATGCCATTCCTGGCATCATCGCGGCTCTGCTGTGGGGCTACCTCTACGACCCGACGCTGAGCCCTATTGTCAAAGGCGCCCAGGCGCTCGGCCTGCCTGCACCCGATTTTCTGGGACCGGGGACGGTGCTCTGGTCGATCGCCAACATCGCAACGTGGGCCTGGACCGGCTACAATATGCTCATTATTTTCGCCGCTTTGCAAGCCATTCCCAGCGAGATCTACGAGTCTGCCCGCATCGACGGTGCTTCGGGCTGGAAGGTGGCCTGGCACATCAAAATCCCGCTGGTGGCCCCGGCCCTGATCCTGACCACCATCTTCTCCATCATTGGCACACTGCAACTCTTCAACGAGCCGACGGTACTGGGGGCAATCTCCAATAACATTTCGAGTTCGTACACACCCAACATCTATGCCTACTACACGGCTTTCGGCAACAACAACTACTATTATGCCGCCGCCATTGCCGTCGTGCTGGCCCTTGTGACCTTCGTACTCTCCTTCGGCTTCTTACGTATCACGCAGCGACAGGCAGGAGTGTAAAACTATGAGTGAACAACTGGCTTCTGTCCCCTTTCCCACCGAACGCGAACTGCTTACTTCCAGGCGTCACCAGGCCCGATCACAACGCTTCAACCCGGAGAGTATCGGGGCTATGACCTTCCTGCTGATTTTCACCGTCTACTTTCTCATCCCCTTTTTCTGGCTGGTAGTAGCCTCTACCAAGAATACTGGCGACTTGTTCAACACGTTTGGCCTCTGGTTTGCGCCGAATTTCAATCTATTCGCCAACCTGCAGCAGCTTTTCACCTACAATGGCTCTATCTACCTGCAGTGGCTGTGGAATACGCTCATCTACGCGGGGCTGGGAGCTTTCTTTGGCACGCTGCTGGCCTCTATGGCCGGGTACGCTATGGCCAAATACATCTTCCATGGCCGCGATTTCATCTTCTCAGTGGTCTTAGGGGCCATCCTCGTGCCGAGTACCGCTCTGGTGTTGCCTCTGTACCTGCTTATGAGCGGTGTGAATTTAACCAACACCTACTGGGCGGTCCTGCTGCCCAGCGTCGTCAGCCCCTTTGGCGTCTATCTCTCGCGCATTTATGCCTCGGCCTCCGTTCCTGACGAACTGATCGAGGCGGCACGCATCGATGGAGCCGGTGAGTTTCGTACCTTTTTTACCGTGGCTCTGCGCCTGATGACGCCCGCGTTGGTGACGATCTTTCTTTTCCAGTTCGTAGGTATCTGGAACAACTACTTCCTGCCTCTGGTCATGCTCAGCAATGAGAGGCTCTTCCCAATTACCGTGGGCTTGCAGACCTGGAACGTGACGACGGGGGGAGCCAATAAATTTCTCTACACGCTCATCATCTCCGGCGCGCTGGTCTCCGCCATTCCCCTGCTCATTGGCTGTGCCATCCTGCAGCGCTACTGGCGCGGTGGTCTCGGCACTGGTAGTATTAAGGGCTGAGTGCGTTATGCGTAGAACACTCCAATGGGGCATTGTTGGGACAGGACGGATTGCTGGCATCTTTGCCAGTGGCGTGAGGCAATCGCAGACGGGAAGACTCGTCGCTGTTGGGAGCCGTTCTCAGACTGCTGCCGATACCTTTGGGGAAACATGGCAGATTCCCCATCGCTACAGCCGTTACGAGGATGTACTGGCTGACCCGCGTGTGCAAGCTGTCTATATAGCGCTTCCTCATCCTTTCCACGCTGAATGGGCTATCAAAGCTGCTGAGGCTGGAAAACATGTGCTCTGTGAGAAACCGATCGCGCTCAATTTTGCCGAGGCTATGGCGGTCGTCGAAGCGGCGCAGCGCCAGGATGTCTTCCTGATGGAAGCCTATATGTATCGTTGCCATCCTCAGACGAGGCAATTGCTGGAAGTGATCCGTTCGGGCGTGATCGGTCAGGTTCGTCTGATCGAGGCTACCTTCAGCTTTCACGCGCACGTTCCTCCCGGCAGTCGTCTTTTGAACAACGACCTTGGCGGCGGAGGTATTCTCGATGTCGGTGGCTATTGCACATCGATGGCTCGCCTCATTGCCGGGGCAGCGACGGGTCAGGCCTTTGCTGAGCCGGTGCAGCTTGCGGCTGTCGGCCATGTCGGCGAGAGCACACGTATCGACGAGTATGCCAGTGCCTTATTGCTTTTTCCCGATGATATCGTGGCACAGCTCTTCTGCGGGGTGCAGGTCAACGGGGAAAATGTCGTACGTATCTTCGGGTCTCAAGGCTCCGTCTCGCTCTTTTCTCCATGGCTCTCCCCTGCTGGTGCTGATCTTCACATCCTGGTCAAGAAGGATCAGGATTCTGCTATCGAGAGCATCGCGGTCGATAATACGCAAGATCAGTACGCTCTGGAGGCTGATACGGTAGCAGCATACCTTGACGAACGGCAAGCACCTGCCATGAGCTGGAACGATACCCTGGGGAATATGAAAACGCTTGATCGCTGGCGAGCAGCTCTGGGTGTTGTCTATGAGGCTGAAAAACCCGAGAGACAGAGCCTGCCTCTCCATAAACGTCCTTTGAGGGTACAGCCGGGGAACCGCATGAAGTATGGTTCCATTGCTGGCCTTGAGAAGCCGATCTCGCGGCTGGTGCTGGGCTGTGTCTCTCTGGCAAGCTGGCCTTACGCCTCTGTCATGTTAGACGATTTCTTCGAGCAGGGGGGCAATTGCTTTGACAGCGCCTATATCTATAGCGGTGGCGCGAGCGAGAAGATGCTCGGGTACTGGATGAACAATCGTGGGATTCGGGAACAGGTGGTGCTGCTGGATAAGGGGGCGCATACCCCTCACTGCAATCCCCAGGCGCTTGTCAGTCAGTTGCGCGAAAGCCTGGCGCGGCTGCAGACGGATTATGTCGATATCTACATGCTGCACCGCGATAATCCAGACATTCCCGTGGGCGAGTTTATTACTGCCCTGAATGAAGAGAAGAACGCCGGACGGATACGTATATTTGGAGCCTCAAACTGGTCGCTCGAACGTATAGAGGAGGCCAACACCTGGGCAATTAAGCACGGGATGAGCGGTTTTAGTGCCGTCAGCAATAACTTTAGCCTGGCACGGATGATTGAACCCATGTGGGCGGGCTGCCTCTCTTCGTCGGATGCGCGATCACGGGCCTGGTTCGCTGAGCACCAGATGCCGCTGATGCCCTGGTCGAGCCAGGCGCAAGGCTTCTTTACCGGCAGGGCAAGCCCCGATAACTGTTCAGATACCCGGTTTGTGCGCAGTTGGTATAGCGAGGATAATTTCCGTCGCCTCGATAGGGTTAATGCGCTGGCAAAGGAGCGCGGAGTTCTGCCGCTCGTGATTGCCCTGGCCTACGTGCTGTGCCAGCCGTTTCCAACCTTTCCGCTGATCGGGCCGCAACTGCTTTCTGAGACACGTACATCGCTGCGAGCGCTCGATATCGAACTGACACCGCAAGAAGTGCGCTGGCTCAACCTGGAAGATTGATTCCTTAAATGCGTTACCGGTTTCGATTGTGGAAATTCATGAACTGGCAATAAGTCGTTCACACGAATTGCCGAAGACAACCAATGGCTCTGGCAAAAGAGAAGGAGTACGATACATGCCGATGTGGTCTGAAGGCAAGGTGGAGGCCAATAGCATCAACATGCATTATTATCGCACAGGCGCCAGAAACAGGCCGTCTATTCTCCTGTTGCATGGCATCACGGATAATGGCCTGTGCTGGCCGTGTGTGGCTGATGAGCTGGCAAGTAGCTACGATGTAATCACAACTGATGCGCGTGGGCATGGTCAATCTGGCGCCTCGGCGGATTTCTCAATTGCACTGCTGGCTGACGATGCGGCAGCGGTCATTCGGACGTTGGGTCTGGAAAAGCCGTTTGTGTGGGGGCATTCGATGGGGGCTATCACCGCCGCTGTGCTTGCTGCAAACTATCCTGACCTGGTACGGGCTGTGGTGCTGGAAGACCCGCCTCTGAGAGGCAGGCCGCAGTTTGTGACGAATGAGGAGCAGCAGGTCTGGCAAGGCTGGCAGTGGCTCTTCGACCTCAGGGCACTGCCACGTGCTGAGCGCGTCGTCAGGGGGTTTGCCATAAATCCTGGCTGGGCGGAAGAGGAAATTCCCCCCTGGGCTGATTCCAAAGCCGAAATGAATATCGGCATTCTGGAGCCTGCACTCGTGGCAGTGAATGACATTCAGTGGCGCGAGATCATCGCATGCATCCAGTGTCCCATCCTGCTCATTACAGGCGATCCCCGGTTGCACGCGATTGTCACCCCTGAAGCGGCCCAGGAAGCGGCAAAGCTCTGGAAAAACGGTGAAGTGGTAAATGTTGCTGGCGCGGGCCACAACATCCACCGCGACCGCTTCGCGGAAACGATGGCAGCGGTGCGCGCTTTTTTGAACAGGACGTGATGATTTCTGCCTGGATATGTGATCAAGTAATTCAGCACTCGCTCTGGTACGAGATTGGAGATAGTAGCATGCCTTACCCCTTTCCAACGAAAATCCTCTATGGTGCCGATTACAACCCGGAACAATGGCCCGGAGACATCTGGTTAGATGATATGCGCTTGATGAAGCTGGCGCATATCAACATGGTTTCCATCAATATTTTCTCCTGGGCCTCGCTTGAGCCAGCGCCCCATACCTACCACTTCGAGCAATTAGATCGCATCATGGACCTGCTGGCGGAGCATGATATTGCGGCTGACCTGGCGACGGCAACCGCTTCGCCGCCGACATGGATGAGCCGTCACTATCCCGACCTGCTGCCAGTGACACGTGAAGGGGTACGCCTTGTGCATGGTTCGCGCCGCCACTATTGTCCCAATAGCCTGGATTACCGGCGGGAGTCGGCGGAACTAGTGCAGCGGTTGGCTGAACGTTATGTCAATCACCCGACGTTGAAACTCTGGCATGTGGATAACGAATATGGCTGCCATATCTCCTCCGCCTGCTATTGTGATCGGTGCGCCTCCGCTTTTCGTCAATGGTTGCGGGAGCGCTACGGTTCGCTTGAGGCGTTGAACGAGGCGTGGGCAACGGGTTTCTGGAGCCAGCACTACTATAGCTGGGAGGATGTCTTACCTCCTCGTCCCACCCCTGGGCAGCCCAATCCGGGCCAGTTCTTAGATTACCAGCGGTTCATGTCCGATTCGTTCCTTGAATGCTATCTTATCCAGGCCCGTATTTTACGCGAGATTACCCCTGAAGTGCCCGTCACCACCAATTTCATGTCCGCCTACCAGCCCCTCGACTACTTCGCGTGGGCGCCACACGTGGATATTATCTCCAATGATAGCTATCCTCCCAACAGCGCGCCCGTGTGGGAGACGGCGCTCGTTGATGATCTCATGCGCTCGCTCAAGGGTGGCAAGCCCTACATACTCATGGAGCAGAGTCCCAGTCAGGTCAACTGGATGCCGCAGAATCCACAGAAGCGTCCGGGGCGCATGCGCATGCTGAGCTACCAGAATGTGGCGCATGGCGCTGATGGCCTTATGTTCTTCCAGTGGCGGCAATCACAGGCTGGGGCGGAGATGTTCCACAGCGCGGTGGTGACGCATGAGGGCAGCGAGCACACGCGCATTTTCCGGCAAGCCGCACAACTGGGGGGCGAGTTAGAACAGCTTGCGCCGCATGTCGTCGGCTCACGTGTCCCCGCTCAGGTAGCCCTACTCATGGACTGGCAAAACTGGTGGGCCGTCGAGTATATGCCGGGGCCGAGCAATCGCCTGCACTACTGGGAGCAGATCAAGACCTATTATGAGCCGTTGCACAGGCTCAAGGTAGCGGTAGATATCGTGCAGCCTACCGGAGACCTGAGCAACTACCGCCTGGTGATCGCGCCACTGCTCTACATGTTGCGGCCCGGTGTGGCCCAGAACCTCGAACAGTTCGTGCGGCGTGGCGGCATTCTCCTGACCACCTTCTTCAGCGGCATTGTCAATCAGGATAATCATGTCACGCTGGGTGGCTATCCGGGCGAATTGCGCAAGCTGCTGGGCATCCACATCGAAGAGTTCGACCCCTGGACGGAGGCGATGACCAATCAGGTCGTCATTGGAGAAGGCCCTTTACAGGGCATCTATCGCTGTACGCTGTGGGGAGAATTGATTCATCTTGAGGGCGCGCAGGCCATTGGCACCTTTGCGCACGACTACTATGCCGGTGGCCCTGCCTTAACCCGGCATCAGTTTGGACGGGGAGAGGCATACTACCTCGCAACGCAGGTGGGCGAGGGGCTGCTGGATAAGCTGATACAGCAGCTCTGTCGGCAAGCCGACGTGGCCCCGGTGCTGGCAGCGCCCGCAGGTGTGGAGGTCACGCGGCGCGTGCAAGCCGATGGACGCGCTGTCTACTTCCTCCTCAATCATACGGACAGGCCGGAAGTAGTGATCTTGCCCGAAGGCACATTTACCGCTTTGCTGACCGGAAAAGAGGTTGAGGCTGAGGTAGAAGTTGCCGGACAAGATGTGGTTGTGCTTGTTTCAGGGGATGATGTTTGAAAGCGAGAGGCTATGCCTGCGGTGATCGAAGCAATTGAAAGGAGCCGTATCATTGGGATTGTGCGCCTGCCGCGCTATGACCAGGCGTTGGAGATAGCGCGTGCGTTGCTGGAAGGCGGCATTCAGGTGATGGAGTTCACCCTGACGGGCGCGGGCGCTTATCACGCCATCAGTACCGTGCGGACGGCGCTTGGCGAGAGCGTGCAGGTTGGCGTGGGAACGGTGCTTGAGCCGGGCGCGGTGCAGGGGTCTCTTGACGCGGGAGCGCAGTTTGTCGTGACCCCTGTCACGGACCCGGAAGTGATCGCCTCCTGTAAGCTTGCCCATCTCCCCATCCTTTGTGGGGCGCTCAGCGTCGAAGCGATCAGATGAGAGATGTTGGCTTTGCGCGGGAGACTGTCATGCCTGAAGTGCTAACGCTGGGAGAATGTATGGCGATCCTCTATCCGCAACGACCCGTCCCACTGGACGCGGCCCAGGCCGTGCTGCTCGATATTGCCGGGGCCGAGTCCAACCTGGCGATAGGTCTAAGTCGCCTGGGTCACCAGGTCTCTTTTCTCAGCCGGATTGGCGATGATTCATTCGGGCGGCGTATTCGCCAGACGCTGACTCGCGAGGGAGTCGATACCACCTATCTCTTGACCGACGCGACTGCGCATACAGGCGTCTTCTTCCGGGAATGGCTGCCTGATGGGGAGCGGCGTGTCTACTACTATCGTGCCGGTTCGGCAGCCAGCCACCTTGTGCCGCAAGACCTGGCGCCGCAAGCTTTTACAGGGGTGCGTATTGTCCACCTGACCGGCATCACGCCCGCGCTCAGCCCTGCTTGTGCCGCGACAGTAGCACGTGCAATAGAGCTTGCGCACGCAGCCGGTGCACTGGTTTCCTTCGACCTGAATTATCGGGCGAAGCTCTGGAATCCGTCAGAGGCGCGGCAGATGCTGCTGCCATTACTACCGCACGCGGATATTTTGCTCGCGGGCCATGAGGATGTGCGGGCAATTTTTGGGGTTGAAGATGACGAGCAGCAGGAGCGCGTGCTGGCGCGGCAGCCAGCAGCGAGAGACGGGCTGATCGTCCTGAGGCGAGCCGAGCGTGGAGCCTGTGCTATAGCCGGTGACACGCGCATCGAGGTAGCAGCATACCCGGTCAGCGCCGTGGTTGATCCCGTTGGCGCGGGCGACGGCTTCAATGCCGGTTTCCTGGCGGGCTGGCTCCGTGGCTACGAACTGCAAGCTTCGCTGCAACTGGGAGCGCGCATTGGTGCTGCCGCGGTCTCCGCGATAGGCGATTACACGGGCTATCCACGTGAAGGGAGAGATATGAGGAGTGGCGAAGATCGCAATTGACCTGGAACGCAGGACTGGCCTTGTAGATAACAGAATCTATAGCGGGTTTATCGAACACCTGGGCCGCTGTATCTACAGGGGCATTTTGACGAGGGGTCTCCTCTGAGCGACGAGCACGGTTTCCAGCGGGATGTGATGCAGGCCCGGCGGCAACTTCGCCAGCGGCTATCACTGGCTGGATGGTGTGGGGCCGCAAGAACAGCGCCCGCGTCGTCTGGAACTGGCCTGGTATGCCGGGGAGTCCAACTGCTGCGGCACCAACGAATTTTTACGGTATTGCGAACTGTCCGGCATCGAGCCGTATATCTGCGTCAACACGGGCAGCGGGATGATGGATGAGGCGCAGGCCTGGGTTGAGTACTGCAACGGAGCAGAAAATACCTGCCGGGTCAACCTGCGCCGCCAGCACAGGCGCTCTGAATCGTGTCCGCTCGCCCTTCGAGAACGGGTTCGCCCCAGCCAACCAGACCATCATCCGTGCTGATTTTTAGAAAGAGCCAGCGCGGGGAGGACTCTAAATACCTCCATGCTGCGAATCTTCACGTGCGCCCGCCCCCTACCTTTCCAATGTTTGTATTCCTCATTGCAATCTTCCCTTGCCACGTACAACAGGATTGCGCAGGATGCCAGTCGGGTTGATGGTGATCTGGACAATGTCGCCGGGTTGGAGGGTAAACTGGCTCTCTGGCACAAGACCTGTCCCTGTACAGAGAATGGCTCCATCGGGAAAGTCGTTTTCGAGGAAGAGATAGCTGACCAGCTCATCGAAGCGGCGTTTGAGTGCACCGGTACTCGTTTCGCCCTGCCAGTAGACGTGGCCCTCGCGCTCAATGGTGAGGCCGATGGTGAGGTTGTAGGGGTCCGGTATCTCCCAGGTGGGGGTAATGCCAGGCCCTAGAGCGCAGCAGTTGGCATAGACTTTGGCTTGCGGCAGGTACAGAGGATTTTCGCCCTCGATACTGCGCGAACTCATATCGTTGGCAATGGTGTAGCCGATGATCTCACCGGAAGCGTTGATGACGAGAGCAAGCTCTGGCTCCGGTACGTCCCATGTTGAGTCGGCACGGATCGCTATGGGCGCGCCGGGTCCGGCGACTCGTCGTGGATTTGCTTTGAAGAAGAGTTCGGGCCGCTGCGCCGTGTACACTCTCGCGTAGATATCCGGCGTGCCGCTCTCCTCCATGCGCGCCTCTTCGGAGCGTTTGTAGGTGACGCCGGCGGCCCACACCTCGGTTTCTCCGTCGATTGGCGCGAGGAGCGTAAAGGCTATATTATCGCTCAGCCCCATCTGTATACTGTTTTCGACGAGCGTACGCAATTCACCGATTCTCAAATGCAAGAGGTCATGCAGCTCGATGCCGGGCAGGAAGTGACCGGCTAACTGGCCATTGCGCAGCAAACCGGGAGCTATGGTGCCATCGGACGATTGGTAACGGATAATCTGCATAGATGCGCTCCTCCACGTGCTCGCTTTTGCCTCACGTAAGCGATGTCCTCTCGGATGATCCAGGGCCTGGAGAGAAAGAATGCCGCTGTTGTGCCCGCAATCTGAGATACCCCTCGCACTCATGCCGAGGGGTATCCCATCCCTTAGAGGAGTCGATTGAGCTAGCGGATGCCCATAATAAGCTCTACTGTGAGTTGATCGAGCTTCTCATAACGGTAGCCGCGCTCTGCCAGTGTCTCTACATCAAAGGTTGTCTCTTTCAGCTTGCGGGCGTTCTCAGGGCTATATCCGCTCAACAGCCCTCCATAGGTCTGGTCACCACCGTGAAGGTCGTTCAGAAGCCCCTGGATTTGCGGGTCAGCGTTGAAGCGCTGCACTTTCGCCTTGAGCATATTATAGGTGCGCATGCAGCCCAGGGCGAAGTCCCACACGCCCTGTTCGTCCTCGGTGCGGTAGGCGTGAGCGTCGAAGTGGTGCGCGCCATTGTAGTGCTGATCTTCCAGCAGCTTGACGAGGAAGAACATGCTCTTGATGTTCTCGGCTCCAAAGCGGATGTCCTGGTCGAAGCGCGGCCCGCGCTGGTCGTTGAGGTCGATGTGGAAGAGCTTGCCCGCGTCCAGCGCCTGCGCCACAGCATGGACGAAATTCAGGCCTGCCATATATTCGTGCGCTACTTCCGGGTTGACGCCCACCATCTCTGGGTGCTCAAGCGTATTGATAAAGGCGAGCATGTGGCCGACGGTTGGCAGGTAGATATCGGAGCGCGGCTCGTTTGGTTTCGGCTCTAAGGCAAAGCGCAGGTTATAGCCGCTATCGATGACATACTGGCACAGGAAGTTGATAGCGTCGCGCATGCGCTGCAAGGACACAATTGGATCTTTGGCCGCTTCTGTATCCACGCCTTCGCGCCCGCCCCAGAACACGTAGACGCTGGCTCCCAGTTCGGCCCCCAGATCGATCGCCTTCATCGTTTTCTGCAAGGCAAAAGCGCGTACTGCCGGGTCATTAGAGGTGAAAGCACCGTCCTTGAAAATGGGATGGAAGAAGAGATTGGTGGTTGCCATTGGCACGACCATATCGTAATCGTGCAGAGCCTGTTTGAAGTCGCGCACGATGCGATCACGCTCGGCTGGTGTTGCATCGAAAGGAACGAGGTCGTTGTCGTGCAGGCTCACGCCCCAGGCCCCCAGTTCCGAGAGCTTCTTCACAGTGTAGACGGGATCAAGTGGCGGGCGCACGAAATCGCCGAAGGGATCGCGCCCCCGGTTGCCGACGGTCCAGAGGCCAAAACTGAATTTATCCGTTTTTTTCGGTGCGTACTGATCGCTGGTCTGCTCGTATGTAGCATTCTGCGGTGTTGATGTTGACACTGGCTTAGCTCCTTCTTGTTTCACGTGAAAGCTGTACAACTTCTACCTTTGTGTCCACAACTGCTTTCTGCTGGTATTCTACAACATGACCGGTAAGTGTCACCGTCTGCTCGGCCCGGATATCAGCGGAGGAGGCCCCGATGCTGAAGGTAAACGCGCCCGGCTCGGTAACGAAACGCATGTCCGGGTTATAAAAGGCGAGCCGAGAGGGGTGTACAGTGAATACCACTCTGCCTGTCTCACCTGCTGTGAGAGAGATGCGGGCAAAGCCGAGCAGCATGCGCTGGGGGCGGGCGACAGAGGCAACCACGTCACGGTAATAGAGCTGCACTACCTCGTCACCGGCACGTTCTCCACTGTTGTGTACCTCGATAGAGATCTTGACTGGCTCAGCAGTATTCGTCGCTTCCACGGTGAGGTCGCTATATGTAAAGGTAGTGTAGCTCAAGCCATGTCCAAAAGCGAACAGCGGACTTGTCGGCGAGTCGATGTAATCACCGAAGAGCATGGCAATATCGCCCCCGGCGCGGAACCCGACATGGGTTGGCACCTGACCGACCGAGCGGGGCATGCTCACCGGCAAGCGAGCGCTGGGATTGACTTTTCCGGTCAGCACATCGGCCAGGCCGTTGCCTCCTTCTTCTCCTGGTGGAAACACTTGCAGCAGCGCGTCAGCTTTCGTTGCAAGGGAGGCGAGTGTATGGACACGCCCACTGAGTACTACCACGACGAGTGGCGTCCCCGTATCGACAAGCGCCTCGACCAGCTCTTGCTGCACGCCGGTCAGGTCGAGGTTAGTCGCATCGTTGCCTTCCCCGGAAGTCACGGGACGCCGGAGACCACTACGGCCTGCCACCACGACAACAGCCACATCGGCATCGCGTGCTGTCTGTACCGCTTCTGCGAAACCGGAGCGGTCGTCGCCCAGCACATCGCAGCCCCTGGCATAGAGCAGCTCTACGTCAGCGCCAAGAGCAGCCCGCAGCCCGGCAAGTGGGGTGACGTGCGGCGTATAGTAAGGGCCGGGCTTGTAGTTGCCGTTTGCCTGTGGGATGTTCATGCCAGCCACCTCGACGTCCTGAGGTGCATTGTAAATAATCTCCAGGTGTGCCGGGTAGTGGTAGTCACCTTGCAGGAGCCGCTCATCGTTTGCTCCAGGGCCAATGAGCGCAATGCGCTTAACCGTAGGGCCGAGAGGCAGAATGCCATTATTGGTCAGCAGGATGGTTGACTCTGCCACAGCCTGACGAGCCAGCGCACGTTGTTCAGGCGTCTCGAAGACGGCAGCGGCGGCCCCGGCGTCAACATAGGGATGCTCGAAGAGGCCGAGCTGGAATTTGAGGCGCAGCACACGCTCAACGGCTGTGTCTATGACCTCCACTGGCACGCGCCCGGCCTCAACCTCGGCCTTCAATGGCGCTCCATAACAGTCGACGGCGGGCAGTTCCATATCGAGTCCGGCGGTCAGGGCGAGCCGGGCTGCTTCTCCTTTGCCAGTGGCAACATGGTGGTAGGTCATGAGCTGCACGATGGCGGAATAGTCCGCGACGACCACACCGGAGAAGCCAAGTTCGTCGCGCAACAGGCCGGTCAGGATGGCAGGACTGCCCGCGCAGGGAATGCCGTCAACGGAAGCATAGGAGTTCATCATTGTTGCGAGTTCGGTGTTGCGGATGACGATGGCAAAAGGTTCGGCATAGACCTCACGCAGTTCTCGCGGACCACACTGCACGGGACCCCAGTTGCGCCCGCCCTCTGACATAGCGTAGCCCAGGAAGTGCTTGCCGGTGGCGGCAACGCCGTGCCGCAGATCGTCGCTCTGCAAGCCCTGGACGTAGGCGGTGCCGATAATCCCGCTCAGCACAGGCTCCTCACCGTAGGTCTCCTCGACCCGGCCCCAGCGCGGGTCGCGGGCAACGTCGAGAACCGGCGCCAGCGCGTGCCTGGCCCCGACGGCCATCATCTGCGTGCGGATGACCCCGGCCACCTCTTTGACGAGGTCAGGGTCCCAGGTCGCGGCCAGCCCCAACCCCTGTGGGAAGACAGTCGCATCTCGCTGTAAGAAGCCCCCGGTCGACTCTTCATGAACGATGACGGGAATGCCCAGCCGCGTCTGTTCGACGGCGACTTTCTGGATAGCGTTCATCAGCGCGGCGCTCTCCTCAGGGTGCAGGCCGGTTGAGGCACCAATGCGTGTGACTTCCCCGATGCCATGCGGCATCAGCGCGGCGACCCTGTCGGGATCGAAGCTGCCTGCGCTTATGAAGGCGGTACTCCAGAGACAACCGAGCTGGGCCAGCTTCTCATCGAGCGTCATAAGAGAGAGTAAGTTCGCAATCCGCTCCTCAAGGGGGGCGTTCGGGTCGCGATAGAGAGGTGTTGCCAAATCTCTACTCCTTGCTATATCGTTGATTACTTACTAAATCCAGCCATCAGCCCTGCAAGTAGCTGACGCCTGCCAAAGATATACAGCAGAATGATGGGTGTTGCCGAAAGGAAGACAGCGGCAAGAATAGCCGGGACGTTGGTGGTAAATTCTCCCTGAAAGCTCCACAGGGCCAACGGGAGGACACGCACGCTCGGACTCTGGGTCAGCACCAGCGGGAAGAGGAAACCGTTCCAGACCTGGATTGACTCATAAATGGTCACCGTGATCAACGCTGGCCGCGACAGGGGAAGAACCAGGTCCCGTAAGATGCGGAAATGGCTGGCACCATCCAGGTACATTGATTCGTGCAGTTCGTTCGGAATATCTCTGATGTACGTGACCAGGACAAGGACCGACAGTGGAATGCCGAAGGCCACATAGGGCAGAATCAGAGCGAACAGCGTATCATAAAGACGCAAGGCTGTAATCATCGCATAGATCGGGATGATCGTTGCTTGCAAGGGGATTGCCAGCCCGAAGAGAAACAGGCTGAAAACTCCCAGCGTGAAGCGGTTGCGGATGCGCGAAATGGCATAAGCGGCCATAAGAGAGACCACAACGATCAGCAGGACACTGATAAAGGTGACGAACGCGGTATTGACAAAGTAGGTGCCAAAATCGGCCTGCAAAACGTTCTCATAGTTCGCCAGCGTGGGATGTGAAGGAGGCAGCCAGGGAACGTCCGTAAAAAAGTTTGCCAGCGGACGTAGGCTGGTCATCAGCATAAAGAGGATGGGATAGAACGCGATCACCAGCCAGATAATGCCAAAAAAGGCCGGGATAAGTTCTCCAAATCGGCTCCAGTGCGGTGTCTGCTTTGCCGGTTGTTGTCTTCCGGCAGCCTCTACAGGCGTTGTGCCAGAAGTTGTGCTTACACCCATGTATTTTCCTCACCTTCTTCTTGTATCGTCACATCTACTTTACAACCCTTCTCGCTGGCTTGACATCCTGGTAAAGCCACTGAAACGCAGGAGAACAAACGAGAGGAGGATCCCAATAACAGCCAGCAGGACGGCCAGGACACTGCCGTAGCCCACCGCTTCGCTCTGGAAGGCGGTGATATACATCTGGAGGGGCAGGATGCGCGTGGCGTAGCCGGGCCCTCCACCGGTTGTCACCCAGATGAGATCAAAGTAGGTGAGAGAGCCGGTAAGTATCAGGGTGGTGGAGGTAATGATGGTATACTTGAGCTGGGGAATGGTGATCGAGAAGAACTGCGATATAGTTCCGGCCCCATCGATGCTTGCAGCCTCGTACAATTCCCTCGGAATCTGGCGTGCGCCACCCATATAGAGCAGCGCGTGAAAAGGGATGAACTGCCAGGCGATGAGGACAACGATGACGTAGAACGCCAGATGTGGATCACCAAACCACCCTTTTGCCAGCCCCGGCAGGCCAATGGTCCTGAGCAACGTGTTCAGCAAGCCAAAGTTCGGGTCCAGAATAGATTCCCAGGTGAGACCGATGGCAACTGTAGAGAAAAGGAGTGGGATGAAGTAAAAAACGCCCAGGACGGAGCGGTAACGCTGGCGTCCGGCCATAAAGACACCGAGCAGCAGACTGAGCGGCGTTTGAATGATCCAGCTCAGAATCATCAACTCAAAGGTGAGGATAAGCGCATGGCCGGTGACGGAATCGGAGAAGAGCGCTATCCAGTTTTTCCATCCCACCCAGACTTCCGGCGAAAGGCCGTTCCACTGTGTAAAACTCAGGTAGACCGCGATGACCATGGGAACCAGCGCGAAAATGATATAGAAAGCCAGCGCGGGTGTTGTCCAAAGCACTGCGACCAGGGTTCCACCTCGTTGTGGCCCTCGCGCTGTCTTTAGAGATGTGCTCATAATAAACTCCTACAGCCTCATTCCCAGGCCCGGACAGTCACCCAGACTGCCCGCCCGCAAGGGGTGGCCCTACTCTTATACCGTACTGGCGTCCTTTTTAGTAGGGATATCCCTTGCGGGTATCCTGGTGCTTGGTGCTCTATCGGTGGATGGTACTCCTTGCGGATACCTCTTGCTTCACTCTACGATGTGCCGATGGTCTTGTTCATGTTCGCAGAGAACTGCTGGGGCGTGATCTGCTTCAAGAACAACTGACTGAGATTGGTGAGCAGCGCCTGAGCAGGGCCGGGGAGCAGTGCCTGGTCCCAGGACAACTGGAAATGGGGTGCGTTCTGCACTAACTGGTAGTTGTATTGCAACCAATCGCCGTTCTGAGCATTGGCTAGCTGCGATTCAAGCCCTACGACCGGTGGAATGTCACCTACGGCAACAAATTGCTTCACCTCGCTATCACTCAAGTTCGCATCCTTGAGGAAGGTGACGGCATTCTGCGGGGACTTGTCAGCGCTGGAGATGGAGTAGAAATTGCAGGGATTGCCCGCGATATCTTTTGGATCTCCCGTGCCGTCTTCGATTGCCGGGAAGGGAAACCAACCGAGCTGACCGCTTTGTACAAGTTGAGGACTATTCGTCACGAAAACAGGGAAGTTCCAATTGCCCTGTAGCATCATTCCGGCTCTTCCGGTGTACACGAGCGCCGCGTCCTGGTTCGTATCCGCGATCGTTGAACCAAACGATGAGCCGAATGCACCCATCGTCACTAATTGCTGAATGGCGGTGTTGGCCTTGATAAAAGCATCTTGCGACCAGGCACCCGCCTGGTTGGCGAGAACAGCGTCGAAAGCCGCCGGGCCGCCATAGCGATCAACGAGGTACTCTTCATACATCAGGTACGGCCACTGGCTGCCACCGGCAAGCGCGATAGGAATGACGTTATGTTGTTTGAGCGTGTTGATGGCCGCGAGCAGGTCGCTCCAGGTCTGCGGGGGAGACAGGTGGTACTGGTTGAAGATGTTCTTGTTGTAGAAGAACAGCACCGGCTGCATACCACTGTTAGGGACGCCATAAATCTTGTCGTTGAAGGTAACGGCTGACATAACAGCAGGCAAAAACCGGTTTTTCCAGGTGGGGTCCGCGTTGAGGTCGGAAGTCATGTCGTAAACATCGTTGGCATCGATATAGGATTTGAGGACGCCACCGCCCCAGCCGAAGAAGATGTCTGGCGGATTATGCGCTCCCATTGCGACTTGCAGCTTCTGCTTGTAGGGGTCGTTCTGAAAGTAGTTGATCGTCACGTGAATGCCGGGATGTGCGGAGTTAAAAGAATCGACGGCGGTTTGCACCACTTTCTGCTCTGAGCCTGTGCGGATATCCCAGACGGTGACGGTAGAGCTACCGCTTCCTGTCGTTGTCTGGCTACTACCAACTCCAAAGCACCCTGCCAGCGTGGTCGACAGAACTGTTCCCCCCGCTACCTGGAGAAATGTGCGACGTGTTAGCTTTGTTTGCATCTCTCTGCCTTCCTGGCATCTCTGCCTGTTAGACGTGTTTGTCTTATCCTGATGAGCTTACAAGACGACGTGTAGTCAAGGTTATGAGCGGACATACTCATAGCCATGCACAAACGAACAGCAATAGACGGGGTGTACTCGTAAAGATAGGTCTCATTCGTAAGGATAGTAGAAGCTGTTTTTCCTCCTTTTCGTTGCAACGAGGTGCTGCCTGAGCGCTCGCTGGCTGAGAGATTACCTCCCGCTTGCGGCGGGCTGCAAAGGCGCACTGGATTCACGCGCTATCAGTGTGGTTGGCAGCTCGACACGCATGCTGTCAAGGGGTTCTTCCGCGATCATACGCAGTAACATGGTCGTAGCGACCCGCCCCATTTCCACGAGGGGTTGGCGCACCGTCGTCAGGGCCGGGGTGACAATGGAGGCGACTGGTACATCGTCGAAGCCCACAACGCTCATAGAATCAGGAATACGGAGACCGCGTGCCCGTAATGCTGCATAAACGCCCAATGCCTGCGTATCACTGCCTGCGAAGATAGCTGTTGGGGGTTCTGGTAAGTCGAGCAGGGCTATGGTTTGCTCGTAGCCTGTCTGTTGGACAAATTTACCGGGACGTATGAGCACTGGATCAACCGGAATACCGGCCTCTTCTAAAGCTGCACGATAGCCGGCTATACGGTCGCGGCTGCAGCGCAGCGATGCGTCTCCACCGATAACCGCGATACGACGATGTCCAAGTGAAAGTAAGTGCTCTGTTGCCAGACGCCCACCGAGCCAGTTTGTTGCCCCCACGGAAGGAACATCGGGTCCTAGCTCTCCCCTGTGATCAACAACGACAAAGGGAATCCCATGACGAAGCAGCATATCCAGGCGATTCGACTGACCATGCGCAAGTACAAGGATAGCTCCATCGGTCGCCCCGTCGATCACTTTGGCGAGCCAGTGCTGCTCAAATGGCACAGCATCATGCGTGAGCGAGAGAGCTAATCGTAACTCTGTACGCTCCAGCACCTCCTCAACGCCGCGCACAATTTCAACGGAGTAGAGATTCGTCAAATCCGGTACCAGCATGTCAATGATGCCGCTGCTCTCTTTCAGAGCATTCTTCACCCGACTCCGTATAAAACCGCTTTCCTTGATGACCTGTTCCACCCGTTCGCGCGTTTCAGGCGCGACATCAGGGCGATTGTTCAAGACACGCGAGACTGTGGGGATAGAGACCCCTGCTTTTGCCGCAATCTCTGCAATTGTCCGACGCTTGGGTGAAGTTTCATTCATTTTGTGAATATAATCCGCCTCTTCTACCAGGATATCAAGTAGTATCCCTGAAGACTGTCTACATGTCAAGAGAAGCACGAAGTTGGATAAAGGTTCATTTTGAGATCGCGTACTCCAGCATGCCTTCAATACTCTGGACAATGTCGATAGCGTACCAATGAGTAGATCTGGCATCAACAGATCTCTGGAGCTGCTACTCTTTGCCCGTAAAACTTTCCTGACCCGGCTTCTTATCGGTATGCTTACTCTGATTGCCTGTTCCATTCATGCTGCCTCTTCCGGTATCCATTCAGTAGTTTGTTCAAGATACGAAGACGGCGAGGAGAGAAATTCCCCGTTTGCTCCGCTCTCTTCAATCGCAGCAGACACAGGTATTGCTGTGAGACTACTGGAGATTAACCACTTTTGATACAGAAAACCTTCAGGAACAAGCGTCAAATGCGCATTTCCCGATATCTTCTCGCAGGATAACCGCGACGGTGACCAGTTCAGTCAAACGATAGGAAACCGACGTGTTTCAGAAAAGTCTAATTTATTATCGGAACTTATAGGATAATATTACCGGAATATTTTTCATTTGTCAAGACTAATCTCCAGGGCAAATTCCGAAAATCTGGTTCTTCAAGAAAACTTCAATCAATGGCCGGGGTTGATGATAGCGATAACTTATTTCATAATACAGAGAGCGCTTTCTGTGGTCTATGCAAGCGTCGCCAGTCATACAAAATGGAGGATATTTATGACAGTAGAGTTGCGTTCTTATATCAACGGTCATTGGCAAGGTGGCGTTCGAGTGGTCGATGATGTAAATCCTGCTGACCCCGCGGAGGTGGTAGCGCAGGTGTCTATGGGCGGTCCTCGGCTCGCGGTCGAAGCTGTGGAGGCAGCCAACGCTGCCAGCGCTGGCTGGTGGAAGACTCCCGCCCCGGCCCGTGGAGAGCTTCTGCGCAAGGCGGCTGACCTGCTGGAGCAGCGGGCGGAGAGCGTGGGGCGAGACCTTGCCCGCGAGGAGGGGAAAACACTGGCTGAGGGGATCGGTGAGACGAAACGGGCTGTAGCTATTGTGCGTTACTATGCCGGTCAAACGCTAGAGCCGGATGGAGAAACCTACCCCAGTTCCTCCGTCCGCACCCTCCTCTTTGCGCGGCGGGAGCCAATCGGGGTGGTTGCCGTCATTACGCCCTGGAACTTTCCTATAGCCATACCGGCCTGGAAAATTGCCCCGGCGCTGGCGTGTGGCAATACGGTCGTATGGAAGCCCGCCGAACTGGTGCCGCTGACAGCAACGCATCTGCTCCAGGCTTTTGTGGATGCCGGGCTGCCGCCGGGAGTGCTCAACATGGTGCTGGGCAAGGGGTCAGAAGTAGGTGAAGTGCTGACGACGCACGGGGCAGTGGATGCCATCACCTTTACAGGCTCAAATCCTGTGGGGCGCTCCATTCAGCTCAAGGCAACTGAATATGGCAAGAAGGTGCAGTTGGAGATGGGCGGGAAAAATCCGGCGGTGGTGCTCGCGGACGCGGACCTGGCGCTGGCGGCGGAGCACGTGGCCCGTGGCGCTTTCTTGAGCGCGGGCCAGAAATGTACAGCTACCAGCCGTGTCATTGTTGAACGGCCTGTGCTGGAGGAGTTTCAGGATCGGCTTGCCGCCCTGGCTCAGAGTTGGAAGCTTGGCAACCCACTGGAGCAGGAGACGAAGGTCGGGCCGGTGGTCTCTCAAGATCAGATGCGGACGGTCCTGAGGTATCTTGATCTAAGCGGGCAAGAGGGCGGACGTGTGCTAGCCGGTGGAGGCCGGGCAACAGAGTTGGGAAATGGCTACTATGTGAAGCCCACGGTATTGACGAACCTGGGGCCTGGGAGCAGGGTAGTACGCGAAGAAATTTTCGGCCCGGTCGCTGCCATTTTACCCGCCTCTTCCTACGAGGAGGCCGTGGCGCTGGCGAATGATACTCCCTTCGGGTTGACGGCCAGCCTCTTCACCAATGATCTCACGAAGGCGCTGCGCTTTGTGGGCGATATCCGCGTCGGAGTGGTCAAGATCAATCAGGAGAGCGCCGGGCTTGAATTCCAGGTGCCTTTCGGTGGCATGAAGGAGAGTTCGTCAGGCTCGCGCGAACAGGGGAAGGCCGCCAAAGAGTTCTTCACGCAGTGGAAGACGGTGTATATGGATGAACTGCCCGAGAACTAAGGAGCATTCATGACGGGTCAGTTCTGCCTCAGCTACTTCAAGGTTGGCACCTTCATGGCTGAGGCGTTATTGTTTCGCTCTTTGGCAAAGGTCTCAAATGGTCTTTTGTCTCCTTGACTTCCCCTTCGACTTTGTGGTAAAGTTTTGACTACAAAGTCATGTTTTGAGACATATGATTAGTTGCTTCCTTTCGGTGCACTGACTGGAAGAAGCTGGCTTATTTCTTCAGCTTCTCATAAAAGGGGTTGTTTATGCAGATGTCCGCAGCCGTTCCGCGGCGAGATGGAAGGCTCCCTTATAAGTGGATTGTAGCCTCGGTGGTTATCTTTGGCTTCTTCATGACCATCCTCGATGCCACCATCGTCAATATTGCCATTCCCCGCTTGCAGAATGTCTTTGGGGCTGACCTGACCAGCGTGCAGTGGGTGCTGACCGCCTATACGCTGGTGCAGGGCGTCGCTACACCGCTCACCGCCTTCCTATCGCAGCGGCTTGGGCAGAAGCGGCTCTACCTGATCGCGCTGGGCGGTTTCACAGTGGGATCGATGCTCTGCGGCCTTTCCATCAGCCTGCCTATGCTGATCTTCTTCAGAGTGGTGCAGGGGGCGATGGGTGCGTTCATGTCACCGCTTGCCATCACGCTGCTCTACAGCGAGTTTCCGGTGCAGGAGCGTGGCACAGCGATGGGAGCGCTTGGTATTCCTATCCTGCTCGCTCCGGCGCTGGGGCCAACTTTGGGCGGCTACATTGTCACCTTCCTGGGCTGGCAGTTGATTTTCTTTATCAACGTCCCCATCGGCATTATCGGCATTGTGCTGGGCTTTTTCTTCCTGCGTGAGAGACGACCTCCAACACGGACCGCCTTCGATATTCCCGGCTTCATCTCTGCTGCCGTTGGCCTGACGAGCCTGCTCTATGCCCTCTCGGACGCCAGCACAGATGGCTGGGGATCGACCAAAGTCGTCGGATTTCTTGCGCTCGGCCTGCTTATGCTGATGGCCTTTATCGCCATTGAAATCAACACCGCCAATCGGGGAGGGCAGCCGCTGCTGGATTTGCGCGTCTTTAGCAGCGGCCCATTCACGACCAGCACCATCGCCAGTATCCTGGTGACGTTTGCCCTTTATGGTGGGCTGTTTATTCTGCCGATCTACCTGCAAAATCTGCGCGGCCTCTCCGCCTATCAGGCCGGTCTGTTGCTGTTGCCCCAGGCGTTTGCGTCGATGATCTCGTCGGTACTGGCCGGTCGGCTGGTTGACAGGCTCGGGGTGCGACCAGTCATCATTCCTGGCCTGGTCATTCTCGGCATTGCGCTCTGGCTCTTTACCCGTCTTGGCCCTGATACTCCCTATGAAACGATCCAGATCTGGCTGATCGTGCGCAGTCTGGCGCTCGGCTTCTGTTTCCAGCCACTCTCCGTCTCGGCGCTTTCTGAATTCGGCCCGCGCGGTCTGGCGCAAGCGTCTTCCGTCAGTACGACTGTGCGTTTTGTGATGAGTTCGTTCGCGGTCGCGGTCATGGCGACGCTGGTGCAGACACAGACGGCCGTTCACTACGCTCACCTGGCCGAGATGGTCACTCCCTCCTCGCAACTCGGGCAGTTGGTCCCGCAGTTGCAGGCGCTGCTCATGCAGACAGGCGCGAGTGCCAGCGCGGCCTATGCCGCGGCCATTCAGGCTATCAGCGGCATCATCGAAGAACGAGCTACTATTCTGGCTATGCAGGATGCTTTTTGGCTGAGCCTTGTACTGAACTGTATCGCGATTGTCGCCGCCTTCTTTGTCCGTTTCCGCAAGCCACAAACCATCCCGGCACAGGAGCAGGTGGTGGATAGGGCGATACCTGAGACGCCGGAAACACCCGGTCGTGAAGAGGCCATGATGGCCATGTAACAGAGAGGTTGAGCTACTTAAACCTTCCTTAACAAAACGGTTCTATACTTACAAGGTATCCTGTTTTTGGAACTGTAGGGGCACCTGGTTACGTACTAATCCTGGTAAGCTCTCTAATCAGGTACGTTTTACAGCACCGCTGTGGGTCATCTATCAGGCGGTAGATAGCTAGAAGGAAGGATTTGTATGATCGATACAGCCACTTTGTTGCAGTCGCCGAAGAGTGTGAGTATAGCTGTGGATGAGATTCGTCGGCAACACAGGGAGGAGTTGGATGCTATAGCGCGTTTTCGCCGCGCGACCGATTACCTGGCTGCCGCCGAGATTTATTTGAAGAGCAATCCTCTGCTGAGGGAGCCATTGAAGCCGGAGGATATCAAGGATCGCCTGCTTGGGCACTGGGGGACGACTCCCGGCATCAATCTGGTGTATGCTCATCTGAACCATCTCATTACGCGCTATGACCTGGATATGTTTCTCGTCACCGGCCCCGGTCATGGGGCGCCCGCCAACCTTGCCAACCTCTACCTGGAGGGGTCGATAACCCATTTCTATCCCGAATATCCTCAGAATTACGAGGGGCTGGAAAAGTTCGTCAGGAGCTTTTCGTGGCCCGGTGGCTTTCCGAGCCACCTCTATCCTGGCGTTCCCGGCACCATTCACGAGGGCGGCGAGCTGGGCTATGCGCTCGGCACGGCCTTTGGCGCGGCGATGGATAACCCGGATTTGATTGTGGCCTGCATCGTAGGCGATGGCGAGGCGGAAACTGGTCCGACAGCCGCTGCCTGGCATGCCTACAAGTTTCTTGACCCGGCAGAATCCGGCGCGGTACTGCCCATTCTGCACCTCAACGGCTATAAAATCTCTAACCCGACGATCTATGGCTCGATGAGTGACCAGGAACTGCTCGACCTGTTCACCGGCTACGGCTACCGGGTTATCTTTGTGGAGGGCAGCGACCTGGATGCCTCCCTGTATGGCGCGCTCGATTGGGCCTACCATGAGATTCGCCGCATTCAGCGTGCAGCTCGTTCCGGCAACCCCATTGCGCAGCCGCGCTGGCCGGTCATTCTGATGCGCTCGCTCAAAGGGATGGGAACGGTGAAGGAGATGGACGGCGTTCCCATTGAGGGTACGTATCGCTCCCACCAGATTCCGATACCCGATCCCAAAACGAATCCCGAACACTTCGAGCTGCTCAATCAGTGGCTGCAGTCATATCATGTCAACGAACTGTTCGACGAGCAGGGGCGTCCGAAGCCAGAGATTCTCGATCAGTGTCCCAAAGGCGACCGTCGCATGGGTATGAATCCGCACACTTATGGCGGCAAGATTCTGCAGCCGCTCGACCTGCCCGATATCTTCGACTACGAGGTGACTGTCCATCGAGGCGAAGTGCAGGCCCCGGCGCAGGAGACTACCACGATGGTCAGCGATGTGGAGCAGGCGGCGCTCTACCTGCGTGAGGTGGTGAAGCGCAATATGCACACCTTCCGCATCTTCAGCCCGGACGAACTGGAATCCAACAAACTGACCGCCGTGCTCGATGTGACAAAGCGTGACTATCAATGGCCCGTCCCGCCCTTTAACGACAAGATCAGCTCGCATGATGGGCGCGTGCTGGAAATCCTCAGCGAGCATGTCTGCGAGGCATGGCTGCAAGGCTACCTGCTGACCGGGCGGCACGGCATGTTCCCCTCGTATGAAGCGTTCCTGAATATCGTCACCTCCATGATGAATCAATTTGCCAAGTTCCTCAAGATGTCGGAAAATTTCTGGTGGAGGTTGCCAATCCCCTCGTTGAACTACCTGGAAACATCGACGCTCTGGCGGCAGGAGCACAATGGCTTCTCCCATCAGAGTCCCGGTTTTATCAACACGGTGATTAATCAGAAGGCGCGGGTGAGCCGTGTCTATTTGCCGCCCGATGCCAACTGCCTGATCAGCACTATCGACCACTGCCTGCGCAGCAAGAACTACGTCAACCTGATCATCGCCAACAAGCAGCCAATGCCGCAGTGGCTCTCCATGTCAGAAGCGATTGCTCACTGCCGCGCTGGAGCCTCTATCTGGCGCTGGGCCAGCATTGATGATGGCATCGACCCCGACGTGGTGCTGTGCGGCATTGGCGATACAGTGACGTTGGAGATCATGGCCGCGGCCTCCATTCTGCGCCAGGAACTGCCAGACCTGCGCGTGCGGGTGGTGAACGTCACCGACCTGATGGTGCTGGAAGAGCACAGCGAGCATCCGCATGGGCTGGATGAGGAGATGTTCGAGTCCCTTTTCACGGCTGATCGCCCCGTCATCGTCAACTTCCACGGCTATCCTTCCGCCGTCAAGCAATTGCTCTACGGGCGTCACCACACGCAGGGGCGCTTCTATATCAACGGCTATCGCGAGGAAGGCACAACCACTACCCCTTTTGATATGAACGTCGTCAACGGTACCGACCGCTATCACATTATGATGCAGGCCATCCGGCTCTCGGCCCCGCACAACCCGAAGGTTGCCGTGCGCGCCAGCGAACTGGTCCATTACTACGAATATGTGCTCGCCGATTTCGTCCGTTATATCCATGAGAATGGAGAGGACCCCAAAGAAATCACCGGGTGGCACTGGATATAGCGCCGGGGTGTAATGATAAACTTGTGGTAGCTGAACTGTAAGGCCGTGCTCAGTCACGGCCTTACGGTGATTGGTTGTATTGCGTTTTTTGAAGGAGCAGGCCATGAAAATTCTCGTGTTGAACGCGGGATCGAGCAGCCAGAAGAGCCGGTTGTATGAGATTGGTGAGACGCTGCCAGGGCAGGCTCCTCAGCCTCTCTGGTCGGCGGACGCCGATTGGTTGCAACATAGCGGTAAGCTGACTTTCACCGTGACGACGGCTCATGGAGCAACCTTACAGGGGGAAAGCGAGGCGGATTCGCGCAAGACTGCACTGGAATATATCCTGGCGACACTGTGGAGCGGGCAGACGAGGGTGATTGATGGCCCGCAGGATATTGACATGGTAGGTCATCGCGTGGTGCAGGGTGGGCCGAAATATACGCACAGCGCGTTTATTACACCGGAGGTCAAGGCAGAGATAGGGCGTCTTTCTACGTGGGCCCCCCTGCACAACCCGCTAAATCTGGAAGGCATTAACGCGGCCTGGCAAGTCTTGCCCTCTATCCCGGAGGTGGCCGTCTTCGATACCGCGTTTCACTGTCAGATTCCGCTGCCCATTGCCGTCTATCCCGGCCCCTACTCCTGGTACGAGCAAGGCATGCGCCGCTACGGGTTTCATGGCATCAGCTACCAGTATTGCTCGCGTCGCGCTGGACAGCTTCTCAACCGTGATCCGGCCTCGCTGCGCCTCATTGCCTGCCACCTGGGCAACGGCTGCTCGCTGGCAGCAATCCAGGGCGGGCGCAGCATCGATACCAGCATGGGCTTCACTCCTCTAGAGGGGCTGATGATGGGGACACGCTCCGGCAGTGTTGATCCCGGCATCCTGATCTATCTGCTGCGCGAGCATGGCTACTCTGCCGACCAGCTTGACCAGATGCTGAATAAGCAATCGGGCCTGCTGGGCATCTCTGGCTCATCCAGTGATATGCGCGAGATACTGGCTTCCAGAAAGGCGGGAGATGAGCGGGCAAAGCTGGCCTTCGACATGTTTGTCTATCGTCTGCGCTTCTACATAGGCGCCATGCTCGCCACCCTCGGCGGCCTGGACGCCTTGATCTTCACGGCAGGCATCGGCGAGCACTCCCCCGAGGTGCGCTCTGCTGCCTGCGAGCACTTCGCTTTCATGGGCCTCGAACTCGACGAACAGAAAAACGCTCAATCCCCGGTCGATCAAGACATTGCCACCGCGGCTTCGACGGTGCGCGTGCTGGTCATCCATACTGAGGAAGACTGGGAGATTGCCAGGGAATGCTGGCGCCTGGCGCAGGAGGAGAAAAAAGCGTGATCCCTGTACCTCAAGGAAGAATTTATGCTGTGCTTTCAGTGTTTTGCTGCATATGTTTTTTGAGGAGCACACGCACGGTCTCTCGTGAGAGATGTTCCACGTAGCCCAGCTCAACCGCCTTATCGGCCAGCATACGAATACTCCAGTGGTCGCGTCCACCTGGCGCCGCGCTTTCGGTGAGGGCGAGCAGTTGAGCCGCCTGTTCGTCGCTGAGCAGGCTTTTGCGGCGGCGACGGCTCTGCTGCTGTTTGTCAGCGAGCACCGCCTCGATACCTCCGCTGTAAAATCGCTTGCGGATATTGCGCACGGTCTGCTCTGTGATAGCCAGAGCTTCGGCTATGTGTGCATCGTCCCATCCTTCATCACTTTTGAGCAGTGCCTCTGCTCGTTTCAAATTGCGAGCGTGGGCTTTGCCCTGTCGCAAAAAGTCCCGCACGCAGCCCCGTTCGTCCTCAGTAAGGTGTATCTGTGTACGCTTTCCCACAAGATTCTCTCCTTCTCTCCATCTATTCTGATTTTCAATCAGACAAGTTTTTCGTATATTGCATGAGATAGCCGTAGACGCTGTCTATGTAACCTGCTAAAGAGGCTCATCTATCACTACGTTGGCGGGTTACAGCGGAAAAGCATGCTTTGGTCCGATCCTCAATATGGTTGGCTGCTGGCTCCTCAGCAGGTGTAGAGGGGGTCAGAAACGGTCGTGATCTACTGGACGACGAATGATGGAGTTACATGGAGAGAGGTAGCGACGGCAAGTGCCGCGCAAGGCCCTGGTGTTGCCAATAAGCCTCCCTTATAGTAGCGATGAGCAGGGCTTATCTTTCGTGAGCAATTCAACAGTTTGGGTAGCAGGCACTGTTACCAGCAAGGATACCGTCTGGCTCTATCTATTTTAAGAATACTGATGGAGGTTCAACATCGTCAGCACGAGGGCCTCAGATCTGGTAATCCATTTCCCAGGGTTGCTCACCATTCCAGCCCTGTGTGAGTTCCTGGTGCTGCTCCAGGGGCTCTCCGCCTTTGACCAGTAGCTCGGCAGGCTTGGAGGCTACCACCGAGTTCGGGGGCACTGATTCCAGCACCAGCGCCATCGCCCCGATCTTGCTGCCTTTGCCGATGGTGATGGGACCAAGAATAGCTGCGCCGACACCTATGGTCACGTCGTCTTCGATAGTGGGGTGTCGTTTCTGCTTGCGACCGGGGCCGCGCCGCCACCAGCCGGTCGCTCCCAGCGTCACCTGGTGATAGAGCATCACATTGTCGCCGATCACTGCTGTCTCACCGATCACGACACCTGCCCCATGATCGATAAAAAAGCGTTTACCGATCTGCGCTCCGGGGTGTATCTCGATGCCACCTGTGATGAAACGCGCAAACTGCGAGATCAGGCGCGGAATGAAGGGAATATGGGCTTTATAGAGCGCGTGCGCAATGCGGTGATAGAAAATCGCCCACAGGCCCTGATAGAGCAGCGCCTCGAAAATATTGCGGCAGGCCGGGTCTTTCTCAAAGATGACATCGATAGCATCAGGCCAGCGGGTAGTCCTGCGCGGCGTCTTGCTGGGTGCGGGAATATACACGCCAGGAGGAAGCTCTGGAAGGTGAGAAAAATCGTGCTCAGCATGAGCATCGTACTCGCTATTACTCTTTTCTTCTGGAATGCTCTGTGTCATCTTAGCCCCTTTTTCCTCACGAAACCAGGTAATCAATTACTGTTGTCTCCTCAGGAAGTGTATTGCAGGCTGGTGAGGTTGTCAAGGGCGATATCAGGTTCACATTCGGCTCTTTCCTGCAAAAAAGGATAGACCCGAGAGGAATAGCAGAGCAGTATTCCCACTCTATTGTTCCTCTCAGGTCTTTACTACCGAGAGAGCAGCAGCGCTCTCGTTTTTCCACGCATCAAGCCACCAGGCCAGTATCTGGCTGGAAGTTAGCTGCGATGGGGGAGTTGCTGCAACGACCAGCGATTGCCGTCGGGATCGCTGAAGTAAACGAAATGTCCCCAGTCCTGCACATCGATCTCGCTCACTTCAGCGCCTCGTTTGAGTAGCTCCTCGCGGATGGCTCTCACGTTCTCAACCACCATTTGCAGCCCCTTTTGCGATCCCGGCTGCATATCTGTAATCCCAACCCCAATGGCGATGGAGCAGGCGGAGCCTTGAGGGGTCAATTGAACGAAGCGTAAGTTTTCATTCACCTGCTGGTCAAAATCAGCATGAAAGCCGAGCTTTTCGGTATAGAAGGCTTTGGCGCGGTCAACATCGGAAACGGGGACAATAACCAGTTCGAGTTTCATTTGCATAATAGCCATGAGTTGTTTTCCTCCTTCTTTGTACTTGACCGTTCTTCTGTTTCGAGTATATCCTCTAAGAAGGACAGAATCGCTCCTCGTTTGAGCGAAAAATCTCACAGAGGGAAGAACATGAAAAGCTACGATTACGCGCACCGGCAGGGAGTCAGAAGCATCTCATGGGAGGAATCTGCGCGTCTATCGGCCCGACTGGCGGAGCAACTGGATCGGGCCAGGGTCGAAGTTATCGTGGGCATCGCCCGTGCCGGGCTAATTCCCGCCACCATCGTTGCCTGCGATCTGCGGCGCGAAATGTATCCCGTGCGTGTTACGCGCCGTGTCAACGACGAGTTTGCCTCTCGCCTGACCGCGCGCTGCCTGTGCGCGATGCGGAGCAAATCGCCATAATCGGCGGCGAAGACCTGCGGGATGAGGACGATTTTAGGGCTGCGCCGACTATCGCAATCGAGTTCCGGGTCTTTTGCAGCATACCACAAGAGCAATCTCTGTCGAAAAAAGCTATTGACAATTCGCAAGGTAGCCGCTATACTGGTGTTGCAACGAGCGTTGTGGTGACCGTAGCTCAATCGGCAGAGCTCTGGATTGTGGCTCCAGCGGTTGTGGGTTCAAGCCCCATCGGTCACCCCAAATTTCCCTTCTCTAGCTCCGCGATCATGCGCTCGACCAGCTTCTCAGGCTCGTTCTCAAATATGACAACCGAGTCGGATTTTTTGCGCAGGCGGGGGAACCAGTCGGGGAGCCGGTCGGCGAGGCCGCCGCTGCCGGTGAGGACGCCAATGGGTTTGCCCTCGTAGATGAGGTTGGTGAACTCGTTGAGCGTGCCCCAACTGCCAGAGATAATAATGCCTGCGTCACTGTTGATGGTGGATATAACGTTGCGATACTTCAGGCGTTCCGACCAGTCCTGCTCCGCCGACGCGGGCGGCTTGATAAATAACTCGTGGTAGTTCCGGGGAACGTAGATCAGGCGGGTGTAGATGCTGATGTCGTCATGGGGGTAGGCGCGGCGCTGCTCTTCAGCGTTCAGCGCGGGCGAGAAGCCCCAGACCTCGCTGCCGTGCCGCGCTGCTTCGTATGCGACAATGTAGGGCATGCCGCTACACGCGCCGGTAATCACGGTGCAGCCATGTTTTGCCAGCGCCAGACCCAGTGCTTTGCCCGGCGCCTCCGCCTTCGGTCCCTCGCTCACACTTGAACCGTACACACCAATGTTATGGCTCATCTTATGCTCTCCTCGGTAGTTTCTGTTTCCATTGTATCCATCACAGAGGTCGCGCCAGCACAAGGCCCCAGACTGCCGTAGCGCCAGCCGCGTAGAGTGGGGCGGCACAGGCTTCGAGTGTCGCGCCCGTCGTGCAGACGTCATCGATGATGAGGATGCGTCGCCCGCTAAGCGCCCCTGTCGTGAAGGCGGCTGCGCATTGGAACGCTGCGGCCATGTTCTGATAACGCTGGCTGGCGTTGAGACCAACCTGAGCAGGCGTGGCTCTCTGACGCCGCACGATGTTATTATAGACCGGAATGCCAACGAGCGGCGCACAGGTCTCGGCCAGCAGCTCAGCGTGATTATAGCCGCGCTGCTTCTGCCGTTCCGGGTGTAGAGGAATAGGGATTATTACGTCTGCCTGGAAGCCGTGGCGCGTGTATGCCTGCGCAAGCAGGTGGCCCAGCGGCTCCGCCAGTCGCGTTTTCCCGTCGTACTTGAGCGCGTGGATGTACGAGCGCAGCGGCTCCTGGTAGATGCTCGCGGCCCGCAGCCCGTGCAGGCGCGGTGGGTGGTAGCGGCACGACTGGCACATCCCGTTTGCTGCTGATGGCGAACCACAGTGCTGGCAGAAGGGTGGCAGCAGCAGCGGGATGGCCTGCAGGCAGCCCTTGCAGAGCACGTGACCACTCTTGCGGCAGCCCACACAGCGCGGCGGGAAGAGCAGGTCAAGGCATTGCTGCGTAATGCGCCGCGACCTCTGCGACAGCAGCGGGCTATTCACTCTCTCATCTCCAAAAATACAGGTTGTGCTGAAAGCTTTGTATATGTTACTCCTTCATCAATAACTTTCGCAAGCCATGAAAACCAGATTGTGGTATACTGAGAGGCAGCAATCATCACTTCTTTTCAGGAGATGGACAGAGATGGACGAAATAAATTCAAACGGCAATACACAACAAGGGTCACAGGAGACACAAGCACAGTCGCAGGCGCAGGTACAGCGAGCGGTTGAAGACAATGCGGTGGTGCTGGAGCAGAAGTTTCAGGAGACGCCAGCTACCGAGGAGGCGGTGAGCGTTACGCTGGAGACGCCCAAACAGGAGGTCAGGCAGGCATATGGCACGGCCAAAACCGAGAACCTGAGCGATTCAGGCCTCTGGCGCATCCTGCTGCCCGGCTTTGTGCTGCTCTGCTGTCTGGCCCTGCTGGCCGTTCCACTCATTATCCTGACCCCACTTTTCTTTAACTCGCTCAGCAGCACAGCCGCTGCCAACAAGATAGGAGAGCCAATTACCTGGGTCTGGATCGTTATGACGGTCATTGTCGTGGCGATTGCCGTCATTGCTATTCGGGGCTTCATTAAGATATTCATGACCTCGGCAGGCAACTATAGCAGGTAGGCGAGCCGGGCAGTGGAGATTCATAAAGTCAAGCGCGTGGAAGCCTCATCTGCGCGGGGCGTCGTGATTGTCATCGATGTGCTGCGCGCCTTCAGCGTTGCGGCTTATGCCTTCGCCGGGGGCGCGCAAGGTATCTGGCTGGTACGCACTGTTGAGGAGGCGCTGGCGTTGCGCGAGCGCGTGCCGGAAGCCTTGCTGGCCGGTGAGATCGGAGGTCGCCTCATCTCGGGTTTCGATTTCAACAACTCCCCATCACAGATGGCTGGCGCCGATGTGCGTAACCGCCTGCTCATCCAGCGCACTGGAGCAGGCACGCAGGGCGCTGTCATAGCAGGGCAGGCCGATGCCTTGCTCATATGCTCGCTCACCAATGCCCGTGCCACCACGACCTACGCCCACCAGCTCGCGCAGTCAGCCGGAGGAGGCATCGCACTGTTTCCCACCGAAAGAGTAGCCGGTCTGTCGTTTAACGAAGATGATGTGTGCGCCGACTACCTGGAAGCGTTGTTGCTCAACCGGCCCGATGCTCAGGAGACCCTGGCACGCAACATCACCCAACTTCGTGCGCGTGGCCGCTTCGATAGATTCGCACAGGGCGATGCCGATTTCCCATTCGAGGATGTGGCCGCTGTGCTGGCGGTAGATCGTTTCTCCTTCGCTATGGTCGGTATGCGCCGGCGCTGGAACGACATCCAGTACATCGAAGTGCGGCGCGTCGATGTACCTTAGCGCCTCACACCTTTCCAGCCCCGGCAGCTATTCTTTACAGAGGTTCAACGGCTACAGACCCTGTCATCCAACTGAAGGAACATTCGTTCGTAATATATATGTCGACATTTTGTCGGCTTATAGCTTGTGGTGGAAGTGACCGGAGTGCATCTGTGACTCAGTAACAGTCAGTTCCAGTTCGTTCTGGTTGAACTGTGTCGCGCTTTGCCGGAATGGTCATTTGCTCCACTCTCAGGTCATCCGGCGGGGATGCGCCGGAGATCTGCTTCACTTCCAGGTCGTACCTGAAGATACGTAGCGCGTCTCTCGTCAGGATCGTACCTGGAAGTGCTTTTCATTGTTTGCTGGAAACAAGAAATCTGGCATATACTAACCCTGGAAGGATTTTCTAACCGCAGTAGCAGGAGGTGAACTGCCGTGCCGGACACCGATGAAATGAAACTGAGCCTCTCACGCTTGCGCGAGCCGCTGTATGCTGCCAACCCCTACGCGCTCTATCAGCGCTTGCGCACGGCTGACCCCGTACATTGGGACGAGCGTGGGAGTTGGGTTTTGACTCGTTACGTGGATGTCGTTGCGGCCCTGCGTGATCCCAGACTGTCGGCGGAACGTTTCTCGCTGGATGTCTCAGGACTGCCGGAAGAGGTGCAGCGGCCCGTGTCTGCTCTGAGCAGGCAGATGCTCTTTCTCGACCCGCCCGATCACACGCACCTGCGCGCCCTGACTGCCAAAGCCTTTACACCCCGTGTGGTGGAGGCCATGCGCTTCTCTATCCAGTGCATCGTTGACGAGCTGCTGGATGCTCTTGAGGATAGAGGAAACTTTGATGTGATCAGCGAACTGGCCTTTCCCTTGCCTGCTATTGTGATTGCCCAGATGCTCGGTGTGCCGCCGGAAGATCGCTTGCAATTTGCGCGCTGGACCGCCGCCTTTGGCGCGCTGCTCGATGGCACGCTGCTCGATGTCATTGGCTTGCCGGAGGCGCTCACCCGCGTCTCGGCGTTAATGGACTATTTCCGGCACATTATTGCCGGGCGGCGAAAGGCGCCCAGAGATGACCTGCTACAAGCGTTGCTCAACGCGGAAGAGCAGGGCGATACGCTCAGCGAGGATGAACTGCTGGGCAACTGCGTCTTATTGCTGGCTGCCGGACATGGCACTACTACCCACCTGATCGGCAATGGGCTGCTGGCCCTGCTGCAACATCCCGACCAGCTGGAGGAGTTGAGGCAGACCCCCGAGCTGATTGGTCCGGCGGTTGTCGAACTGCTGCGCTACGACAGCCCGGTGCAAATGACCGGTCGCTTTGTTCGTGAAGACCTGGAACTGGCTGGTAAGCCTATTCGGGCAGGGCAACATGTGCTCGCCTGTCTCGGCGCTGCCAACCGCGACCCGGAGCAGTTTCCTGACCCCGACCGGCTCGACCTGCATCGGCAGGCAGGCAAACAGGTCGCCTTCGGTCACGGCATCCACTACTGCCTGGGCGCGCCCCTCGCTCGGCTGGAGGCTGAGATTGCGCTCAATACCCTGCTGCGTCGTTTCCCGGCTCTGCGCCTTGAGAGCGAGACGCTGACATGGATGGACAGCCTCGTCTTTCGTGGCTTGAGGGAACTGCCGGTCAGTATTCAATAGCCTGATGATACATAAAGAAAGCGAATACATGGAGAAACCAGAGAATCAGGAAAATGCTGAACGCGAGCATATCGACTATGAGAACATCTTTACTCCCCAGGGGATGTTGGGTCATGTTTCCCGGCATCCCAATCTGGATTTTCTCATGAACATCTTCAATATTCCGAGGGTCTACAGTGTCTCCGGCTTTGGTACGTGGAATGTCGGGCAGCATACGATGGCTGTGGCCTTTCTGACCCTGTACTGGTCAGCTTTCCATGGCTATCCACAGGAGAAGCGCGACCGCCTGGTGACGCTGGCGTTGATGCATGATATACACGAGGCCGTTATTGGCGATATTCTCCCCTTCTTCAAAACAGCGGCGGTCAAAGAGGCCATCGACTCCATTCAGCAGGACATCCTGCAAGCTTTTGCCATTGAGGAAGACCAGGAACTGCACGACGAACTGAAATTGCTGGATATGATCGGCTTCCTCTATGAAATCGGTCAATCTTCACCCAGAGGCATCGACCCATCGAGACGCAAACTTATCAAGCAGATGTATGCGCGGCAGAAAGAAGAGATTTTCAAATACGCCGAAAAGGTAAAGATTGAGCGGAAAACTGTCAGGGACTTTCTCGCCTCTATGAAGCTCTGAATTTCCTACTCTCAAAAAACTCTGAACCCCCTATGCTATAGTTATTACATGTGGTTGGCTTTGTCATCTGGAAAAGTGTAAATAGAGAGGCCGGAAGTTGATAAGAGAATTCACGCAGCGTAAGCTCTTCATTGCAGGGATGATCCTGTTGCTTATGGTGTTGACAGGATGCAATTCTGGCTCATCACAGGGAAATGCTCCTTTATCCACTATCACCCCCCTCGCTCTCACGCCCAGTGCGACGAACAGCGTGACCCCAACACCGGTGAGCGGCAGCGACTGGACGACCTATCACCTCAATAATAGCCGTACTGGCTATGTTGCGAATGCGCCCGATCCGCGTAAGCTGACACAGGCATGGAGTGTGCAACTGGACGGAGCTGTCTATGCCGAGCCGCTGGTCATCGGCAACCGTGTGATTGTGGCAACAGAGGGAGATTCACTCTATTCTCTGGATAGAAGCACGGGGAGGGTGCAGTGGCGTACCAACGTTGGGACTCCTGTGCCTCAATCAGCACTGCCGTGTGGTGACATCTTCCCTCTCGGCATTACCGGCACACCTGTCTATGACCCGGCGACGGGTCTGGTCTTCGCGGTGGCTGAGATTGAGGCGTCGGCCCCGGCTCACATCCTTGTGGGCGTAGATCTCAGCACAGGACAGGTGCGTGTGCGCCGTCTGGCCGATATTCCGGCAATGGACCCGCGAGCGCACCAGCAGCGCGCGGCGCTGGCCTTGTCGAATAACATGGTCTATATTGCCTATGGCGGGCTTGATGGAGACTGTAGCGATTACATTGGAACGGTGGTGGCCTCACGCACGGATGGCACTGGTCCATTATATTCGTTCCGGGTCCCCACTCCTCGCGAGGGTGGCATCTGGGCACCATCAGGGCCAGCTGTGGATAGCGCGGGCAATATCTACGTTGCGGTCGGCAATGGAGCGGTAACTTCGGGTAACTGGGACAAAAGTGATTCGATTTTGCGCCTGTCGTCAACGTTGCAGTACGAGGATGGTTTTGCCCCCACGCAATGGCAGCAGGACAATGCCGCCGATGCAGACCTCGGCTCAACGGGGCCAATTCTCCTTCCCAATAACCTGATTTACTCTGATGGCAAATCCGATCACGCCTACCTGCTCCACGCCGATGCGCTTGGAGGGGTCGGAGGCCAGATTCAGGAACTGTCAGTTTGTCCTTCGTATGGAGGAGACGCGGCGATTGGCTCAGAGGTTTTTGTTCCCTGTACTGATGGCGTGCGGCAGATCATCATCGGATCAGGGCCGAGCATGAGCGTGGGCTGGCACACTCAGTCGCAGATCACAGGTTCGCCCATTGTTGGCGGCAACACCGTCTACAGCCTTGATCCTAACGGTGGCGTGCTCTATGCCCTCAATGCCAGCAACGGCGCTGTGCGAGCTACGCTCTCTGTCGGCACCACCTCACGCTTCGCCACGCCAACTCTTTCGGGCAACCAGGTCTTTGTGGGCACGCTGAACGGCGTAGTTGCTGCTACTCTATCCTGAGCACAGGTGATGCGCACATGAGTGTCTTTGAGAAAATTCTGGCGCTGTTAGAAGAACAACATATTCAATATAAGTTGACGGAGCACGGGCCAGTACGCACGAGCGAGGAGGCGGCGAAACTGCGCGGCGTCGAACTTAGAACCGGCGCGAAGGCCATGATTGTGCGCGGCAAGGAGAACGACTATTACCTGTTCGTTCTGTCGGCGGACAAACAGCTCGACTGGAAGCGCCTGCGCGCTATCCTGGGCGTGCGTCACCTGCGCTTTGCGACCGAGGAGGAGGCTGAGAGCGTGGCCCGCGTCAAAATGGGCAGCGTGCCGCCTTTCGGCAATATCTTAGGGCTTCCCACCTACTTCGACGAAGGGCTTCTCGAGAACGAGGTGGTCAACTTCAATCCCGGCAGTACCACGCATTCGATTGCTATGAGAAGCGCGGATTTGCGCGCTCTTGTGTCTCCCGTTGTCGCATCTTTTGCAAAGTAAAGGAATACTGAGGGATGATAGCAGAACCTGTCCTGAGCCAGCTACGCGCCGCTGCTGCGCAACGTACCGAAGCCGTGGCGGAACTTGCCCGGCGTATCTGTGAGGTGCCAGCGCCAACAGGCAATGAGGGAGAGCGTGCGCGGCTGGTGGCCTCTCTCTGGCGGGAACGTGGTTACACTCCGGAGATCGATGCCGTTGGCAACGTCTACGTGCGGCGTGGTAAGCCCGGACCGCCCGGGCAGAGGCCAGTTCTGATGCTGCTGGCGCACACTGATACCGTTTTCCCGCAGACATCCCCCATTGTTGTCAGGCGCGAGGGCGATGTTCTGCGCGGCCCCGGTATTGGCGACAATAGCGTCAATGTCGGTGGTATGATCGGCGCGCTGGATATCCTTGATGAACTGGGAATAGAGACCGCTGTTGATATTATCGCGGTGGCCGATGTGGGCGAAGAAGGTCTGGGCAATCTGCTGGGGGCGCGCACGGCAGTCGAACGCTACCACGAGCAACTGGGCGCAGTCATTTCCGTGGATGGCAGCATTGGCAGGATCACCCACGCGGCTGTCGGCTCCAAACGGTGGCGCATCATCGTGCGCGGCCCCGGCGGTCATTCCTATGGAGCCTTTGGCACGCCGAGCGCCATTCACGGCCTCGGTCGTATCATCACTGCCATTGCCGACATGCAGGTGCCGCAGCAGCCGAAAACAACCTTCAATGTGGGCATCATCGAGGGCGGCACGAGTGTCAATACCATCGCCGCCCGGGCCTCAGCCCTGCTCGACATGCGCTCCACCGATGTCGCTGCCCTTAACCACCTGGCGGACGAGGTACGGGTAATTGTCGAGCAGCGCGCTGGTTCCGGCCTGCAAACAGAGATCGAGGTGCTGGGTGAGCGTCCAGCCGGTCAGCTTAGCCGCTCATCTCCCCTTGTCCAACTCGCTGCCGACGCACTGAGCTGGCTGGGCATAGAGCCAAAGTACGGCGCTTCCAGCACCGATGCCAACATTCCTATCAGCCTCGGCATTCCCGCAATCTGCATTGGCATCACACGGGTTGAGGGGGCGCATACTCTGCAAGAGTTTCTCACTATCCCACCAATCGCGGATGGGCTGGCGCAACTGACGCGACTGTGCGTTGAAGCCTCTTCCTGGCTTGCGGAATAAGGACTCATAACATTCTCTACCTGCTATTGGAATAATGTTGATCTGTGAGGGTAGAATTGGAATAGTGAGGTTTTCACAGCAGGCAAGTAGAAACAAGAAAGGGTTTCTCTATGCAGCATCCATCTGGCTTTCGTTCGCAAGCTATTTCGTTGTTTGGCCTCCAACCCCTCACGGAGATTCCGCGTTCTTTCGCGTGGCTTGAAGAGATGCGAGAGCATAAACCGGTATTCCATGATGAGGACAGACCCTTCTGGCATGTCTTTCGCTACAAAGATGTGCTCACCGTTTTGAACGATTATACGCGCTTCTCTTCACGGGCCTTTGAAATGATGGGCGGCCTGTTCACAGATACCTTAATCGCGAAGGACCCGCCTGATCATCGTAAATTGCGCAATCTGGTAAATCAGGCTTTCACGCCGCGCGCCGTCGCGCGTCTTTCAGACCGCATTACGCAGATAACGCAGGAACTGCTTGACCAGGTGCGCGAACAGGGCAGCATGGATGTCGTCGCGGATATGGCCTTCCCGCTGCCTGCCAAAGTCATCGCGGATCTGCTGGGTGTACCTGCGGAAGACTGGGATATTTTCCGGCGCTGGGCGCGTGTCGGAGATGGACCTCCGGTGCAGGGTCAGCAAGGCAATGGCCGCACCATGCGTGAGGAGATGGCTGACTACTTCGCCAGATTGCTGGCAGAGCGTCGGCGCGTGCCGCGTGAGGACCTGATCAGCGCGCTGAGTGTGGCGGAAGTTGATGGCGAGCGCTTGAGCGAACGCGAACTTGTCAGCTTCTGTACCCTCTTGCTGGCTGCCGGACAGGAGACCACCAAAAATCTCATTGCCAACGCCATTGTCTGTTTTACCGATCATCCAGAGGCGATGGAAAGGCTGCAGAGTGAACCGGACCTGATGCCCACAGCCATCGAAGAGGTGCTGCGTTACCTGCCGCCGGTCTGGTTCCTTTTCCGACAGACGACAACCGATGTCGAACTGGAAGGTCAATCCATTCCCGCTAACCAGATTGTGCTGGCCTGGACGGCCTCGGCCAACCGCGACCCGGCTCAATTTCCCGATCCTGATCGCTTCGATATCGAGCGCGAACCCAATCGCCACCTGGCCTTTGGCCACGGCGTCCATTACTGTGTCGGCGCGCCGCTTGCTCGTCTGGAGGCCAGAATTGTCCTGCCAATGATGCTGGAACAACTCAAAGATCTGCAGCGGGTAGAAGGAGCTCCCGTCATGGTCCATCAGGGCATCGTCTTTGTGATACGATCACTGCCGATCACGTTTCAGGCGTATTGAAGTCTTTCACCCTGCCACGTTCCACCGGCAAACTCCCTTTCGCTGGCACGCTGACACCCTTCCAGCGCCATTTACCCGAGTTGGATATCGGCATGGCGGAACTGCACGAGGCCAATGAGCAGCAGCGCGATGCCAACGGCTGTCATGCCCAGGAAGCTGGTCCAGTCCATGCCGACGAAAACCGGATTGCCGTAGAGATGGAAGATGGAGAGCGACATCAGCCAGCCAGGAAACTGGATATTCCCTTCGAGCGACTCCTGTATGTAGGACAGAACGAGGTACGCGGTCACGAGGCCCAGCACGACCCCATAACGCAGGCGCCCGGCCAGAGCATAGACCAGGCCAGAGGTGATTAACGCTGGAGGGAGCATGCTAAAGCTGGCAGCCAGCACTCTTCCCTGATCGACGGGGATATGAGAGAGCTGCGCGCCTATGGTGATTACAAGCCAGGTCAGGACAGGAGCCAGCAGAATCACGATGAGATTCGCGCCGAAATTTTCCAGCAAGATCCGTGGCCGCGATAGCGGGGTGCTGAAAATCAACTCAAGCCGCCCGTTTTCCAGGTCTGAGGACCACTTCATGGCCAGAGTCAGGGCAAGAATAACGACAATTGCGGGCACGAACGCGAAGATGAGGGTGCCCAGGAACGCGGCATTGGTGTTAGTGGGGGTGTCGTACAGGTAAGCGGCAAGCCAGGGGGTCTGCTGCACTGCCTGGTTGAATGCCTTCTGGAGGCCGGGAGTCACGAAGAGTATAGCGGCGCAAAAGGCCGCAATGCCGAGCAGCCACCAGAAGGAACTCCATCCCTCTGCAAAGAGTGTGTGCAAGCTGACAGTGCGCGTAGAGATTTTGCGCTCAGCCCGGCTCAAGCTACGTCGGGCCTGTTGTGTGCTGCTTGCTCTCTCGCGCTGCAACTCAAAGGCAGACCTACCAATATCGCGCCTGTCAAACAGGACGACACTGCCTGCCAGACAGAGCACGGAGAGACCCAGCAGGAGCAGTGCTCCCAGTGGCTGGTCAGGGAAACCGGCAAGGAGGGGCCGGTTGAGGTTGTAATAATAGAATGGCGAGAGATATTGCACCCAGGTGCCACTCAGCTCTCGCGCCATCATGGCCAGGAGCATGAACAGGACGAGCAGGGCTCCCGCCCAACCTGCTGCCGCGCCACGAGTGATGGTCATCTGAGAGAGCAAAAGTGCTACCATACCAAAGAAGAAGGCGAGCAGGCCCAGGTTCAGCCCCGCCAGTAGAGCCCCGACAAAATCGATGTGTATACGGAGGCTGGCTTCTCCTCCCACAATACCTAGAGCGAACAGCACTGCGATTACGAGCAGAGCGAGAAAGAGCGCGCCCACCTTTTCCAGCAGCAGGCGAGTGCGTGGCTCTGGTGTAGCCAGGAGCACGTCCATGCTGCCGCGTTCCTCTTCCCCGCGCACCAGGCGAGCCCCGGCCAGAATAGGCCAGATGCTGAGCAAAACCGGTAGGCTGGTTTCCATGTAGCGAAAGGTGATATATCCCTGAGGGGTATTCATAGCGTAGAGGTCGCCCAGAAAGCTGACGATGCGTGCGAGGCTGATAAAGGCCGTCACCACAGCCGGTGTGGCCGTGCCAAAAACGGCGACCATGAATAAACCCAGCCCGACGCCCCATGCCAGCATCGGTACGCGGTAATCTCTGAGCGATTTGCTTAAAATGCTGCGAAACATGGCACATCTCCTATCCGGCGAGCGCGGAAGACTCCTGCTGCGGCTCGTAGAAGCGCAGGAAAACCTCTTCCAGCGTTGGTTCGTGCGTCACAATATTCGTTGCGTTCCGCTCGCTCGCTATCTTGATGACCTCGGTCAATGGCCCCTGCACATACAGTTGCAGAGTGCGCTCGTCGGCTCCAGGTTCCACTTTGACCACGCCCGCGACATGCTTGAACCATTCCACAGAAGCTGGATCGGCGAAGCTGATCTCCACATCGTGCTGATGGATGTCTTTGAGCGCCGAGACATGGTCAATTCTGACCAGCCGCCCCTCGCGGATGATGGCCACGCGGTCGCAGGTGTGCTCTATTTCGGGCAGAATGTGCGAGGAAAGGAAGATGGTGCGCCCTTCGTTGCGCACCTCGGCCACCATTTTGTAGAATTCCTGCTGGTTGAGCGGGTCCAGCCCGCTGGTCGGCTCATCCAGGATAAGGACGCGAGGCTTATGCATGAAAGCCTGTACCAGCCCCACCTTCTGTTTGTTGCCATGTGAATATTCGCGGAAGCGTTTGCCCGGATCAAGGCCCAGCCGCTCCACCAGCGCGCGGACGTAAGCCTGGTCGACCCCGCCGCGCAGGTGGCCGAGATACTCGATGATCTGCGCGCCGCGCAGACCGGGATCGAAGGTGAACTCGCCGGGCAGGTAGCCGACCAACTTCTTGACCCCGCTGGACTGTGTCCAGCAATCCAGGCCACCTATGGTGGCGCTGCCGCTGTCAGCGTGTAGCAGGCCCATCAAGATGCGCATGGTCGTGGTCTTGCCCGCACCGTTGGGTCCCAGGAAGCCGAAAACCTCGCCCTCCTGAATATCGAAGGTCACTTCGATGATACCCCGGTTTCTGCCGTAGCTCTTGTTGAGGTGAGTGGCTTGAATAATGGTAGCCATATCTTTCTCCTTTTGCCAGTCAGGCTGGCGTACAATTGTATTACGTATTTTCCGAGAAGGCCCACTGCTTCAGCGTTTCGGTGTCGATAGTTACCAGGGAACCTGCAGGCAGTCCCAGTATGCGCTCAAGCGCATCGGTATAGACGGCGACGATGCGCTCTATTCGCTGCATATCGCCGCGCTGCTCGTCAAAGGAGAGCAACAGCGAGCCAACCGCTTCTCCGGCGTCCAGCACCATAGACATAATCACTTCGCCCACCTGATCAGGATAGGAGACCGTCATGACGCCTTCCCCGATGCCCTGGCGGATAATCTCGCTGAAGAGAGGCACAACCTCCCGGAGCGCTGTTGCGCGCAGTTTCTGGCGCACAATCGCGTTATCGTCGGCGTACCAGACACGCAGCAGGGCGATAAAAAAATCCTTCTGCCCGACCTTCCACCGGTTCAATGTGTCTAAGTAGCGCTGAAATTTGTCAAGGGCAGGCAGCAGCGGGTCATGTACGATGGGCTGGAGGATTTTGATCACCTCTTCTCCCAGGCGTTCGACCACCGCTTCCAGCAATGCCTGCTTGGAGTCGAAGTAGTGATAGAACGCCCCTTTGGATATCTGGAGGGTGTCCAGAATATCCTGGATCGTCATCTGCTCGTATCCCTTTGTAATCACCAGTTGCCGTGCCACATCCAGAATTTCGTTACGCCTGACGGCGTGTTCTTTAACGACGCGAGCCATAACACCTTCTATCTGTCTGAATAAACCGACCGTCGGTCTGTTTCTATAGAAGAATATACCCGATACTACCCTTGCTGTCAATGGTGTTTCCGTGTTTTCCCTCTCTAAAAACATTGACGTTCACGTAAACGATAGTGTATAGTATAAAGTAAGTGATGGAGGGGGAGGATAGATGAGTATAAGGTGGAACGTCAATAGCGAATATCTTCTCAGTAGATAGCGTATGAATAAGTGACTGTTCCTGGCTTTGTGCTCTGGAACAGTTTCTGTTAGTTCTAGCGTAGAAAGAAGTCAAGATGAGTACAGTGACACGACGTGAACAGGGGCCGGTGGGAACGGAGGATCAGCGCGTTTCCCGTAGGAACAGGCCGGTTGGTCCGCATTATAAATGGAGTGTGTTGAGCAATACCACGCTGGGTGTGTTGATGGCAAGTATCGACTCCAGCATTGTTCTGATCTCCTTACCGGCTATCTTCAACGGCATTCACATCAATCCGCTTGCGCCGGGCGAAACGGGGTATTTCCTGTGGATGTTGCTTGGCTATATGGTTGTCACAGCGACTCTGCTGGTGACATTTGGCCGCATCTCCGATATGTTCGGGCGCGTGCGACTCTACAATATGGGCTTTGCCATCTTCAGCATAGGCAGCATCCTGCTCTGGCTGACCCCTGGAACAGGTAGTGCTGGAGCGTTGGAACTGATTCTCTTCCGCTTTGTGCAGGGTATTGGCGCGGGCTTTCTCTTCTCCAATAGTGCGGCCATCATTACCGACGCCTTCCCGGCTAACCAGCGCGGGCTGGCCCTCGGTATCAACCAGATCGCCGCGATTCTCGGCTCCGTCATCGGGCTGATCCTGGGTGGTATTCTGGCGTACTTCGACTGGCGTCTTGTCTTCCTGGTCAGCGTCCCGGTCGGCATCATCGGCACTGTCTGGGCTTATCTGAACCTGCGTGAGATCGCGACCATTCGCAAAAACCAGAAGCTTGACTGGGCGGGCAACATCACCTTTGCCGCTGGCGCAACCGCTATCTTGCTCGGCATCACCTATGGCATTCAGCCTTATGGCAATGCGCCCACAGGCTGGGGCAATCCACTGGTGCTGGGGGCCATCGCGCTGGGCCTGATCCTGCTGTTCGTTTTCGTCCAGGTCGAGCGTCATGTCGAGGATCCGATGTTCCGACTGGGCCTCTTCAAGATACGTATGTTCTCTGCCGGTATCTCCAGCAGTTTCCTGGCAAGCATTGCGCGTGGCGGTCTGCAATTCATGCTCGTGATCTGGCTGCAAGGCATCTGGCTGCCGCTGCATGGCTACGACTACGCGGTCACGCCCTTGTGGGCGGGCATTTACATGCTGCCTCTGCTGATCGGCTTCCTGCTGATGGGGCCTATCAGTGGCTACCTTTCCGACCGCTTTGGCGCACGCCTCTTCTCAACGACGGGCATGCTTATCCAGGTTGTTGGCTTCCTGCTACTGATCGTCCTGCCGGTCAACTTTGCCTACCTCTGGTTCGCGCTTATCCTCTTTATCCTGGGCGTCGGGCAGGGCATGTTTTCCTCGCCCAACACTTCGTCCGTCATGAGCAGCGTTCCTGCCGATCAGCGCGGGGTCGCTTCCGGTATGCGCTCAACCTTCCAGAACTCCGGTTCGCTGGTGAGCATAGGCGTCTTCTTCAGCATCGTCACCGTTGGCCTGGCCTCGACGTTGCCGACGACGCTCTTCAGTGGTCTGACGAAGCAGCGTGTTCCTGCCGCGATAGCTACCGCAATCGCGCACCTGCCTCCAACTGAGGCACTCTTCGCGGCCTTCCTCGGCTACAACCCGATGGCGCAACTGCTGCCACCGCAGGTGCTGCACACGCTGCCAGCCGCCAGTCAGGCTCTGCTGCTTGGGCGCAGTTTCTTCCCGAACCTGATCACGCCTCCCTTCGCGGTTGGCCTGCATGCTGTATTCTTTCTCTCAGCAGCCATGTGCTTTGTCGCCGCCATTGCTTCGTTCCTGCGCGGAAAACGCACGCTTCCCTTGCAGACGGTAGAGAATGCGCCACATGATCTCTCAGAACTTGAGGCTGGTGAGCCACTGCCGACGAAAGCTAACGCGGAATAGTACGAAAAAAGATACTATAGTGTTTCGTTAAAGATCGGGATTGCGGAACAGCTTCACAGCTCTTGTGAAGCTGTTCCGCAATCCCGATCCTTCATGGCGCAGTAGAGCCGCTCTCGCTTTCCTGACCCGAAATCTGTTATGATTTGAACAAACAACAGAAGCCTTCTTTTGCCGAAAGGGAATCAAAAGCATGACGGTTGAACCAGAGGAGCCAGAAAACACCACCAGGCCACCCTGGAAGGTTATGGGTGTAGTTGCTCTGATCCTGCTTGTTGTGCTTGCCAGTATCTCATTCCTCGTTTTGCGAGGAAACAACCGGCTCCCGGTTCGCTCTGTCGTTCCTGTTCCGGCTAATTCCAACGGCGCTATGTTTGGCTTCGATGTGCAACACACGCACTTTAACCCGGCTGAACATACTCTTACTACTGAAAATGTTTCCCGCCTCGTACTGGATTGGACGGCTACCACGGGAAACGTGATTATTGCTGCTCCTACGGTTGCTGGTGATATTGTCTATATCGGCTCCTATGATCAGAGATTCTATGCCTACGATGCCATGACAGGAAAGCTTATCTGGGATCAATACATACCGGATACTATTGGTTCCACGGCGGCAGTTGCGCAGGGAATCGTCTATATCGGGTCAAATGACCGTCACCTTTATGCCTTTAACGCCAGGACAGGTACCTGGATATGGAGCGCGACAACGGGAGGAGATATCTGGTCTTCGCCGACAGTCTACAATGGCGTTGTCTATGCAGGCTCCAATGATGGCAAATTGTATGCCTTCGATGCGCATACAGGTAAGACAATCTGGACGTACACGACGGGGAATCAGGTTTCTTCTTCTCCGGCGGTCTATCAAGGCGTCGTCTATATCGGTTCGGAGGATGCTCACCTCTATGCTCTCGATGCCAGGACGGGGAAACTGCGCTGGGTTGTGCCGGTCAGGCTGCCTATCCGTGTCTCCTCGCCCGCCATTGTCAATGGAGTGGTCTATGTTGGCTCTGAGGACGGTAAGGTGTATGCCTTCGATGCCAGGGCGGGGAAAACCGTCTGGACTGCTCAAACAAAAGGCTTTATCCACTCCTCTCCGGCGGTTGCCGATGGCATTGTCTATATCGGCTCGAACGATCACGGCCTCTATGCCTTCGATGCCAGAACGGGAAAACGAATCTGGGTTATGTTTTCGGGCAATGTCATCGACTCCTCACCCTCCATTGCCGACGGGGTGGTCTACGTCGGCTCGCAGGACCACAGGCTCTATGCCATGAATGCGCGGACGGGAAAAATCCTGTGGAGCTATACTGCCGGAGACAGCATTGACTCCTCGCCAACGATTATCAATGGGGTGGTTTATGTCGGCTCGTGGGATGGAAAGCTGTATGCGTTCCATCTCTAAAGCGGATTTTCCGGCGCGTACTCGCTATCCTCGTATTCAGTAGGGTCGACTACGCCCGCGTTTCGGAAAGCCTCTTTTCTCTCTACGCAGGTGCCACAGCGACCGCAGTGTTTTTCTCCACCCTTGTAGCAGCTCCAGGTGTCAGCGAAGGGAACGCCCAGCGTAGCGCCCAGCTTGACGATCTGCGTTTTGCTGAGATGCTGGAATGGAGCCTCAAGCCGAAGTTTTGGATTGCCAAAGCCCTCAACTGCCGTACGCTGCATGGCTTCAAAGGCGGTGATAAACGCCGGTCGGCAGTCGGGATAGATGAAGTGGTCGCCCGCGTGTACGCCTGAGGCGACAACCTCTGCCTCTTCGGCAACGGCGATACCGTAGGCGATGGAGAGCATGATAGCGTTGCGATTCGGCACAACAGTAATCGCCATCGTGGGGGCGCTATAATGCCCGTCGGGAACAGCAATATCATCTGTCAGCGCCGACCCCTTGAGGAATTTGCCGAGACCACTCAGATCAATGATATCAAACGTCGCTTCGAGCCGCCGCGCGCTGCGCTCCGCGAAAGCCAATTCTTTTCTGTGTCGCTGCCCGTAATCAAACGAAAGCAGGTGCAGATCATATCCTTCCGTGTGGAGCAGATATGCTAATGTTGTACTATCTAAGCCGCCACTAACAATGGCGATCGCTTTGCTCATAAAATTCTCCTGTTTTCTGGTGCTTGCCCGTCAAGGCCAGTGCTATTATAACAGTATTCAGCGCAAACAGGAAATGCTTCTGATTTATACCTGTGCTGAGGGTGCAATCACATCAAGGAGGATCGGGTAGACGAAAGCCGTTTGTTGCTCTTTCTGGTTCGGATCAATGATGTCGTGGATAAGATGGTGCGAGGCTGCAAATTCGTAGGTCTTCACCCGCCCGAAGCCGTTGGCTTTCCAGCGATTCATCAGTTTTTGCGTGATGCCATTGTTTACGGCTGTATCAGCGGCATTCGTGATCACAACTACCGACTGTGCGGCAGGCTTCATTGTTCTGGCAGCATCGTAAACGGAGAAGCCCAGGCGCATCATCTGTCCCAGGCCGCGAGTGGCAAAGCCATGATAGTTGTGGCCTACCGCGCCCGTAAAGGGCCGGAGCTGCTGGGTCATGACGTTGGGCATGAGGAGAAACAGGTACATTATCAACCGGCTGAGCAGCACGCCCACGCTGCGAGAGATCGTGAATTCAGGGGAGATCAGCACCACCTGGTTGACGTCGGCGCGCTTCTGTGCCACCCAGGCCGCCATCGTTCCACCTACTGAAAGACCCGCAAACGTCAGGTGATCCCCCAGGCCGCGTCCAATATCCACGGCGGTGTTGCAGCAATCGATCAATTGCTCGGCAGTTATATCCTTGAGCGCCTGAGTATCGGGGTCCGCCAGCCCGTTGCAGGGCATGAGCGGGACGAGCACATTGTATCCTCGCTCGAAGAAGAGCGGAGCTAGTTGGACATATTGCTCCGGGCAGTTGGTCATGCCATGCATCAGGATGATTGCCCGTGGCATCTTCCGCCCATGCGTGAGCAATTTCGAGTAGCAGACTGGATTGAAGGCAGCAATCTTCTTTTCCAGCGCCTGTACCTCGGCAAAACGCGCCGTCGCTTTCTCGTAATCGGCTGCCGGGTCGTCTACTGGTGCCTCCAGTTTCGTCGAGGAGAGACGAACAATGCTGCCTGTGACGAGCTCTGCGAATGACGCAATGGCAGCTATGAGCAAAGCAAACCTCAGCTTCGGTGATCTTGACAACATGGACCGCTTCAACTTTCCTTTGATGGATAATCCGTAGGGATGGTGGCTTTCGAAAGTCGCCATCCCTACGAGTTCGCAGGCGCTTTCCAGTTTCTTATATACGGAAGAACAGGTGACGAACCTGGTCGATTACTTTGGGATCGCCACTCGTCTCACCACCCGGAAAGCGTTGGTAGGTGGTGAGCACAAAATCCGAGGCATCTTTGAAGTGGAAAACAGCTTGCACGTCATCGAGGTTGTCGGCGGGAACGCAGATGAACTGGCCGTCCTTGATGGTAGCGCGCCACTGCCCGCCCCATTCGCCATCGACAACGATGCCGATGACGGCATCGACGCCTTTGGCCGATTCCGCGTCGACAGTGTACTGCATAACGATGAACATGTACGGCATCAGGATACCGGCGGTACGCTCTTCGAGCTTGCCCGTCTTATCTCCCAGTCCCCATTTCATATCCCAGGTGTGAATACCATAGTCGATGATCTGGAAGGAGGGATAGAAGCAGGTCGGGATGGGTCCCATGTAGGGATGAGGGATAGTTTTGCCCATCCACTCGTCGGCGCTGAGGGCCTCAAAAATAGCGAACGCCTGATCCGAGTCCTTTTTGAGCCGGGCAATGGCTTCTTCGCGTGGCAGGCTGCGGAAAGCCTGGGCATGTTCGTTGAGCCGGTCGCTCATGACTTCCAGGCCAAGCGGGGTGCCAGTTTCGCCCCTGCTCGCCATATCCCAGGCATTCAGGTAGCCTTCGGTAACGTCGATCATGTGGCCGACCATATCGCGCACTTCCCAATCTTCGCAACGCGTCTGGACGTACCAGTTATCCGGGTTGTCAATAATGTCGTAGAATTTTGCACGTTCGCTACGCGCTATGTCGAGTACGAGATCCTTGTCTTTGTAATCCATAGGGTTAGCTGACATCGTAGACTCCTTTTACTAAATGACATCTCTTCGTTGAAACGATAACGGACGGATATGCCGGTATACCTCCTTTCTCCTGTCGTTATGAAAGCCAGTAAGCACTGCTGTCATAGTATCATTTTGGCAATAGAATCGAAAGAGGGAATAGCGATCTGACATCCACTCAAAAAGCGAGGTGCAGGGACACAGTCCCTGCCGGGCAGTGGGGTGTCCGCACCTCTCTCCCTCTTCTCCTCACGGGCCGCAGGCCTGACAGAAGAATTATGAGGGGATGTCAGATGAAGCCCCTTGTTTTTTGGCTGATTCTAAGTATACTTTTTAGTAGAGTTCGCGCAAAGGCAGGCTACTACCTTTCCCCTTGTATATTCCGGTTATTTGCCCGGATTATTCGTCATTGATTGACAGCGTAGTCACTAGTGAAGGAGAGTACCCGTGAAATCAGTTCCCTCTCGGATGCCCCGGCGTGAAGATCACTGAGCAGCCAGCCGTTACCACCGGTACGTATCCCCGAACTGGTGGGGCTATCCTGGCAGAGCGGTAAAGCGACAGAGATACATTCAGTCTTAGCAAGAAGGAGGAGATATGGAACCAACAAACGAACAGCTTGTAGAGATGTATCGTCGCATGGTACGCATTCGACGCTTTGAAGAGAACGTTGTCGAGATGGTCGCTTCTGGCGAGATTCCGGGTGCGGCCCATACCAGTATTGGTCAGGAGGGCGAAATTGTCGGGGCCTGCATGGCGCTGCGCACTGACGATTACATGGTCGGCAACCATCGCTCGCACGGTCATCCCATCGGCAAAGGCGCGCAGTTGAAAGGGCTGATGGCCGAGCTGCTTGGCAAGCGCACAGGTGTGAACCGGGGCAAAAGTGGCTCTATGCACCTTGCCGACTTTAGTATCGGCAGTGTGGGTGAGACCAGTATTCTCGGCTCCGGGATTCCCGTCGCGGCCGGTGCGGCACTGGGGGCGAAAATGCAGGGCACCGACCGCGTCTGCCTCTGTTTCTTCGGTGATGGCGCCTCCAATGAAGGAGCCGTTCACGAAGGGCTGAATCTTGCCGCCGTCTGGAAATTGCCTGTCATCTACCTGTGCGAAAACAACGGCTATGCTGTCACCGTTCCGGCGGAAAAAACAGTAGCGGTGCGCGATATTGCCGAGCGCGCTAAAGCCTACAATATTCCAGGCGTCACCGTCGATGGGCAGGATGCCATTGCGGTCTATGAAGTGGTCAGCGAGGCCGTCAAGCGTGCCCGCGCTGGACATGGACCGACTCTTGTTGAAGCCAAGACTTACCGCTTCCGCCATCATGCTGAAGGTCCGCTCTTTGACAGCCTCCAGTATCGTCCGGATGAAGAACTTACGCGCTGGAAGGGACGTGATCCCCTGGTGATCTTGCGCACCCGTTTGCGTGAGAAAGGCATTCTCAACGAAGACGAGGTGGCACAGATCGAGCGGGAGGCGCAGGAGGATGTGCAGGCCGCCATCGCCTTCGCCCGCGCCAGCGACTATCCCGATCCTGAGGAAGCCTTCGAGGGACTCTACGTTCATCCCATTCCCATTACCCGCTAAGTCAGAGAGAAAGAGAGAAGCAAGGACATGCGCCAGATCACCTATTTACAGGCCATTGGCGAGGCCATGCGTGAAGAGATGCGTCGTGACCCGCGCGTCTTCATCATGGGAGAAGATGTGGAGGCCAACGTCTTTGGCACAACGACCAACTTTAAAGAGGAATTTGGGGCCGATCGTTTGCGTGATGTGCCGCTCTCGGAAGCGGGCTTTGTCGGAGCCGCTATTGGCTCGGCTATGGTCGGCATGCGCCCTGTTGTGGACCTGACCATCGCCAGCTTTCTCTATGTGGCGATGGACCAGATTGTGAGCATGGCCGCCAAGACGACCTACATGTATGGAGGGCAGACGCGCGTGCCGCTGGTGCTGCGCGCCAGTATGTTCTTCGGCGGAGCCAATGCCGCCCAGCACTCTGACCGCAACTACCCTATGTTCATGAACGTTCCCGGCCTCAAGATCATTACCCCCAGCACACCCTATGATATGAAGGGCCTGCTCAAAACCGCCATCCGAGAGGACGACCCGGTTATCAGCTTCGAGGATGGATTGCTGTGGGGCGCGCGGGGCGAGGTCCCCGAGGAAGAATACTTGATTCCTTTTGGCGTGGCCGAGGTTAAACGCGCCGGAACCGATGTTACCATTGTTGCTATAGCCTCCCGTGTGCAGGAGGCCCTCAACGCCGCCGAAGTGCTGACGAAAGAGGGGGTGAGCGTCGAGGTGGTCGATCCACGCACGCTGGTTCCCCTGGATAAGGAGACCATCCTCAATTCAGTCGCCAAAACGGGGCGGCTGGTGGTAGTTGAGGAGGCGCATCGCACCTGCGGAGCCGCCGCAGAGATAGCAGCTATAGTGGCCGAGGAGGGCTTCTGGAACCTCAAAGCCCCCATCAAGCGGCTGACGGTGCCGGATGTGCATATTCCTTTCTCGCCTCCCCTTGAACAGCAGATGTACCCCACGGCCAGCACCATTGTCTCGGCTGTCAAGGCTGTGATGGAATAGGGGCAGGGTGAAGACGCGAGCTTGAAAGGGAACGGACGAGCATGGCAACAGAGATTGTGTTACCCCAGTGGAGCATGGGGATGGCGGACGGGACAATTGTGCGCTGGCTCAAGCAGGAGGGTGACGAGGTGAGGCAGGGTGAGCCGCTGGTGGAGGTGGAGGCGGCCAAAGTCACCTCCGAGGTGGAGGCGGAGGTCTCAGGAGTGCTGGCGCGTATTCTGGTGGCGGAGGGAGAGACCGTACCGGTGCGCACCCCGCTCTGCGTGATCGGAGCTGCCGATGAGGTAGTGGCAGGCACTGCGACCCCTACCAGAGCGGCGGCTTCTGCGGCAGAAACGGCAGCGTCCCTACCACCTGCTGCCGTCTCACAACCATCAGGGCAGGTCACGCCGGTCGCTCGTAAGATGGCGAAAGAGTATGGCATCGACCTGAGCCGGGTGCGCGGCAGCGGGCCGGGGGGACGGATTGTGGCCGAGGATGTGCAGCGAGCCATAGAGGAGGTCGCACATCCAGTTCCACCTCCAGCTCCACAAGTCTCCGCGACTGTACAGATCATCCCGGCAGCGCGTAAACTGGCGAAGGAGCACGGCATTGGTCTGGAACAGATACGCGGCAGCGGGCCGGGGGGACGCATTACCGTTGAGGACGTGCAGCAGGTAATCACCGCCGCTGCCCGGTCGGTGCCCTCACCTTCTCCGCTGCCCGAGACCTCGTCTTCAACCGGGCAGGTCATTCCTTTGACGGGGATGCGTGGGACTATTGCCCGGCGTATGCAGCAGAGTGTGCAGACCTCGGCCCAGGTGACGCTGATCAGCGAGGTGGATGTCTCCGCTCTGGTGCGGTTGCGCGAGATGTTGAAAGAGCAATTTGCCCTGACCTACACCGACCTGATCGTCAAGGCAGTAGCCCTTGCCCTCAAAGAGCATCCCCGGCTCAATGCCCGTGTTGAAGGGGAGCATATCTGGTTGGAGCAGGCTATTGATATCGGGGTAGCGGTTGCTCTGGATGAGGGTCTGATTGTGCCGGTGGTGCGTAATGCAGACCGCAAGGCTCTGCAAGAAATCGCGCAGGAGACGCGGCAACTGGCCCGGCGTGCGCGTGAAGGAACCCTTTCGCGTGAAGAGATCACGGGCAGCACATTCAGCGTGACCAATCTGGGTGTGTACGGCATTGACGCTTTTACGCCCATCATCAACCCGCCGGAAGTTGCCATTCTTGGTATTGGACGCCTGAACGAGAAGTTTATGCGCGTCTCGCAGGAAGGCGAGTGGCGACAGGTGATGACACTGAGCCTGACCTTCGATCACCGCGCTGTCGATGGTGCTCCCGCCGCTGCCTTCCTGCAAACCCTTGCCAGGTATCTGGAAAATGCGGCGGAGTTGACCGGATAGGTGAGATGTTTTTGCAATGGGGGAGGGAGGAGGAATGGTGGCATTTCTGGATGCTTCATTACCATGATCGGCAAGGTGATCGCTTCCGCCCTCTAGCCTGATTCGGCGCTGCTGCGAGGGCCGCTCTCCAGGCTTTTCGGCAACGCCGATCTGGTGTATAAAGCTTCTTTTCTTGAAAAACTCAGCAGGTGACTTGTATTTTTTACAAAACTCAGGCATAATAAGCGAAATCCGTTGTGGAGGGAAATTATTTATGCTGGCAAAGGTACAAAGCTGCGCGGTTATTGGCCTGGAAGGGGCGCTGGTCGAAGTTGAAATCGATATCTCTAATGGCCTTGCTGCCTTCACTATTGTAGGTCTTCCTGATACTGCCGTCAATGAATCGAGAGAACGAGTACGCTCCGCTATCAAGAACTCCGGCTGCCTCTTCCCGTTCAAACGCATCACCGTCAACCTTGCTCCCGCCGATTTGCGCAAAGAGGGGCCTTCATATGATCTTCCTATAGCCATAGGAATACTCACTGCTTCCGGACAAATTCCCGCCGATGAACATACAGGTGAAAGCCTCTTTCTGGGAGAACTGTCTCTGGATGGAAGCGTGCGGCATACCAACGGCATTCTGCCAATGGTAGCTCTTGCAGCGGATAAAAAGGTGAAAACCGTCTTTGTACCGGCGGCGGACGCAATAGAGGCCGCTCTCATAAACGGCGTCACGATCTATCCTGTTGAGTCCCTCGGTCAACTGGTAGCGCATCTCAATGGCGACCGTCAAATCGAGCTTTACGTGCCAGACCCACGTCTGCTGAGCACTATCGATGAGGTGGGTTATGAGCACGATATGGCAGCGGTGCGGGGCCAGGAGCACGTCAAGCGCGCCCTGGAGGTGGCCGCGAGCGGAGGACACAACATTTTGATGAGCGGTCCGCCAGGATCAGGAAAAACACTGCTGGCGCGCTCTGTCCCTTCGATTCTGCCGCGCATGGTGATCGAAGAGGCCCTTGAAGTAACCAAAATTTACAGCGTGAGCGGGATGCTGCCTTCTGATATGCCGCTGGTTTTGCAGCGGCCATTTCGCGCGCCTCATCATACAATCAGTCATGCGGGTCTGGTTGGAGGAGGCCGTATTCCGCGACCCGGAGAGATCAGTCTGGCTCATCGCGGCGTCCTTTTCCTGGACGAGCTGCCGGAGTTCGGGCAGAATGTGCTCGAGGTGCTGCGCCAGCCCCTGGAGGATAAAGTTGTCACTATTTCACGTGCGCAGGGAACCATCACCTACCCCGCCAATTTTATGCTCGTCGGTGCCCAGAATCCTTGTCCCTGCGGTTATTTTGGAGACCCGGTCAAAGAATGCACCTGCTCAGCCATGGCCATTGCTCGCTACCAGAAGCGCATCAGCGGCCCCTTACTCGACCGCATCGACATCCACGTCGAAGTACCCCGCGTCGACTATGAAAAACTGGCCGATAAGCGCCAGGCCGAAACCTCTGCTGCCATCCGCCTGCGGGTACAGGCGGCTCGCGAGCGGCAGTTAGAACGCTTCAAAGGTACGAAGCTGACCTGCAACACCGAGATGGGACCCAACGAGGTCAGGGAGTTCTGCCAGACTGATCCTTCCGGGGAAAAGCTGCTCAAAGCGGCCACTCAGCAACTGCACCTGTCGGCCAGAGCTTATCACCGCGTCCTCAAGCTGGCGCGCACGATTGCCGATCTGGCGGGCAGCGACATGATTATGGCTAATCATATCGCCGAGGCTATTCAGTATAGGCCGAGAGTTGGCTTGTAGGATTGTGAAATGGGAATGCCTTGTCCTCTGGCTGCAGACGAGCAAAAAGGGCAGGCTTTCCACCTGCCTTGTCCTCCAAGCGCGTCTATCAATGATGTGATATACTGAATCAGTAGCTTTGGATATCCATTGTAGCAGATCGAGTATGAGGAATAGTCGGAAGCATTGGCCCGTGTCGCAGGAACCGGAGCAAGCAAGGTATGTGGTAATGCACCTTTTTATAGAGGGTGGCGGGCAAGAAAGGAATGCAAAGATGTCACAACAATCACAGTTTGAAGGCGAAGAACGCCATTACCAGTCTGGCTACTCATCCTACTCACAGGACGAGGAGTCTCCTCAGAGCAACCACCTGCATGAAGGCTTCGGACAGAAGGTCTTTCACGCACAACCGGTTGGCCGCTTTCTTTCCGCCGGACAGCGCCTGGCACTCGCCATCGTCTCGGTCTGCGTTCTGATTCCACTGGTCGCCATTATCCTGAGCAATACATCCAGTGATACGGGCGGTATCTTTGTTATCGGGGAGCAATTGATCGCCCTCGCCGTGGTATGCCTCACCATCATGGTCATAAATATCGCGGCTAATTGGAGACGCTGAACCTCCAGTTAGCCGCATTGAGGGGCATATCTTTACGAAGAACTCGCAACCCTTCTATTCCCGATACAAGATTGCGAGTTGATCTTTGCTGTCCCAGGCTAGTGTTCTAGCAGTATACCAGGCTGGCGTACTTGAGTACTGATGACATGTGCGAAGACCGTTTTGCCTCATTCCGGTGGCAATTCCCGGTAGATCAGGTCGAGATTGACCCCCTGAGTTGAGCGGACAGCACGGGCGATAAAGTAAATGAGTAGGCCAGCTACCACCAGCGAACCCATGAAAACGAAACCTTGCCACGGAATGATCCCAAGTTGTGGATAGGATAGCACGACGTAGGCAAGCCCGATCATCACCGCTATCGACAAGATGGCAACGATCACAAGCAGAGGTATTCCTGCGACTGAGATATTGGCCGGAGAGCTGCGGTACAGTTCAGGGCGGCGGAATGGAAAGGTAATGGCGGCAACGCTTACTGCCAGAATAGTAACGACACCGGCCAGCACCCCGAGGGAAAGCAGAGTGAAGAACGAGGTGGAGAGCACCGACCAGATGAGAATTGCCAGGACGATGATGGAGGCAGTGATGATAGCGGGCACCGGTGCGTGGGTGCGTTCGCTCACTTCGGAAAGCTTGCCGGGCAGGATGCGATCAAATGACCAGGCGAAGATGGTGCGGACAGGCATGAAGGTATTGGGGAACATCGCCGGCAGGTTCCAGAAGAGGAAGCTGATGGCGATGAGAAGGGCAAAGATCGGGCTGTTGGCGGCAATGCTTGCCATCAGATTGTAATATGGCTGCACCGGCAGCGTGTAAGCGTTTGTGCCGGTCAGGTAGTTGATGCTGGCAATAAACTGCTCTCCGGCTGCGTGATAGAGGAGCAGCACGCCGATAATCATAAAGAGCGAGTCCCAGACGAGAGCACCAAGCATGACGGAAAGCTGGCGGCGCAGGTTGCCAGCCGACTTCAACTCCCCGGCAATGTACACCGACCACCAGTTCCACATCATAAAAGTCATAATGACAGCAACCACCGGCAAGGTTGAAGCAATAAAGGGATGGTTCCCACTGAAGGTGAAGCCAGCTTTCGCTGCAGCGTTCTGAATGGCCTGGTAGGAATTCGCGTTATGCGTGAAGGGCTGGGCGAAGGCGTTAAAATTGGCGATAAATTGCGGGCGTGAGGCGATCAGTAGGGAAATAAAGGCTAGAAATGTGCCAATGCTGGCGATGATCCAGCAGATATTCTGCACGCGGAACGATACTTTCGTGCCAGACGACATGGCAACTGCCAGGATAATGATCAGCAGTAATCCCAATCCGAAAGTCCACAACTGCCCGGTTGCGTTCGAACCGCTCATGGCATTGCCCGCATTGATCAAATTGCTATTGTTCGTGACTGCCCCTAACACTGCAAGCGAGGGGCCAACGGCTATGACAGCGAAGGAACGCGCCCAGAATGCCGCACCAATCAAGGCGGAGATAGACGCGGAGAAATTGCTGAAGACGGCTATAGCCGGATGGAGAATACGGCTGATCCAGACATAGTCGCCGCCTACCCTGGGCATCGCCGAAGCCATCATGGACATCATGATGCACACCGGAATGTTCACGACGAACGCGATGAGCAGAGCCAGGACAAGATCAGCGCCGGGGAAGGCGCCAAGCGCATAGAAAATGCCAAAAGCGAGCGTCGCTCCTACCGGTGCCGAGAAGACGGCGTTGAAGATCATCGCGTCGAGAGCCGAGGCTTCGCGTACAAGGCCGGATGATTGCCGTACAAAGATAGAGGTCTGCTTTGCCATGTCACACTCCTTTGTCCATTCAGAGACAATATACAATTGCGGTACGTGTCATCCAAGAAAGCAGATGGTCAGGCCCGACCGCCAGTTTCCAGCCACTCCAGGCATGGCTGGAAACCGACGCTTCAGACTTGACAGAGATGAAATTATTGGCTAGAGTATACATCAGAAATCACTGATAGTCAATATATCTTGTTAAAAATTGTTTTTTCTTGTGACAGAGCAGTGGAGGAGTAGCCGTTATGCTGGCAAGTGAGCGTAGAAAGCTGATTTTAGAGCGTGTGGCTGAACGTCAATCGATTGAAACGCAGGCGCTGGCGGATGAACTTGGCGTTTCAGAGATGACGATTCGCCGTGATATTAAGCGACTGGAGCAGGATGGTTTCTTACGGCAGACCTATGGTGGTGCTACCGTCCAGATCACCAAAAGCGTAGAGCTGGGTTTTAACAGCCGGGCGCTGCAATTCTCCGCGCAAAAACGCTTGATCGGTATGCGTGCCGCCCAGTTGATCGAGCCAGGGCAGACGCTCTTCCTGGGAGAAGGAACCACTACCTCGCAATTTGCCCAGTTCTTGCCTCCCCATCCTCATTTGCTGGTCATCACTGCTTCCCTCTCACATGCCAGTTTACTCTGTTCGCGCAACATCAACGTGATTGTTGTTGGCGGTAAGCTGCACGCCGATGAATTGACAATGACGGGTTCCATTGCTGAAGCGACGCTACAGCGTTTTTACGCTGATATCTGTGTCCTGGGAGCGGCTGGCATTGATCCCGGGGTGGGCGTCACGGAACTGGACTATGAAGCCGCCTCTCTCCATCGCTTAATGATGGAGCGCGCGCGCGCTGTGATGGTGCTGGCCGATCATAGCAAACTTGGTTTCCGCGCGCCGGCGGTCGTGGCCCCTGCCTCTATGGTAAGCACGCTGGTCACCGACCCCGACGCTCCCCTGGCAATACTATCGCAGTTGCGCGCCTGCGGCATGCAAACGGTGCTGGTCGAGCGAGCTGATGCGAAGAAAGACAGCGGGCTGGATGAGAAGATAACGGTCTGAGCCTGGAAGATTTGGAGCAATTATGGCCACAACGATCTATTACGCAAGCGATGTTCATGGTTCCAATCGCTGCTTTCGCAAGTTTTTGAACGCCGCGACTTTCTATAAGGCAAATGTGCTGGTCATGGGCGGCGACATTTTAGGGAAGGCTGTTATTTTTCTGGAGGAGGTTCGCCCCGGCGTCTACCTTGCCGAGGAGCATGGACGCAAGATCGAGTTGAAAACTCCTGCTGAAGTGCAGGAATTTGAAAAACGTATGGGCGACAGGGGGCTGTATACTTACCGCTGCCAGCAGGGAGAGCCACAGGAACTGCAAGAATCCGGAGCGCTTGAGCCGCTTTTTGAACAGTTGATGAAAGAGCGTTTGGCGGAGTGGATTGCGCTCGCCAACGAACGGCTTGCGGGGAAGGGAGTGCGCTGCTACATGATGGGTGGCAATGATGATCCACCAGCCGTGTTGGAGACATTGCAGGAAGCAGGTCTCATTTGTGATCCTGAAGATCACGTGGTAGTGCTCGACGATTACTGCGAGATGATCAGCTGCGGCTGGTCGAATCTGACGCCCTGGCATACGCCGCGTGAGTGCAGTGAAGAGGAGCTGGCGTGGCGCATCGATCGCTTGATGGCACAGGTTAGAAGGCCTGAATCGCTTGTCATGAATCTACACGTTCCTCCATTTCAGAGCGGCCTGGATGACGCGCCAGAGCTGGATGCCTCGCTCAAAGTCCAGACCAGCCTGGGGCAGACACGCTTTAAACCGGTCGGCTCAACGGCGGTACGCGCTGCCATTGAGCGTTACCAGCCGCTTGTGGGTTTGCACGGGCATGTTCACGAAGCTCACGCCTCGTGCAAGATTGGCCGCACGCTCTGTATCAATCCCGGCAGTGACTACGGCGAGGGCGTCCTCCACGGCGCGCTGGTTATTCTCAACAAAGGGAAACTCAAGGGTTATCAAATGGTAAGCGGCTGATAACCTGGTGAAAGGGAGAAATATCATGCCACGTCTGCATCTCGGCATCAACAACTGCTTCGCTGTGAAACGCTGGCCCGAACCTGAGCAATGGTTGAGCATCATCAAGAACGAACTGGGGCTTGATTGTTGCCAGTTCAGCCTCGATCTGGTAGACCCAATGCTCGACGATGACGCGCTGGCTTCGTATGCCGCCGCTGTGCGCGAGCTTGCGGCCATGCATGATATCCTCTTGCACAGCACCTTTACGGGCCTGGCTGCTTATTCCTGGAGCCTGCTGCTTCATCCCGATGAGGCTATGAGGAAGGCGGCCATGCGCTGGTATGAACGGGCGATCCACTTTACGCTTCGGCTCGGTGCCTGGGGAACCGGCGGCCATTTTGGAGCTTTCAGCGTGCAGGATGCCGCCGACGCAGCGCGCCGGATGACGCTTGGCCGGGAACTGAACGCGCATCTCGGCTCCCTCTCGCGCTATGCCGCGCAGGCAGGCCTGAGGTTTCTGCTGATTGAGAACATGGCTGTGGAACGAGAGCCAGCGTACAGCATTGAGGAGGCACAGACTCTTACACGCATTGAAGTGCCTGGCGGTGTTCCACTTGTGCTCTGTCTCGACATAGGGCATCCCTGCGCGCTGCGTACAGGGACGGCAAGCGATGAGTATCTTACCTGGTTTGCGCAACCCTGGCGGCATACTCCAGTTATTCACCTGCAACAGACCGATCGCAGCGGCGACCATCATTGGCCGTTCACTCAGGCATACAACAGCAAGGGCGTGATCCGGGCAGCAGATGTGCTCAAAGCTCTCCGGCAATGGCCCGAGAGTGAAGATGTCTATCTTTTCCTTGAGCCTATTCATCCTTTTGAGCAGGATGACACCAGCGTGTTAGAAAACCTGCGTGAAAGCGTTCTGTACTGGAAGGAGGCGATGTCCGCTTTGTGATTGAGTGTGCTCCCTTTCCGCTGAAAGCATGTGTAGCGTACCTGTAGGTGTTTCTGGTCAACAGGCATGATTGTCTGCTTACGCTATCGAAGCAGGAGGAACAGATGTCTACGGTAACTGGCTCATCTTCAAAAGGCTCCGGTTCGCCAACGACCTTTGTGCGCAACGCAACAGGGCTGGTGCGCGAACTTTCTCCTTTTGATGCCTTCAACCTGGTGTTCTCTGCCGTGCTTATCCCGGTGGGCATCACACAGGTTCTCTCGTTTGCACCGACATTCTGGCCGGGAGCCAATGTCTTGCTGTCGTTTTTATTCTCCATCCCCTTAGTGCTCTGCTTCGGCCTGGTCTATCTCTTCTTCACGGTAGCCATGCCGCGCTCTGGTGGCGATTATGTGTGGGTCAGTCGCGTGCTGGGACCCGGCATTGGCTTCCTGACCAACCTCTCCCTCACATTCGTCTTCACGACCTGGGTCTCGTTCAACTTTACCACCATGATGACGTTGATGCTGCCCAGCCTGGCCTATGTTGCTGGCTTCACATGGAATCCCGGCCCTCTGACTCAATTCCTTATCGCTACCGTTCTGACCATCCTGTTTGCTGCCTTGATGGTCCTGGGAACAAAGCGGGTGGCACGCTATATGGCTGCGACCTTCGTGATAGTATGGCTGGGTATGCTCGTCTGGCTCATCGGCCTCGCTATTACGGGACACAGCGCATTCGTTGCCAATTTTAACGCGCACAGCAGCGTGACCATCGGCCAGGTCACGCAGGCGGCCAGTAAAGCGGGCTACTCATCTGGAAGTGGCATTGACTGGACCGGGACGATCTTCGCCATGATCTATGCCTTCCAGGTCTTCACCGGCTTCCAGTGGACAGGCTACTTTGCAGGGGAGATCAAAAATGTGCGCCGCACAGCAGTAACCTCGATCATTGGAGCGCTTGTGATCAGCGCCGTTCTCTATATACTGGCGACCGGGCTGGTCTACAATACCTACGGGGTCTCGAATTTTGGCTCTCTTGTCTACCTCGGCTTCAATACGTCGAATTCGCCGCTCGCGTTCGCGCCTTACCTGCCATCACTGGTGAAATTCCTGTCGCTGCCGGGTTTCCTGCAAGTCTTTGTCGCCGCCTGTTTCGTGCTATCCGTGCTCTGGTGGACACCCACAGGCTTCCTTATCGCCACGCGCAACATCTTTGCCTGGTCGTTTGATCGTTTAGCACCGTCTGCCGTCGCGGAGGTCAATGAACGCCTGCACACGCCGCTCATTGCTACCATTGTAGTGGCAGTCTGGGTCGAGTTCCTGAACTACATGAACATCTACCAGGGATTGAGCGCCCTGCTGCTCAACGTTATAGCGGTGATGGCTCTGGCTTTCGTCGCTGTAGCCCTGGCGGCGATTCTCATGCCTTACACACGACCTGATCTCTTCGACGAGGCTCCAGCAATGGTGCGGGCGAAGGTAGCTGGCGTCCCCTGGCTCACTATTGTTGGCGTGGTTATGCTGCTGAGCTGGGTGTTCGTGCTCTACGTCGCTTTCACGACAACGGCCTTCGGACAAATTTCCGCGAAGTCGATGATCGAAGCCTTCGCCGTTCCCATTATAGGCGTGATCTACTACCTGATTGTCCGGTATGTACGGGCGCGACAGGGCATCCAGTTGAAAGCGGCATTCCAGGAGATTCCGCCGGAGTAGCAGGAGTGGCAGGAGCCTTCAGATAGAGCATATACTGTCTGCGAAGCGTAGTTCATATTCACTGGCGGGACGGTTTTTATGCCGTCCCCCTAAGCCTGGGAGATGCTTGATATGCCCAACACCAGTAACGACCATCAAACTGTTCTGGAAGAGCTTTTCGGACGTCGCAAACCGGTCATTGCCATGATGCACCTTCTTCCTTTACCTGGGCGCCCTCTTTATGACAGCAAGGGGGGGATGGGAGCAATCGTAGATGCCCTGCGACGCGACCTGGATATCCTGCAAGAAGGCGGCGTCGATGGCCTGCTCTTCTGCAACGAAGGTGATCGTCCCTATCCACTGCATACCGATCGTGCTCCCATTGCGGCGATGGCAGCAGTCATCGGCGAGCTACGCCAACATATCTGGCTGCCCTATGGTGTTGACCTGCTCTGGGACCCAATGGCCGCGCTGGCTGTAGCGCAGGCCGTACGCGCCAGCTTTGTACGCGAGGTGTTCACAGGCGTTTACGACAGTGATATGGGACTCTGGCACCCTGATGCGGCTGCCGCGCTGGACTACCGTCGCCAGATTGGAGCGGATCATGTTCGCCTGTTCTTCAACATCGAGCCGGAATTTGCCCGGCCACTCGCGCTGCGACCCGTCGGAGCGTTGGCTCGCAGCGTTGTGGTTTCTTCTCTGGCCGACGCGATTCTCATTTCAGGGGCAATGGCCGGGGCAGAAGTCGATCTTTCGCATATTCGCGAGGCCAGGGAAGCCGTTCCTGCAACGCCTGTGCTGGCCAATACGGGTGTGAAGATCGAAACGGTACGGGCGACGCTGGCCGTGGCAGATGGCGTGATTGTCGGGACGGGCTTGAAAAGTGATGGCTACACCTGGAATCCTGTAGACCCGGAGCGTGTGCAGCGCTTCATGGAAGAAGTGCGGGCCGCGCGTGAGCAGGACGAGGACTGAACTATGAACGCAACATATGTGCTCGGTATTGATGTCGGCACCACCGCGCTCAAGGCCGTCGCGTTGGAGCGAGAGCGTGGTGTGGTTGCTCAGGCGGAGCGACCGCACGAGTTGCTCTCACCGTATCCCGGTTGGGCTGAGGAGGAGCCGGGGCACTGGTGGACAACAACTGTCGATGCCATTCGGGAATTACTGTACAGCGTTCCCGCCCGGGCTATTGCGGGTATCGGTGTTTCAGGAATGGTCCCTGCGATGGTCTTGCTGGATTCGTCAGGGCAGCCGCTGCGACGCAGCATACAGCAGAATGATGCGCGCACGATCGTCGAAGTGGAAGAGCTGCGTGCAGAGATTGATCCGCGAGAGTTTTTCTCGATCACAGGGGGAATGCCCAATCAGCAGAATATCGATCCGAAATGGCGCTGGCTGCTCAAGCACGAACCTGACGTGGTGAAACAGGTCGCCGCTCTATGCGGTTCTTACGACTTCATCGTCTATCGCCTGACGGGTCAGCTTTCTCTTGAGGAGAACTGGGCAGCGGAGAGCGGGCTTTACGATGTGCAACAGCGTCACTGGCACATACCGTATCTGGAACACGCGGGGATCAATCCGAACATCCTGCCGCAGGTACGACGCCCAACCGAGGTCGTGAGCGGTGTCAGCGCAGAGGTTGCCAGACAGACGGGCCTGAGAGCGGGAACGCCGGTCGTAGCAGGTAGCGCCGATCACGTTGCAGCGGCGCTCGCTGCCGGCCTCACACAGAGCGGCGATGTGCTGCTGAAGTTTGGAGGTGCTGGCGACATCCTGTACTGCGACCGCCGTCCCGACCCCGATCCGCACTTCTATTTTGATTACCACGATATTCCCGGCTTGACACTTATTAATGGCTGCATGGCTGCAAGTGGCTCGCTGGTCAAGTGGTTTGCCAGGGAACTGGCCTCCGGCACTCCTCTGGCCGCGCTTGATGCCGAGGCAGCGGCAATTCCTGTCGGCTCTGGTGGAATCGTTGCACTGCCTTACTTTTTGGGTGAGAAAACTCCCATCTTCGATGCGAGCGCGCGCGGCGTCTTCGCCGGTGTCATGCTGCACCATACACGAGCGCATCTCTACCGGGCTGTGCTGGAAGCGGTGTGCTACGGCTTTGCGCACCACGTCGCCTTACTGCGCGAAGCTGGACGCCCGATCAGGAGTCTGTGTGCCGCCGATGGGGGCAGTCGCAGCAAGCTCTGGATGCAGATTGCTGCGGATGTGGTGAATCAGCCGCTGCAAGTTGTCGGGGGTGAAGCGACTTCCGCGCTCGGCACAGCCTATGTTGCAGCTATGGGAACAGGCCTGTTTGACGATTGGAACCAGATACAGCGTTTCATTGTTCAGGGGCCGCTCTACGAACCTGAAGACGCAGTTGCTCAGCGCTATCGCAAGGGCTTTGAACTGTATCGCGATCTCTATCTACGGTTGCAGACACTGCTGCCGGAACTTGGCAAGCTTGATAGCACAGGGCAGATGAGAGGCGAATGAGCAGAATCCTGTTCTGAGAGCTATCTTACCGGGAGAAGGAGGGATATCTATGCTGCTCGCTGGTTTGCGAGGATTTATTACGGGCGCAGGCACAGGTATTGGCCGTGCTATTGCGTTAGAAATGGTTCGTGAGGGGGCAGACCTGTACATCACGGATCTCGATGAAAAGTCTGCGCTGGAGGTAGCTGGAGAGGCACAGCATCTTCGGTCGGAAGCGCACGTTTTTGCTGGTCAACTCGACGTGCGTGATGCTGCCGGTGTGGCGGCACAGGTCGAGGAGGCCGCCAGCCGGCTCGGGGGCCTGGACCTGGCCGTCAATAATGCTGGCGTCTCGTCAATGGCGCGGGTAGTTGATCTCACCGAAGACGATTGGGATTTCAACATGGATGTCAACGCGAAGGGCATTTTTCTCTGCTGCCAGGCCGAGGCGCGCTACTGGCTGCGGCAAGGCCGTGGTGGCAGCATCGTCAATACCGCATCGATGGCCGGAAAGAAGGCCGCCCCATTCCTGGCTCATTATTCCGCCTCAAAGTTCGCGGTGATCGGCTTCACGCAGGCGCTCGCTCTCGAAACAGCGCAGCAGGGCATACGGGTCAATGCCGTCTGCCCCGGCTACGTGCGAACCTCTATGCAAGAGCGCGAAGTCGTCTGGGAGGCAAAGCTGCGCGGGATCACCCCTGAAGAGGTGCGAGAGGATTACGTTCGTGCTATTCCACTGGGAAGATTGGAAGAACCGGAGGATGTGGCGCGTGTCGTGGTGTTCCTGCTAAGCGATCGTGCCGCGTACATGACAGGGCAAGCCATCAATGTGACGGGCGGATCCATCATGTTCTAGTGTACGGTTAGGAGACCACTGCGGAAATGGAGGCCTGAAGACGCTGTCCGGGGGACAGTGAGAATCCCGACCCTTCCCTTCTTTCCTGAAAGGTCACCGGCGACGGAGAGAGGTCTGCTAGAAAGGAACGCTGGATGAGCAGCCGTACTACGATCTTCTTTGCAACCGATATTCATGGCTCGGAACGCTGTTTCATGAAATTCGTCAATGCCGCGAAGTTTTACCACGCGCAGGTGCTTATTCTCGGCGGCGACATCACCGGTAAGGCGCTGGTTCCCATTGTGCGCCAGCCCGGCCCGGTGACAGAGCGCTACCGCGCCACGTTTCTCGGCGAGGCAGCAACGCTCGCTTCAGGAGAAGAACTGGCCGCGTTTGAACGGAAGGTGCGCCACGCGGGAGCTTATCCCTATCGCACGACGCCTGAAGAACTGGCCGCAATGGAGGCAGACCGCTCACTTGTCGACAGTCTCTTCACCCGCTTGATGGTTGAGAGCGTCCAGCGCTGGTGCGAGATAGCTGAAGAGCGACTGCGGGGCAGCGGCGTGCGCTGTTTTATCGACGCGGGCAATGATGACGAGCCGGAAATTGTTGCTGTCCTCAAGCAGGCCTCCTATGTCGAAATGCCGGAGGGGCGTGTTGTCATGCTTGACGACGAGCATGAGATGATCAGCGCCGGTTTTGCCAACACCACTCCCTGGCACGCGCCGCGCGATATTCCAGACGAAGAGCTTGGCGCGTTTCTTGAGAGCATGGCGAGCCAGCTACGCGCTCCCGAACGGGCAGTATTCAATATTCACGTGCCCCCTTACGCGAGTGGGCTGGATACCGCGCCGTTGCTCGATGACAATCTGAAACCCATCGTTGTTGCTGGAGATGTGGCAACCGGCCCCGTCGGCAGCAAGGCTGTGCGAGCCACAATCGAACGCTATCAGCCGCTCGTCTCGCTTCATGGACATGTTCACGAATCGCGCGCGGTCAGCAAACTGGGCCGTGCAGTATGCATTAATCCGGGTAGTGAGTACGGGGATGGCAATCTGCGGGCAGCGCTGGTCAATGTGAAAGGGAACAGGCTCTTAAATTATCAACTTATTACGGGATGAATGCCGCTGTGATATAATCTAGCACTATCTTCAGAAGCAGAAAGAGGTTCTAGTGATGAGTAGTACTGCGGCTCCGCTTGCGGATATTAAAGAAGAAGCCTTGCGCGTTATAGATGCTGCCAACGCGGAAGGCTTTCCTCTGCGTTTGCTTGGTGGGCTGGCGATTTATCTCCAATGTCCAGGTACGCAGACGCAGGAGTCACTCCAACGCACCTACAAGGATCTGGATTTCGTGACCCTGGCAAAGTGGAGCGGCAAAACCAAAGCCTTATTCACCAGTCTGGGCTATACGGGCAATAAAACGTTTAATGCGTTACATGGACACCAGCGCCTGCTGTTCTGGGATGAGGAGCATGGACGGCAGGTTGACATTTTCCTGGATCGCATGCAGATGTGTCACACGCTTGATTTTCGTTCCCGCCTGACCATCGAGCCGTACACTTTGCCCATTGCGGATCTTCTCCTGACCAAGCTGCAAATTGTAGAGATCAATCACAAAGACATTATCGATGCCATAGCTGTATTTTACGATCACGACATTACCGGCGATGACCACAGCATTCATGCAGGGTATATCAGCGAGCTAGCAGCCGGTGACTGGGGGTTATACAAAACGCTGCAAATCAACCTGCAGAAGATCAGGGCATATGCCCTTGAGCACGGCTTCCCCCCCTATGTCGTTGAGCGCATCGACCGCCTGGTCGCTACAATAGAAACACGTCCAAAATCGTTATCCTGGAAGGCCCGCGCCATCGTGGGCGAACGAGTCCGCTGGTACGAACTGCCAGAAGAACATGCGTAAAAACTCGTAAGACCGCGACGTGTTGTCCACAACCGGGTGGCTCCCGGCCATCGAACGCGGGCCGGGGCGTCATGGCATCTCGAATGCATTCTTCCTCTACCTGCGCGATCCTGACGACCACCGGGTCGAGTTGTTCGCCAGCGACTATCTCACCGTCGATCCAGACTGGCAGCCGATTCGTTGGGCGCTGCATGACGCAGGCCGCCAGACGCCGTGGGGCTACGCCGCGCCGCGTTGCTGGTTCGAAGAAGTGACGCGCTTCTGCAACGTCGAGGTCGGGCCGCCTGTGCTTGAAGCACAGCCAATCGTGGCGCACTTAGAGAACTTCTCACCCAATCTGCCTCTCAGCCGCAATACCTTCTGAGTGAAGGAAGCAGAAGAATTACTGGCTCTATCATCTATTGTACTATTCATCAAGGGATGAATCTGGTCGTCGTGGTACAATGAAAATGGGTGAAGCCTTTTGCGGAGTCTCTCCTGTGAAGGTGTTCGTTGCTCGTGATAGACCTCAGATGACTTACAGGAGGGAATAGAGAGGGAGGAAAAAAATACTTGGAACGCGCTTCTATTTACATTCATCCAACGGCGGAAGTCTCTCCACAGGCGATGGTTGGAGAGGGAACGCGTATCTGGCGGCAGGCTCATGTGCGGGAACATGCGCGTATCGGTGAAAACTGTAACATCGGCAAGGGGGTTTATGTTGATGCTCACGTGCAAATCGGCTCGAACGTCAAGATTCAGAATCACGTCTCGGTCTTCGAGGGCGTAACGCTGGAAGATGGCGTCTTTATTGGTCCTCACGTCTGCTTTACCAACGACCTGATTCCGCGTGCCATCACCCCCGATGGCACGCTCAAAACTGCCGATGACTGGCAGATCACGCCGACGCTGGTCAGGTACGGCGCCTCCATTGGGGCAGGTTCGGTCATTCTCTGTGGCGTGACCATCGGCCCCTTTGCCCTCGTCGGCGCTGGCTCCATGGTGACGCGAGATGTGCCGCCCCACGCCCTCGTCTTCGGCAATCCTGCCCGCCTGCATGGCTATGTCTGCCGCTGCGCGCGCCGCCTCGGCGATCTCCACGAGCGCGATGGGCAACTCATCGGCTGGTGTGCCGCATGTGGGAAGGAATGTATTATCCCAGGGTAGCAGGTAGAACCTTCTGACGACCTTCTCAAAACGAACGCGGCATGCCCAGCACGTGCTCGCTCAGATACGAGAGGATGAGATTCGTTGAGATGGGCGCGACCTGGTAGAGGCGCGTCTCGCGAAACTTGCGCTCCACGTCGTATTCTGCCGCGAAGCCGTAGCCACCGTGGGTTTGGAGGCAGACATTGGCCGCCAGCCAGGAAGCATCTGCCGCCAGCAACTTCGCCAGGTTCGCCTCTGCTCCGCAGGGCTGTCCTGCGTCGAACAGGGCTGCCGCTTCGTAGCGCATCAGGTCGGCGGCGCGCACGTCTGCGTAGGCACGGGCGATGGGAAACTGGATGCCCTGGTTCTGCCCGATAGGTCGGTCGAAGACGATGCGCCCGCTGGCATATGTGCGCGCTCTGTCGATGAACCAGTAGCCGTCGCCGATGCACTCTGCCGCGATCAGGATGCGCTCGGCGTTCATGCCGTCCAGGATGTACGAGAAGCCTTTGCCCTCTTCCCCGATCAAATTTTCGGCAGGAACCTCAAGGTTATCGAAAAAGACTTCGTTCGTCTCGTGATTGACCATGTTGCGGATGGGCCTGACCGTCATTCCCCTGCCCAGGCTCTGGCGTACATCCACCAGGAAGACAGATAAGCCCTCTGTTTTCTTCTTGATCCGCGCGAGTGGCGTGGTGCGCGCCAGCAGCAGCATCAGGTCCGAATGCTGAACGCGTGAGATCCATACCTTCTGCCCGTTGATGATATAGCGCTCCCCGCGCTTCTCGGCGAAGGTCTTCGTTTTCGTGGTGTCGGTGCCGGTGGTCGGCTCGGTGACGGCGAAGGACTGCAAGCGCAATTCGCCCGAGGCGATGCGTGGCAGGTAGGCGCGTTTCTGCTCTGGCGAGCCATGCCGCAGCAGCGTGCCCATCGTATACATCTGGGCGTGACATGCTCCCGAGTTCGCGCCTGAGCGGTTGATCTCTTCGAGGATGATCGACGCCTCGGTCAAGCCGGTCCCGCCGCCACCATATTCCTCCGGGATGAGAGCCGCGAGCCATCCCGCCTCTGTCAGCGCCTGCACAAACGCTTCAGGATAGCTCGCGGCCTCCTCAACTTTCTGCCAGTAGGTGTTGCCAAAGGCCCTGCATACATCACGTACTCCCTGGCGGATGTCGGTGTGCAGGTGCGCACGAGGGTTGATGTCGTTCACGTTGTTCCCTCCTTTTTCCCTCTATTTTATCACCTTGCGCCTTGCCGCTCTTGCTGGTTCAAAACACAGAGAGCATTGAGCCTGTTTGAAGATATGCTCAAACAGCAAGGAGGTACACTGCTTTATTGCGCTCGCTCTACCCGTTTTATGCCTTGTGAGATAAGAAGAAGCCTTGCATAGGTCATGACCTTCCTCGTGCAGCACCTCTCGCACTCGCTGGTACAGTTGACCGGCATCGATCTTGTATGCTTCCTGGGAACGCGGGTTGAAGGCGGAAGTCTGCTGTTCTTAACGTAGGGTATATCTCAGCCGCTGTCAAGTAGATGCGTTCATCTCGGTTCTGCCAGAAACCGGGGGCGAGAGCAGGAAATGTAAGGGCGCAATGCATTGCGCCTGTTACAAGGTCTTACAGAGGGAATCAGGTTAGCTTACCATATCTTCAGTGAACCAGATATAGCCGTTTGAATCAACGACGACGCCGATGCCTATCTGGTGCAGGGTCGTGCTGAAGAGGTGGATGCGATGCCAGCCGCCTATAGGTTCGTTCTCCATACTTTCCTGAATGTTGGAAACACCGGCCCAGGGCGTCGGATAGGGGCCTGCCTCGCCGATATTCTCACCGCAGTCGCTGTCACCGGCAAATCCTTCGTTGGCAATGCGCTGGTATGGCGTCATGCCGTCCGGGCAATAATGGCTGAAGCCGCAGTGAATCATGTTCCAACTGTGAAGCAGCGCGCCAGCCGCCAGTGTGGAGTTCCAGGTGAATGGAGGCAGGCCGCAAGCCTCACGATTACTGTTGATCAGTTGGAAGAGTTGCGTGGTGAGTTGCTGCGCCTCCGCAGTGACAGGCGCCGGCCCATAGGGAGCAGCTAATGTTCCGTTTTCTGGCGGTACCAGCGTCGTATCATTGCTGAATGTAACACAGTTCGAGCCTGGTTGTGGAGTCTGCGTTGGATTGGGACGAGGAGCCGACGTCGGGGAAGGGGCGGTTTGAGGAACAGGCGTAGGAGTTGGAATCGCTTTCTGGCTGGGAATCGATACTATCTCCGTTGGAGTGGGTTGTGATACGATCACAACCGAGTTTGGATGAGCGGATGTGTGAAGATTCCCCTGGTTCAGGGAGTCGCTCATATTGTAACTCGACGACGAGTTGCGCGTGGAGATGGGAGACCCACACGCCGCTAGCAAGACGACCATACAGAGACACAACAAACTCCAGGAAATCTTTTGCACGAACTACGACCTTCCTGCTTTACACTCCTTCATTATTCACTACACCGTAGTGTAGCACCGATTGTTTGTATGTATGCATGAACATTCTTCAATATAGTACTTTTTGGAGTGTTTATGCATCAGATTACATCTTCAAGAGACCAGCGCAGGCGCTCGTGATTGCGGCGCAGCCGGTCAAGAAAGTTCTGGTTCAGGCGATAAATCTCCTTGATGTTCGTGTATTCATCTGGACAGTGTATTATAATTTCCCGTGGCTTAAGACCGCAGTAGTAAAGAAGATAGGCCAGTCTTCTTTCGCGCGCATCGGGCAGGAGCGGTTGAATGCTTTGCCAGATGTCCTCATCATCCAGCACGTCTTCTATGAAAGGTTCGCCGGGATAGTCCGGTTCCGGTAATGCAACGACCTGAGAGCGGTGGTAGGTGCGCACCGTATCAATAAGGATGCCAGTGAGGGTAGCGCGCAGGTAGCTTAGTACCGCTGCTAAGGAAGTGAACACGACAGATTGATCGCGCATGGCGGACCAGAAGCGGGCAATCGTCTGAGCTACGTAGTTCTCTTCTGTGTCGAGCCGCAAGGCCGTATCGCGACTCGAATGGCTGCGTATCCAGCAACAGAGTGTCTCGCTAAAACACTCCTGTATCACAGCCCAGGCTTGTTCGCTTTGTTGCTGTACGGCGCGTCGTATGAGTTCCAGGCAATAGCTCTGCTCTCCTGATTCCTTACGCCGGTAGCGTTTGAGTTCATCCTGGCAAAGGAGGGCCAGGACCGTCAGTGGTATCTGACCCGGTGTTTCATCTATGGAGGTTATCATGGATTTCATCATTTCTTCTCTGGAAGCTGGGAATGCCATATTTTCTGCAAAACTTTCTTCTATTAGGAAAGGCAAAAGGAGAATTCATCATCAATTTCTCTCCTTGCTTTACACTCGTTTGTCGCTCGCTTTAATCTATAAGCGTCTCGCTCCTGGAAGCGAGAGGTTCATGTCCTCAGTCTAACCTGCAAGGCCTGAAAGATGCATCGCACAAAGATGCGATTTTGGGGGATGATTTGCGAACAGTATCAGGTGGGGAGATAGCTAAAATAAGCTATGTGGTACGCAATCAGGATAGGTGGAAGAGTATACAATGCGGAAGATCGGGGCAGTGATGCCGGTTAAAGCAGTTTCTGCTCAATAGCGAAGCGCGTCACAGCGGTACGCGAGTTGACATTGAGTTTGTTGAAGATAGAGCGCACGTGGGCGTTGACGGTATGCAGGCTGACGATGAGTTGTGCGGCAATCTGGGCGTTGGTTAAACCTTGCGCGACCAGACGTAACACTTCCACCTCACGTTGAGTCAGACCTGCTGGATAGGTTGTTGGAACTGCCTTCGCGGTGGGTGATTGTAACACTTTCGCAACCTGTGTAAGCGTCTCGTCCGGTGCTTGTGGCAGGGAGAAGACCTGCTCAAGAGTCATGCTCCGCACCAGTCTTTCTCTATATCGATCTCAACAGAAAATAGACAGATCACAATACATTCTTTTCGTTCAATGTTGTCTGCATTATAACCCATACTCATGGATATCTCTACTACTTTAGAGAGATGTTTCTGCCTTTTCCCTGTTTTGTTACTGAAGAAGAGAGCAAGCGCCTACTGGAGGGGCATTCTCTAAAGGCAGGCAGGGAAAAGCAAGGGGCCAGATACATCCATCTGGCCCCTTGAAGCGGTTGAATCTGTTATCACTTTGTCCCTGCTCAGGCTCCGTGGGAGGAGGCTTGCTGCACTCTTTCCCACATTCTCTGATAGAAAGAGAATGGAGTGCTGAAGAAGCTGAGGTACTCTTTCATAAGCTCCTGTGTCAGTTCTTGCAGTGTCTCTTGCTGCTTCTGTGTCTGCTCTGCCAGTGTGTGCATCAGCGTGCGATTGCTCTCTATCTGGCTCTTGAGCGCCTCAATCCCGCTCTGAACCACTTCCTGGGCGTACTTAATATTGCGTTCCTGAGCGGCAACAGCATTGCCTGTTACGGACTGGAATACCTGCTGCGGCTCTTGCTCCAGCAATGACTCCATCAGGATGCGATTTTCGCGGGCGTTCTCTTTGAGGACCTCAACACCATCCTCAAAGATGCTGCGGGTATATTGCATACCGCGCTGCTGAGCTGCGGTAATATTTTTAATAACCGCCTCATCCATCTCCCACATCGATTGAAGCAGTTTCTCCGGCGCGTCCTCAGTCTGTGTCACGATCAACTCCTTTTCTTTCTCTGTTTCCTGCTCGTACATCGTTTGAGCATCTATATGTATTCTACATTTATATGCGAAATTTATCAAGGGAGCAGAGAGGCTTTCCCGGCGGTTCCCAGGAAATAGTGACGGTGTTGTCTATAGAACATGAGCAATCGAGATGACATTGTGAAAGCCATGCTATAAAATAAAGGAATTGAAGCAATAGATGGAGGGAGTTTGACCTGAAGGCCCGACTGGGCCGGTCGCTCTTCCAATCACCCTCGTTGGTCGGTATTTACGCAGGCAAATCAGAAGAAAGGAAGGACACGCATGGATTTGATTAGTCCGGTTGTGAATCGCTGGATTCAAGAAGCCAGAGAAGACCCGGAAGCTTTCTGGGAGAGAGCGGCTGAACAATTACCCTGGTTCCGTAAATGGGATAGCGTCTTCGAGTGGACGCCACCCACGTTTCGCTGGTTCATCGGTGGACAGACGAATCTGGCATACAGCGCGCTCGACCATCACGTAAAACACGGCTGGGGGGGACACACCGCGTTAATCTACGTGAACGAGTGCGGGGAGCGAGAGGTCTACACGTATGCGCAAATGCTGCACGAGGTGGAGCGCCTGGCTGCCGCCCTGCGCGGTATGGGCACCAAGAAAGGCGACCGCATCACCATATACATGCCAACCTGTCCCGAGGCCATCATGCTGATGCTCGCAACGGTGCGTATTGGCGCGATGCACGTTGTGGTCTTCGCGGGTTTTGGCGCGCAGGCACTGAGCGATCGCGTGCAGGCATCCGGTTCGCGCCTCATTTTTACAGCGGATGTCACGTATCGCAAGGGTAAGAACACGCAACTCAAAGAGATCGTTGATGCTTCTCTGGAGCTTGAGCGTGGCGCGGTCGAACACGTGGTTGTTCTGAACCGTACCGGCGAAACAATCCCCATGCAGGTCGGGCGCGATATCACCTGGCAAGACTTCCTTCAGGCGGCTCAAGGCCAGGAGGGCGGCTATGTGGCGATGGAATCGAATGAACCCGCCTACATTCTCGCGACTTCGGGCACCACGGCGAAGCCGAAACTCGCCATGCACATGCACGGTGGCTACCAGGTGCATATCTACAGTATGAGCCAGTGGGTATTTGGATTGAAGCCGAATGATGTGTGGTGGTCGACATCGGATATTGGTTGGGTCGTCGGTCATAGTTACATTGTCTATGCCCCGTTGATTGTCGGCGCGACCACTATCGCTTACGAAGGGGCGCTGGATTATCCGGGACCTGATATGTTCTGGAAAGTCGTAGAAGAATTTGGCGTGACAAGCGTATTCACCTCACCCACCGCTGTGCGCATGCTGATGAAGTATGGCGAAGAACCCACGCGGAAGTATGATCATTCCTCGCTCGATCGCGTATTCTGTGCCGGAGAGGTATTGAACGCCCCGGCCTGGGAATGGCTGCAAAAAACGGTTCTGCGCGATCGCGTGCCGGTGATCGATCACATGTGGCAGACCGAAACCGGTGGCCCTATTTTTGGCAACCCATACGGACTCGGCATGCTGCCTATCAAACCCGGCTCGGCGACCATCCCCCTGCCCGGCATCGAAGTAGAGGTAGTCAATGCGCAGGATGGAACACCGGTAGAAACGAATGAGAAGGGCATCATGGTCATCAAACGCCCGTTCCCCGGGCTGACACCCTCCCTGTGGGGCGAGCCTGAGCGTTACGGACGCGACTACTGGGAGAAATTGCCGGGGGTGTACTACACGGGCGACTCTGCCCAGATCGACGAGGACGGGTACGTGTGGTTCGCGGGTCGTGCCGACGAGATTATCAAGATCGCGGGCCATCGCATCGGCACCATTGAGGTCGAGACGGCGTTCTTAAAGCATCCAGCCGTGGCGGAATCAGGTGTGGTTGGCCGCCCCGACGAACTGCGCGGCGAGGTTATCGTGGCTTTCGTTGTGCTCAAGCAGGGATATGAATCCTCGGAGGAGTTGCAGAAAGAACTGCTGAGCACAGTGCGCTCTGAGCTAGGACCCGTTGTAGTCATCAGCGAGATCAATTTTGTGAGTAACCTGCCTAAGACACGCAGTGGCAAGATTATGCGCCGTGTGCTGCGCTCAGTCACGCTGGGCCGCGATCCGGGCGATGTCTCCACGATTGAGGACGAAGGGTCGGTCGAAGAGGCACGCCATGCCTGGGAGCAGTTGAAGGCGGAAATGGCTCAGTAGGATCGTCGTTGTCGCGAGCTGGTCGATTTGTGCAGGAAGCAGGCTGTCCAGCCTGCTTCCTGTTTTTTTATGCTTCTCTCGTCGCCTGCGATGAAGCGAGCGGCTGAGAGGAAGAGAGTTCATGCTTAGAGTTCGATTACGCCCATGTCCTTGATGCTCAGTCCGCTGCGTGCGAGCACCTTTCTCGCAGCAGGAACCGGGCCGACGCCCATATATCTGGGTTCTACGCCCCCGTGTGCGTAGGCGACCAGCCGCCCCTGAGGCCGTCGTCCGCGCTGCTGTGCTTCGCTGGCTTCCATTGCTGTGACTCCTTCGAGAGATTATTCCCTCTTATTGAGGCGGCTTCGTAATATTTTCCGGTTATCCTCCTTCTCAAAGGTAGTGCAGAGTATCGTAATCAGTGTAACCGACGTTTCATAAAGGTGTTGGAGATATTTTGCCAGTTACAGAACAGAAAGGAGGTTTTCCATGGGAACACTTAAAGGCGCGGTGGTTGTAGTCACGGGCGCAGGCAGGGGCATTGGACGCGCCATTGCCGAGGAACTTGGGCATGAAGGGGCGATAGTAGTGGTCAACTACTCGAAGAGCAGAGAGGCTGCTGAGAACCTTGTAGCCCACCTTCAGCAGAGTGGATCACCGCAGTCCGTAGCGATGCAGGCCGATGTGTCGGATAAAGCACAGGCTGCCAGGCTCATCGAGGAGACGGTTAACCGCTTTGGCCGCATAGATGTGCTGGTTAACAATGCAGGTATTAATATTGACCGCTCGATAAAGAATCTCTCCCCGGAGGACTGGGATACGGTCCTCCGGGCTGACTTGAGCAGCCACTTCTATACAGTCAAGGCCGCTCTGCCTGCTTTTATACGGCAGAAGAGAGGCAAAATCATCAACATTAGTTCCGTGAATGGGCAGATGGGGAACTTTGGTCAGGCGAACTACGCGGCAGCCAAGGCTGGTATCATCGGGTTCACCAAAACGGCAGCCCTGGAACTGGCTCGCTACAATGTCACAGTCAACGCGATCTGCCCCGGTTATATCGCCACGGAGATGTTCGAGGCGGTTCCTGAGAAGACGAAGGAGGCCATTCTGGCACGCATACCTCTTGGCCGGGCTGGTACACCGTATGAGGTGGCCCGTGCTGTGCGCTATCTGATCGTCGATGGAGACTATTATACCGGCTCGACGCTCAGTATGAACGGAGGAGTTTACATGCCATAGGAGGTGGTCGTAGCGAAAGCGAAAAAGGGAATCGACTAAGGGCGCGTCTTTGGCCGGTTCCCTTTTCTTTCAGCCTTTTTGTTACTCCGAGCGGGCCGCGAGCCAGGAATCGATGTGCGGCCAGGTGTACTTCAGCGCGCCACTGCCCGCCATCATGCCGATATGTCCTCCCTTTACCTTCATCAGGAATTGATCCTGACTGCCGACTTTCGTCATGATGCTCTCCGACTGGCACGTTGGTGAGATGTGGTCCGACAGGGCGATCACGTTGAGCAGATTTGCTCTGATATGGCTCAAATCTACTCGCTCGCCGCGCAGGACCCAGTTTCCATTGATGAGCCTGTTCTCACGGTAAAGCTCCTGGATAAGTTGGCGGTACGTTGCTCCGGCCATGGGGATGAGATCGGTGACCCAGGTGTTCATGGCATGCCACGATTCGACAACACGCGGGTTATCCAGATTGTCCCACAGTGTCAGGTAGGAGCCGATATAGTTTTCGACCGGTTTAAGGGCTTTGGCTCCGTAGTCGATCATTTCGCCGGGCATGTTGCCAAAGGCTTCGATGATCTTATCGGGGTCGAAGTTCTGATCGTTTACCCAGCGGATAAAGCCGCCCGCCGTCTTGTCGGTGAAATCCAGGGGCGCCGTGAGCAGGATGAGATTTTTGAGGCCGCTATCAGGGCGTAAGGCTGCGTAGGAGGTGGAGATGATGGCGCCGATGCACCAGCCAAGTAAGCTGAACTCATCCGAACCTGAAACGGCTTTCATCTTACGAATGGCACGCGGCAGGTAATCCAGCACGTAGTCATCGAACTTAAGCTCTTTATCCTCAATACCGGGGGAACCCCAGTCCAGCAGGTAGACATCGTAGCCCTGCTTGACCATGTACTCGACGAAGCTGTAGCCGGGCCGCAGGTCGAGAATATACGGGCGGTTCATCAGGGCGAAGACGAGGAGCAGAGGTATCTTATGCCTCTGCTCAGGAGGCAGCGCCGGGATATAGCGGTATAGCCTCGCTTTATTGAGCGTCCAGATGACTTCTTTGGGGGTCTGACCCACACGCGCCCGGCTGCTGCTCACCCGTACCAGCGTGCGAGCCTCTTCCTCAATCTTCCGCAGTTCGCTCTCAAGCGCGAGCGGGATAAGCGGAGAGAATGGAGTAGCCATTAATGATTCTCCTTTGTTTCAGACGATGTTTTTGATGCACGGCTCGAATGGGTTTGCTTCTGTACTGCTCGCAGGATTTCGTCAAGCTTTGCGTCCAGATCGTCCAGGCGCATCTCAATATTGGTCATGCGTTCTGCCAGGCTCGTCACCTCAGCGCGGGTCGGCATGTTCAGCCTCGCCAGCGTCTGCGTCATCGTCGTTTCGAGTGCGCGCTGGAAGGGTTGCGATATCGTCAAATAGGTATCCAACCACTGGGCCGTTGCGCGACTGTAAGCATCTGAATTGACGAAGTCGATCATCACTTTGGACCAGGTTTCCAGGCTGGCATCGCGCATCGCCTGCCAGGTTTTCAGGCTCGCTTCACGCATGATGTTCAGTGTGTCAAATGGATCGAGTGGATTCGTTGGTTCTGGCTCTTTGCTCATAGTGTAAGATAGCTCCTTTCTTCTCTGCTGCCTCTGCTTTATTCAGCGACTCTTTCGAGAATGCGAGCAATCGCAATCCCTTCTTAAACCTAAACAGTAGTCTGCTAATCGCACAAACCCGTCACAAGCGTTCTCTTCCTCCTTACGAACCCGTCACAGTAGTTCAGTCAGGAGGTATGACAGGGTACTGTGTTTATTATTGTAATACCTCCAGGCTTGCGAGAACGGGACCTTATGCTGCCGTGGCTTCACGCATGTATTTGATGGTTGCTTCGCCGCTCAGAACCAGCATTCCTTTCTGGTTAGTGCATTCAGTATGCAGGGTGACAATACGCTTATCCTCGCGCAGCGCGACCACCCTGACGGTAACCGTCACCGTGTCGCCGATGTGTATGGGAGCGAGAAATTTCAATGTCTGACCCAGGTAGATGCTGCCCGGACCGGGGAGTTCGTTACCCAGTACAGCGGAGATCAGCGATCCAACCAGAAAGCCATGCGCGATACGCCTGCCAAAAAAAGACTGCTCAGCATAACGTGCATCGAGATGAATGGGATTGTGGTCTCCACTGACGAGGGCAAAAAGAAGGATATCGTCCTCACTAATGGTACGAGAAAGGGTGGCCTGAGAACCAATTGCTGGCAGCGGTGCCAGGTGCTGTACGCCGTTACTCACCTGTTGAGCTCCTTATCTTGTAAAGGAAGAACAGTATTGATCGATTACGATCAACCGATCAATCCGCTTCTGCAAGCATACTGCTGCATACCTATCAGGCTTCTTGCACGTCATCGTGCAGATGCATGTATATGCATTTAAGCGCAATATGTAAACTGCATCTATATGCATAATACTTTCTGGTACCTTCGTTTGTCAAGTGCCAGGGCGTGTACCCCCTGGGCTGCGCTGGCCATCGTCAGATCCATCTTCACCACGTCGAAAGCTGCAGTTTTGAGAATGCGCTGTCCCCAGGTAAGGGTGCCAATCGCCATCGCCACTCCGCCAATCACGAGAGGGAAGAGGTGGGTGAGGATGAAGACGCCAGTAGCATTAGAGACATCATTGGCTCCTAACACGAACGAGGCCGCGAACCCTACACACACCAGCAGGAGCGGTAAGAGGCGAAGTGCGAAGATGGTGAGACAAGAAGTGGTTGTAGCGCGAGCAGGCAATGTATGCCCGGCGAGAGCCACACCGGGAAGGGAGAAGCTCGCGTCTGCTGACGGTCTCCTGAAAAGGCTTCGTCTTATCAGGTTGATCGCTGAAGAATGAGATAGGCTGCTTCGGTACGGTTCTGCGCACCGAGCTTGCTCAGAATGCTCTGCACGTGCTTGCGAACGGTCTTCTCAGAAATATGGAGTCCCTGGGCAATTTCACGGTCGCGATAGCCCTGACTGATGAACTGGAGAATCTCACGTTCCCGTGTTGTCAATTCTGAGATTGCATCATAGCCCTTCTCGTGGAGCAGAATGCGATTTTTCAGCCCCTCCTCGGATGCCCATGATGGCATGGCAGCATCCCGTAAGCGATGCACAAGACGTGTTAGTAGAAGTGGGCGCATTGCTAACTCACCCTGACAAACCATCTGAAGCATAGATGTAACGTCCTCGAGATCAACATCCTTCTTGGAACGATAGCCATGTGCTCCCGACATAATGGCAGCAAACGCTTCCTGTTCGTTCTCGATATCGGTCAAGGCAATGATGCGGGAGTTGGGCACAAGCTTGCGCAAACGCCGGATCTCCGCGACACCATTGCCTTGTATATCTAGCCAGATAATGTCTGGTTGTAGGGTAACGGCTTTGTCCTCCGCATCGGCATAGTTCGATGCAGAAACGATACGCTTAACTCCGGGCTGGCCGGTCAAAATCTGGGTAAGAGCTACCCGGATAAGCGTATAGTCATCTACAACTAATACCGTAATTGGTTGAGTTAAAACCAAATTGCCGTCTTGCAAGGTTCCGTTTTTAGTTTCTTGATCTAGCACTGAATAAGACATGGTTGTTTCCTCCACTCAATGCCACTGCTCCCGGGATACTCCTCGTCAAAACTCTACTTTGCGCTTCAAATATAAAAATTTCAATGATTGTCCGCCCAGAACGGAACACTATAAGTAAACTGGCTATATTTTTACAGCCAGGCAGAATTATCGTCCGCATCTAACGCACTATAGTATATCATAAAAAGGAAAAAAGTACATGTGCGGAGAAATCAGGGAGTGTTTTGGGCGTAAATGCGTATGAGGAAGCAGACCTCGATCTCCACTTTTTGACGTAGACAGGACGAGCATAGAGATAGCTAATGACTTACCCGCTTTGATGGTTGTGGGGTTTGTTCATTGATGCTAAACTTTTGCCGTGAATTGCAAGCCTTGCATCACGTTGGTCATTGCTCCAAATTAGTGCGGGTTATGCCCATAACAGGATAGGTTGGGGGAGGGAGGTCTGCTTGAGGATACAGAATGTAATTAAATCGGCACCCGGGTTTCTGAAGTTACCTTACGCTTCTCTTCTTTTCATGATAGCTCCGCTTCTGATAGCCTTCCTCCCGGCCCCTTTGGCCTACAGGGTGGCATGCCTGCGCGGAGATTGGAGATACCGGTTTGATAGGCATGCGCGTGAATGGATAATGTGGAGTCTTCGAGATGTCCTGGGCGATCAACTGAGCCTGGCAGAGCGTAAACGCGTGACGCGCGACTACTTCCGTCTGCGTGCCTGTGAGGCAGTAGATATAGCGCGCCTGGCCGGGAGGGGGCGGGCGCTGGCAAAGCTCGTGGAGATACACGGTCTGGAGCATATCGAGGCTGCCCTGGCTGCTGGAAAGGGCGCGATTCTTGCCAGTGCGCACTTTGGCTCCTATAGTAGTTGTTTCTCCTTGATTGGCGCTCATGGTTTTCCCATCACCGTGATTGGTCGCTGGCCCTCCCGGTTTGATCAGCCAATCGAGCGCTTCTTCTTTCAGCTACTCACGCAAAAGACCGTGGAACACCACTTGCAGCGCCCGGATATCCAGCCGCGCGGGCAGTTGGATACCGCTTTTCAAGCCGCTGCGATACTGCGAAACAACGAATTAATCGGTATTTGTCTGGATGCACCCGTGACTTCTGCAGATCGAAAACGCGCGGTCTCGATGGATTTTCTCAATCGGCAAATCTGGCTATTACCCGGCGCTATTACGATTGCCCGGCTTACAGGGGCACCTGTCCTGATGATGTTCATTCGTCGTGCGCCGGATTGGCGACACCAGATAGTGGAGATTTCCCCGCCCATGCTGCTAGATGGCGATACCGTAACAGCTTTCAGGCGCTGTTTGGCCGTGGTGGAATCCGCTATTCGCCAGAACCCGGCCTGCTGGAGCTTCTGGTGCGGTCTGTCCGATCTCGTCAGGTTGGGGTTGTTGTCCGAGCAGACCCTGAAAGCTCATAAGTTTGTAGCCAGGGGCTGGCGATTAACCTGGGACCAGTGACATGGCACAGAGTCAAAAAGGCAAGCAAATTTCAGAAGAATTAAAGGAGGTTTCTATAGTGAATGAGAGTATAGCTTCACGAGTCAAAGCGGTTATGGTTCAGGTGTTGGATTTGAACCTGTTGCCTGAGCAGATCGATGATGAACTACCGCTTTACTCCTCGAGTATCCGTCTGGACTCGCTTGGTTTCCTGCATCTGATTATCGCGCTCGAAGAGGAGTTTGGTCGCCAGATCAACGACGAAGATGTAATGGAAGCCGATCTCGAAACAGTTGGTAACCTGATCCGGCTCTTTGAAGATAAGCTAGTGGCCCGGTCTCCACACGATGAGAAAAGCGCTGGCGGGCCAACCTACCAATCATGAGAGGGAATGCTATGAGAGAGGTTCCGCGCACGCAGTTTCTCTTAAGCGAAGAAGATGTGCCACGATACTGGTACAACATCCTGGCGGATCTGCAGTTCCCTGTCCCACGGGAACACAGGGCAAGGTTCGATACGGCATCTGATGCCGGAGAGGCGAGGTTGATGGCCCAGATTCCGCTGTCGATGTATCGTCAGAGTATCAGCAAGGAGCGTTTTATCGAAATTCCCGAACCGGTGCGAGACGAGTACCGGCGCTGGCGGCCTACACCTCTGTATCGCGCTTATCGACTGGAACGCTTGCTCGATACGCCCGCACGAATTTACTACAAGTACGAAGGCAGCAGTCCTGCTGGCAGCCACAAGCTCAACACTGCTCTGGCCCAGGTCTACTACTATCAAAAAGCCGGGATTCGTCACCTGACTACCGGCACCGGCGCCGGGCAATGGGGGACGGCCCTGGCAATGGCCTGCCAGAGTTTCGGAATGCGCTGTACGGTGTACATGGTCCGCTTGAGCTATGCTCAAAAGCCCTACCGCCGTATTATCATGAGTCTGAACAATGCCGAGGTCATCTCCAGTCCCAGTGAGCATACCCAGATTGGCCGGGAGATGCTGGCACGGTATCCTGATACCAATAGCAGTCTCGCCATCGCCAACGCCGAGGCGATAGAGCATGCTCGCACAAATGAGAAGTGTCGCTTCTCGATCGGCAGTGGCGAGAACCATGTGCTGCTGCACCAGACGGTCATTGGCGAGGAAGCGCTGCGCCAGATGGAACTGAGCGGAGACTTCCCCGATGTTGTTATTGGATGCATGGGGGCGGGCAGCAACTTCGCCGGGCTGGCCTTTCCCTTCTACCGTGAGAAAATACGCTCTAAACGCAACACACGCTTCCTTGCTGTTGAGCCGGAAGCCTGTCCCAAGATGACACGCGGGCGCTACACCTGGGATTACAACGATTTCTCTGGCATCACTCCCATGACCAAAATGTACACGCTGGGTCATACCTTCATCTCTCCGGGCATTCACGCGGGAGGACTTCGTTACCACGGTGCCGCGCCAATTGTGAGCGCCATGTACCACCGTGATCTGATCGAGGCAGTAGCCTATCCGCAGCGCACCGTCTTTGAAGCCGGTATCATGTTTGCGCAGAGCGAGAAGCTCATCCCTGCACCCGAATCGGCGCACGCTGTCAGAGGGGCTATCGACGAGGCTCTGCGGGCCAGGGAAGAAGGGCGCGCGAAGGTTATTCTCTTCAATATAAGCGGCCACGGCCTGATGGACCTCGCGGCGTATGAATTCTATCTCAGTGGCCAGATGGAGGACTACATAGTAGCGGATGATGTGATTGCTCAATCGCTGGCGCGTATCCCTGCTATGGAAGGAGAATAAGGCGTGGATTTTAGATGGAACGAAGGGCAGCTCGCGCTGCATCAACGCCTGCGTACATTTGGCGGGAGCGAGCTGGGCGAAGACCTGATCGAGCGGGATCGAGCACAGTCCTTCTCGCGAACGGGCTGGCAGCGCTGTGCGGAATATGGTGTCCTCGCGCTGCCAATCCCGGAAGAGTATGGCGGCCTGGGCTATGATCCCGTGACCTGTGCCTTCGCTCTGGAAGGGTTAGGCTACGGCTGCCGTGACAACGGTTTGCTCTTCTCGGTAGGGGCGCATATCTGGGCTGTGGAGCTACCGATCTGGAAGTTCGGCTCAGCAGAACAAGCCGAGAAGCTGCTGCCCCTACTCCGCGCAGGTCAAATGATTGGGGCGCACGCCATTACCGAGCCTGATGCAGGGTCTGATACCCTCTCACTACGCACGCGGGCGCAGCGCGACGGGCAGGGGTATGTCCTGAACGGGCGCAAATGCTTCATCACTAACGGCCCGGTAGCTGATCTCTTTCTCATCTATGCCACCATCAATCCGAGACTAGGCTTCACCGGCATTACTGCCTTCCTTGTCGAGCGCGATCGACCGGGTCTCATTGTCGAGACGAGCTATGGCAAGATGGGATTGCGGACATCACCCTGGGCTGAGGTCGTCCTGCAAGACTGCTATGTGGATGACAGCCAGCGTCTGGGCGCTGAGAAACAGGGGCACACCATTTTTGCGACAACGATGAGCTGGGAGCGGGCGCTGATCCTTGCTCCCTTGCTCGGCTCGATGCAGCGCCAGATTGACGAATGCATCGCCTATGTCCAGAAGTGCTCCCGGCTTGGTCAGCGTGTCAATAGATTTCAGGCAGTAGCGCAGACCATTGCCGATATGCAGGCGCGCCTGGAATCCGCGCGCCTGCTCACCTATAAGGCGGCATGGCAGCTGAGTTGTAATGAACCTTCGATCTTCTCAGAAATTGCCAAGCTTCAGACAAGTGAGGCGGCGGTGCAGGTCTTTCAGGATGCAATGGAGGTATGTGGTGGCGATGGCTGTACCATAGGTGCCCAGATTGAACGCGACCTGCGTGATGCGCTGGGGACGCGCATCTCCTCTGGCACGGCAGAGATGCAGCGCTCCGTGATAGCTGCAAAGCTTGGACTATGGTAAGAAGATTGCTCTGTCGCACATCCGAAAATAAATTCCCCACTTCAGGAGGTTGGGTTGCAGTTATGAATACTCTTTATGACTATCTCACCACCGCTGCCAGGACATATCCTGACAACATAGCGGTGCGCTATAAGAATCAATCGATGAGCTACGCGGAGCTGGACCAGATGAGCAATGCCCTGGCGGCACGACTCATTCAGGCGGGGGTGCGTCCTGGTGAGCGTATTGGTATCTGGTTGAACAAATCGATTGAGGCGCTTGTATCCATCTACGCCGCCCTCAGAGCTGGAGCGGCCTATGTCCCAATCGATCCAATCGCGCCGATCAAGCGCACGATATATATGCTCAACGACTGCCAGGTAAGCGTCCTGATCACCACCCAGGAGCGTCTGGCCCTCCTCGACGAAGCATTCTTGCACGACCTGCATCCGGCGCTGCTTGTGCTGGCGGACGGCGATACTATCAGGCCGACACTCGCAGGTATTCCATTGCTTGCCTGGTCTGAAGCACTCAACACGGCTTCGCACCTCGACTCCGATCAGGCACGTATTGTCAGTCCTGACCAGCTCGCCTATATTCTCTACACGTCAGGGTCTACAGGTTCGCCCAAAGGCGTTATGCTCACGCACCGGAACGGGCGAGTCTTCGTCGACTGGGCACACCAGTGCTTCCAGCTTACAACGCATGACCGGTTCTCCAGTCATGCGCCATTCCACTTCGATCTCTCGATTCTCGACATCTTTGGTGCTGCCTGTGCGGGTGCAACGCTCGTCCTGATACCTGAGAACCAGCAGGGCCTGGGTGTTGCGCTGGTTCGGTTGATAGTCGAGGAAGAAATCACCGTCTGGTACTCTGTTCCCACCGCGCTGATTCGTATGCTTGAGGCCAGCAACAGCATGTTGCTTAGCACATCACATCTCCGTCTGCTGCTCTTCGCCGGTGAAGTATTTCCGCTCAAGCATCTGAGGTGGCTCCATGCCACAGTGCCGGGAGCAGAACTCTATAATCTGTATGGCCCCACCGAAACCAATGTCTGTACGTTCTATCAGGTGACTGATGACGACGTCGCACCTGCGCGGACCCAGCCTATCCCAATTGGGCGAGCCTGCGACTATGCTATAACCTTCACCGTAGATGACACTGGAGCGCTCCTCGACCTCACTGACGATGCGGAGGGTGAGTTGTGTGTCGGAGGGGATTCGGTGATGTCTGGCTACTGGGGTGATCCAGTCAAAACGGAGCAGAGATTGATCCCATGCCCCCCATCCCTCAGCAGCAATAAATATGCGTATCGAACGGGTGATATCGTCAGACGCGACGAAGCTGGCAACTATCTCTTCGTTGGGCGTCGCGATCATATGGTCAAAAGCCGGGGCTACCGCATCGAACTGGGTGAGATTGAGGCTGCACTGCTCGCCCATGAGAGTGTTCACGGGGCAGCGGTTATTGCCGTACCAAACGACCAGATTGGCACACAGATCGAGTGTTACCTGGTCCCTCGTGAAGGTGTGGAAATTGCCGAAGCGGACCTGCGCCAGCACTGCTTGCGCCTGCTCCCGCGCTACATGGTTCCGGAGCGATTCCATGTTGTGCAGGCCTTTCCGCTTACCTCGACCGGTAAGATTGATCGTCAGGCGCTCTTTGCCTGGAGCAATAGCCTCTTGATAAGTAATCTCTAGCACTATGGGAGAACGTTGATGTCAGTACTAGAGCCAGATCCAGGGAGATGGGATGTGGGGAGTGTGGATGATCGTCTCGACTTGATAGTCACAACGCAACTCCCTGATGATATACCTGTCCAACCGACGGCGGAATACCAGATTGCTGTACCTGAACTGTCCGTCCGGCTACCTGATGAGGGCAGGTCTCTGCCCGTTTCTTGCCCTCTTGTGAAAACCGCAAAACCGCTGCGTATCCTCATGGTGGCAACGGAGGCTCCCCCTGTGCGCGGGGGTATTGCACGCACCGTAGGATACCTCCGGGACGGCTTGCAGGAGCGCGGGCATCACGTCGATGTTCTTGCGTATCCCGAGATTGGGCGATTTGTGCTGGGCGAGGTACGCCTTAGCAAGCTCATCTTCAACCTGCCCCGACTGTTACGCCACAGCAACGAGTATGACGTCATCCATGTCCATGGCATCACCCCGACTGTGAGTGATATAGCCTTACTCTTCACTCGCTTTTGTAATCCGCGCCCCCTTGTAATCTATACCCATCACATGGATTTAGATTACAAGCCCCTGGGCTTTCTCAACAGAGTATACAACCACCTGCACCATGGCTTAAGCACCCGGGCTGATGTGTTAATCGCCAGCACGCGGGATAGTCTGAGGCTGCTGGGCAATAGTCGCCGGGGAGTCGTAATTCCTATCGGTGTAGATCTGGAGCATTTCAGCACAAGAGGTCCCAAAGACACCTGTTTCACTGTCTTGTTCGTCGGGCAGTTTCGTCCATATAAAGGCGTTCCTGTGCTGCTTCGAGCTATGGCACAGGTGGCGAATGCCCGGCTCCTGCTCGCCGGGCAGGGGCCAGAGGAACAGGCCTACCGTTCTCTGGCAATGGGGCTTGGCCTGGACGTGGAGTTTCATATCGGAGTGAACGATGCTCAACTCCGCCAGCTCTATCAACGGGCGCATGTTGTTGTCATGCCATCGGTGTCACGCCTTGAGGCGTTTGGGATTGTCCTCGTGGAAGGCATGACGGCGGGCTGCGTACCGATTGCATCCGATTTACCCGGGGTGCGTGAAGTAGTGGGGCGAACCGACCTCTTGTTTCCTGTAGGCGACGCAAACCAACTGGCTGAGATACTACGTGGATTGCGCGATGACCGCGTGCTGGTTCAGCAGATCAGCGACTATGCACGTGCTCAGGCGACCAAATTTGGGCAGGAGCGCATCATCTGTGAATATGAAAAACTCATTACAGGATTGATTGCATCTCGAAACCTTCAGAAACGGATCGCGCTCGACGCTGAATCCAGGGCATCGGTCCTCCATGCCTTTACAAGCGACGTGGGAGACGCGCTGGATGCGGATTGGACCGAGATCGTGCTGCGTGTCCCTCATTTCCCCCAGGATAAGTTCTATACAGTGGCATCGATGAGACGGATGAGATCCTTTGATCACCAGCAATTCCAACACACGTCGGCTCTCCTTGCGCAGCACGCTATCAAGACCGGTGATAGCACACTGATAGGACCCCACAATGGTTCCCTGTATTTAAAAAGCGTCATTGCATGTGGTGTTCCAACCGCTATAGTTACTCCCTTAACGAGAGATGGGAAGCACTTCGGAGCGCTTCTCTCGATGCGTGAGCGGCCTTTTGATCGGCGCGACCTTGAAAGCCTCGTATGTTTCGCCCGCTATGCAGCATCCCCGCTCTATGCTTTAGTAAAGGAAGAAATATGACAGTAGAACGAAATGCCGAAATAGAATCGGCATCTCTACCATCTGTTGAAAGCTACAAACGACAAAGTATTTTCTCTTCTTCCCTGCATCAGGTTCAAAGTATCCTGAGACGTACACCGGTGGCGCTCGTAGCGGTCGTTGTCGGTCTGATCACCTTTCTCGTTCACGGTTACCGGTTGGGAGCCGCTCCAGATGTTTTCTCGGATGAGGGAGTGTACCTTCTGATAGGAATCAGCGTGGCGAAAGGTAAGGGCATTACTGTAAACGGTATGCCGTTCCTGTATCACCCCCCGGCTTATTTTCTCATTGAGGCTGCCTACATCAAGCTTGCGAGACTCACCGGTACAGACCTGCTAACCGCACTCTTCTCGGTGCGATACCTCAATGTCTTCTTTTCGGCGAGTACGGCCTCATTGCTCCTGCTTTTTGGTCGCAAACTCCATAGCTACAAGGCTGGCCTGATTACAGCAGGATTGTTCCTTATGGATCCCTATGTACAGCGCATCAACCGGCGTAACATGTTAGAGAGTCTTGCGATGCTGTGCGTACTCATCGGCTTCTACATTTTCTTCACCCACGCACAACGGCTGCGGAACTGGAGATGGTTGGGGTCCGGAATCGCCTTTGGCCTCGCTGCCCTTACCAAAGAACCTATGTTACTTTTTCTCTTTGCTTTTCCGGGTATTGTCGCATGGGCAAACCACGCCCAGTTGGGTGATGCTACAAGAACCACCGCCATCGCCTGCCTTCTGTATCTCCTCTACCCATTATGGGAGTTTACTATCGGTCAGGGTTCCCTGTATCTGGCCTACAAGCGCTCTGAGGTCGACTCGGTCATAGTCTCCATCACCAGCTTCATCGGTCGACAGGGCGGAAACGTCTATGCCCCTAAAAGGGTTTCGCCGGAGAACTTGCAAATTTTACTGGGAACATACGGCTCAAGTTACCTGTTAATCGGGCTTGCTGGCATCTTCACTATTATCCTCTTTCTACGTTTTCGCCCCATCATGGAAGCGCGTTTCCTGTTGCTCCTGGGCGTCTTCAGTTTTGGATTTGGCTTAATATTCGGCCACTCCAGTGATCAATACTTTTATTATCTGATAGTGCCAGCTTTACTGGTGAATGGCTATTGCCTCGCGATACTCTCTGAATCGCTCAGGTACCCGCGCCGGTGGAGAATTGCGATACCATTATTCCTTTACCTGCTGTTTCTCTACAACTGCGGTTTGTGGATAACGAACTACGGCTTCGGCTCTGATGATGGCTACACAAAGATTATCACTTATGTGAAAGCCCACATCCCCGCCGATGAAATCATTAACGCCAGCGATGATGTTGCCAGCTATTTCCTGTCGCCTGCCTACGATGTCCGACTTGATCGCGACAAAAAAGTCATCATCGCGCTACATGAACACTACTTCATCATGAGTTCAAAGGACCAGTGGGATGATTTCAATGGTACGACACCACAATTCTATGATTGGATTGTGCAAAACAGCCAGCCGCTGCTTGTGGAGCAAGATGCGAGTTTCTGGACGATCGGTCTTTACTACTTCAAGGTCCCTGGCGGCAACCGGTTGACGTCAGGCAGCGCGGGACACTCTTCGCAAGAGTCCAGCGCTCAAGGAATCAGCCCTTACATCTACCAGAAAAAACCGGAGCAGCCTCATCGTGAGCCATTTGACAATTCAGGTACTTAGTTCATTCTCAGATCGTCTGTCTGGCCTTTCTCAAAATCTGGCATAGCCAATCATCTGGTGCTCACAGGTAATAGTGAGCGTAGAAAGGAGACTGTCCTGATATGAATCATGCTACTGGCAGGCCAAAGGTATCGATCATCATTCCTTCCTGGACTGGTGCTGTTAGCCGGACCGTGAACAGTATTGAGCAGCAGACCTTCCACGACTACGAGCTAGACGTGGTGCAAGGGGTCAGTCCTGCGGCGGCGGCGCGCAATCTGGCGGCTCAGCGAGCGAAAGGCGAGATACTGCTTTTCGTCGACGATGATGCCCGTCTGGGCCACGAGCGCGTCCTTGAGTTGATGGTAAACCTGCTGGAAAGTGATGCCCGGGTCGCTGTTGTCGGTGTCTCACAGCAGATACCGGTAGAAGCTACCCCTTTTCAATACGGAGTTGCCCGGCAGGTACCTCGCACTACCTCTCCGGTTGTGTCCAGTGATCTGGTGAGTAACCCACCACTGGATAGCTACGGGTTTACCACCATCACTACGACATGTTGCGCTGTTCGACGCACAGTGTTCGAGCAGGTTGGCGGTTTCGATGAAGCGTTACCAACCGGTGAGGATACAGACTTCTTCTACCGCGTGCGGCGTCTCGGCTACAACCTTGTCGTGACGGCTAATTGCTATGTTTATCACGAGCCAGCGGCCAGCGTGAAAGCTCTCATACGCAAAAGTTTCTGGTATGGTATAGGACACGCTTTGGAGGTACGGAAGAGTCCAGAGCGGGGTGCGGCGCTTCTGCCGCTCAATCGCTGGTATGGCAAACTCGGCCTGATAGCCGCTATACTGGCATTTCCCCTCAGCTTCTTTGTCCATTACTATTTCGACACCCGGCGGCTTGTCTTCAGCTTCCGCCCCCTCAAGACACTCTCCACCTATGCGAATCTGTGCGGCTACCTTTACGGTTGGTATCACGGCAAGCCTTACAACAGAGCACCCGTCCCTCATCAGAGGAGGTCTCACAGGGATCTGGAGAGCAGTGAGAGGCAAACACAATGACAACAATGACGGCGATACGCACAGTAGCCTTCGATGCCCGGTACGTGAATGACCGGTATCATGGAATCGGACGACATGCGTACAACTTGCTCGAAGCGCTGACCCGGCTCGATCCTGAACGGCGCTACCTTGCTTACTATTATCCCGGCTATCGGAACACCCGCTTCAATATGGAGGCTTTGGGAGAGCGAGCCAATGTTGAATTGCGACCGCTAGGCCTTCCCCTGTATCTACCGGTTGAACAGCTTGTCTGGCCCACTCTTCTGGCACGGAAACAGGTAGACCTCTTTCATTCGCCATACGTCGTCCTTCCATTATTGACTCGCATCAGATCGGTCATGACAGTACACGATCTCATCTTCGAGCATCACCCGGAGTATCGACCTCGCGGCTACCTGCAAAGATTCTATCGCATAACCATGCAGTCAGGGATACGGCGCGCGGAGCGAGTACTCACTGTCTCTGAGTTTACCGGCCATGATATCCAGGCGTATTATGGCGTTAACCATGCCAGCATCCAGGTTATCGGTAATGCAGTGGATGCGGCATTTCAGCGAGAAAATGACCCTGCGCGGCTGGCTGCGGTGCGAGAACGCTATGGCTTGCCAGAACGCTTTGTTTTGACGGTGGGAGCCGGGCGGCCACACAAGAATATCGAGACGCTGGTCGAGGCGTTCTCGCGCCTTGATCCCTCTCTTGCCCCGGCCCTGGTCATAGGCGGGGAGCCTGATCCTCGCTTTCCTGACAGTGTGGGAACTCGCATCCACGCTTATGGCATCGAAAATCGGGTCGTCCGCACCGGTATGATTGGAGAGAATGATCTGCGCGCAGTCTATAGCCTTGCCGACGTGTTTGTTTTTCCATCGCTCATAGAAGGATTCGGACTGCCTCCCCTGGAAGCGATGGCGTGCGGGACACCAGTACTCGCGTCAGCGACCGGGGCGATAGCCGAAGCGGTTGGTGATGCCGCCCTGACGTTCGATGCGCGCGACCCGGAGCAACTGGCCTCCGCTTTGAAGCGGCTCCTGACTGACGCGGCGATGCGCGGTACACTGAGCCGACGGGGATTGGAGCGAGTTCGGGCATTCACCTGGGAGCGTGTCGCAGGAGAAACGCTTAAGGCATACGCTTCAATCGAAGCTGCATCTGGGAAGGAGTTCTCTTGCTTATGAGAAAGTACACAAAGGGGGATGTGCTCCCTCCTGTTCGCCCTTCGGACAACCGGCAGCGCTTCTACAGTCGATTTCTGACCAGTAGCTACCTTCGCCACAATATTTTGCTTCTGGCAACAAACATCATGGCAGGTGCCTTCTCCTACCTGCTGCACCCATTTCTAGGTCGCATGATGGGTGTCAGCGAGTATGGGCAAGTCGCTGCTCTCATTGCCCTTTCGCTCGTTCTTGCCACCCCGGCGCAAATCATCGCAACCATCGCCGCGAAGTATGCCTCTTCCCTGTCCATGAATGAAGACTTCGCCCGGCTCAATGATTTCATCAGACGGCTCACGGCTATCCTTCTCACTGCTGGCGTTTGTATCTCAGTAGCCTTTATCGCCCTGAGTGGCTACGAGGCTTTTTTCTTCCACCTCACATCACAGCAAGGAGTCATTCTGCTTGACCTGACATTTATCGTCTCTTTAGGAACACCTCTGAACGTAGGCACACTTCAGGGATTGCAGCGATTCCGCTGGTTTGCCGCGATCCTCTTCTTGCCAACGTTCCTCCGTCTCGTATTCTGCATCGGCTTCGTACTCCTGGGGCTGGGTGTCAACGGTGCTATCCTTGGAATTGTGGTGAGTTCCTTGCTCACATATCTTGTAAGCTTCCAACCCCTGCGAAGGGTTTTACGTGGACCACGGACCCCATTTGGCTCGTTGCGGTCGCTGTGGTCCTATTCGCTCCTTGCCACTACGGCGGCAGCGGCTATAGTCCTTCTTTATAGCATTGACACCGTCCTCGCAAGGCATTACCTCAGCGCGCAAGAAGCAGGATTGTACGCTGCCCTGGCTACAATCGGGAAAACAGTGGTGCTCATTACCGGCAGTGTCACCACCGTCATGTTTCCCAGGATTGCCGCCCTCTATGAGCGGCGTCAGCCGTATATGTCCGTTGTGGTCCAGGCTGTAGCTGGTGTTTTACTCCTCTCAGCGGCAGTCGAGGTCGCGTTCTACCTCTTTCCGTCTCTGGTGACGAAACTCTTGTTTGGTCAAACATTCATAGCGATTGCCGGGCTACTGGTGCCTTACGGGATGGCGATGCTCCTGCTTGCCGTGGGAAGTGTCCTGATATACTACTTCCTGGCGGTTGGTAAAAGTTCCTTTGTGCCAATCATCTTCCTGTCATGTACATTAGAGATTAGCCTCATCGTCTGGCACCATGCAGGTCTCGCCCAGTTGGTGCAAGCGGTACTCATTACCAACCTGGTTCTGGTACTCGCGCTGCTCATCACGTTCATCTTGAACACTCGCAGGACGACCCTGACCTATCACAGAGAGGAAAGGGGTTGAGCTGTGTGGGAAGATGCTAGCTATGCTAAATGCCAATCGAAGTGTTATAACTGGCAATGACGTTCGCATAGTCCTGGAGGGTCACGCCACTTCTTCCATCATAGAGGTCAGAGTCGTGCGCCCAGAACATCCCTTGAAAGTGACACGATTGCATCTGCCTGGCTGCCGTCTGCATCATAGCGAGGCCATACACCACACCCTGGTTTTGCCCTCCACTACCAGGATTCTCTCCGCTTTTCAGCATGCCATATTTATCTGCCAGCCCGGAAATGTATCTGACGGCTGACCAGGTGTCTACCTGTGGATCAGTCGCGTAGTTTACCTGCGCTTCTCCCCCATGACAGCCATCATTCTGTGGAATCCCTGAGCCATCGGCCATGGAGGTTACATAGGCAACGATGCCGGTCTTGTCAACGAGCGCGGGATAGATTTTATACCAGACCGCCGCGCGGGAGACCGTTCCATTGGGGTCCCGGCTTCCATCGAGATACCTGGCGATAGACCCGTTGTATTCAAATGCTCTGGCTCCAACACCTGGTGTAAGCAATTGCAAATAACCCTGGTAATTGATACCGTGTGGATTGCGGTATAATTCTGTATGCCAGTTGATAAAATCGATGAGAGCATTCAGGTACCAGTTGTACCACTGCCGAACCTGGGCGGTCGAAAATGGCTGCCCGTGATAGGTTGTGTCTCCAGGGACCCAGCCGGGAAAGGGATTAGCGGGAATCGTGGCAGGTCGATCTCTCCCCTGTCCTTGCGCATTTGCGTCATAGGCCCAGTAGCTGTTGTTATGACCCTGTTGATCATCGGCAAGTGGATACAGTGCCTCTCCGAGAGGTCCATTCACATAACGTATTGCCCAGATATTGCGGTAGCCGATCTCCGGGTCTGCCGCCAGTTGCTGCATCACATGTGTCTCAAACTGGGCAACTTTGTCACGCACTGTCTGACTAAAGACAAAGTTTGGATCTCCATAACCTCCTGCCGAGCCGGGAGAAGCAGTTACTCCATACTGGTTTACATAGTGGGCACCGGGGAGGTTCATTACCCAACTCGGCGGATATTGGATGGCAGGTGAGATCACAACCTTCAATCCCGCTGCAAGGTCCATCTTGATACTGTTTTTGACGTCGTCCATATATGCCTCGTTAAACACCCCATCGGCTGGCTCATAGTTACTCCACCCGATAGACTGCATTGCCACCCTTACTCCCGCCGCATACTCCTCCGAAGCCTTTGCCGGGTCTGTCTCAAGAGTTCCGAACATATAGGTCACAGTAAGTTCCCATTTCGTATGAAAGTTCATGAAATTATCGAAGAGAACAATCGCCATAATCAGGACGAGGGTGCTAAGGGTAAGAAAAGAGAATAGAAGAAATGTATGCTCATAAAAGAAGCTGCTTCTTTTCTCAGGAGGGTTCCTGTTTGTCGACTCACTCGCTTTTTTCATGTATTAAGAACCCTTTATAACGTACCGTTTTCAGCAAGCTGCTCACGTGATAGCTACCGGATTGTTATGTCCGGCATGTCTTATTCCGTAACTAGTATATTCCAAACCGCAAGTCCTCCTTAAAAAAAGAAAAACTGCCAAACGAGCGGCACACAGGCTCGTGTGATTGTCATCGTCCAATGAGCATCCCCTGATTGACTGTTTCGGTCAGCGACAGATGGAGAGGCTTTGAGCAAACGCTCAAAGCCTCCTGGGAAATCATCCGATCAGATAGACAAGATCTAAGCGTAATATCCCTGTCTCTCAGGCCCGTTCGCTGCCGATGAGCCGGGTCAGTCCCAGGGCAATCAAAATGATGAGGCCGTTGGCGGCATCGATCCAGAACGTCTGGATTTGCGAAAGGATCAGAATGTTTTGCACCAGCGCCAGCAGGATGACGCCGGTGAGCGCGCCGACCATGCGTCCGCGCCCTCCATCGAGGGAGATGCCTCCGATAACGGCTGCCGCGAAGACGGAGAAAATGAGGTTATTACCCTGGCTGGCCGTCACTGCTACCACCTGCCCGGCTGTCATCAAGCCAGCCAGGGCAGCGAGCAAGCTGGCGACGATGAAGACGCCGATACGAATGCGATCTACCTGGATGCCCGCAGCCCGCGCTGCTTCAGTGTTGCCTCCAATGGCATAGATAGCTCGCCCGATGCGGTGATATCTGAGGAAGAGCGACGCGAGCAAGAAGATCGCCCCGGTAACCCACACGGAGACCGGTATGCTCAGAAAAGATTGCGAGCCTAAGTAGATGAACTCTGCGGGCAGGAAGTAGATGGTGCGACCGCTTACAATTCCCACCTGGATACCAGCCAGCAGGATGAGCATGGCCAGTGTAAAGATGAAGGCGTTGAAGCCGAGCTTGATTACCAGGAAGCCATTGATGGTGCCGACGACAAGCCCGACCAGCAGGACGATGGCAATGCCGACGAATGGATTCCAGTTGGTTCCCAGCCCCTGGCCCTCCTTCGAGACGATCAGCCAGGCCCCCAGCATCGGTGCCAGTCCATATGTCGATTGCAGGGAGAGATCAAACTTGCCGGTGAGCAGGATCAAGGTTTCAGCCACCACGACGGCGCCTAATGCAGCGGATTCTTGCGCAACATTGATAAAGTTATTGGCGGTGAAAAAGGCCGGATTCACGAAGGTGCCGATGATCAGGAGAAGGATGATCACTGGAAGCAGAGCAAGTTCGCGAATCCAGTTGGTCACAATGTACCGGCTATTGCGCCGCAGCGCCCTGGTGACGGTCCGCTCCGGCTGGTCGACAGGATGCTCTACTGTCGATTTACTCATTCTCAAACTTCCTTTCCTGCTTCTGGTTCCGTGCTCATGGAGTTCGGTTCAAGGCCCTCGACAGTGGCAATCAATTCATGCCGATTCCAGGGTGGCTGGCGGTACTCCCTGACCAGTTTTCCCTTGACCATGATGAGCAGTCGCGTGCAGATGCGCAGGTCTTCCAGGTCATCGGAGACCAGCAGCACCGCAGTACCACCCGCACAGGCGGTACTGATCACATTGAGGAGCGACTCCTTGGCGGCAACGTCAACGCCCACGGTCGGCGTAACGGCGACCAGTACCGCTGGCTGCCGGGCGAGCGCCCGCCCGACAACCACCTTCTGCTGATTTCCTCCGCTCAGTTGCCCGACACGCTGATCGAGGCTGCTGGCGACAATGTCCAACTGCTCCACCAAGGCGACCGCGACCCGGTCTCTACCGGAGCGGGAAATAATTCCCCAGTGCGATAGACGGTCGAGGATAGACAGCGTCAGATTCTCGCCCACGCCGAGATAAGGAACGAAGCCGCGTGCATGGCGGTCTTCAGGAACATACGCGATATCCTTGTGCGCGTCCACTCTGCCTGCTGTGATTGATTTGCCTTCTACCCTGATCTCGCCCGCCAGCGGTTTCATCAGGCCGACGATGGTATCCGCGACGGTGGTGGTGCCGGAGCCGCGCAGCCCCACCAGACCGACACATTCGCCCGCGCTTACCGCAAAGCTCACATCCTCCACCGGGCCTGAGGCGGCCTGGACCCGCAGATGTGAGATTGCGAGCTGTGGCGGCCCCGGCGCGATGAGCCGGGCCGGGGCCGCTATTTCTGTTACTCTCTGTAGAGTGACCCCGACCATGGCTTCTACCAGGCGATCCTGCCTGATCTCCCCGACGGGCGCGCTCAGCACGCGCTCGCCGTCGCGCAGCACGGTGACCCGGTCGCACACCTCGTAGATCTCCTCCAGATGATGCGAGATATAGAGGATACCGACTCCACTCTCTTTGAGTCGGCGAATTCTTTCAAAGAGGCGTTCGATGGCAGCTTTCTCCAGTGCTGCCGTTGGCTCGTCGAGGATGAGGAAGCGTGCCCCTACCGAAAGAGCGCGCGCAATCTCGACGACCTGGCGCTGCTCGATGCTGAGATCCTGTGCGAGGCGGTCGACATCCAGGTCGAAACCCCAGTCGAGCATAACCTGGCGCGCATGAGAGCGCAAAGCGCGCCAGTTGACAATACCGTAGTTCTTTCCCGTCGCCCGATTCAGGAAGACGTTCTCGGCAACGGTGAGGCTTGGGACGACCATCGACTTCTGGTAGACGCACGCGACGAGGCGCTGCCACGCGGCACGGTCGGCCTGGCCCGGAGCTGCCTCGTCGCCGAGCGTGATCGTTCCGCGATCAGGCCGGATGAGGCCGGTGAAGATTGCCACCAGGGTAGATTTTCCGGCGCCGTTGCGCCCGACCAGCGCATGGCATTCGCCTGCCGCGACGTCGAGTGACACGTCGCGCAGGGCCTGGGTCTCGCCAAAAGCTTTCCAGATGCCTCGCGCCATGCCAACGGAGGGCCGGGGCGTGGGCAGCCCTCCGTTTACAGTTTCCATCACAGATCCTCCGTTCACAGGTTCCGTCACGATTGCAATGACATGCTCTCACGAGTTGGACGATTTCGCGTTGCCCCACAGGTTCGGATCGTTGACGTTATTGATATCCACAATGGGTGCCGGCAGCGCGTCCTCAAGGTTGCCATCCAGGCTGACGATGGTGCTGTCGTGGTCAGTGGTCTGCCCGGCTGAGTAGGTCTTCCCTTCCAGCGCCTGACGAGCATAGAAGATTGCGTACTGCGCATAAGCGTTGGCTGGCTGCGAGATGGTTGCGTCAAGTTTGTGAGCGCGGATGAGCGCATGCTCGTGCGGCACTCCGTCGTTGCCGACAAGGACGATGTGCGATGAGCTGCCAACGGGAGTGAACTTGCCCGCGGCCTGCTCGGCGGCGAGAATGCCGTCCTCAGGTGCGCTCCACTGGACGTAAATACCCACCAGGTCTGAATAGGTGCTCAGCGCCGTCTTGGCATCGTTGACGGCGGTTGGCGTATCCCATTTTGTCGCGTACTGGGCGATCTGGAAGTTTGGATAGTTTGCCTTGAGATATTGAATGCAGCCATTTGTCCTGTCCTGACCGTTGAGGGAGGCAAGATCACCCTCCAGGATTGCGATATGACCGGTTTTGGCAGTGGCATGGGTGGCGATATATTTGCAGGAGTTCTGCCCATACGCGATATTGTCAGCGCGCACGATCATGTATACCTTGCCGGTACTGGGCGCGACGTCCACACTGACCACGGGGATGTTTTTGCTGGCGGCGTATTGGAGCGCGGGAGCGATGGCGGCGCTGTCCACCGGATTGACGATCAACGCCTGCGCGCCTTCCTGGATCAAGGTGTGGATATCCGTGATCTGCTGGGCAGCGTTGTTGTTAGCGACCAGCGGTCCAATTAACTGGGCGTTGTACTGCTCCGCGAACTTTGCCTCATACGAGATGTAATTGGTCCAGAAATCGGTGTTGTTGAAGGTCAGCGAAACACCGAGCTTGAAGCTCGCATTGGGTGCGAGCGTGCTACCTGACGTCGACGTGTTGTTTGACGTCGACGTGGTGGACGTGTTACCACACGCCACCAGGACTGTTGCGACGATGACGAGCGTACCCAGCGCTCGTAGAAGACTTGCAAACTGCGACTTCATCGTTTTCTCCTCCCGGTTTTCCGGTCGAATGGTCCTCTCAACAGGCCAGGGCATCTTCTCCGAGAAATTGTGGAGCTACGAATCGTGAGCTACAAATTGGTGGGACTACAGATCAGGGATACGACACATCTCCTTTTCTCTCAGTGCTCTAAATAACTAACCTACAGGTTCGCACTACGACAATTTATTGTTGCCCTCGCCGAAGATATCGGCCAGCACGCCTTCTTTCGCGTTATGGATGTGCCGGGCCAGAAACTCTGCGGCCTCGTCAACATTGCCCGCGAGCAGGGCCTGTAGCACGCGCTCGTGGTCGTGCAATGCGATCTCCATACGCCTGGGATAGAGGGTATCCTGCATCTGAAACATACAGATCTGGCTGCGCAGCAGGGAGAGGCTGTGCATCAGGCGAGCATTGCCAGACGCGCGCGTAATGAGCATGTGAAAGCGAATATCGACCTGCAAGAAATGCAGAACGGGGTGTGTTTCCAGTTCCGCCTCGACAGCACGCAGTTCCTCGAGATGCGCCTTGAGGTCATCGTGGCTGAGGTGGGGCGCGGCCAGACGCAGCGCCAGCACCTCTAGCGCCCCGCGCAGATCGTAAATCTCGTGGATATCCTGGGCCGTAAATGTCTGCGTCCAGAAGCCGCGTCGTGGGTCTGCGCGCACTAGCCCTTCCTGAACCAGGCGCTCCAGCGCCTGGCGCACTGGTGTGCGGCTTATTCCCAGTTGCTCGGCCAGCGTTACATCGGAAAGCCGCTGCTCCTCGCCACCGCCCATCATAATCACGCGCTGCCAGATCTGTTCGTAGGCGTAATCCACTACCGTTGGCATGGCGGAGCGCTCCTGCCCCCAGAGTAAGTCAAATAGTGCCGCGCCCAGGCGCTCATCGAATCTATGTGCCAGTGTATCTTTCTTCCGGCTGTTCATTCTCGCCGAAGAGTATGCCATCCCTTGCCGCTCCAATCTGCATGTTACATGCGATCACGGGTCCCTGTTCAAATCTTGTGCTGCAAACTGTGCTAGAGACTTGACTTTTTATGTTGGATACTGTATTTTGTATACAGAATTCAGTATACTCACTTCGTCCTGAATAGTCAAGGGGTGTTTTTCGCACAGATACAGGTGGTTCGACAAAAACATGGCTTTGCCCTTTATCTGGTGCTTGACGCGGCACGAGTGATAGGGGTACATTTGCAAAAATGCGGGAAAGTGCTTTGCAAGCAGGGAGGCTGAGAAGCTGGTAGTCTCTGTCCGCAGGTTGAAATGCGAGCTACTTAAAGCGGCTGTCAAGCAAAAGGAGAGGGTTTTGTCGATTACTATTGTTGATGCCCGAGCCTATGATGTTCGTTTTCCCACGTCGCGTACGCTGGCCGGTTCAGATGCCATGAATAGCAACCCGGATTATTCCGCTGCTTATGTGGTTCTGAAGACAGATGTGCCCGATCTGGAAGGGCATGGCCTGACCTTCACTATCGGGCGCGGCAACGAAATCTGTGTCGCTGCGATTCACGCGCTGGTTCCTCTCATTGTCGGACATACCCTTGAATCGTTTACCGCTGACATGCGCGCTTTCTGGCGCTCTATTACCAGCGATAGCCAGTTGCGCTGGATCGGGCCGGAGAAGGGGGCGATTCACATGGCGACCGCTGCCGTGGTGAACGCGGTCTGGGACCTGTGGGCCAGGGTGGAGGGCAAGCCTATCTGGAAGCTGCTTACCGATATGGAGCCGGAGCAGCTTGTCTCCTGCATCGATTTTCGCTACATTAGCGATGCCCTGACTCCTGATGAGGCAGTAGATATCCTGCGTCGGCAGGCCCCGACAAAGTGGCAGCGCGAATCTGAGATGCTCCGACAAGGCTTTCCCGCCTACACAACCGGCGCTGGCTGGGCAGGATACAGTGATGAGCAGATGCGTCTGCTCTGTCGTGAGGCATTGGCAGACGGCTGGCGGCACTTCAAAATGAAGGTTGGCCTCAATCTGCAAGACGACCTGCGCCGGGCTGCTATCATGCGTGAAGAGATCGGACCGGATAACACGTTGATGATCGATGCCAACCAGGTGTGGGACGTGGACGAGGCCATCTTCTCCATGCAACACCTGGCAGCCTTCAACCCCTTGTGGATTGAGGAGCCGACCAGCCCGGACGACATTCTGGGTCACGCCGCGATAGCGCGGGCGATAACTCCCATCAAGGTGGCAACGGGCGAGCACGTGCAGAATCGCATTATCTTCAAGCAGCTCTTTCAGGCCAACTCCATTGGCATCTGCCAGATCGACGCCTGCCGCGTCGGTGGGGTCAACGAGGTGCTGGCGATCCTGCTCATGGCCGCTAAGTTCGGCGTTCCGGTCTGCCCGCACGCCGGTGGTGTCGGGCTAAGCGAATACGTGCAGCATCTCTCCATCTTCGACTACATCTCCATTAGTGGTTCGCTGGAAAATCGTATGATCGAGTATACACCCCACCTGCATGAGCATTTTATCGATCCCGTTGTCGTCAAAGATGGACGCTATATGCCCCCGCGTGCGCCGGGCTATAGTGTGAAGATGCATCCCGCTTCCATTGCCGCCTACTCCTACCCACATGGGCCTGTGTGGGCTGGAGAAGAAGATACCTCTCAAGTGCTGCGTCCGTGATACGTGTGTTGAAAGGAGATTATCATGCGCAGGTTTGGACAGGTCATAGGACTGAAGCCGGGGCAGATCGAGGCGTATGAACGCTTGCATGCCGCCGTCTGGCCAGGGGTGCTGGCTACGATTTCTGCGTGCAACATTCGCAACTATAGCATTTTTCGCCACGGCGACCTGCTCTTTGCCTATTTTGAATATCACGGCGATGATTACGAAGCCGATATGGCGAAGATGGCCGCGGACCCCACCACACAGGAGTGGTGGAGTTGGACGGCCCCGATGCAGGTTCCTATGGAAGCACGAGCGCCCGGTGAGTGGTGGGCTACGATGAAGGAAGTGTTCCACACTGATTAATGAAAGGTGAGAGCAGTGTTTCGCTTAGATCAGAAAATCGCCTTTGTGACAGGGGCTGGATCGGGCATTGGCGAGCAGATCGCACGACTCTTTGCGCAGCAGGGGGCGCACGTCATTCTTGCCGACATCAGGCCGGACCTGGCGGAGCGCATTACGGCTGAGATTAAGGCCGCTGGAGGGAGTGCACGCATACAACCGCTCGATGTGGCCGATGAGGCGCAGGTCAAGGCTGCCATAGAACAGGTGGCTGCTGAAGAGGGGCGGCTCGATATCATGGTGAACAATGCCGGTATCAGCCATGTTGGAAGTATCCTGGAAACGAGCCTGGAAGATTGGGAGAATATCATGCGCGTGAATGCGCGAGGTGTCTTTCTCTGTGCTCGTGAAGCAGTGCGGCAGATGCTGGTCCAGTCACCGGCGGGAGGCTCAATCATCAACATGGCTTCGGTCGCGGCCACCATCGGTATCGACCGCCGCCTGGTGTACTCCGCCAGCAAAGGGGCTGTCCTGGCGATGACGCGCTCAATTGCTATTGACTTTGTGGCGAAGGGGATTCGCTGTAATGCCATCTGTCCCGGCACCGTACACACTCCCTTTGTGGAGGGCTACCTGGCGCGCAATTTCGCGGGTCACGAAGATGAGGTGCGCCAGCAACTCCATGCCCGTCAGCCTATCGGACGCATGGGGCGACCAGATGAGGTTGCTTGCGCCGCGCTCTACCTGGCTTCGGATGAAGCAGCCTTTGTGACAGGTTCGGCACTGGTCATCGACGGGGGCTGGACGGCCAAATAGAAAGATATGCGGGAAGGAGTTACTTATGTCTTCTCAAAGCGGAAATTCAAGGTGGTTGCCACTGCATCCGCTCGGAGCAACGGGCCTGCGGGTGACACCGATCTGTATCGGTACAGCCCCGCTTGGCAATATGCCGGAAACCTTCGACTATGAAGTTCCCGAAGAGCGCGCGCTGGCGACGATACGCGCTTTCTTTGCCAGCCCGTTAAATTTCCTGGATACAGCGGCGTCTTACGGCGATGGGGAGAGCGAGCGTCGCATCGGCATTGTGTTGCGCGAGATGGGCGGGCTGCCGCCCGGCTTCGTGCTGGCGACGAAGGCAGACCGGGATTTGCGGACGGGGGTCTTCACAGGGTCGCAAATGCGGCGCAGCGTCGAGCGCAGCCTGCGACTCCTGGGCTTGCAGCATCTTCAGCTTGTCTACCTGCACGACCCTGAGCATATTTCCTTTGAGGAGGCTATGCAGCCAGGCGGCCCCGTCGAGGTATTGCTGCAATGTAAGGAAGAGGGCTTGATTGAGCACGTGGGGGTTGCCGGTGGACCAATCGACCTGATGATCCGCTTTGTCGAGACCGGTCACTTTGAAGTCGCTCTCTCGCATAACCGCTATACGCTGCTGAACCGGGAGGCCGAACCGCTCTGGCAGCTCTGCGCCAGCCGTGGCATTGCTGCCGTGAACGCCGCGCCCTATGGCAGCGGCATATTGGCGAAGGGCGCGAATGCCTACCCTCGCTATATGTATAACGCGGCGTCGCCCGTGTTGCTTGAAAAGGCGCGGCAGATGCAGGCGGCTTGCCAGCGCCATTCCGTGCCGCTGGCGGCGGCGGCTTTGCAATTCTCGCTGCGCGACAGTCACATAGCCTCCACGATTGTGGGTCTGACTCGCCCCGAGCGGCTGGAAGAAACGGTAAGGCTGGCGCAATATCCGGTACCGGATGAACTCTGGGCTGAACTCAACACCATCTACCAGTCCTGAAAAATTTCGCCCTTGATAAAAAGGAGGGTTTGTGTATGACCGGGGAACTACCTGTTGTTGATGCGCACGTGCACCTCTGGAATCCCGATCAGTTCAACATGCCCTGGCTGGCGAACATTCCCGCCTTGCGTCGGCCCTACACTGTGCAAGACTATCGGGAGCAGACACAAGACCTACCCATTACGGGGATGGTCTACATCGAGGTCGGCGTTGAGCCGCAGGAGGCGTTACTTGAGGCTCGCGCTGTCGCGGCCTTTGCCCGGTCGGAGCCTCGTGTACAGGCCATCGTTGCCGCCGCGCCGCTAGAGAACGGCGCGGATATCCGCGCATATCTGGAATCGCTGCTGGCTATCTCCCCACTGATCAAGGGGGTGCGGCGCAATCTCCAGGACGAGACAGAGCCTGATTTCTGTCTGCAACCCGATTTTATGGCGGGGGTACGCTTGCTGCCCGAGTATCATCTTTCGTTCGATCTCTGTATCAGGCACTGGCAGTTGCCAGCCGTTATTGAACTGGTGCGTCGTTGTCCCGATACTGCCTTCGTGCTGGATCATCTGGGCAAGCCGGATATCAGGCAGCAACAGCTTGATCCCTGGCAGGCAAATCTGCGCAAACTCGCTGAACTGCCGAACGCCTTCTGTAAGCTGAGTGGACTGGTAACCGAGGCGGATACCGCGCACTGGCAACCTGCCGATCTGGAGCCGTTTGTCAATGCTGCCTTAGAGTTCTTTGGAGAAGAGCGGGTCATGTTCGGCGGCGACTGGCCTGTCCTCCTGCTGGCCTCCACGTACCGCCGCTGGTACGAGACGCTGGAGGCCATCACGGCGCGCCTGCCGTTGCCGCTCAGAAGCAAGCTCTGGGCGACAAATGCGCAACGCTTCTATCGTATCACCTCGTGAAAAATACCTCTTTTCCTCTCCGGCCTGTGATAAAAGATGTGGGGGCAAAAGTGGGCGAACAGGGGCGTATGTATAGTTCTGTTCGCCCGCTTTCAAGATGCCCTGCGTACCAGCGCCTTCCGGCTACCCCATTTCCCGTTCTGTCATTGTTAATCATCAGTTCTATTTGCGGTACCTGTACAATTTTGCAATGGCAGAGTATAATAATAAAATCACCAGTTGAGTGGTGAACTACCATTGTAATTGTATTGGAGGACGATCTATGGGAAACTGTCCAGGCTGTGGAGCAACGGCCCGCCCACAGGCGCGTTTCTGCAGTAAATGCGGGACCCCTCTCGTCACAGGTGCCGGAATTACGCCACCGCCACCACCTCTTTCCCCATTTGAGCGACAAAGCTTCCTTCAATCATCGATACCGGCGCAACTCTCCGCGCCGACAGAAGAGATACAGGTTGCTCCGGTGATCCCCTCACAGGCCGAGGCAGCTTCTTCCGATGCAGGTAGGCAAGAGGCGGCAGCAGAAGTGGTCGTACCATCGACAGCGCCGCTTGCGCAGAATGAGGCAATCCCTTCGGACACGGCCACGCTTCCTGTACCATCGGTAGAGGCTGAGGCGAGAGAGGAAGAAGCTGTTGCAGGAACTGGCAACTCCGCGCCAGCTTTAACGAGGGAGGTTCCAGGTGGGGATGCTGCCAGGGAGAGCCAGCAGGAAAGTGTGCCGCTTGTGGTGGGCAAGGCTGACGTGATAACCCACCACACTACTATAGCCGGTAAGCTATTGAGTCTAGTACCTTACGCGAGACAGGAGTATCGCGAGGGGAACAGGGCATTATTCGAGAGGCTTGTCCAGCAGCAGATGCCTGTCGAAGAGCCTTTATGGGAAAAAGTGGCCTTCGTTGCTGGAATGTATGCTCCTCAGATGGGGGGAAATCGTCTGAGCACCCGGCGCAAGCTTGACTTATGGCAGGCGCTGCTTTGGGCCGTTCAGTATGAATACTACTTCCACCCTGCCCAGTTCGCCGACCGCTTTTTCAGATTGGCCGAGTTTTTGAGCACATGCGCCAGCGATGGTGATTTTCAGGCCATCGCTTTCAATAGTCTGGAGACCGTCCTTCCGCTGTTTGAGAAGCCTTTTCTCAAAAACGCTCGCAACAGTGTAGAAAGGCTCCCTGTCTCTTCCACCGTTACCTCTTTGAAACACCTGATAGCGCGTTACATCGCGCTGAGTGAACCCATTTCTCTTCTCGCCGCTCTCGAATGCACGTGGCACCGGCTTGACCGCAACAGGGAAGAGCAGAACAGAACTACCGTTGCCGATATTCGCCGTCACGGCTTGACTCCGCAGTTAACCGCGCGCCTGGTAGCAATGTCGGTCTTTGTTTGCAGAAATCTGCTGGAGCAGTCCTCATCAGATTCCGCTAACGATCCCTCTGACGAAGAGTTGCAGGCAGCCCTACTCCTCTCCACATTTGCTTGTCGCAAAGCGACGGGAAGCTACATCTCCGAAGCTCGGAAATGGAATACGTCTCTCAAAGAGATGGAGGAGCGGCGCGCTCACCGGCTCCAGGAAGCAGGGCAGATTCGTCCTGAGCCTCCTGAACCGCAAAGTGGCAGCGCCGAGGTGAACGGGAAGAAAGAGGAGTATGCGGCGATGGTTGGCGCGAGCAACAGCGCTCAGAATGGTCGGATTGCGCAGGAAAAACCGCCCGTGGAGGATTTGCAGGAAACGCTGCCAGAGGACCCACGCCACAGACTGGAAGCCGTGCTTGGTGAAGAAACGCTGCTAAGGCTGCTGGACAGCCTGCGCAACTTCCGCCTCGATGCCATGCGCAGTATCTTACGCGAGGTACGCATCCCCTTGCTCTCGGCCCTAAGCAATGCTCTTACTGAGCCATCTCTCGATGAGCTTGTGCCGCCAGCCCATGTGTTTTATATGCGAGGCAATGTTCAGGACGAAACATTGCCGTATCTCAGGAAGCGCCTGCTGAGTTCTGACATGGCGGTACGTCGAGATGCTCTTGCTCAGCTTGAGCAGGCGATCAGGAGTGCGTCAGGGCGAGAGAATGCTGCTCTCGCCCGTGAATGGTTGCTTTTTGCCAGAGCGCAAGCGCTGGGCCTTGATAAAGTCCTGCCCACATGGAGAGAAGATTATACCAGAGGAATCGCTTCGCCAGAAGAAATCTGGAATCTGGCCGTTATCGCTGTGCGCGGCGGCGACACCTTGCAGGCGCTTGAAATGCTGCAACCAGGAGTAGGAGGGCAACGTGTCCCCTTTTCTCACCTGCGTTTTGCTCTCAAGTGCGGGGTCGATATTCTGCTGAAAGAGGCAAATTCTCCAGGAGCCGCTGCCAGTAAGGCAACAGCCTTCTTACTGTCTCATTTGACCCGGTTCCCGCTCCTGGAATGCTGCCTTGTCTGGCTGCTGCTCACCAACGATTCGCAAGAGACGCTTGATCTCATCAAGCAGGCAGAGGTAATCAGTGTCTTTCTGGCCCTCCTTGACCGCCCATTCCAGATTTTAGCAGGAGACCGGGGCGCTGACGAGGTCACGATAGAAGAATGTGAGCGCGATTATCGTGATCTGCTTTCTATCATCAAGCAGCTAGAGGAGCGCTATACTCTTGAGCCTGCGGATGGAAAAATTATCATTAAGAGTAGAATGCTGGCAACCACTTTGCGGGTAGCGCAACCGCTGCCGAAAAGAGTGGGGCTGTTCGTCGATTACGAAAACATTGTGTCCGCATTACCCCCGGAATTCAAGGCAAATCCCAGGCTGGTGGCTGCCTTTTTGACGCAGTATGCGGAAAAGTATGGGGAGGTTGTGTGCCGCTGGCTCTGTGTCTCCCCGGCTAACATTTTCAACTTCGATGCCATGGCTGAAGAGTTTCAGAGGGTTGGCTTTAAGGTACAATATCCGCGCGGGGTGACGGCGCAGTTGAAGCCGGACAATAATCAGGCAGATTTTGTCCTGGTTGAATGCATTGTTCATGAGATGCTGCACAGCGGGCCAGACGTGTACCTGATCGTGAGCGGTGATGCCCATTACTTTGAGAGGATTAGCCGCCTGATAGAGCAGGGCTGCTCTGTTGGCCTTGTGGCGTTTCGCGACAGCGTTTCATCCAGGTATCAGAGATTGGCGCAGAGAAGCAAGCAGGGCCAGCTTCCTGAAGCTTATGGCCCCTTCTTCCTTGATTACCTGGAAGATATCTTAGCGGCGTATCATTGAAAGCAAACTGGATGTGTCATTTTCGCCTGACCAGGCGAAAATGACACATCCAGTTTGCTTTCAATGATGAATTAGCCAAGCCGTTCGATAATCATTGCGTTTGCCATGCCGCCGCCTTCGCAGATGGTTTGCAGTCCGTAGTGACCGCCGCTGCGCTCCAGTTCGTTGAGCAGGAAGGTGGTAAGGCGCGCGCCGGAAGCGCCCAGCGGGTGACCGATGGCAATCGCGCCCCCGTTGACATTGACCTTGCTCAGGTCCGCGCCAGTCTCCTTCTGCCATGCCAGCACGACGCTGGCAAAAGCTTCGTTAATCTCGATAAGATCCATCTGTTCCAGCGCCAGTCCTGCTCGCTTCAGTGCTTTGTAGGTGGCAGGAATGGGGGCAGTGAGCATCATAATCGGGTTGTCTCCGGCGAGGGCAAAAGAGATGAAGCGCGCGCGCGGCTTCAGCCCCAGGCGCCCGGCAGTCCCGCGCTCCATAATCAGCACGGCAGCCGCGCCATCGCTGATCTGTGATGAGTTTCCGGCAGTAATCAGGCCGTCGGGCTTGAAGGCGGGTTTGAGCGAGGCCAGCTTCTCTAAGCTTGTGTCTGTGCGGATGCCTTCATCCTGCGAGAACAGGACGGTTGTCCCATCCTCATTTTTTACCTCGATAGGGAGAATCTGGCTCTTGAAACGGCCTTCGGCAGTCGCCTGCGCTGCCCGGCGGTGGCTTTCCAGGCTGAACGCGTCAAGCTGCTCGCGGCTCAATTCCCACTTCTGTGCGATAAGATCGGCGCTAATGCCCTGGTGAACCAGCCCATGATGGTAGCGTTCGACCATCAGAGGGCCAAACGGCGTGCCCGGCCCCTGCGAGGTAGACCCCATCGGCACGCGTGTCATCGACTCCACGCCGCCCGCGATCACGATATCATACGCGCCGCTGATCACGCCCTGTGCCGCGAAGTGGATAGCCTGCTGGCTGGAACCGCACTGGCGGTCAACGGTAGTGCCTGGCACCATCTCAGGGAAACCTGCTGCCAGCGCCGCGTTGCGTCCCACATTCAGCCCCTGCTCTCCGACCTGGCTGACACAACCTACAATGACATCGTCAATCGTCCGGGCGTCTATGCCGGTGCGCTCTACAAGAGCGGAGAGAACCTGCGCCATCAAATCTACCGGGTGCCAGTCCTTCAAACGCCCGTTCCTGCGCCCTACAGGGGTGCGCACAGCATCAACGATTACTGCTTCCCTCATAGTGTGAATATCCTCCTGGAAAACGCTGACAGCTTCGTAACGACACACAACCATTCATTCTACAGTAAGCCACATTTCCGGGCAGATTGCCAGTACCGCCACCTCTTTATCGCCCCTGATATATGTTCTACGAAGCAGGCAACGCTGGCCCTCACGTGAGCGCTTGACCGTAATGAAGACATGTAGCTGAGCAAAGTAAAAATAGTGCGATAGAGCAAGATATCTTCTGATGATTTATTACCGCTAACTACCTCGACAACTGCGGCTGTATGCGCTAGACTATAAACAATGAAGGAAACACACTGCTATAGGATAGTCTACGGCAGAAAGGAAGACGGCCCTTATGTCTCAACTGGAAAACGCGGAGCGCTCTCTAATCGAAGCCCATCAACTTACTCGCCTGCGACAGGGATTGGAGCGTATTCTCCCCCGGAATCGCTTTTACAGTCAGAAGCTTGCCAGTGTCTCTTCCCTGCCTGTTATGCTCGCGGACATGGTCCGGCTGCCTTTTACGAGCAAGCGCGAGCTGGTAGACGACCAGGAGGCCAACCCATTGTATGGCACGAATCTGACTTACCCGCTCAGTGAGTATGTGCGCCTGCATCAGACTTCCGGCACCACCGGCAAACCTCTGAAAATCCTTGATACACAGGAGAGTTGGGATTGGTGGGCCGGGTGCTGGGCAAGCGTCTACCGGGCAGCAGGGGTGAATCGTGATGATATCGTCTTTCTCGCCTTCAGTTTCGGCCCCTTTATTGGCTTCTGGTCGGCCTACGAGGGAGCCAAACGTCTCGGCGCTCTGACCGTTCCCGGTGGAGGGATGGATTCGCTGCAGCGTCTGCGTGTTATGCTGGAGATCGGGGCGACGGTGCTCGTCTGTACGCCTAGCTATGCTTTGCGCCTGGCGGAAGTGGCGCAAGAGTATGGTCTGGATATCCGGGAATCGAAGGTGCGCGTGACCATCCATGCGGGCGAACCGGGGGCCTCCATTCCAGCTACCCGCCAGCGTATCGAGCAGGCATGGGGTGCGAGCACCTTTGACCACGCGGGCATGACAGAGACGGGTGCCTACGGTTTCATGTGTTCGCAGCAGAACGGTATCCATGTCAACGAGGCGGAATTTCTTGCCGAAATTCTGGATACGCAGACCGGCCAGCCTGTCCAGCAGGGCGAGGTCGGCGAGCTGGTGCTGACGAACCTGGGGCGCTGGGGCAGCCCTGCCATTCGCTACCGTACCGGTGATCTTGTCCGGCACGGCGGCTATTCCTGTCCCTGCGGGCGCACATTCCTTCATCTGCCCGGTGGCATCATCGGACGAGCCGACGATATGCTCGTTGTGCGCGGCGTCAATGTCTATCCCTCTGCCCTCGCCAATGTGCTTCACCGCTTTCCCCAGGTGGCCGAGTACCGTATTATCGTCACCCGCAAGGGTACAATGGATGAAATCGCTTTGAAGGTGGAATGCCCGCCAGAGCTGGCCTCCGCGCTTCAGGAAGAATTACATGTTGCCCTCAGCCTGCGTGTTCCGGTCGAAGTGGTTCCACAAGGTTCGCTTCCCCGTTTCGAGTTGAAGGCAAAGCGTGTAGAAGACCTGAGAACGCACTAAGCTTTTCTAACGTATAATGTATATGAGGCGTTTTTCTGAAAGACCGGACATGTATATGTAGAGGAAACACGGAGAACCCGCTCTTTCTTCGCGTGTGGGGGTAACAGCATGCGACATTGCGAACGCTGTCAGACGGCATTGCCTGACTTTGCTCGCTACTGTGGTAGGTGTGGGCATGAAGTTGATCCGGAAAGATGCAGGTCGGTGTACCAGAAGGCTGCTCTGGAAGATATCCCTGACGAGCAATTTTCTGAAGCGGCAGCGACCCGGCAGAGTGGTCTGCAAACTGAAGCGAATTGGACAGTAGTCGAGCCGACACTCGTGCTCCCGCCCATTCCTGACACGCCAGTCCCTGCATCGCTGCTCGAACCATCGACGTCTCCATCATTACACTCTCTGCCTTTCAGCCCGGTAATGCCCATGGCGCAATCCCTTGCCGACTCTGATGCGGAACTGACCGTTGTCTTTCGTACGCCCGCCCGGTCTATGCCTGTTGAGCCATCCGTATCAATCAAACGGAAGGTGCAGGCTGTCACTCCTGCTCCTGTACAGACGACGACGCGCTATCGCCCCTGGGTGACATGGCTCATCGCCGGTATTGCCTTTCTGCTGATTGTGGGCGGTGTTACCGGGGCTTTCCTGCTTTCCTTTTCTCCAACGCTGTCAGTTGAGGGAAACTCATCGGTCGCCCCGGGCAGTATACTAAGAATTCACGGCTCCGGCTTTTTCCCTGACAGTCGTGTCTCTCTGCTGCTGGATAACCGCGTTCCCTTGACTACCGGCGCCGCTCTAGAGAGAGGGAGCGGCGGGAAAAACCAGCAGCCCGGTATGGCATCGCTTGTTCAGTTGCTTGCATCGCACCAACTCAGCTATCAATCCACCGGCAATGTGGTTCCTGTCAGTTTTACCGGCCAGTTTGAGATTGCGGTGATGGTTGATCCACATTGGTCACCGGGGCAGCACACCATTCTGGCGGTAGATGCTATTGGTTCCCGTACAACGGCAGTTTCGTTTACCGTTCTGCCCCGCCCGGCGCAGCTCTCCTTCCTTCCCTCGATCCTCGACTTCGGTCAGTTGGAGCAGGGGACGAAGGCTATTCTCACGCTTTCTCTGTTCAACACAGGTGGCAGTCAGATGTACTGGTCGGCTGCTATGGGGGATGACACGTGGTTGCATCTCTCGCAAAAAGCAGGCGTTATCAGACCGAATAATGGCGAGCAGCTCATCTACATCACGGCAGACGCAGCCCACCTGTCTCCTGGCGCATACCGGGCGACGCTGCAACTTTATTCGGATGGAGGTCAAATTTCGTTGCCCATCCATGTCCAGGTTGTTCCCTTAGGCACGAAGAGTCCTTTACTGCAAGTGGCTCCGGCCACGCTCTCCTTCGGTCAGGTTGAGCAGGGTTCGCTGGCCACACTGTCGGTAGCTGTCAGCAACACGGGAGCGCGAACCCTCCACTGGAGTGCCAGCGCAGCGAAGACTCCCTGGCTAACTCTGGCTCCTGTTTCCGGCAGTATCCCACCTGCAGGCCACCCGCAGACCATTCAGATCACGGTTTCAACTGCTGACCTTACGCCGGGCAATTACAGGGTATCGTTGTCCATTCGCTCGAATGGTGGGGATAGCTTCGTCACCTGCCTGCTTACTGTGGTCAGCCCGGCCCCCGATGTGATCATTCTGTCGCCAACTCCAACGCTGCCCCCGCCGCCAACGCCTGCTCTGTCCCCAACGCTGCCCCCGCCGCCAACCGCGACGTCTCAGCCGACACCCAGAGTTACCCCCTCTCCTCAGCCGTCGTCAACGCCGACGCCGACCACGACGCCGACTCCTACACCGACAGGTACGCCAACCCCGACTTCCACTCCCACTGTTACGCCGACGCCCACCGCGCCGCCAACCCCAACGTCCACTCCCACCCCGACGGATACACCCACGCCGACGCCTACTTCGAATCCCACCCCCACGCCGTCACCAACTCCAGCAGTTACGCCGACGCTAACCCCGTCATCGACTTCAACGAATGCGCCAGCACCTGTTCCGTCCTTAATCACATCGCCTTCGCCAGCGGGAATGCCGGATACACATCATCAGCCTCGTCGAAAGTGACCCCAATAGGGCATTTGACACTCGTCTTTAAGCCCCTGCTTTCCGTATACTCTCCTCAGCGGGTTCTGATTTGCTCTTTGTTTTGCTTATCAGGCAGACTGTATGAGGAGATTGCGCTATGTCAGAGGCAACTAACCCTGCGTGTAATTGCTGCGGTTTTCCCGTGATTCCCTGGAAAGGCGGGAATTGCCCGCGCTGTCATTATCCAGTCAATATGCAGGAAGAGTTACTTTTTCTTGAGGTGTCTATCAATCATCTACGGCGTGTAGCACAATACGGCGGTGCGAATTTGACTGTTTCCGATCTGATAGGGCGCTACCAGAGTCGACTCAATTACCTGGTGGAAGTCCAGGGAGAGATGGCGAAAGCTGCTGTGAAAATGCAGGCAGTTAAAGTGGAAGCCGTTCCTGAAGGATTGCAGGCCATATCTACGGTCGCGTCCGCGCAAGGTGGAGCGGCGGAGACTACGAGAGGCGCTATAGCAGTCAACCAACCGGGGAAGGTAGCACAGGAGCGGGAGCATGTGTTCTCGTTGAGGACGTTTCTCGCCGAGCAGACAATCAACATTCTTGCCTCGCTGGGAGCCTTCATCGGGCTGGCTGGTGCGCTCAGCTTTGTTGCCACGACGACCAATCTCTGGCTTTCCTTCGTGGTGCTGTTCCTTGTACAGGCTGTTTTTGGCGGTGTTGGCATTGGAGCCTATCGTTTTGCCAGCTTTCGTGTAGTTACCATCGTCTATACCGTTATTTTCGCGCTGCTGGTGCCTCTGGTAGGCTTCTCCGGCTATCGGCTGGCGCAGGGGCATCTTGTTCCACTCTCCTCGTCGACGCTACTGGTCATTGCCATGACCTACGCAGCCCTGGTCTATTGTACGCTCGCTGTGTGCCAGCGCTTCAAGCTCTTTGGCTACTTCGGCATCACGGCGCTGACCGTCGCGGACTTTGCTCTTGTCCGGGATTTTAACCTCGAACTCTGGTGGTGCCCTGTTGCCCTGATGTTCCTGGCTTTCCCTGCCGCGCTTGCTCTGCCTGCTGGAAATGGGGGCGGGCATCCGTTTACCCGCCCCTGGACCATCCTGCGCGAGCCGGTGCGCATCTTCGCATTTGTGGCGGTCGCGGTAGATATCCTGGGCATCTTCTTTACTACATTGCTTTCCTACTCCTATGATGGCTTTAGTGGTCCAAACGAAGCATTGCGGTTGGCGATCCTGTGCATGAACGTGGTTTTGTTGCTCTGGACCTGCCTGGCGCTCAGATTGACGAAAAGCGCTGGCTGGCTGCCCATCCTCGCGTATCTGTTCCTGGCCTGCGTGCTGGCCCTCTGCTATGCCTTCGCTTTCCAGCCGGTCGGCTATATCCTTGTGCTGACCGCCGTTGCCCTGCTCTATCACGGCTTGAATCGCTTCGCCCCGCGTGCTGCCTGGCTCCCCGCCAGCCTGCCGCTTCAGCTTGATCTACTGGCGCTGCTGATTGCAGCCCTTGTAGCGTGGATTGCTCAATCGCCATTGCAACTGATCTTCCGTCTCTACGGACTCTCTGGGGCCGGTTCGCCGCTCTCTTTCCAGTCTGGGTGGGTTACGGCGCTGGAATGCCTGGCTGTAGCGCTGTGTTGCGCGCTAACTGTCAGCATCGCTCTAAGGCTTACAGGGGCCAGTCGTTCACCGGCAGGTGTGAGGGCAGACTGGTGCTGGACCCTGCTGTTGAGTGGGTTTTTGCTCAACTGGCTGTTTACTGTCGTCGTGCTGGACGCACGCATCGATACCCTGCGGGCATTCTTCGTGTTAGCTCTTGTGGTGCTGGCGACTGCCGTGCTAGTACGCCAGCACATTAGCACGGTATGGTCTCATCCTCTGGATGTGGTGGCTGCTGGTGAAGTCGTTCTGACTCTGCTGCTGGGCTGGAACCAGAGTGATGACATCACCATCATACTTCTGCTTTTCTTTGCTGTGGTGTTGTATGGCATCTTGCTCTACCAGCGTCGCTTCCGGCTGCTTGTTCTGCCGACCTGCCTGGGGCTGTTAGCTCTACCTTTGCTCCTCGAACGGCCCCGTGCCTTGCTGGTTGCAGCTCTGCTGCTGCCATTTGCTGCGGCTATTGTGCGCCAACTGGAAAGGCAATCCATTCTACAGCGTGTCGTGGTGAAGCTGGTTGGGGCGCATTTCTCCTGGGAATGGCCGCTGCTGGCCCTCGCTTTGATCTACAGCGTCAGCATTTCCCTGCTGGATACCATCACGGCACACTCCACCATACAGGGCTGGCTGCACCTGTCATTTCCGATTGCCCTGGAGGTAGCATGTTTTGCCCCGGTATGGTACGCATCTGCGGCTCTGGCTCGCATGAGGCTGTGGCTGATTATTGTAGCTGGCTTCGCAAGCGCGGCCTTGCTGTTCCCCACGAACCCGTTCTGGGCTGTGGCGGTGGTGACGCTGCTTGCAATTGGGCTGGTTGTGGGCGTGAAACGTCTGGCTGGTAGGACGTGGGCACTGCCACTGTACGCTATTGCGCTGTTGGGCGCGATCATGGCGGGCTATACTGGCGGCAGTCAACATCAGCCGCTCACCGGTTATGTTGTGCTGGCTTTCGCTGTCCTTGCTTTCCTCATTATGCTGATGGAGCGCGTGCCAGAACTGCTGATCTGCCCGGCGGGCCTTGCCGTCTGGGCAATCCTGCGCTGGCAGCCCTCATTACCACCAGCCTTTCTACTGGTTGCCCTTAGCCTGCTTTGTCTGCTGGTTTTCGTCTCGCAATTCGTCTGGAAGATGAGACGTCCCGTTCCTCTGTGGCTGCCTGTTCCATATCTTGCCCGCTTATCCAGCATTGGCGGTCAGGTGATTGTGGTGCTTGCCGCTATCGAGCAGGGTGGTCTTGCGACCAGTGCGGGAGGACTCGCCCATGTCGGAGCTGGGACTTTACTCGTTCTGGCACTCCTGCTGTTCTGGTATGGGCGCTTGCAATCTCTGCTAGAGCCGCGACGTGCCTGCGATTACGGGAGTTGTTTGCTGGCCTCGTTCGTCATCTCCTGGGAACTGATCGCTTTCCGGCAGAGCAATCCAGACCTGCTTCTGCTGGCACCCGCCACCTACCTTATCGTGATCGCGCCCTGGCTGAGCCGTGATGCTGTACTCCCCGCTTCGTTGCGCCACCGTCTCAGCCAGTGGGCTTCCCTTACCAGCTCGCTCTTGTTGCTGCTGCCAACGCTCTGGTTGAGTTTC